>Ga0187893_10002159_pt1 | contig 44148 bp, 39 predicted proteins | sample MA1701074metaG_FD_139574 | JGI IMG/M metagenome (GOLD analysis project Ga0187893, IMG submission 139574) | White microbial mat communities from a basaltic lava cave in the Kipuka Kanohina Cave System on the Island of Hawaii, USA - MA170107-4 metaG ... | reverse complement strand
GTGGTGGGGGAAGGGGTGGGGCCGCCGCCCGCCCCGGGGTTTCCTCCCCGCGAAAGGGCTTGACCGAGCGGCCGTCCGCCCCCCCCCCCCCCAATTCGTCACAAGTATAGGGCAGTACCGGCGTTGGCATCCTAGAGTGCCCGCAGGAGGCCTTGCGTGATCGAAGCGTGATGGAGGACAAGATGAGAACGCACATCGCCGTTGCCCAGTGTCTCCTTGGAATCGGCCTCGTCGTCTGCGCCCTGTGCGGCGCCGCGTTCGCCGACGCAGGCGGCCCCTGCGAGAGCACGGTCAATGCGTATCAGACGCAGGATCCCAAGACTCAAATGTGGCTGACCACACAGATTGCGCGCACCTGCGACCGACTAGGTTGCGCCTCCGAGTGCGAAGACAACGCCAGCGAGACCTGCTCGGGCTGCGCGTGCCCCGGGGGCAGCGTCGTATGCAACACGCAATTCTGCATCACTGGGTTCTTCCCAGTCATCAACTGCGAGTCTCCCGTTTGCACGGGAACGCAGAACTGCGATCTTACGTGGGACGTGGTCTCGCTCCCGGATGATCCCGAGACGGGATGGAAGAGACAAGTCGTCACCTACCTCTGCGACTGCCGATGACGGATCTCGGGGTGCTGTGTCGACACGAGGGCTCATCCTCATGGAACGCCCTTCGTCGAGTGTCGCTTCTATGTGCGGTCACAATGCTAGCAGGTGCTGGAGTCGCGAAGCTGGCGTGGCCGCCACCCCCAGCCACTTTCCTCGGGACGAGGCCGGGTCTGCGCGTTGCGGCAGCCCTCGCTGAAGTCCTCTTGGCAGCCGGTCTCGTACACGCGCAGTCTCGCGCGATCGCCGCCCGTGCCGCCACCCTCTTGATGCTCATCCTTGCAGGGTTTCTCTACGTGAGACTTGGGAGTGCAGGTGTACCGTGCGGCTGCCTCGGACACCTCGTTGTCACGGACCTTTGGGTAAACCTAGCGCTGATAGGAGCCAATCTAGTGTGCCTGTCCCTTCTGGTGATGCCATCGCGCGGAGGCTCCTGATGACCACCCGACAGCGGGCCGCGGCGACAGTCGGCCTCTTGGCGTTAGCGTTGCTTCTCGTTCTGGCCTTTGCGCAGCGTGTCCTATCACGGTTGCCTCGGCATGACCGGGCCTCAGCGGCCCGCGACACTGTTATGAGCGAGGGGTACCCGGAGGACGCCGAGGCCCCACGATCCATCTCATGTCCTGAGCCGCGGCAAGGCCGTTCGATTCCCGAGTCGCCTGACCCGTCGGGTGCGGTGGTTTCGGGTCGCGTTGTCGACGGGGGGGGGAGACCAGTCCCCGGTGCGTATGTGGCCTTGCTCAAGAACGGTGAGCGTGTGGTGTCGTTCGGGACGCTGGAGGAGGAGAAGCGGATCCTGAGGACGGACCAAGACGGCAGATTTGCGTTTGCCGATTCTCAGCATGCCGTGATTGGCGAACCCGGTCGCGTCCTTCTCGTCCGGCATCCTCTCTTCCAGCACGCCGAGGTCGGCATCGCCGCTCGGGTGCGTGACGTTATCGTGGTGTTGGAGGCGGGACTCGCGATCGAGGGAACTGTGGTTCAGGGCATGCTCCGGGCGAATGTGCCCGTCGGCTCGGTGCACGTCGTCGCGCGTGGCGTTGGCGCCCCGTGTGTACTCGGAGAGCAATCTGCCTTTGCCGGAGTCGGCGCCTTCTCGCAATCGGTGCAGGCGGATGCCGAGGGGCACTTTCGGGTCTGCGGGCTCGCACCAGGCTGGTATCAGCTCGATGTCACTGAGGCGGGGCTCGTGGGGGCCCCGGCCATGTCTCATGATCCTCGAGGCAACGTGGTGCTCGGGCTGCGCAAGCGGACCGTGTATGCGCAGGCCGGTGAGAGCGGGGTGAGGGTCGCGGTGGTGCCGCTCGCGGATGTACTCATCCGCATGGTGGATGGCGTGACCGATGCGCCATTGGCATCGTGGAGCGCGTCTGTGACACCCCCGGCCGGCTGGGTTGCGTGGCCGGAGGATCCGGTCAACACCCATCAGATCGTGATCGTCAACGGACAAACCATCTCGACGCGACGCGAGTCGCTGGGGCCGGGATGCGCGCGGTTCTTGATGATTCCGGACCGATGGCCATTGCCCGAGCATGATGTCGAGGTCCAGGTGAAGTCCCGGGGTTACGTCTCGGAGCGCGTGTTCGTGCCCGCACGGGCTGTCGGGGGCCCGACCGTGGGCGCCCCGTTCGAGGTCCGCATGCGGCCGGAAGTCCGTACCGCGAGGGTGAGGTTCCGGCTGTTGGATCGGCTGGATCAGCCGGTAGGGCCGGTCGGCGCCGGGGTCGAGCTGAGAAACGCTGAGGACGCTCGCGCCTACCTGTACGTGACGTTCGATGAGCGCGGCTTGTCGGACACGGTAGGCATTCCGAGTGGAGAGTACGTAGACGGTGGAAGCTCGACCGTTCGGGTTGAAGGTCTGTTCACTGTCAGCCCTGGAGTTGTTGCGGACATCCCGGTGCGCTTGGTCGCAGCCGGCGTGAGGGTCGAAGCGCTCGACCAGCATGGCAGCGCGCTGGACGACGTGGGGTTGAGGCTCGGGCCCGGAGATGCTCCCGTCACGCAGAGGGCGGAACGCGTCGCAGAGAGCGTCGTCCTCTCCGGCGTGTACCTGCTGCGGCCAGGGCTAGGTGCATTCGATCGCCGAGTGCTCTTGGTCCCGTCTGTGTCGTTTGCGCTGGCAGGTGCTCGCCCGCTGGCGGTGCAGGGTGCGGGCGACCTAGGCCATCGATCGTGTGGGGTGTTCACGCTCGAGGCTGTTCGTCACGGATACGAGCCACTCCGAGGGCGACTCGATCTCGTAGAGGGTCAGGTGAGTGACGTCACGCTACGCTTCCAAGTCCAGTCCAACAAGACCGCACCTTGGATGGGAAGCGAGTGATGGCGCAGGGCCGCTCGGCAGCTGATGGCGGGCAAGAAGGGGAACACCCTCGCCGATCGGAGCAGCTTCGCCCTCGACCGCCACTTCCGCGACGCCGGGTTCCGGCTCCTCGCGGCGAAGTAGCGGCTCAGTAGAGGATCCGCGTCCGCAGCGTTCCTTTGATGCCCTTCAGCATCTCGAAGAGGCGGCGGCTCCCCTGCTTCTCGATGTCGAGGCAGACGTAGCCGATCTCGCCCTTCGTCTCCAAGTGCTGCGAGAGCACGTTGATGCCCTCGTCGGCGATGAGCCGGTTGATCTGGCCGAGCATGCCGGGCACGTTGGCGTGGATGTGCAGGATCCGGTGCGCGCCCGCGTGCGGCGCGAGCGTCAGCTCGGGGAAGTTCACGGCGCCCGTCGTCGCGCCGCGGTCGCTGTAGCCGAGGAACTTGCCCGCCACCTCGAGGCCGATCTTCTCCTGCGCCTCGATCGTCGAGCCGGCGATGTGCGGCGTGAGGATCGCGCCCTCGAGGCCGCGCAGCGGGCTCTCGAGCGGCGCGTCGTTCGATTCGGGCTCCACCGGGAAGACGTCCACGGCGGCGCCGGCGAGGTGGCCGCCCCGCAGCGCGCCGGCGAGGGCGTCGGCGTCGACGACGACGCCGCGGCTCGAGTTGATCAGGAAGCTCCCCTTGCGCATCCGGCCAATCTCGCGCGCGCCGATCATGCCGGTCGTCTCCGGCGTCTGCGGCACGTGCAGCGTCACGACGTCGCTCTGCGCGAGCAGCGCGTCGAGGCCGCCCGCGGCCGGCGTCGCGTTGCCGAGGGGGAGCTTGTCCTCGATGTCGTGGTAGAGCACGCGCATGCCGAGCGCCTCGGCGAGCACGCTCACCTGCGAGCCGATGTGGCCGTAGCCGACGATGCCGAGCGTCTTGCCCCTCACCTCGCGGCTGCCCCCCGCGCTCTTCGGCCACTCTCCCGCGTGCACCTTCGACGACTTGCGGAAGATGTCGCGCACGAGCATGATCGTGAGCCCGATCACGAGCTCCGCGACCGACCGCGTGTTGCTGTGCGGCGCGTTGAACACCGGCACGCCGCGCCGCGCCGCCGCGTCGAGGTCCACCTGGTTGGTGCCGATGCAGAAGCAGCCCACGGCGATGAGCCGCTCCGCCGCGCCGAGCGTCGCCGCGTCGATCTGCGTGCGCGACCGGATGCCGACGAAGTGCGCGTCCCGGATCTCGCGCCGCAGGTCGCCCTCCGGCAGCGCCTTGTCGAAGCGCGCGACATTCGTGTAGCCGCGCTCGCGCAGCACCTCCTCCGCCCGCGGGTGGATCCCCTCGAGCAGCAGCAGCTTCATCCGCTCGCGCGGGTAGCTCAGTTCGTCGTTCATAGGAGCCCGGCGAGAAGATACCGGAGGCGCTCGACGCTGTCGGCATTCGGCACGCCGGTCGCCAGCAGCGGCGCGCGCGCGACGTGCGCGGTGAACGCGATGAAGTGGTCGAGGAGCCCCGCCTCGAGGAGGGCGTAGTCCGACATGCCGTCGCCGACGCCCACGCGCGGCGATGTCCAGGGGTCCGGGGACGCGCGCACCGCCTCCTCCTTCGTGCCGCACCGGACCAGCGAGAGCAGTTCGCCCCCCCTCGACCAGCGCGCGCGTGTGCCCAGCACGCGCCGGTGCGGCACGCCGAGCAGGTCGGCGACCGGCCAGAGCGTCTCGACCAGCGCGCCGCTGACGATCCAGACGTCGGCGTCGAGGGTGCGGATCAGGTCGGCGAGGCCCGGCGTCAGGTACCGGGTCGCCTCCTCCCCGAACCCCTCCACATCCCTCCTTCGCGGCTTCGCGATCGCGAGCCGCCGCTCCATCGACTCGCGGAAGGGGATCCTCCCCTCCATGCCCTCGACCGTGATCGCGCGGATCCGCTCCGCGTCGAGTGGGCGCTCGAGCAGCGCGCGCGCGAGGATCTCGTCGAGGCTCTCGCGGTCGATCAGCGTGCTGTCGAAGTCGAAGGCGACGGTCGGCAACGTGCTAGTCCCGTTCGCGCGCCGCGGCGAAGGGCAGGAGAACCGCCGCCGATCCGCGCATCGCCCCAGTATAGGTAGAATGGCCCCGCCGATGCGCCTGCTGCTGCTCCTGTTAGCGCTGGCCCCGCTGGCCCCCGCGGCCCCCTCGCTGGACCGTGCGCTGGAGAAGCGCATCGACGACTTCGCGACGCGCTGGTGGAAGTCGCGGCCGGAGACGCTCTTCGGGAGCTGGGACGCCGCCGTGCGCGAGGCGCTGCTGCGCGAGGCGACCGGGATCGGGCACATCCCCGAGGGATCGCTGGCCGCCGTGCGCGACCTCCTCTGGAAGCGGGTCAGGAAGCTCGGCCCGAAGGGCAAGGGCGCCGGCGGCAAGAACACGATCGAAACGCCCTACGGCGAGATGTGGGCCTATGTGCAGGGCGGCGGCAAGGGGAAGGGGCTCGTCGTCGGGCTGCACGGCGGCGGGGAGGGGGCGGGCAGCGCGGACGAGCCGCGCGGCACCTGGCAGCTCAAGGGTTGCATGGGCATCTACCCGCAGGGGCTCGTGCTGACCGGCGACAACTGGAACACCGTGCACGGCGAAAAGCACATCCTGACCCTGATCGAGATCGCGAAGGCGCAGTATGACATCGACCCCGACCGCGTCTACGTGATGGGGTTCTCGATGGGCGGCACGGGCTCGTGGCACATGGCGGGCCGCTTCCCCGACCTGCTCGCCGGCGCCGCGCCCTGCGCCGGCGTCGTGATGGCGTCGCCGAAGAGCGCGGTGCCGACGAAGGAGGAGGTGCTGACGGTGCAGTACGGCATCGTGCCCAACGTCCGGAATCTCGCGATGTACTACTTCATCGGGCTCGAGGACCGGAACTGCCCGCCGGGGACCTATCTGTTCGTGCAGGACATGCTCGCGGACCTGAGGAAGGAGGATCCGGGGGGGTACGGGGGGATCCGGTTCACGACCTACCCGGGCCTCGCGCACGCGATGCCGCCCGGCGAGCCGGGCCATCTGCTCGAATGGATGGGCGAGCAGCGGCGCGATGCGTTCCCGAGAAAGATCGTCTGGGAGTACGCTCTGCAGCCGCACCCGCTGCCCAAGGCGCACGACAAGACCGGCCGGCTCGTGCAGCGCTGGTTCTACTGGATCCGCCACGACCGCCCGAGCGACCGGATGGAGATCAAGGCCGAGCGCGACGGGAACTCCTTCTCGGTCCGGGCGCTCGGCGTCGATCGCGAGGGGCTCTGGCTGATGCTGAACCCGACGATGATCGACGTCGCCCAAGAGGTCGTCGTCACCGTGGACGGCGAGGAGTTCTACCGCGGCCGGCCCGCGCCCGACTTCGCGACCGTCGTCGAGTCCCTCGACAGCAAGCTCGACACGACGATGGTCTTCGACCGGAAGATCGCGCTGTGGAAGTGAGCGGCGGCGCCGGTCCGGCGCAGGGCTGTGGCGGATGCGGCACGCCGCCCCTGACACGATGCGCGCGGTAGACCTGCGAGCGCTGCGCCGCGAGCTCATCATGGCTCTGGCGGGCGATCCGGAACTGTTCGAGCAACTCGTGCTCAAGGGCGGAAACGCATTGGCCCTGGTCCATGGGATAGGGCTCCGCGCCTCCGTGGATCTCGATTACTCGATGGAACGCGAAGCCGCGGACGCCGATGCGCTTGGCAGGAGGATCTTCGAGGCTTTGCGCGGCCGCTTGGCGGCACTCGGACTCGTGGTGTTCGACGAGAGATTCGCGCCGCGACCGCGGCGACCGGCGGGGGTGGAGCAGCAGGCATGGGGGGGCTACACCGCCGCGTTCAAGCTCATCGCCCGCGAGCGGTACGAGGCGCTGATCGGCGCCGCGGAGCAGATTCGGCGTGAGTCGCTGTCGGTGACCGGCGAGCCGCAGGCAGGCCGCAACTTCCGGATCGAGATCAGCACGTTCGAATACTGCGAAGGGAAGGCGTGCGAGGATCTCGAAGGTGGATCCCGCTGCTATGTCTACACCCCCGCCATGATCGCTGCGGAGAAGCTGCGCTCGCTCTGCCAGCAAATGGGCGAGTACGGGCGACGCGCCCACACTGCTCCTCGGGCCAGGGACTTCTACGACCTGCATGCGCTGCTGACCGAGGGCCGCGTGGAGCTGTCGGAGGATGCGACGCACCAGCTTGTCAGGGCGGTGTTCGACGTGAAGAAGGTGCCCACGCGGCTGCTCGCGCACGTCGAGGAGTATCGCGAGTATCACCGGAGCGACTGGGCGGCAGTGTTGAATGCCATTCCCTCCGGCCGCCCGCGGCTCTACGACTTCTATGTCGACTTTGTGATCGCCGAAGTGCGCAAGCTACAACCCCTGTGGGTGGTAGATACGCCATGAGGCGTCGTAGGCGGGCTTCTTGAGCCCGTGCGCGAGATAGAAGTCGAAGTCCAGTCCGAGGGCGCGGAAGGGTTGCAGCGATGCGGCGGGAGCTCCCGCGCGCTCCAGATAGAATCCGAGAGCCTGATGGTAGGGGTAGACGTAGTCGAGCGCGCGCAGGGTAGCGAGCACCTTCGGCACGGAGACTTGCTCGAGTGCCGCGGTGAACGATGCGAGCACCTCGTGCACACCTCCGCCGTAGGCGGGGCGCACGGTGATGTCGAGGAGCGTTCGCTCGACGTCCGTCGTGCGCAGTTCCTCCCCCGCCGGCCCTGCGATGGTGATGACGCCGTACCTCTTGGCTTGCTTGCCACTCAGGATGACGAAGCGGTGACGATCATGGATGAAGACGTACCGCGAGGAGCGCTGGTGCGCGCGGAACGCCCGGTCAATCCCCGCCTGCGAAAGGCCCCCCGCCGGCCGTGGCTTCTCTGACTGCTCCGAGTTGACGTAGATCGTCTGCGGGACTTGGTCGGTCAGTCCGTGAAGGAAGACGGCCGTGGCGTGGCACAGGTAGGAGTTCTTGCGCAGCGAGAGCGCGAGTTCGAACGGGGAGGCGTCCGGCGCGCAGAGGCGCCTGATCGGCGCATAGTCCGACTCCGACTCCAGCGAGACGTCGCTCAGAAGACCCTTCTCGGTGAGGTAGGGGACGAGTTGTGTGGCCGTGATGCCCTGTGCGAGGCCTGATGTGGATCCATGTCGGCGCACGAGGGCCGTCACATCCCGCTGTACGATGATGCGCCGCTCGTGGACGAGGGAGGCGACGGCCCCGAGGAGGTCGGCCTCTTGCTCGTCGATTGGCCTGTTCCGCTGCTTGGTCATTCTGCCTACATGGTATATATACCATGTAGGCAGAGGAAAGTGCGCGCGCCTCCCATCGCACGAAGGGACATGTTGCTGATGCGAAGATGCCCGGTCCACGTAGCGCCTCGGCAGCTTGGTATGTATACCAAGCTGCCGAGGCGCTACGTGGATCACAGCCATCCGATGGCGGGAATGCAGCCTCTCCAAGAACGGCCCGCAGTTCTCCCGGCGGTTCGCGCGACGCTGCACGCCGTCTTGCGCTCCCCTGAGGCCCGGTCGACGAGCGCCCCACATGTCTCGCTTCCCGTAGCCCGCATCGCCGCGACCGCATGCTCGGTCTCGATCCTCGCCTTCCAATCACCGCCGGACCGCGGGTCTCCAACCTAGTGGGCGCTCGCCCGACGAAGGATGAGATCGCGTACCGGGACCGGATGTCCCGCCCGTCGCCCTGCCCCCTTCGGGGCCCCCGGCCCCCCGCTATGTCCCCTTCGCCTTGGCCTTTTGCTTCTGCTGCTTCTCGCGCGCCTTGCGGATCTGCACGCCGAGGTCGTTGAGGCGCTGGCGGTGGAGGCGCGCCTGCAACTCGATGTCGCGGGGCAGCGGCGTGCCGCGGGCGGCGGCGGCGCCCAGCACGCGGGCGGTCTCGTCGAGGCGGATCGCGTACTCGGCGGCGACGGCCTCGGCGCGCGCGAAGTCGCCCGCCTTCAGCGCGGTGCGCGCCTGACGGTCGAGGCGGCCGTAGGCTTGGCCCGACACCGAGGCGCGAGCGACGGCGGTGCCGACGGCGGGCGAGAGGTTGCCGCCCTCCATCGTGCGGCGCAGCGACGCGAGCAGCTCGATCTCGCCGCGGCCGGCGGCGCGCCCCGCGAGCAGCGCCTTCGTCGGCTCGGCCACGTCGGGCGCGTGCAGCGTCGTCTCGACGACGGCGAGGGTGCGGTCGGCGGGCAGGCCGTCGAGGATCGGCGCGAGCGTGCGCGGGTCGGCGCGCGGTCCGGTGGTGATGCGGATCTGGCGTGCGAGGAAGCCCTCCGCGTAGACGGGGTCCGCGCCCGCCGCCGCGGAGACGACCTGCCGCGCGACGCCGCCGATCGCCGTTCTCTGCTGCTCGCTGAGCGGCTGCGCGAACGCGTCGAGCGTGCGCTGCGCGAGCGACGGCTCCAGCGCGCCGAGCCGGTCGAGCAGGTGCGCGCCGAAGACCAGTTCGACCGGGCTCTGCGTCGTCTGCGCGACATCGAGGATCAGCGCCGCCGCCGCGGGGTCGCCCGTCGCCTCGGCGGCGGCGAGCAGCGCGACGCGCAGCGTCGGGTAGCCCGGCTTGTCGCCGTCGTAGCTCTTGAAGGCGACATCGCAACCCTCGTCGAGCAGGCGCCGGATCTCGGGGTACATCGCGGGCCCGCGCAGCGCCGCCTCGGCGACGACGCCGAGCATAAGCCGCTGCGCGTGCTCGGACTCCTCCTTGCCTCTCAGCGCGTCGATGAGCCCCTTGGGCTCGACCCTGGGCAACTCCTCCCTCACCGCCTGCTCGATCGCCTGCTCGACGAAGTCTCGCGGGGGCGGCTCCTCCCGCGCGTAGACCTCCTCGCGATGGGAGGGAGGGTGGGGGGAGCGCGAGGGGGCGGGAGGGGAGCTCTCGCGGCCCGCGAGGAAGCCGGCGGCGCCCGCCGCCAGCGCGACGACGAGGATCAGCAGGCCGGTGGGGGGTGCCTCTCGTTGCATGTCCGCTCCGGGGGAGACTACCACCCCAAACCCGGCATTTCGCGCGGGGTTGCGCTAGCATTGGCCCGCCATGAGAACCGCCGCCCTACTCGCCCTCCTCGCGCTCGCCGCCTATCCGCAGGAGGCCGCCCAGAAGGCCATCGCCGCCACCCGCGGCACGGTCCGCCGGACGCTCCCCCGGGAGGGCACGCTGATCCCCGCCGGCGCCGCCGACCTGAAACTCGACCTGAAGGCCTATCGCGGCGAGCAGACCTTCCGCATCCTCGAGGTCGCCGGCCACGGCGCCTTCGTCAACGCGGGCGACGTCGTGCTCCGCCTCGACACCGAGGCGATCGACGACCTGATCAAGCGCGAGGAGATGGCGCTCCAGCGCTCCGAGATGGACCTGCGCCACAGCGAGGAGCGCGCGCGCGCGCAGGAGGAGCAGGCGCAGACGGCGCTGGCGCGGTCCGAGGTCGACCACGAGCGCGCGCAGAAGCGCCTCAAGGGGTACCGCGAGATCGAGAAGCCCTACACCGAGGAGAACGAGCGCCTCAACGCGCAGGCGGCGCTGCACCGCCTCGAGGACGCGAAGGACGAGCTGGTCCAGCTCGAGAAGATGTACTCGGAGGACGAACTCGTCGACGCGACCGAGGAGATCGTGCTGAAGCGGCAGCGGCGCGGCTTCGCGCGCTCGCAGGCGGGATACGACCAGGGCGAGCGCTGGCGCGTCTACCAGAAGGAGTGGTACGACACCTGGCGCGAGGAGGACCTCGTCTACGAGGGCAAGCAGAAGGAGCAGGCGCTGGCCGGACTGCGCTCGGGGCAGGCGATGGCGCGCGAGAAGACCGAGGCGGATCTCGCGCAGAAGCGCTACGACATCGGGCAGCAGAAGGAGCGGCTGGACGAACTCAAGGGGGACCGGGGGCAGTTCCTCGTGCGCGCCCCGAGGGCGGGCACCGTCATCCACGGCGCCCCCGACGGCGCGCCCTGGTCGGCGCGTCTCGAGAAGGACGGATCGGTGCGCAACCGCGCCGTCTTCGCGACCGTCGCGGTCCCGCGCCAGCTCAAGGTGCTGACCGAGATCGCGGAGAAGGACCTGCTGTCGGTCAAGCCCGGCGCCGCCGCCGAGGTGATCCCGACGATCGGCAAGGAGCACGGCATGGTCGGCCGCCTCGGCGTCGACCCGATGCCCGCGAAGGCGGGGAGCTTCCGCGCCGAGGTCGAACTCGGCGAGGCCCCGGTCGCGCTGCGGCCCGGGATGACCTGCAAGCTCGAGATCATCCTCGAGGAGGCGAAGGACGCGGTGCTCGTGCCGAAGGCGGCCGTCCGGGAGGGCCACGTCGAGGCCGCGAAGACGGCCGAGGGACCGTACGAGAGGCGCGCCGTCACCGTCGGCATCAGCGACGACACCCACACCGTCATCCTCACCGGTCTCGAGGCCGGCGAGTTCGTCATGGTCCCCGCGAAGTGAGACGCCTCGCCCCCGCCCTCCTCTGCCTGCTCGCCGCGGCGCGCGGCGACGACGCGCCCAACCTGGCGGTCACGACGCCGCCGGCCGCGAAGGTCACCGTCGCGAAGGCGGTCGAGACGGCCCTCGAGTTCCTCGTCGCGAACCAGAACGCCGACGGCTCCTTCGGCAAGACATGCACGCCGCGCACCTACGAGCTCTGGTGCGACGTGCCGGGCGGGCACCAGGCCTTCATGGCGGCGACGACCGCGCTCTGCTGGATGGGCCTCAACGACGCGCCGCTCCAGACCGACGCGAGCCGCGCCGCGCAGGAGCGCTGCCTCAAGTGGCTTGTGGCCCATGCGCGCGTGAAGCGCGCGTACGCGCAGCAGTTCTACAACATCTGGTCGTTCGGCTACGGGCTGCGCGCGCTGGGCCAGGCGCTCCGCAAGGGGGCCCCCGGGGCCCCCCCCGAGTCGATCCGAGCGACGATGGAGTCGATCGTCAAGGCGCTCGCCGTCTACCAGAGCCCGGACGGCGGCTGGGGATACCTCGACTTCAACGTGCCCGGCTACAAGCCCTCGTGGAGCACCTCGTTCACGACCGCGACCGTGCTCGTCGGGCTCGACGAGGCGAGGCGCGCCGGCGTCGAGGTGCCCGACGAGGTCGTCCGGAAGGCGGTCGCGCTGCTCTGGCGGCAGCGCACGCCGGACGGCAACTACCACTACAGCATCGACTGGAAGTGGAGGCCCCACGGCCCGATCAACCGGCCGCAGGGGTCGTCGCTGCGCAACCAGGCCTGCAACCTCGCGATCGGCCTCTTCGATCCGACGCTCGGCGAGGCGGAGTTCCGCCGCGGGCTCGTGCAACTCGTCGAGAACCACCGCTTCGCGATGTCGGGCGTGAGGAGGCCGATCCCGCACGAGTCGCACTACGCCGTGTCGGGCTACTTCTACCTCTACGGGCAGCAGTACGCGTCGCTCGTGCTGGAGCGCATGCCCGACGCGGATCGCGCGCGCTTCTGGCCCGAGGTCGTCAGGTTCACGCTGAAGACGCGGCAGCCCGACGGCAGCTTCTGGGACTACCCGACGTACGGCTACCACAAGTTCTACGGGACCGGCTACGCGCTGATGACGCTCTCGCGCTGCCCCCCCTCGCTGGTCCCGTAGTGTTCCGCGAGGGGCTGAGGCCGCCCGACCCCTTCCGCGAAAGGCCGCCCCTCGAGAGGCTGTTGACGCAGGACGGCATGAGCCTCGACGCGCTCTCGCGGCTCGGGCCGCTGCTCGTCGTCTGCCTGCCCGATCGCGGGGAGCGCGGGCTGCTCGCCGAGGTGGCGGCGCACCGGGGCGCGATCGAGCGCTCCGGCGTGCGGCTCGCGCTCGTGCATCCCGCGGAGGCGCCGCCCGAGCTGCCGGAGGCGCTCCGCTACGTCGCGCGCGTCGCCGATCCCGCGCTCGGCCTCTACGCCTTCCTCGGGCTCGGGCGGACGAAGGGCACCCTCTTCCGGCGCGAGGGCCAGGCCTCCGGCCTCTTCCTGCTGCGCGACGGCGCCGTCGTCCGGGCGGTCGCTTCGCCCGCCGACCTCGCATGAACGCGTTCCGCCGGCAGCTCTTCGCGCTCGACCTGCCGCCGCTCGCCTGCTATCTCGTGCTGCTGGTCCTCTCCGCCGGCGGGGGCCCGTGGCCGCTGATGCTGCTGCTCGTGCTCGTGCATCTCGGCCTCAACCGCTTCGGCCGGATGCACGCGGCGCTCCTCCGCGATGGGCGGCCGATCCCGCCGTGGCTCGGCATCGTCAACACGAGCTACCTCCTCTCGCCGATGTTCCTGCTGCCGATCGCCTTCCTGTCGATGGGCGAGGTGATGCGCAACGCCGGGCTCGTGCCGCCGCCGGATGCGGCGCCCGGCGTGCCGTACGACCCCGACCACGCGAACGGCCGCGGGCTCGATCTCGGGCCGCACGGCGCCGCGACTAACTGGGACTTGCGGCTGAAGGCGCTCGACGTGCGCCTCTTCGGCGCCTACCCGACCGCCTGGGTGCGGCGGTGGCATGCGCCCTGGCTCACCGGCCTGATGCAACTCGGCTACCTCTCGTACTACTTCGCGCCGGCGGCGCTCTGCGTGCCGCTGCTCGTCGCGCGCCGCAGGGCCGACTTCCGCGTCGCGGCGGCGACGCTCGCCGCCTGCGTCGTCACGACCTACTTCGGCTACCTCCTCGTGCCGGCCACCGGGCCGCGCTTCGAAGGGGGCATCGAGGCGATGCTGCCCGCGGAGCCCGGCTGGTTCCACGCCGAGGCGATCTACCGCTTCCTCGACGGCCTCGAGATCTTCCGCTGGAACGCCTTCCCGTCGGGCCATGCGGCCGTCGGCCTCTGCGCGCTGCTGCTCGCGTTCCGCCTCGAACGGCGCCTCGCGTGGGTGCTGCTGCTGCCGGTCATCCTGCTCGTCGGCGCGACGGTCTACATGGGCTACCACTACGTCGTCGACGTCGTCGCGGGCCTCGTCATCGCGGCGATCGTCGCCCGCTGCGTGCCCGCGTTCGTCCTCTGGTGGGACGACGGGTAGGGGGCGCGGGGGCGCGCCGCGGCGGCGCGCGCCGGGATGGCGCCGCGAGGCTCAGCGCGGCCGAGGGGAGGCGGCGCGGGCGCCGGTGGGGGTCTGGGCGGTCAGTTGCGTCCCCGCGCCCCCCATCCCTCCCTGCTCCATGATCAGCGGGGCGAGATACTGCGTCGCGAACTCCTGCTTCGTCCAGCCCCAGTGGCCGCCGTTGTGGCGCAGGCCGCGCATGCTCTCGTCGAAGGCGACCTCGTGCAGCTTGGTCCGGTAGAGTTCGAGATCCGCGGCGGAGAGGCCCTCGGGCGGATGGAAGCCCGTCAGGCCCGCGCCGCGGCCGTGGTAGCCGTCGAAGTTGCCGATCAGCAGCGTGCCCGCGCCGAGCATGAACTTGTCCTCGGGGGACCAGTAGCTCCAGATGCCCTTCTCGGCGTGGCGCAGCGCCGGCGCCAGGTTGTAGTCCGGGGCCACGGCGATCCCGAGCAGGATCGCGCCGGTCAGGGAACGCCCCTCGGGCAACTCCTCGAGCACCATCAGCGCGAGGCCGGCGCCTCCGCTGTGGCCCATCACGAACGTGGGCCTGCCGGGGTGCTCGTCCTGGTAGCGCAGCAGCTCCTCGCCGATCTTGCGCGCCATGCGCCGGTTGCGCGCCGTCAGCCGCTGGTTGATCGCGAAGAACGCGGGGCCGAGGCTCCAGTCCTTCACGACGACCGCGCAGGGGACGCCCCCCTCGACGAGGCCGTCCGCGACGTGCGTGTACTGCGGCCGGTTGCCGAGGATGCCGACGAGGATGGCCGCGTAGCCCTGGTCGAGCCGCTCGGGCGAGACGTGACGGCGCGGCGCGTGACACCCGACGGCGAGCGTCGCGGTGGCGGCGAGGAGGATGGCTGCCCGCAGCAGCCGCGGTTCGCGTCCCGTTCCCATGGTGAGTCCGCAGGCGGAAGACCGATTAGGATAAGTCAGGTGGCCAGACCCCGGGGAGGAAAGCCGGGCGTGCTGCCGGGGGTTGTCATGAAACGAGCCACTCTCCTCTGGATGCTCGCCGCCGCGGCCGCGTTTCCGGCGTGGGCCGAGGGCGAACTCCGCGGCAGGTTCGCGGAAAAGAGCGTCTACCTCGACGGCGGGGTCGGCAATCGGCCGCCGATCGAGCACATCCACGAAATGGCCGGGCCGGCGCGGGAGGTGGTGCTCCATCTCTCCTTCCGCAAGGGGCTCTTCCGGCTGTCGAAGACCGGGGACCGAAAGGGGACCTTCGGCGGGCTCTATGTCGAGGTCAACGACGGGACCCGGCCGACCGACCCCATACAGAACCCTTACAAGCCGATCGCCGTGCAGCGCGCCAACAACGCCGACTGGATGGACTTCGTCGCCAACGACTTCCCCTATCCGAATCCCGAGCCCGGCTACTGGTACACGTGGGGGCGCTCGACGGAGGACCTCAAGCGGTCGCTCCGCCTCGACCTCGGGGCGCGCTCGCGCTACCGCATCCGCGTGCGCGGCGTCGTCGACGACCGCAGGGAGGTCGTCCGCGTGCCGACGCTCGTCGGCATCACCGAGGTGGACGACGCCGCGGCCACGGAGGCGCCGCGCGAGCAGGCGGCGCCGAAGGCGGTCACCGGCAAGAGCGAACTCGCCTTCCCGACCGGGGACAAGGAGACGAGCGTGCTCTGGATCGAGCGCGAGGCGCCGATCAGCGTGCGGCCCGGCGAGAAGTTCACCTACACGATCCGCGTGACGAACTTGACCGACATGGACGTCGGCGCCGTCACCGTGGTCGAGGAGGGGGCGGGGCGGATCGACCTCGTCCGGAGCGACCCGCCGTACGACGGCGAGAAGGAGGAGGTCGTCTCGTGGCGCCTCGGCACGATCCCCGCGCGCGGCACGAAGGTCGTCACGGTGGACGCGGTCGCGCAGGACCGCGCGATGGTGCAGCGCAGTTGCCACGTCCGCTGGGAGTCGGCGCTGGTGACGCAGAAGGTGGCGGTGGTCCGGTAGGGCGCCGGACGGCAACGGAGAGGTGGGGGGCCGGGGGGAGGTGCCCCGCCCCGCCGGCGCCCGACCTCGACGCGCACTCCGGGCGCCGCGTGCGGACGGCCGGGTTCTACTCGGTACGATTAAGAACCTTGACCTCGCGCTCCAGGCGGTGACCGAGGCGGTCGGTCTCGACCTCGAGGTCGTGCCGGCTCTGGAGGTTGAGCCAGAACTGGGCGGAGGTCTCGAAGTACCGTCCCAGCCGGAGCGCAGTGTCCGCCGTGATGGCACGCGTGCCATGCACGATCTCGTTGATGCGCCGCGGCGGAACGCCGATGTCACGCGCCACGCGGTACTGGCTGAGGCCCAAGGGCTTCAGGAACTCCTCGAGCAGGATCTCGCCCGGGTGGACCGGGGCGAGCCGCGGGGCGGCCGGCGGCCGCCTAGTGGTAGTCCGTGATCTCGACATCGTGGGCGCCTCCGTCCCAGCGGAAGCAGATGAGCCACTGGGAGTTGATGCGAATGCTGAATTGTCCTTTCCGGTCGCCTCCGAGCCTTTCGAGCCGGTTGCCGGGTGCTGCCCGCAGATCCCCGGGCGCTGTCGCAGCGTCGAGGACCAGCAGCTTCCGGTAGGCTGCGCGCTGCAGATCGGCTGCAAGGCGCTTCACCGGAAGCCGCTGCCACACGCGCGCTGTGTCCCGTCCGCGGAAGCTGCGGATCACCGGACCAAGCTATCCCGCGCACCTATTAACGTCAAGCGTTATTATGAGCGCGGCATCCGGTCGTCGTCCCCCCTCAAGCACTCATCCGCACCCGGACTCCGGCCTCGGACGAGCCGATCATGGCAGGCGTGCTTGGGCCGGTGCGAAGGGAGGGAAGTCCGGCGACGCTGCGGCACGGCGGTCGGGACGCGGGCTATGCGATCGCGATCAGCGCCCTCCCGACGAAGACCGGCACCATCCGCTTCCGGTAGCTCGGCATGAAGTCGGTGTTGTCGAGGGGTTTGGCGGCCGCGGGGGCGAGGCGGGCGGCGTCGGCGATCGAGGCGTCGTCCAGCGGCCTGCCGACCAGCGCCCGCTCGGCGTCGGGGCAGCGGAGCGGGGCGGGACCGACCGCGTTCAGCACGATCCGTGCGTCCGTGACGGCCCCCGACGCGTCGCGGGTGACGCGCGCGCAGACGCCGAGCACCGGGAAGTCGAAGCTGTCGCGCCGGCGCAGCTTCAGGTAGACGCTGCGCGACGCCCCCTGCGGCGGGATCGTGATCGCGGTCATCACCTCGTCGGGGCGCTTGCCGAGCCATTCGCGGCCGTCGGTGACGTCGTAGAGATCCTTCGCGGAAACGACGCGTTCGCCGCCCGCGGCCGAGAGCAGCGTGAAGGTCGCGTCCATTGCGAGCAGCACCGGCACCGAGTCGCTGCTGTTGACGGCCCAGCACTTCTCGCTGCCCGGCGCCGTCCAGCAGGTGTCGCCGCCGCACTTGAGGCAGTGGTGGATCGCCTTGCGCCACTCGAAGTTCTGGTTCAGGTAGTTGCATCGCGTGTCGAGGCAGGCGTTGCCGCCGATGGTGCCCATGTTGCGCAGCAGCGGCGTGCTGATCGACAGCACCGCCTGCGCGAGGGCGGGCAGGCGCTCGACCACGGTCGCGTCGCGCTCGATGCGCCGCAGCGTCTCCGCGGGGCCGAGCCTGAGCGAGCCGTCCGGTTGCCAGTCGATCCCCCGCAGCCCCCTGACGTTCCTCAGCGAGACGACCGTCCTCGGCTCGCGCTGGCGCCGCTTCATGTTCGGGTAGAGGTCGGTGCCGCCCGCGACGATGTGCGCGTCGGGCCCCTCGCCGGCGAGGATGCGCGCGACCTCCGGAGCGGTGGCCGGGGCGCGGTAGGCGAACGGCGGCAGTCGCATCATGACTTCGACTCCCGCACGAGCTGCTTCTCCTTGCGCTTCTGGTCCACCTCGTAGCCGTCGCCGCCTTCGTCGGGCGTCATGATCCGCACCGTTTCGCGGATGCGCAGGTCCGGGTAGGGACCCGGCCCCGAGCGGCGGTCGCGGCTCGCCAGCGCCTGCAAGACGAGTTCGGGGGTGAGCGGGCACTGGTCGACGCGGATGCCGAGCGCGCCGTGCACCGCGTTCGCGACCGCGGGCATCACGGGCAGCAGCGGCCCCTGCCCGGCCTCCTTCGCGCCGAAGGGGCCCATCGCGTCGGGCTCCTCGATCAGGTCCACCTCGACGTCGGGCATCTCCATCGTCGTCGGGCTCTTGTACTCGAGCATCGACGGGAACTTGTGCACGCCCGACCGCCGCGGCCGGTAGGTCATCTCCTCCATCAGCGCCTCGCCGAGCCCCATGTAGACCGAGCCGATCACCTGCCCGATCGCGAGGTTCCGGTTGATCGCCTGCCCGATGTCGTGGGCGATCCAGATCTTCTTGACGGCGATCGCGCCGGTCTCCCCGTCGGCGAGCAGTTCGACGACGCAGGCGCTGTAGCTGTAGGTCGGCGTCGGGCCGACGCCGGAGCCGCGGTAGCGCCCGGGCATCCTCGGCGGGCGGTAGCTGCCGACGGTGCCGATCGTGCCGAACCTCGACTCGGCGAGCACGACCGCGTCGGCGAAGGTCACGCCGCGCGCCGGATCGCCGCTGTCGAAGACGCGGTTCTCCGCGAAGACGAGGCGCGCCGCTGGCAGGTCGAGCCTCTCCGCCACGGCCTTCGCGAGCAGCTCCCGCGCGCGCTCCGCCGCCTCGATCGCCGCGTTGCCCATCATCAGCGTGACGCGGCTCGAGTAGGAGCCGAGGTCGACCGGCGTCAGGTCGGTGTCGCTGACGCAGACGCGCACGTCGAGGAGTTCCACGCCGAGGACCTCGGCGACGCAGGAGGCGAGCACCGTGTCGCTGCCCTGCCCGATGTCGGTCGCGCCGCAGAACGCCGTGACGCCGCCGCCGCGGTCGAGCTTCAACTGCACGCCGCTGTGCGGCATCGCGTTCCAGTAGATCGGCAGGCCCGCGCCGCTGATGTACGACGAGCACGCGAGCCCGAGTCCGTGCCCGCGCGCGAGCTTGCCGCGCCGCTCCCTCCAGCCGCTCGCCGCGACGACGCTCTCGATGCACTTGCCGAGCTGGTTCGTGCGGATCTGCATCCAGTTCGCCGTGACCGAGTCCGCGGGCTGCAAGTTCCTGAGGCGGAAGTCCGCCGGGTCGAGGCCCAGGCGTTCGGCGGCCCTGTCCATCTGGATCTCGAGCGCGAAGCGGGGCTGCACGGTCCCGTGGCCGCGCTTGGGGCCGCAGGGCGGCTTGTTCGTGAACGCGCGCACGCCGTCGAAACGGTAGGCGGGCACGCGGTAGGTCACCGTCTGCAGAGCGCCGGTGTAGTAGGTCGACGCGACGCCGTAGGAGCCGTAGGAGCCGCCGTCGAGCAGGCTCTCGAAGTGGATGCCGCGGATCGACCCGTCGCGCGAGAGCCCCATGCGCGAGCGCATCAACACCGCGTGCCGGCCGCGGTGGCAGTAGAAGACCTCCTCGCGCGTCAGCGTCACCTTCACGGGGCGGCCGGTGACCATCGCCATCTTCGCCGCGACGATCTCGTGGTTGAAGGGGTCGCTCTTGCCCCCGAAGCCCCCTCCGTTCGGGCAGGCCACGATGCGGATGCGCGACGGCGGCAGCCCCAGCACCTTCGCCGCGGCCTTGTGCAGGTAGTGCGGCGTCTGCGTCGACGACCAGATCGTCACGCGGCCGTCCGCCTCGCGGGTTGCCAGCGTGGCATGCTGCTCCATCGGCAGGTGCGTGTTGCCCTCGTAGAAGATCGTGTCGTCGAGCACGAGGTCGGCGCCGCCGAGCGCGCTCTTGACGTCGCCGAACTCCATGCTGACGCGCTTGTGCACGTTGCCGTCGTCGCCGTAGTCGTGGATCGGCGGCGTCGCGTTCGCGATCGCCTGCCCGGGGGAAAAGCAGGGGGCCAGGGGGGCGTAGGCGACTTCGATCAGGTTCATCGCCCGGAACGCGGTCTCCTCGTCCGCCGCGGCGACGGCGGCGACGGGGTCTCCGACGAAGCGCACGCGGTCGAGGCAGAGCGCGTGCTCGTCCTCGGAGACGGGCAGGATGCCGAACGGGGTCGGGAGGTCCCTGCCGGTCAGCACCGCGTGGACGCCCGGCATCGCGAGCGCGCGGCTCGCGTCGATCGACAGGATCGTCGCGTGCGGGACGTGGCTGCGCAGCAGCTTCAGGAAGAGCATCCGCGGCAGCGCGAGGTCGTCGGCGAACTTCGTCTGGCCGAGGCACTTCGCGAGGCCGTCGACGCGGACGGGGGACTTGCCGATGATCCTCATGAGCGCGCGCTGTTCCGCAGGTCGGCGCCCGCCCTCTCGACCGCCTCGAAGATCTGCACGTAGCCGGTGCAGCGGCAGAGGTTTCCGGAGAGCTCGCGGCGGATCGCCGGCAGGTCGGCACCGGGCTCGCGGTCGAGCAGCGCCTTCGCGGCCAGCAGGAAGCCCGGCGTGCAGTAGCCGCACTGCGCGGCGCCGCACTCGGCGAAGCGCCGCTGCAGCGGGTGCGGGCCGTCGGGCCCGGCGAGCCCCTCGACGGTCGTGATCTCGCACCCGTCCGACTCGAGGCCGAGCACGAGGCAGGAGAGGACCGGCTCGCCGTCCATCAGCACGGTGCAGGTGCCGCACTCGCCCAGTTCGCAGCCGTGCTTGGTGCCGGTGAGTCCCATGTCCTCGCGCAGCACCTCGAGCAGCGTCTTCTCGGGCAGGAAGGAGACCTCGTGCTCCTCCCCGTTGACCCGGAGCACCATCGCGACCCTCTTCATGCCGAGATCCCCGTGAGGAACGTCTCCGCGATGTGCGACGCGACCGCCTCGAGGTCGCGCCCCCCTTCCGGCTTCCACCAGACGACGGTCCAGTTCAGCGCCCCGAGCAGCGAGAGCGCGGCGAGCTTCTCGTCGGTCTCCCGGAAGGCGCCCTCGGCGATCCCCGCCCTCAGGATGCGCCGGATCAGCCCCTCGTAGGCGTCCCGTTTCGAGACGACCTTGCGCAGCAGCGGTTCGGGCAGCGCGTGGAACTCGACGTGCGCGAAGCTGCCGCCGAGGGCGTCGAGGATGTGGCCCAGGTGGGCGCGGACGAGGCGGCGCAGCTTGGAGGGCGCCCCTTCGCCGCCCGCGGCGATCGCCCGGCCGCTCCGGAGCAGCCGCTTCAGCGAGAGCATCTGGCAGGCGTAGAGGAGGTCCTCCTTGCTCTCGAAGTAGTAGTAGAGCGCCCCGGGGGCCATCGAGAGGCCCTCGGCGATCTCGCGCATCCCCGCGCCGTGAAAGCCCTTGCGGCGGAAGACGTCCGCCGCCCCGCGCAGGATCGCCGTCCTGCGCGCCTCCGACCCCGATCGCGTCGCCGTTTGAACCACCGTTCAAATTGTAGCAGCCGGGGGAAGGGCCCGGGTCCTCCCCTCCGGGCACTTTGGGGGGGCGGGGGGGGTTGCCGATAGGAGGAGGCGGGCGGCCCCGGCTTCCCGTCGTCGTCCGATGAGCAGCCAGAAGAACGGGAACCGATCCGCGGAAGCAGAACGCCCCCCGATCCGCACGGGAAGGCGCCGGGCCAAGCGCACCGTGCTGACCGTCGAGGTCGACGTCGTCGGGCAGAGCGGCGGATTTGCCGGCCAGACCGTCGATCTCTCGCGAGGCGGCGCGCTGCTCTGGATCACCGACGAGCGGTTCGTGCCGCCGGGCCAGACGACCAACATGGTGCTCTACAGCGAGCGCGTGGCGGAGGAGTTCGGGGCGGGCCTGAGGCTCCAGCTCCTGAAGGGGCAGGTGAGGCGGGACGCGGAGGTCGTGCGCGTGACGCGCGGCGGCGCCAAGGCCGCGGGCCAGATCCTCGTCGCCTGCCGGTTCGCGAATCCGCTCGGAAGCGAGGATTGCCAGCGCCTCGGTCTCGATGCGTCGGCATCGGGGGCGGATGGGCCCATCGCGACGAGGCAGGCCGAGGCGGGCCCGGAGAGCTTCGCCCCCGGGGCGCCCGAGGGTGTGGCGGGGCCGGACCCGGCTGCGCCCAGGGCCCCCGCGCCCCCCAAGCGTCCGCGCGCGCCGGCGCGGCGGGCCCAGAGGCCCGCCGACATGCCCGAGAGGCGCGGCTCGCCGCGGCTCGACCGGATCCTCTTCATCGAGGTGCAGGGCGACTACGGCTCCTACCGCGCCAAGGCGTTCAACGTCTCGCAGAGCGGCGTGCTGCTGTCGATCGACGACCCCGGTTTCGCGCCGCCCGCCGCCCCCGACCAGCTCGTCGTCTTCACGAAGCGGATGGGGTTCCAGTTCGGCAACGGCATGCTCGTGCGCTTCCTCGAGGCGCAGGTGGACGTGCAGGCCGACGTCGTCCGCGTGAACGAGCAGGAGACCGGCGGCGATGCCGTCATCGTGATCGGATGCCGCTTCCGCCGCCCGCTCTCGCGCGAGGAGTGCGCGCGCCTCGACGCGCCGGACTCCATCGCGCCTCCGGGCCCGCCCGCGGCCGCGCCCGCGGTCTCGAACCCCTACGCCGGCAAGACCCGCGTGCGCCAACTGATGACCCAGGCGCAGGAGGTCGGCGCGACCGACCTGCACGTGAAGGTCGGCTGCACGCCTCGCTTCCGGATCGCGGGCGCGCTGCTCAACGTCGGCAAGGAGGTCTTCACGCAGCACGAGGCCCACGCGATGGCGCTGGACCTGATGACCCCCGAGCAGGCGCAGGTGTTCCACCGCGAGGGGGACATGGAACTCTCGGTGACCATCGAGCATGTCGGACGATTCCGCGTCAACGTGCTGCGCCAGCGCGGCTATACCGGCCTCACCGTGCGCTGCATCCCCGAGGAGGTCCCGACGCTCGAGGTGCTCGGCGTCTCGCCGCTCGCGAAGGCGCTGGCGGAGAAGCCGCGCGGGCTCGTGCTCGTGACGGGGCCGACCGGCTCCGGCAAGTCGACGACGCTCGCCGCGATGATCGACCACATCAACTCGACGCGCTCCTGCCACATCCTGACGATGGAGGACCCGATCGAGTACATCCACCGCGACAAGGAGTCGCATATCACGCAGCGCGAGATGGGGCGCGACGCGATCACCTTCGCCGCGGCGCTGAAGCGCGCGCTGCGGCAGGATCCGGACGTGATCCTCGTCGGCGAGATGCGCGACCTCGAGACGATGTCGCTCGCGCTGACGGCGGCCGAGACGGGCCACCTCGTCTTCGCGACGCTGCACACGACCTCCGCCGTCCTCTCGCCGGACCGGATCGTCGACGTCTTTCCGCCCGCGCAGCAGACGCAGATCCGGCTCCAGCTCGCCGACTCGCTGCAGGGGATCATCGCGCAGATGCTGCTGCCCGCGATCGGGGGCGGCGTCGCGCTCGCGCAGGAGATCCTCGTCGCGACCGAGGCGGTCCGCGCGCTGATCCGCGAGCGCAAGACCCCGCAGGTCCAGAACATGATGCAGACCGGCGCGAAGGAGGGCATGATCACGCTCGAGTCGTCGCTGAACGACCTCGTGCAGCGCGGCGTGATCGCCTACGAGGTCGCGGTGCAGAAGGCCAACCTCCCCAAGCAGATCCGGAGGCGCGCGTGAACCGCCCCGGGGTGTCCCGGAACGGGACGGCGCGGGTTGCGCCGCACCGCCGGCATGATTGAGTCCATATGCCTAGGCAGGGTAACGACATGGGAACCAGCGCCTCCGCCGGGGTGTCCCCGGACATCTTCCGCCAGATCCGTGCGTGCACGTCGCCCGGCATGGAGCCGGAGGTCATCGAGAAGATCCTCCGCGGCTACTTCTCGGGCAAGCGCGATGCGATCCGCACGTCGAAGTTCCTTGATGTGCAGGTGAAGGGGAAGCGCGGGTCGTTCCACGCGATGGCCGTCGACATCTCGCGCACCGGCATCCTGCTGCGCATCGTCGACTCCGACTTCGCGACTCCCGACGAGGCCAACCACCTGATGCCCTACACGGCGCGGGTCTGGTACCACTTCGAGGGCGGCCTCACCGTCTCGTTCCCCGAGGTCGACGTCCACGCGAAGGCGGACGTCGTCCGCGTGACGGGCTACTGCGGCCGCGGCAACAGCCTGATCCTGATCGGCTGCCGGTTCCGCGCGCCGATCGACGCGAAGTCCTGCGAGTCGATCGGCATCGAGCACGCCGACGACCGTCCGCCGGGCGAGTAGCGCGGCGCGCCGAGGATCAGGGGGTCGGGGGGCGCCCCTCCTCCGCGTGGTAGCTCGAACGCGCGAGCGGCGCGCTGACGACGTGGCGGAAGCCGAGGCCGCGCGCGAACGCGCCGATTTCGTCGAACTCCTCCGGCGTCGCGTAGCGCTCCACCGGCAGGTGGTCGGCGCCGGGGCGCAGGTACTGGCCGACGGTCAGCATCGAGACCCCGTGGGCGCGGAGGTCGCGGATCGCGGCCTTCACCTCCTCGGCGCCCTCGCCGAGCCCGAGCATCAGGCCCGACTTCGCGACGAGCCCCCGGTCCGCCGCGCGCCGCAGCAGCGCGAGCGAACGTCCGTAGCGCGCGCTCGGACGGACGCGCCGCTGCAGACGCTCGACGGTCTCGAGGTTGTGGTTCAGCACGTCGGGACGCGCGTCGAAGACCGTGTCGAGGTCCCTCTCCTCGCCGCGCAGGTCGGGGATCAGCACCTCCACGCCGACGCCGGGGCAGAGCCTCCGGATCTCCCGGATCGTTTCCGCGAAGACCCACGCGCCGCCGTCGGGGAGGTCGTCGCGGGCGACCGACGTCAGCACCGCGAACCCAAGGCCCATCTCGCGGACCGCGAGGGCGGCGCGGCGAGGCTCGTCGGCGTCGAAGCTCCGCGGCGAGCCGCTCGGGACGGCGCAGAAGCCGCAGCGGCGCGTGCAGGTGTTGCCGAGCAGCATCAGCGTCGCGGTGCCTCTGCTCCAGCACTCCGCGATGTTGGGGCAGCGCGCGGAGTGGCAGACGGTGTGCAGCCCGTGCGTCCCGACGACCTCCTCGGTGCGACGGAAGGCCTCCCAGTCCTCGAGGCGGACCTTGATCCAGGGGGGGCGCGGGGGGCCTAGAAGAGTTGCCACGTCTCGAAGTTCTCGAGGTACCAGCGGATGTGCTCGAGGAACTGGCCGCCGAGCGCGCCGTCGACGAGGCGGTGGTCGATGCCGACCGAGAGGAAGACCATCGAGCGGATCGCGATCTGGTCCTCGACGACGACGGGCCGCTTCTGGATCGCGCCGAGGCCGAGGATCGCCACCTGCGGCTGGTTGATGATCGGGAGCCCGCCGTAGCTGCCGAAGACGCCCATGTTCGTCACCGTGAACGTGCCGCCCTGCGGCTCCTCGGGCTTGAGCGTCCCTTCGCGCCCGCGCTTCGCGAGGTCGTTGACCTGCCGCGCCATTTCGCCGAGCGGCATCGAGTCGGCGTTCCGCAACACCGGCACGATGAGGCCGAAGGATCCGTCGTCGCGCGGCACCGCGACCGCCATCCCGACGTGGATGCCTCCCTTCAGCGTGATCTGCGCCGCGGCGGGGTTCACCTGCGCGTTGACGAAGGGGAAGTCCCGGAGCGCGAGCGCCGCCGCCTTGAGGAAGAAGGGCGTATAGGTGAGCTTCTCGCCGGTCCGCTCCGCGAACGCCTCCTTCTGCCGCTCGCGGAACGCGACGATGCCGCTCACGTCGCACTCCGTCATGATGTAGACGTGGGCCGAGGTCTGGATCGACTCGACCATGTGCTTCGCGATGAGCCCGCGCATCCGGTCCATCGGCACGACGCGGTCGTCGCGGCCCGCGGCGGGCGCCGCGGCCTGCTGCGCCCTCTCCCCCGCGCCCCCTCTCGATCGCGTGGAGAGATAGCGCTTCAGGTCCTCTCCGGTGACCCTTCCCCCCGCACCGCTGCCGGGGATCTTCGCGAGTTCGGCCTCGCCGACACCCTCCGCCGTAGCGATGGTGCGCACGAGCGGGGAGTAGAAGCGGCCGTTGGCGACCCGCGGCACCGGCCCGGCGGGAACGGGGGGGGCGGCCGGGGGGGGCGGCGCGGCGACGGCGACGGCCGGGGCCTTGGTTGCGACGGCCGCCGGGGCCTTGGTCGCCGCGGGAGCGCGGGCGGCGGGGGCCTCGGCGGTCTTCTCGCCCTCCGCGGCGATGACGGCGATCACGCTGCCCACCTCGACCGTCTTGCCCTCCTCGGCGAGGATCTGGCCGAGGACGCCGGCGGCGGGGCTGGGGATCTCGGTGTCAACCTTGTCGGTGGAGATCTCGAGCAGCGCCTCGTCGCGGCCGACCTTGTCGCCGACCTTCTTCAGCCACTTCGTGATGGTGCCTTCCGCGATGGACTCTCCCATCTGCGGCATGACGACATTCGTTCCCATCCCCGCATCGTACAAAGCGGCCTGACCCCTTTCCACTGGGACAACGGGGTCTGACCCCGTTGTCCCGCTGACACCCATGCGCGTCATATGGATATGGCACGACGCCTTCGCACCGACTACCCCGGCGCATGGCACCACGTAACGAACCGGGGGGTAACGAGCCGCCCGATCTTCGAGTCGAAGCAGGAGGTGCGCTACTTCCTCTCGCGCGTGGCGCGGGCGGTGCGCCGGGGGGAGATCGAGGTCGCCGCCTTCTGCGTGCTCATCACGCACTTCCACCTGATGCTCCGGAGTCCCGACGGGCGGCTGGCGGCCGCGATGAGGCAGATCCAGGGGCAGTACGCGCAGAGATTCAACTGGCGGCGCCAGCGGGACGGCGGGCTCTACTGCGGGAGGTACTTTTCCTCGATCGTCGACTCCGGGGTCTATCGGGACAATCTGATCCGGTACATCGACGCCAACGCCGTGAAGGCGGGGATCGTGGCGCTTCCCGGCTGGTACCCGGCGTGCAGCGCGTACTGGTACTCCCGCCCCGAGCGTCCCCCGTGGCTCGCCCGCCGGTGGGTCGAGGCATGGGTCGCGGAGCGCCTCGGCGTCGACCGCTTCAGGCCGGAGCTCTACACCAGCGCGTACCGGCCGCGCCTGTCACGGTCCAACACGGCGTGGATCGAGGCGCGGCTGAACTCCGGCGAGGCGCCCACGCTCTGCCTCGACGAACTCCTCTCGGCCACGCCCGAGGTCGTGCGGGAGTGGCTCGAGCGGAACGCGGAGTCCGCGGACGGCCGGGCGCGGACCGTGGCGCCGTGTCCGCTGGTTCCGAGGGTAGCGGTCGAGGCGGCCCTTCGAGACCGGCGCCTCCGGGTGTCCGTTCCCTGTCCGGGGGCGCCGCTGCTCTCCTTGGGCGTGGTCGCCCGTGCCGGCCTTCTGCGCACGCTGGTCGGCCTCGGGTACCGGGAGATCGGCGCGAGGCTCCGGTGCTCGCCGTCGGCTGCCCAGAGGCGCGCCGCGATCCACAGGCACCTCCTGAAGAACGACCAGGACTATGCATCGCTCATCGCAGATCTTGTCCATCGGATTCCGCGATACATCGGGTGATTGGGGTCAGACCCCAATCACCCGGAGGAGGGCGGAACGGATGTCGCGGGGCTGCGGGAGGAACGCATCCTCGAGCTGCGGCGCATGCGGCACCGGCGTGTCCTTCGCCGCGACGCGAAGGACCGGGGCGTCAAGCTGGTCGAAGGCGAGTTCGGCGATCCGCGCGGCGATCTCGCCCCCGAAGCCCCCCGTTTTCGTGTCCTCGTGGCAGATCACGACGCGGTGCGTCTTCCGCACCGTTGCGAGGATCGCCTCCTCGTCGAGCGGCACGAGGCTCCGGAGGTCGAGCACCTCGACGTCGACCCCCTCCCGGGCCATCTCCTCCGCGACGATCGTGCCGTGGTAAGCCATGCTGCCGTAGGTGACCAGCGAGACCTGGCTTCCCGCGCGTGCGAGGCGTGCCTTGCCGAGCGGCACGACATGCCCTTCGCCCGGCGACTCGTCCTTGAGCCGCCGGTAGAGGTACTTGTGCTCGAAGAAGAGCACGGGGTTGTCGTCGCGGATCGCGGCGGCGAGGAGGCCCTTCGCGTCGTGCACCGTCGCAGGGCAGACCACCTTGAGGCCCGGCACCCGCGTGAACCACGCCTCGGGATTGGTCGCATGGAAGGGCCCGCCGCGCGTCCCGCCGCCGCTCGGCAGGCGAACGACCATCGGCACCTTCGCGCCCCAGCGGTAGTGCAGCTTGGCCGCGAAATTGACGAGCATGTTGAAGCCGTTGGTCACGAAGTCCGCGAACTGCATCTCCGCGACCGGGCGCAGGCCCATCAGCGCGGCACCGATGCTGGCGCCGAGGATCGCGCTCTCGGAGAGCGGCGTATCGAGGATGCGCGGGCGGCCGAATTCCTCGAGGAACCCCGCCGTCGCGCGGAAGGCCCCGCCGTAGGTCCCGATGTCCTCGCCGATGCAGAAGACCGAGGGGTCGCGCCGCATCTCCTCGCGCATCGCCTCCGTGATCGCCTGGATGTAGGTGATCTCGCTCACGCGTAGACCTCGCCGGTCTCGCCCGCCGGGTCGGGCAGCGGCTGCGCGAGGGCGTCCTCGGTCGCCTCGTCCACGCGGGCGCGGACCTCGGCGACGATCGCCTCGTCGCGCGCCTTGTCGAGGAGCCCGGCCTTCCGCAGCCGGTCGCGGAAGAGCAGGATCGGGTCGCGCTTCTCCCAAAGCTCGAAGAGCCCGCGCGGCACGTACTTCGCGTCATCATGGATCGCATGGCCGCGCATCCGCATCGTGTCGGCCTCGATCAGCGTCGGCCCCCCGCCGGCCCGGGCGCGGTCCACGGCCTCCTTCACGACCTGGTAGACGGCCAGCACGTCGTTGCCGTCGACGGCGTCGCCCTCGATGCCGTACCCCTGCGCGCGGCAGGCGAAGTCCTTCGCCGCGGTCTGGTACTCGATCGGCGTCGAGTAGGCGTACTTGTTGTTCTCGAGCACGAGCACGAAAGGCAGCCGGAGCACGCCGGCGAAGTTGAGCCCCTCGTGGAAGTCGCCGACGTTGCTGCCCCCGTCGCCGATCCATGTCATCGCGACCCGCGGCTCGCCGCGCATCCGGAACGCCAGCGCCGCGCCGGCGCAGACCGGGATCAGCGCCCCGAGCATCGAGATGGGGCCGATGATGCCGTGGTCGAGCGAGCCGAAGTGGCTCGTGCCGTCGCGGCCCTTCGTCGGCGCCGTCGCCCGGCCGAGGTAGTTGCGGAGCACCATCGTCACCGGCAGCCCGTGGCGGAGCAGCGAGCCGAGGTTGCGGATCATCGGGCCGATCACGTCGCCCGGCCGCAGCGCGGCGGTGCTTCCGATGCTGCACCCCTCCTGCCCGCGGCTGCTATAGCAGCCCGCGACGAGCTTGCCCTGCTTGTAGAGCGCCTCGATACGGTCGTCGGTCACCCGCGTCAGCAGCATGTCGCGGTAGAGCCCGATCAGGAAGTCGGCGTCGTGGCGCGCCAGGTCCTTGGAGCCGCTCGTCTTGAACTTAGCCAACGAAGAGGTCCTCGAAGTGGGCGGCGCAGCGCTCGCGCACGCGCGGCAGGGGCACGGGGACGCCGAGCGCGCGCGCCATGCTCGTGACGCCGCGGCCGCGCTGCCCGCAGGGGACGATCCCGCGGAACCAGCAGAGGTCGCAGTCGACGTTGAGCGCAAAGCCGTGCGTCGTGACCCAGCGGCGCACGCGCACGCCGAGCGCGCCGACCTTCTCCTCGCCGATCCAGACGCCGGTGAGGCCGGCGATCCGCCGCCCCGCGAGGCCGAAGTCGGCCAGCGTGCGCAGCAGGAGCTCCTCGAGGTCGCGGCAGAAGCGGTGGAGGTCCCTCCCGCGCTCCTCGAGCGAGCAGATCGCGTAGCCGACGACCTGCCCGGGGCCGTGCCACGTCGCCTGGCCGCCGCGGTCGGTGCGCACGACCTCCGCGCGCGCCGCGTCGAGCACGTCGCTGGGGTCGGCGTTGGTCCCGAGGGTGTAGACCGGCGGGTGCTCGCAGAGCAGCAGCGTGTCGCCGATCTCGCCGCGCCGCCGCGCCTCCCAGCAGGCGCGTTGCGCCTCGAGCCCCTCGGCGAACCCGATGCGCCCGAGGTCAGAGATGGATCGCGCGTCCAAGGGCATCGAGGGTCGCCTCGTGGAAGGCCTCGGCCATCGTCGGGTGCGCGTGCATCGTCGCCGCGAGGCTCTCGGCCGTGGCCTCCGACGACTTCGCGACGCACGCCTCCGCGATCATCTCCGTCGCCTCGTGCCCGAGGATGTGCGCGCCGAGCAGCTCGCCGTGCTTGGCCCCGAAGATCAGCTTCACGAGCCCCTCGGTCTCGCCCGTCGCCACCGCCTTGCCGTGGGGGCGGAAGGGATAGCGCCCCACCTTGACCTCGATGCCCTTCTCCTTGCAGCGCTCTTCGGTCCAGCCGACGCTCGCGACCTGCGGCTGGCAGTAGGTGCACGAAGGGATCGCATCGTAGTCGATGCGGTGCGGGGACTTGCCGGCGATGTCCTCGGCGGCGACGACGCCCTGGTGGCTCGCGACATGCGCGAGCATCACGCGCCCCGTCACGTCCCCGATCGCGCGGATGCCGGGGACGTTCGTCCGGTAGAGGTCGTCGACGGCGATGAACCCGCGCTCCGTCTTGACGCCCAGCGCCTCGAGCCCGAGGTTCTCGCTGTTGCCCATCACGCCGATCGAGACGAGCACCTTCTCCGCCTCGTAGGACTTCGATCCCGCCCGCACCGTGACGCCGCCCTTGCCGACCGAGATCTCCGCCTTCTGCCCGGTCACGACCTCGATCTTCTGCTTCTTGAAGCTCCTGGCGAGATCCTTCGTGATCTCCCTGTCCTCGAGCGGCAGCAGCGAGTCGAGCAGCTCGATCAGCACGACCTGCGTCCCGAACGCGTTGTAGAAGTAGGCGAATTCGCACCCGATCGCGCCGCCGCCTATGATCACGAGCCGCTTCGGCAGCTCGGAGGGCACCATCGCCTCGAAGTAGGAGAGGACCCGCTCCTTGTCGAACGGCGCGCCCGGGAAGGGCCTCGGCCGCGCCCCGGTCGCGACGATCAGGTTCTTGAACTTGACCGCGTCGCTGCCGTAGCTCAGCGTGTCCTTCGCCGTGACGCGCCCGGTCCCCTTGAAGACGTCGATCTTGTTCTTCTTCATCAGGAACTCGACGCCCTTGACGATCCGCGCGCTGACGTCGCGGCTGCGCGCGACGACCCGCGCGAGATCGAAGCGCAGGTTGTCGTAGTGCATGCCCCAGTCCGCCGCGTCGTGGCGGGCCAGCGCCGCGTGCTCGGCGTTCTTCAGCAGCGCCTTCGTCGGGATGCAGCCCCAGTTGAGGCAGATGCCGCCGAGGTTGTCCTTCTCGACGACGGCGGTCCGCAGCCCGAGCTGCGCGGCGCGGATCGCCGCGACATAGCCGCCAGGGCCGCCGCCGAGGACCACGACGTCGTAGGTCATCGCGCGGGGATTCTACCTAGAAGCGCAGCCCCGCCGCGAGTTTGGCGAGCGCCGCCGCGTCCGCGGGCCGCGGGGCGGGCGGGGGGAAGTCGGACATCGACGCGCAGGGCACGAGGTGGATGTGCGCGTGATGCACCTCGAACCCCCAGACCCCCACGCAGATCCGCTTGCACCGGATGCGTTCGCGCAGGTGGCGCGCCACCTTGCGCGCGACGACCCAGAGCGCCGCGAATTCCGCCTCCTCGAGCTCGAAGATCGAGTCCACCTCGCGCTTGGGGATCACGAGCGTGTGGCCCTCGACGAAGGGCCGGATGTCGAGGAACGCGAGGTGCCGGTCGTCCTCGTACACGCGGTGGCAGGGGATTTCCCCGCGGACGATCTTCGTGAAGATGCTTGCCATGGCGCGGAGGTTACCGGATTGTCCCGATCCGGGTCGCTCCGGCGGACTTTCGGCACCGGCCGGGGGACTGCGATGTTGAGGGGGCGCGGGGGAGCCCTTACGCTCGGGGAACAGCCCGGAGAATCGACGATGAAACCCCACCTCCTGATGTTGGCCCTGACCGCCGCCCTCGCGCGGGGCGCGTGGGCCGAGACCTTCCGCGCGACCGAGGGCGACATCGGCCGCGCGCCGCTGCCGCTGCATGCCTTCGACCTCGGCGACGAGCCCTCCCTCGTGCCCGACACGGCGGGTCTGCAGGACGCCGTGCGGCAGCCTCGGGCGACCGCGACCTTCGGCGCGATGCTCCCGGCCGCGCCGCGCGCCGCGCTCCACCCGCCCCGCACGGGCAGCCTCGAGAGCGAGAACATGCTCGGCTTCTTCTCGCCGGCGGGCGTCGGCGGGATCTTCTACCTCGTCGCGATCGTGCTCGGCTTCTACTACCGCTGGCTCTTCCAGCGCACCCGCGAGCGCGGGCGCTTCGTGACCCAGCGCGCGACGGCGGCGACTACGTAGGATCGACGATCCAGCGAGCGACCTGCTCCGCGTCGAGGACTTCGAGCACGAACCGCCCGCCGAACTCCCGCATCCGCTCGAGAACGCGACCGTAGACCTCACGCCGCATCGTCTCCATCGTCATCTGCTGCGGGGACTCGGGGCCGAAGGCCTCCTTCATCATCGAGTTGTACTCGCCGCTCATCCCCTTCTGGATCGCGGCCTGCTCGCGCTCGAACTCCTTCTGCATCCCGGCACGCCGCGACGCCTGCTCCGGCGAGAGCGGCAGCGTGCCGAGGACGCGGGAGGCGGGCTGGCCGCGCTGCCCCATGCCGAGCACCAGCGGGCTCGCTTCGAACTCGAGGACCTGCTCCGGCGTCAGGATCGCGTAGATGCTCCCGCGCAGCCCGTCCGCGAGGCGCTGCACGCGCGCGGAGGCCTCCGCCGCCTCGCACTGCAGCGCCTGCCGCTCGGCGGCGGCGAGCGAGCGGTCCTGCAGCCGCGCGCGGAGCGCGAGCGTCGCCGCGTCGTCGGCCGCCCTCTCCGACTCGAACTCCGCGAAGATCGCGCGCACCCGCGTCGCCTGGCTCGGCGTGATCCCCTTCAGCACGTAGAGCTGCTGCTCGGGCTCGCGGACGGGACGGTAGCGAGGGGAGAGCCGCTCGCGCGCCCACCGCGCCTGCGCCGGCTCCAGCACGAAGTAGACGACCTGCCAGAAGCGCTGCTCGGTCTCGTAGCGCTGCCGGTCGAGGCTCGCGACCATGCGCGGCCGCATCTCGTCGTCGAGGGAGGGGGCGATGCGCCGTCGCTGGACGAGCAGCGCGCGCATCGCTGCGTCGGTCGCGGCGACCGCCCGCTCGAGGAGGTCGCGCTGCGCCGCGGTGAGGTCCTCGACCTCGAGAAGGACGCCGTGGTTGTAGCGCTCCTCGCGCAACTCCCCGCGCGGCATCGCGCGGAGCCGCGCGGCGTCGGCGGGTTCGAGGGCCGCGAGCGCCTTCTCCATCTCGGCCGGCTTGCCGACGGCCCGGTAGAGCGGTTCGCGCTGCTCCGGCGTGAGCCCCGGCATGATCTCGATGGCGAACCGGTCGATCTCCTGCGCCGCGACCGTCCCGGCGAACAGCAGGATTGCGATCCCCCTCACGCGACCACCTCCAGCGGCGCGAACTCCCCGACCACCGGCAACGGGTCCACCCCGAGGAAGTCGCGGAGCAGCGCGGCGTAGAGGCGGCGGAAGTCGGTCGTGAAGCGGAAGTTGCCGTTGTCGAGGTCGGCGAGCGACGGGTAGGCCCCGTGCATCCCGGGGCGCGCGAGCTTGCCGATCAGGAAGGCCGGGTAGGCGCTGCCGTGGTCGGTGCCGCCGCTCAGGTTCTCGGCGGGCCGCCGGCCGAACTCACTGAACACGCAGGTCAGCACGCGGTCGGAGAGCCCCGCCTTCTCGATCTCCTCCTCGAACGCGCGCAGGTTGTTTCCGACCTGTCCGAGTAGGCCGTTGTGCGCGCCCGCCTGGCTCGCGTGGGTGTCGAAGCCGCCGAGGGAGAGGTGGATCACCTCGAGGTCGAGGTCGCCCTTCAGGAGGGCGAGCGCCTTCGCGAGGTCGGTGCCGAGGGGGCCGTAGAATCCGCCGCCCGCGGGACGGAGCGCGGCGATGCGCTCGGCGACCTTGAACGCCTCGAGCGCGCGGCGCGCGACCTGCCCCCGCACCCCCGGATCCTCCGCCACCGCGGAGTAGAGCGCGACCGACTCCTTCGCGCCCTCCGGCAGGCGGAACTGCGCGAAGTCGGTCAGCGTGACGATGCCCGGCGACGCCGCTTGCAGCGAGAGCGGCTTCTCGCGCCCGAGCGCGATCGCCCGGAGCGGCTTCTCCGCGGGGCGGCGGTCGATCGCGCGGCCGAGCCAGCCGTCGGTCGGGCTCTTCGTCGGTTCGGCGGTGTAGTAGATCTCGGTGGCGCGGAAGTGGCTGTAGTCGGGGTTCGGATAGCCGACGCCGTTGATCACCGCGAGGCGCCCGCGCGCCCAGAGCTGCTCGAAGCCCGCGAGCGCGGGATGCAGCCCGTAGTCGGCGTGGACCTTGCGCACCTGCCCCGCGTCGATGCCGATGCCCGGGCGCAGGATCCGGTAGAGCGGGTCCTTGTACGGGATCACGGTGTTGAGCCCGTCGTTGCCGCCGTTCAGGTGCAGCAGCACGAGCGTGCGCGAGCCCGGCGCCTTCGCGGCGCCGTCGGCCCAGCCGGGCCGGGGCAGCAGCAGCATCGAGCCGAGGGCGAGGCCCCCCTTCAGGAACCGGCGGCGGTCGAGTCGCATCATGGCCTCCTAGCAGAGCTGGTACTCGGGCGAGGCGAGCGCGAGCGCGACCGCGTGCCGGCCTCGCGCGGCGGCGAGGCCCGGAGGCGGCTGCCCGTCGAACGCCATCGCCATGATCGTAGCGGACGCCGCGGGGTATTCGGCGGCGAACCTGTGGGCGCTCTTCACGCGCTCCACCATCGAGGCGCTGTTGAGCCAGCCCGCGCCGGAGGGCCATCCCTTCACCGACGGCGGACGGAAGAGGATCTGCCCCATGCGTTCGAGCGCGCCGTGGGCCCAGAGCGGGACCGCAGAACCGCCGACCGCGCGCAGCGCGCCGACGACGAACTCGACCGGGCTCTTCACGAGGGCGCGGTGGCGCTCCGGGGCGCGGAAGGCGGGCGAGAGGAAGACGACGAGCAGCGCCGCGCGGATGTCGCCGCCGGTGCGCTCGAGGACCTCCGCGAGATCTTTGACCTCCGCGTCGGTGGGGGAGTCGTGCGAGAAGAACTGCAGCAGCTTGCGCGCGAGGAAGGCGTGGCAGGCGGGGAGCGACGCGAGCAGCCGGGCGACGTCGTCGCCGCCGAACTCCCCGGTCCGGCCGTGGATCGTCTTCGCGCCCCGGTCGTGGAACGCCTCGGTGAAGACGAAGTCGTGGTGGCGGCTGCCGCACCCGGTGAACGCGCGCGCGATCTCGCGGATGTCCCCCTCGGTGTAGTTGCCGATGCCGAGCGTGAAGAGCTCTTGCAGCTCCCGGGCGTAGTTCTCGTTCGGCGCGCCCTTGCGGTTCGCGTTGCCGTCGAGCCACCGGATCATCGCGACGTCGCGGCCGACCGCGAGGACGAGGTCGGTGAACCTCCCCGCGCCGAGCGCGCGGAAGAGGCCGTACTGCCGCCACATCAGGAAGGGCTCCTGGATCTTCGCGTCGGAGGTCGCGAAGTGGCCGTGCCAGAAGAGCGCGAGCTTCTCCGCGAGCGGGGCGCGCCCCGAGGCCATGCGGTCGAGCCAGGTCTGCTGGATCGAGCCCGGGAGGTAGGGGTCGAATCCGGGGGGGTCCTGGGGGGGCGGCCCGTCGAGCCCGTCGACGAGGCTCAGAACGGCGTCGGTGTACCCGAGCGCGCGGTAGCGTTCGATGTCGCCCGGAGACGGCCCGAATCCGGCGCGGCGCAGCAGGTGGCCGATCGCGAGGTCCCCTTCGAGAAGTTCCCCCATCGCGCCTCCCTAGGGCCCCGTGACGTCCACCCTCAGGTCGAAGGGGCTCGCCTGCGGGTCGCTCGCGCTGCGCACGCGCACGACGTAGCGCCCCGCGGGCAGGTTCTCGGCGGTCGCGGAGCTTGCGCCGGTCGCGAGCAACGCGTTCGTGAGGTCGAGGATGTCCACGCGGAGGTTGCCTGCCGTGGTCAGCGTCGCGGTCAGGTCGGCATCCGAGAGCAGTTCGATGATGAAGTACCGCTGCGAGAGCAGGCCGATCTCCGCGTTGAGGGGAACCGGGTTCGCGGTGTCGACGAGGTCCGAGACCGTTTTCGAGAAGGGCGGCGCGACGCCGGCCCCGGGCGACCCGTCGGGGGAGAGGGGGCGCGGCCAGCGGAGTCCGTTCGCCTCGGTCGCCGGGTAGCCGATCCCCTGGTCCTCCGGCACCCGGGTCAGCACGTCGAGCGTGACCGGGTGGAGGGAGAGGTCGACGACGTACTGGTCGAGGATCGTGAAGAGGTAGGGGTAGCTGCTCCCCTTCCGCGGCTTCGCGAGCGCCTGCGACGTCAGCGTGAACGGGAAGAAGACGCCGTCCTCGTCGGTGCCGAAGGGGTCGTCATCGTGGATGTCCCAGAGCATCTCGGCGATGGTGAAGCGAGAGCCGATGCCGACGAGCGCCGGATCCTGGTAGACGTTGGGATCGCCCGGGCCGAGCGAGCCGAGCGCGGGATCGAAGAAGGACTCGATGTCGTAGAAGCGGACGATCCTCCCCTCGGCCCCCTCCCCCTCGGTGTCCCAGAAGATCCGCGAGGAGCGCCCTTGGCAGGCCCACCAGTCGAGGAAGCCCTCCCTCCAGGCGGCGCTCGGCACGAGCAGCGCCTCGTCCGCGTCCCCGGGCGGCGCGGTCTCGAGGTAGAAGAACTCGAGGAAGTAGAGGCCCAGCAGGCGTATGAGCTGGGCGGGGTCCCAGCAGTCGGTGTTCGACGCGGGATCTCCCGCGATCCCGCCGGCGACGGTCAGCTTGCCGCGTCCCCCCTCGGCCCGGAAGTGCGACGTCGCGCCGTTGCCCGGCTTCCAATAGACGTCGAGGTCGGGCAGCGGACCGATGCCGCTGTGGCCTGCGTAGAAGCCCGGGCGAAGCGCGTCCGTGATGTGGTAGGCGGCCCCCCCCTGTTCGCGCGTGACGGTCAGGTCGATGCGCATCGTGCTGTCGGCGGGATTGCCGGCCGGCCCGATCTGGTGCCGGTAGGGGAGCGGCGTCGCCTCGTCGGGATAGACGCGCGCGGCGCTGCCGACGAGGTCGAGCCGCGCCTCGATGCGCACGATGACGGCGGTCGCGGGGTTCTTGCCGAAGTTCACGGCGATCGAGTAGTTGCCGGCGCCATCGGTCGTCCCCTTGGCGAGCAGGCTCCCGTCGGGACGCAGGATCTCGACCGGCACGAAGGGCGCGCGGGCGGGGTTGGTCGAGAGTTGGAACCCCTTCGCGATCGGCATCCGCCCGTCGGGGCGGCGCAGGGAGAGGTCGGGGCCCATGGTCTGGTAGCCGATCCTCCCCGCCACGGTACGAGTCGTATCGCGCACCGGGATCTCGCCCCCGGTCGGCGCCCCCCCGCCCCCGCCGCATCCCGCCGCGCACGACAGAACCAGCAAGAGCCGGCGCGCCCACCCGTTCGCACGTCGCGATCCAGACGCCTTCACGCGACCCGATTATAGGCGACGTGACGTCAGCGCCAGCCGAGCTTCGTCAGGATCTCGGTCGCAAGTGCGGTCGAGGCGTCGGCTGCGGGCGCACTGTCGAGATAGGCCTCGAGGGCGGCGGCGACGTCGCACGGGGAGCCCTTCGCGGCGCAGAGCCCCGCCGTCACGAAGGCCGCCTCGGCGGCGGGCAGGTCGCGCCGGAGCGACTGCAGCGCAACGACATCCTCCTCGGGCCGTTCGAGCATGCGGAAGCTCCCCTCGAGACGGTCGCGGTCGCCCCACCGCAGCGAACGCCCCGTCGCGTCGTACGCCCGGATCTCGTAGCGGTACTCCTTTCCCTCCCCCGAGCCCCCTTCCAATCGGCCGGGAGGCCTGAGGCGGTAGCGCGGCTCGCGGAGCACGTCGCTTCCCACCCAGAGCGCATTTCCGCGGTAGAGGCGGAAGCCGTACTGCGTCGCGCCCTCGATCGCGGGCCAGCGGAACGCCGGCAGATCGTGGGTCAACGCCCCCTCGGGCGCGACGGCGGGCAGCGTCGCGCCGCCGCCGCGGAACTTGACGAGGCGCTGCGTCGCGAGACTCGTGGACATCGAGGCCGGACGGGCGTCGACATCGACGAGGAAGGGCAGCACGATGCCGGCGAAGATGACCGCGACGGTCGTGCGGATGGGCGGGAGGGAACCGGCTCCGCCTTTCGCGAAGCCGGGGAAGAGTTCGGCCGCGAGGGTGCCGCCGGCGCGGCGGAGAAGGGGGAGGAGTCGGAGGAGGGGCATGGGCGGGCTTCCTATGTACCTGTGTCGGCGGCCGCGGGCAAGGAGACGAGGGAGAGGCGGAGCGTCGCCACGCGCATCGACCCGGGCTCGTAAGCGTAGTCGGCCAGCCGGGCTCCCAGCCTCTGCTCGAGCGCGTGCAGCGCGTCGCGCGAGAGGCCGGGATGGTCGACCGCGACGTCGAGCGAGGCCGGGCCCTTGGCGTGGATGACGCACTCCTCGGCCTCGAGGGACAGCAAGAGGTCGGAGAGGAGCCGCTCGAGGCTCGCCTCGGAGACCGCCTCCGGCGGGATGGGGCGGACGTCGCGCATCGGCACCCAGTAGCGGCGGTCGGTGCCGGGGTAGTAGAGGTTGCCGCTGCCGCGCTTGAGCGCGAGCAGGATCGCCGCGCCCTCCCCGGTGCGCATGGCGCTCCGGAAGTCGGGGGAGGGGACGACGAGGGAGCCGACGGGGGGGGCTTCCACGTTTGCAAGTGTACGCGTGCCGGCAACGCGTCGGCCGTGGCGCGATTGTGAACAGATTGCGGGCGCCGAGGGCGAGTTGCGTTCCCGGTTCGCGCAAGCGCCGTCGCCGCAGCGGGTTCCGGCGACGCCGGATTTTCCTCGCGCGGCGGCGCGCCAGTTGCTAAGCAGGGGGGCGACAGGAGGGCGGGAGGCGTGCGTTGGATAGCGACGCGCTGCGCGAGCACTTCCTCGCCGGCACGCGACAGGAGCCCTGCCCCTTCGGCGACGACGCCGTCGAGTGGGACCACTCGCGGTACTCGCGCGCGCTTGGCCTGACGGCCGAGCCCGGTCTTCACGATCTTCCGCACACCGGCGCCGCCCTCGTCGGAGTTCCGGCGGGGCGCTGGCCCGGGCTCGCGGACTCCTACCGCGAGTGGTGCGGCGCGGTCGGGTGGCGCTTCGTCTTCGCTTCCGCACGGCCGTCGGTGCTCGTGCCGGACGGGATCGCCTACGCGCTGGGCGACGCGATCGCCGGACCCGACTCGCTGATCTTCGCGCGATCCGGCCACGGCGGCGCGCCCGCCCTCGGCCCGCACCCCCGGGCGCAGGGCATGTCGATGCCGCTGACCACGGGAGAGCGCTGGCTCATGGCGACGGACCGCGTGCGCCGGCGCGTGCGCAGCGCCTCGGCGCAGCAGGGACTGCTGCTGTTCCTGGAGGAGGCGCAGTGCATCGGTGCGGCGTCGATGAACCTGATCGCGCACCTGCTCGACGCGCACCGCGCATGGAAGGCGAGGATGCTCTCCCGCGATGCGCGGGTCTACACGGTGCTGGTGACGACGCCGGAGCGGCAGGGCAGCATCCTGCGCGCGCTCGAACGGCACGGAGCGGCCGGCAGCGTGCTGCGCTTGCGCTCGGAGGAGCGAGAGGGCGCGGAGGAGCGCCGGCGCGGCACGCGTGCCCGCACCCGCTTGACCGCCGAGGACGAGCACCTCGTTGCGGCGCTCGCCGCCTCGCCGCTGGCGCTCGAGGCGCGCGACCTCGCGTTGCTGTTCGGGAGCAGCTCGGTGCCGCGCGCCGAGGATCTCGCGCGGCGCGACATTCTGCGGCGTCGCGTCGAGTACGGCCGTCCGGTCTTCGCACCCAATCCCTCGCACCTCGACGGGCTGCCGCCGCCGCCGGAGCGCGTGCTGCGCGCACTGCTCGCCCGCCTGCGCCGCCGCTCCCACCGCGGGCGCGGCCAGGGCCACGTCCATGCGGCCATGGCCTCGCTCGCCTTCCGTCTGGGCGAACCGCGGAGAGCGCTCGCCTGCCTCGGACGCATGAGCCACGCCGACGACGCGGTGGTCCCGGCGGAGCTACTCGAGGAGATCGACGGCGAACTCTCGACGCTCGCCGCCCGATCGGCAGGCGGCACTCCCGCCGGATCGCGGGAGAGCGATCCCGGCACCGCGGCCAGCGCCGCGGCCGGGCGGATCTACCCGGAGGGCGGCGCAACCGCCGGCTCCCGGTCGGCGCAGGCGGTCTGTGCGGACGCGGCGAGGACCGCCGCGCAGGTGAGCGAGCCGGCAGGGCCCGGAGCCGGGATCTCGACGGAGCCTCCGCGACCCGCGCGACCGAACGGTGTCGGAGGACATGCCACGCCAAGGGCGGTCGCCCGCGAAGCCGGCGCCGAGGGTGTCTCTCGGGTGCTCCCCACGGGCACGGACGGGCAGGACGCTGGCTGCGGAGGACCGCCGCCCGACGGGCGGACCCCGGAGACGGGGGGGGACTTCCCCGGTTCGCGGGGGCGGCCGGCCGACGCCGGGGCGGTCCTCTCCGCGACAGGAGCAACCGCGGTGCCGCACGCCCCCCCCTCGGAGCGCTCACCCCGTCCCGAGTCTCCCCCGCGTGCGCTGCCGCTCCGCGCCGGGACGGTCGCCTCCTGGGTCGCATGCCAGTCCCACCAGCACAACTACACGCGCGCCAAGGAACTCCTCGATCTGCTCGCGCGCACCCCAGTCCGCGACGAGAGCGACCTCTACCGCACGCTCACCCACCTCCTCTGCATGGGCCGCACCCACCTTGACCAGGTACTCCCCGATGGCTTCTGGGCCACGCTGACGGCGCCCACGATCGATCCGGCGCTTCTCGACACCATCTGCATCCTCGCCGACCTGTTCGCCCGCATCCGCCTGATGACGGACAAGGAGATCCTGGAGAGGTTCGAGGTGGTGGAGGGGTTGGGTTCACGGATCGCTTCGATGGAGTCTGCGTCAACGACTCTGCCGGTCCAGAGCGCGTCCCTTCTTCAGCGTATGACATTCGCGCTGTTCGGCAGACTGCTATTGCACGTGCGCGAGAGGATCGAGTGGAATGCCGGAGGCCAACAAGCGTCAGATTTTCTCGCCGAATTGCGCGATCGGATCCGGAGCTTCGGCATGCCTGGCTACCTCGTAGCAACAACGATGTACGCCGCGATCATGGCACCGAACAGTTGTCGCCTGAGAACATTCGACAACTCCCATCGTTCAGACTGCCTGGAGGTGATACGCTGCACAGGTAACCCGTTCGATCAGCGCATCCAGTTAGGTGGAATGTCCGACGTTACACTGCGGCAGGCTGGACCGTTGCTGCTCCGCGGATTTACGGACGAACTTGTGCTGCTTCTTCCCAGAACCGCACCTCGCGTCTTGCGGTGGAGATTCCTGCAGTCAATTCACCGCCACACTGCACCGAGGGCATGGGCCATCGGAGTGCGGACGATGCTACTCCATCAGCATGGAGGTGAATCGCGCCTTCCTGCTGAAGACGCATACGCAACTACTGCCCTGGCCCTTGGGCTACTCTACGCGGGCGACTTGAGCGGCGCGACAGACAGCGCCAGGGTTGCTACTGCCATAGCGGTGAGGGACCGGCATCAACTCCCAGTTGCCATATACTGCTCAGCCCTAGTGGCACGTCGTACATGTGCTCGCAATCAGTTTGCGCGCCTCCGTGCAATCGTGGATGATCATGAGGAAGAGCTGGGGCGCGACTACGTCTCGTATCTTCGTCACTTTGTTACGGGATGTGACGCGTTCCTTGGTGGTGATCTAAGTGGCGCGGCCTACCAGTTTCTCCGCAGCAGGGAGGCGCTGCGGAGGCCAACCGTCGGTGAGCGGCAGTATTTGTGGACATCCGCCTTGATGGATGAGCGACAAGCTCGGTTTCTTCATGGTATCCTGGCCGTTGAGAATGCCAGCGACAGAGCTTACAGTGATCTCGCCTGGGTGGTGAGCACGATTGCCTCGCGGGCAATTCCAGCACCCGGGGATCGTTCGACCGGGGTCAGCGGCGCCGTGAACGCACTCGATGCGATCGTCGTCGCGCTCGATACATGGGCGCGACGTGTCTGTACGACGAACAGCCCGAGCGTCATTGCAGTGGCGTTAGCCTTGGCGGCCGAACTGGACGGTCCCTTGTCCGCGCTAGGTACTGACAGCGTCAGTCTGCTAGCCTTGCACGCACCTGCGTACTTTAGGCAGCTAGAAGCCGCTCTCATGGATCGGCTCGGCGTGGTGCTGCCTGGGGCCCCCGCCACGCGTGCAGCCCGAACAGGACTGCTGATAGTAGCTGATGTGTGGGGAGCGCGTGAAGGGGAGGTTCGCCTGACGTTTGTGAGGAGGCGTGCGGAGAATTGCTGGCACTCGCAGGCCGCAGGCTCTGGGTCTCTACGCCGGCAAGCAAAGAGCGCGTCACGAACCTGGATGCAGGATGCAAGCGCGTACTGGGTGACGCGTGAGGCGCTGCCGAGTGCGGAATCTGGTCCGGCGTGCGTGCCGGTATCGAAGGTGCTGTACGGACATGTAGATGCGATGATGAATGTGCGGGCGTCGAAGAGGTTGGACGCTGCACGGCAAGGAGACATCATCGCCTACCGGATAACTGACAATGTGAGTGTCGGTCGAAGTCGTCCCCCGGTTACCGCGGCTGACGCCTCGCTCGCTCCGGCGCGCAGCGACATGCCGCTAGACAGACTGCGCCCTCAGCGGGTTCCAAGCAAGCGTCGCTCCGTGTACCTCGAGACCTTTGTGGGATCATCGCCGCAGGCGGTCGACGTGCGACACTTCATTGATGTGGCATCACGTTGCGCGCTGCCCGTGCTGCTCATTGGTGAGACTGGGGTCGGAAAGGAGGTTGTAGCGCGGCAAATCCACGCATGTACCAAGGCAACACAGGACAGAACTCTTGTTGTCGCTGACTGTACAGCCGTCGCGGCTGAGCTCGCAGAGTCGCACTTTTTCGGTCATGTGCGTGGCGCATTCACAGGCGCGGTTGAGGATCACGCAGGCTTGATTGCCGCAGCGGACGGTTCGACGCTGCTGATCGATGACCTCGACAGCATGGCTCCTCGGGTGCAGGCATCACTGCTTCGCGTGTTGGAGACTGGGGAGTACAGGCCCGTTGGTGCAGCTCACAGCCGTACATCGCGGTTTAGGCTGATAACACTTGCGTCAACTAGCCTTATGGACAACGTGACGATGGGAGTGTTTCGTCACGACTTGTACTACCGCATTAGCACGCTGCGCATGCAGATTGCTCCGCTGCGCGCTCGAGGAGAGGATGTAATCGAGATCGCGAGGGCGTCATGCGCTCGTTCGAGAGTGACGCTATGCCCAGACGCAGAGGCGCTCCTCCTGTCACATCCGTGGTGGGGGAACGTCCGCGAGTTGCTGCAGTTGTTGAAGGTTGCGATCGCACTCTCGGAGACACGCGTGATTCCTGCGCGTGTGATCGAAGCACTGCTCAAGCAGGCGATGGGGGGTCATTGTGTGAGAGAAGACGTTGCCACTCTGGGGGTGTCAGGCCGGGACTTAGACACAGCGATTTGCAAGCTCGTTCAGGCGCAGTCTACCGTTACGGCGGAGCGAGTAGCGCACGACACTGGAGTGTCACTTCGCTCCGCACAAAGGCGCTTGGCGCGGCTCTGCCGCCTCGGGCGGATTGCCCGCTTTGGGGCTGGAAGGGCTACCCGGTACGAATCGCCTAGTTCAAAGGCGGGAGGCTTGAGCCTCCCAAGTGTTCCGTGACCTTAGACCAAGGATCTCGTAGTGGGGAGTGTGGCCACACCTCAAGTAGCGCCTCTAGGAACGCCGATTATGGGGGGTGATGCACGAGTGTGGAATTGCAGGGATGGGGGACCTCTGTGGTCGCTATGCATCCGAGGTGACGCTTCACCGGGAGGAGAAACGGTGGACGGTAGTCGCTGAGGAGGCCGCCTACGTAGGCCTACAGGTGGTAATCAAGGCGGAACAGCAAGACGCGCATAGCCCAGCGGCTGCTGACGTGTCAGCTCAGAAGCTTCATAGTGCTGAGCACAGAGAACTGCGCCAAGCGGGCATTGCCGTACCTTCGAGTAGTGGCAGAGCGCAATGTGTGTGTGGCACATGGTGGGAGTGGACAGCACGACCCTATGTTCCAGGAGTTCCGCTATCGGCGATTGAGCGCCCACTGAAGTACGGAAGTTTGCTAGACGCACTTGCCGATGTGGTCAAGGGAGTTGCGTGCCTGCATCGATGGGGGGTCATTCATGGCGATCTGAAGCCATCCAATGTGATTGTTCGGCGGGCGCAGTCTAGGCTTCGGACAAGCGCGATTTTTTAATCGAGATCCAGCGGAATAGCCCGAAACGCCGTTTCCGCCGTGCGTATGAGTGTTTGTCCGAACGCTCGCACCACGACAAGAAAGGCGTTTCGAGTGAAG
>Ga0187893_10002158_pt1 | contig 44169 bp, 36 predicted proteins | sample MA1701074metaG_FD_139574 | JGI IMG/M metagenome (GOLD analysis project Ga0187893, IMG submission 139574) | White microbial mat communities from a basaltic lava cave in the Kipuka Kanohina Cave System on the Island of Hawaii, USA - MA170107-4 metaG ... | reverse complement strand
GTGACGACTTTGTACCAAGGTTGTAGATTCTTCGCCATCGGACGATTCTCCCTAGGACTGAGTAAACATTCCGGTGTTGCTCTCAAGTTGCCACCACTTGAAGAAGCCATAAGGGAATGTGGAAGAACTATCGTAACTGCCTACTACTAGCATGATCTCGCCTTCAAGTTTCATTCGTCCGGCGATTCCCATAGCCTGAATTACTTCCTCTTGTAGTGCTCTAACTAGAGTCGATCCTTTCGCTGAACTGCGCCTGTAACAGAAAACGATTCTGAGATCAGCTCGCACCGCCAGCACTTTCCATAAAGAATAAGCAACTCGATCGTCGTCCTGGCTGTTTTCAAGCTCAATCACGGCAGATGGGAATCGCCACCGCTTCATTCCCTCCGGGAATGCCATGACATCCATTCCCAGGTATTCAGAACCGACTACTGGCAGCAAATCAAGGCGATGTCCCTTTGCTGATGCTCGCCAACCGACAGCCTCGCAGGTTGATACAGCTATAGCGGTCAGCTCTTTGGTCCAAGCACCAAGTTTTCCCTGAAGCGCGGCTTCTTTGAGCGGCGCTGCGCGTTCATGCTGTTGAACAGTCTCAAGAAAGCTTGTTCTCCATCGATCGCCGAAGCTTCGTTTGTTCATTGATTCATTTATCATGAACTCGAAGCTCACGATAAGATCAGAATCCAAGGCTTCTCTTTCTTGCGAGCACACCTTCAACCCAGCGTCGTTCGTCCGTGCCTGAAGGATACAGTGCGGCCATCGCTTGGGCCAATCGCCAGAAGCGATGATCCCGACCGGCACCATCTTCAATTAGAAAGCGCTTAAGTGCTTCCGAACGGCCAGCTCCAAAAAGAATCATGCTCTGATGTAATCGATCCAGGATTGTTTCCCCTGCCTTGAGCGTGAAATCGCCGTGCAATCCGTTTTGCTCTTCGGTTTCACCCTTGCTTGCGTCAAATAGAGCGAGTTGAGGCTTCTTTTTTCTTCGCTGTCTCGGAGCTTCTTCTTCTTGTTTCGCAAACAGGAATCGTGCGCGTTCGGATACGGGCAGCAGGCGTGCCGTTTCGCCTTTCACTTCAACGACTGTACCGAGCACATCAAGATGCGCGCCGAGACCTTGAGCGATCTTGCGAGCTGCATCATATTCAATAACGAAGCTCGTTATTCTTGCTTTCTTCGCGCTGCTCTCGGATTCGTCGCCCTCTTCATCGGCATTGGCGTTTTCGTCCTTTGCTCCGTTGGCATTACCAGCGTTTAGAGTCCAGAGCCACATAGCGGTGAGACGTGCGTCCTCTTCAAAGCCTGTCGTATCAGCGCCGGTGAAAATCATCGCAAGCGCTTCTTTAGCGACGGCTGCCCAAACGTGCTCCAAATATTCTTTCAGCTTAACGGTTTCGCCACTGGCTTTTTCGACCCGCGCATAGCGAGAGAAAATCTCCAAAGCCGGGCCAAGACAAGCGAAGATAGCGTCAGCACCCACCACACCTTCGTTAGCAAGACGCGGCATCCATTGATGAATTCGAAGAGGAAGCTCCTGCAAAACTTCGCGCCAATCGCCGACTTCGTTTGTCTGAACCGCTCCGTCATAATTCTCACGCGGTCGGCAGATCAGGTGTATCGATGAAGCAAGAGCGGCGGAATTCTGCGCCCGTAGTCTCCCAGGTCGCTCAGTGTCAATGGGCCACGAACCTGTGATCGTCCAGCCCGCACTGATCATGGCTTGAATTAACGCTTCCCATCCGGCAGTCGACTTGTGAGCGAATACGACAACTCCGACACCGCCTGGACGTAGGATTCGGCGTCCCTCCGCCATTGCTTGGGACATCGTGGTCTCGAAATACTGTCGATCCTTATTTTTGACTTCATCTACTATGCATTCATCTCCCTTAGGGCTTAGCTCCGCTGCAAAGGAAGGTGCTAAAGAAGCCGGTACGGAACGCTTTAACCAAACGTAAAAGAAATCCGAAAGGTCGGCATAGGGGACAGCATCGTAATAGGGCGGATCGGTTATGAATGCAGAAGCAGAGTCGTCGGGCAAAGGGCAGTTTGTTGCAGAAGCTTGAACGACCGTGCCGCTTTGTTTGCTCGTGATCTCGAAATCAAGGCCGTTGGCAATTAAATTAATGTGGCTCATCCAATTGCCTGTACTATCAGAGAAAATTCCGACTTCAGGGAAGTCCCATGTGATAGGGAGCGTTTGCCGACTGAAGACATGTTCAATTTTTTCTCCGACGGAATTCCAGACCGCGAGTGATGCGTTCTTGTCGGCCATACGGTCAATAGCTAATGCGAGACAACTTTGGACAGCATCAGCCAGATCACTATTGACCTGGCGACGCAATGTTTCACCCGCCTCGCGAACTAGTCTTACAAGTGTGACCATCGCTAAGGATTGTCGGCCCGTAAATAGGTCCTCGAATCGGTCCATCCCGTAGTTTCGTTGCGAGAAGGCGCGACCGGCACCGCTGCCTCCTCCTTGAGGAGTTGGTTCGTTTGGAACTAGAGAAAGAGCGCCTGCGTGAAGGTTTTTCTGCCTCTCAAGTTCAATAGCAGCGCTTTTCGCCGCCTCTTCATCGAGAGGCGCGGGCAATCGATAAAACCGTCCTTGCACCGCCTTTTTGGTTAAGACTACACAGAACATCCTGGCATCGTTAGTTCCTCCTCGTCTTTTTTTGAGTTGTCTTCTTACGGAAGAGACAGGAGTCGTAAAGCCGCACACCGGGCAAGTCGCGCTCCCTCTTCGTACGGTGCCTTCACCGATATTTATTTTTGGGTTGTGTATGATCTGGAAGTCCACACGCTTGTCGGTCGGGTTGGGAATGATCTTAAGCGCCGCTGAACGACCCGGCTTTTTGGTTAGCCAAAGAGATTTCAGTAAAGGAATATGGGCTCCGCATCCAGGACCTTCACATTGAATCCATCTAGCCCAGAGATAAGCGATGGGCGTAGATTCATCATCGTCTTTGGGATAAAAGACACTAAGTTCCTTTTCGGCCCTCTCCTTAATCCACATTCCCCACGTGCGGACTTCCTCGGCCAACTGCCGTCCGTGTCGGTTTACATATTCTATATTGACCTTGTTTAGCAGAACGGCCACTGGATTAAGATCGCCTGCGAAAGCATCCGCGCCAACCCTCAATGCCTCTAGAGGAATAGATCCTCCCCCTGCAAAGGTATCTACAACTAGAGGTCGTTCGCCCGGGGAACTACCCAATGCCTCGTGCGCCGCCTTTGTTAGTAAGTTACTGGTGTCTAAGAAATCCCTCTGGCCTGAGTTGTCCCAATTGGAAAAATCTGCGATGAAATCTAAAAGCGCTTGGCGCAAGATTTCATTATCATGAAGAGTCTCGGGATGTTTTTGAAGTTGGGCAAAACGTATGTAGCTACCGTCTTGCAAAAGTTTGAGATGATTGCTTGACCATCTTCCCATCAATTCTCGTGCTGTCACACGAAAGGATTCGGGACAAGAAGGGTCGGCAGGGTCTGGCCACAGAGATGCGCAAATCACAGCGCGACAGGCCGCGACAGGCCTACGCGCCCACCAAATATGCAGGGTTGAGATATTGCCATGGCGTAGGGACTTCTCTCGCCGAGCGTGCTCAGAGATACGTTTTATCGGAAGATCGACTTCTATGAGCCTGCGCACATTTGAAAATTTCGTGTTCATTTAGCGTTTGTTATCGGTTTTTACCGAAGCAAGGTAATTAACCAGCCCGTAGGCGATTTCTGAATAATCCCTCTCGCTTCGATATCACAAGGATTCCGAAGTACGCGGACCTGAGGGTTCGATGATCTAACTTTCAAGACGCGATAGATATAGTACTTATTGGCCGACTCTTGAGCGACCTCCCACTCGTTATTACTCATCTCAAAAGTGCGCCCACTGCCGATCGTTGCCTTAACCTCTATAAACCTTTCTTCACCTGATACTTCAAATGAAAGAATGTCATATCCTTCTCCAACAGACTCTTGGCTCACCCATCGTATCTTAGCGGCCAAGTCTTTCTTTCTCGCTCGAATTAATCTCCGCCGCTCATTTCGAAGGATGATCTCCTCGCCAAGATGCCCGTTATCCTCACAAGCCCGTTTAATGGCCTGAAACTGTTCGGGCGTCAGGCGTGCGCGACGCAGGCGCTTGGTATCGGCCCTCTCGCAAGCTTCAATAAGGGTATTATCGACGCGTCGACGAGTCACATCTTGTTTTGGGCCGCGAAGGATCAGAGCCTCGCCACTTGCCGAATCAACGGGGACTGACAGACCGGATCTGTTGTTACCATTCTTCGTGATAGCCTCAGAGTATTCGCCACTTCCTGCGTAGGTGCCAGCATGGATCGTCCCCAGATTAAGAAGATATTCCGCTAAACAGGGCGACTTGAAAAACGCGTGATATTCAATTCCTTCTGGAAGGACTCTCGCCCCATGCCTAAGGACTCTAATCTCGTCGCGACTGTCCCATGTGAGGCCTTCACCATTTAGATAGCTAGCGGATGTCCCGCTCTCACCGCCAAATTCCATCCGCCTAGGATCGAAGCCGACGAAAATGTCGCGCTGAGGGAAATAGCCAAGCACAACGTCTTGATAATTTGAGAGGCGGGGTACATGACCCTTCGGGTAAGTTGACGTTATTTGGATCTTATATTCGTTGAATCGTCCGCGCGCTCCCTTTGCGATCCTATAGACGAAGATCCGAAATCTCACCTCCGACTTATCGGTTTCTAGAACGAGCAACTGTCTGTTAGCAGCTAATCGACCGCCGCTTGGAATTCTTATCAATTTCCAACCGGTTTCTAGCAGTCCACGAGCTATTCGCAACGTATAATCTCGATTAGCAGGCGCGGTTAGTTCTATATTTTGAGTAGCTGGCATGTGGTTGGATGTGTTTGATCTTTTCAGAAAGCAAATGGCTTTCACGAGGCCTTAGTTTCAAATTGCGCGGCCCTTAAGATTGTCTGCGCTTCTACACAGTAATGCTCGATCTTAACAATTGGCTGCCAGCCTAAGAGCGCCGGATTTTGAATCGGATGCACTTCGTACTCAGAGTCACAATTGAAGACAACATAAAGCCAATAATCATTCTTCAGGCGTTCGGCGGTTTTGTACTCATTAGTCGTAAGTGCTATTTCACCGATTAGGGCTCGACCTTTGACCTCTATGAATCTCACTTCAATGGCAGTCTGCGGATCTTCGGGGTGCGGCTTGCGTGAGATTAGATCGAATCCGCGATTCTCTTGCTCTACGCTGATAGCTTCCCATCCGCGTGCGCGCTCATAAGCAATTACCGCGTCAATGGCTCTCCGTTCTATTTCTTCATCACGAACCATCGGAGCAATGCCTGGGGACTTGCGCTCAGGATGCGGCAGCACCCAAGCCCTGCCGTGATGGTGAATGTCCGTGATCGCGCAGTTACGCTCTTGGCGTAGTTCTTCGCGCCGTCGTTCGAGTCTCCCATTTAATTCATCTAACTTGTCTTCTGTTGTTTTTATGTTCGCTGCGGAAAGCGGATTATTCTCGCCGGATTGCTGTTGCCCAATGATTTCGGCCATTCTAAGGTTTTGACGATGGATCAATTCGTTGAGGCTTATTTCCATGTGGCGCGAAATTGTCTCGACTTCCTTTTCACGCTCAGCGGCCACTTCCACTAGGAACGGCTGAAGTGCTTGTTCTATCAGAGATTGTTCAAGCTGATCGCGCGCTGGTAAGGCAGAATCGTCGGGAGTTTGGAGGGGTCCTGTACTCACTGCGAGGTCAAGAAATATCGTGGGCTGCCTAACCGTTAAGGTGCCAGCCATTTCGCACTCAATAACAAACAGCCTGCGGTGTAAGACATTACCGCGCCCATCACGAATCGCGGCTGAAAACACATCAAGTCGAGCCGGTTCGTTCCGGTTAATGTCAAGGAACACCGCGCCTCGTCTAAGATCAGGTTGCACGCGCTCACAGGCATCTTCCCGCACTGCCTCAAACAAAGGATGTCCCGGAGTCACCCATTCAAGCGTCGGATCGTCTGTCAGCAATTTCTTGTCGAAGACAATGTGTTTGTATTCGCGTCCAAGTCGACCAAAGCGCGATTCAAGGCGTTCGCCGATGGGCCAGAGTGTGCGCGGAATTCGACCGATTCGATACGCGTGCTGACCAGACTTAATCTCTTTGGGGTTTACGCTAACGAGGGGACCAGCCTGAACAAAGAAATCCTCGATAACTTCGGGAACCAACCGACGCTCTTTTGCTTCTGCTGACTTCCCAATGATTGCTGAAAGGTTCAATTCGCGTTTAGCGAGTCCCTCAAGGGTTGAAGAAGTGATTCGTTTGAACCGATCAGTATCTACCTGTTCGACGATGCGAGTCTTGATTAGATCTTCAGTTAGATTGTGCGCATACATCTCTCGCAGCATTCGTTCGAGTTGGTTGGCGGGGAAAACATCTCCCAGCACATTGAAGATTTTGCCCGTGCGTTTTGGATCAAGATCGTCTTCGATGCTCTTCAACCGCTCGAAGAGTTTATGCAGAACTCGACCTTCTCTTGTGTTTGTAGAAACGAAGTTAAAAACGAGGCAGTCCTTCTCCTGACCGTAGCGATGTATGCGCCCCATGCGCTGTTCTAGCCTCACAGGATTCCAAGGAATGTCGTAATTGATCATGAACCAACAAAACTGAAGATTGATTCCCTCGCCGGCGGCTTCGGTAGCCACGAGCACTTGGCAATCTTCTCGGAACTCGCGCTCGGCGTAAATGCGTGAGCCGGGTGTATCTCGATCTCCGATCTTCATTCCGCCGTGAATCTGAGTAACGGTAAGGCCCCACTCCCGTAGCTTGCCCAACGGCCGCCCATCTTTCCCATCGCCAACAAGGTTATCGAGCGTGTCTTTGTGTTCGGTGAAGACCAAGAGCTTCATCTTTGGATCAGCAAAGATGCCGTGCTCAGTGATAACGTCCTTGAGCTTGACCAACTTCGATTCGACTTCGCGGGCCTCTAGATTCCGAGCTAAATCGATGAGTTTTGTGAGCTGAAAGATTTCCTCTTTCAGCGCTGCGGGATCGACCGACGCAACTATGCCTTCTAGCTGATTAATTACATCTTGGCGCTCATCTTCGGGCAAGTCTTCAAAGTCTTCGGGTAACTTCTTTGTTATCTGCTCCTGGCGATAGCCCTCTGGATCGGCAAGAATTCTTTCTCGCTTATCCTTCATGCGTTCTAAAGTCCGACGGGCTGCATAAACGCTGGAGGCAAACCGCCGTTGAAGCATAGCCATCGTAAAACCCAGCGCCCGGCCACGCGCTGAGTCATCACTGGCAGCTTTGATAGATTGATCCTCGACGTACCGCGTAAGCGCATCGTAGAAGTCCCATTCGTCATCGTTGATCTGAAACTCGCTCGTCTGTACGTTGCGTTTTGTGAAAAGCGTTTTGACCTTACCTGTCTCAGGATCGGGGAATGTGACCAAGGCCTCCTTGACGCGTCGCAGGTAAAATGGCGCTTCGTGGCGGCGCATAGCTTCCTCTAAGCTCTTGACGTCGCCATAAACATCTCGATCCAATAGTTCGAGGAAAAGCCGGAAGTTGTCTGGATCACCCTTGTGCGGAGTTGCCGTCATTAATAGGTAATGATCCGTCATCGCGGAGAGTGATTCGCCAAGTTGGTACGCAAGGGTCTTCTTGTCGGTGTCATAAGCGCTCATCTTGTGAGCTTCGTCAACGATGATGAGATCCCAATGACTCCGCAGAAGACTCTCTTTCGCATCCTCGATACGTGAGACCCAAGAGACGGATGTTATTAGCTGATTTTTTTCCTGCCAGGGATTCGAGCCGTAGTTCGCTCGAAGCACGTCACTGCGGATCAGCTCGAAGTTTTCACGGAACTTGTCCTTCATCTCACGCTGCCATTGAAACGAGAGATTCGCGGGCGTAACAATCAAAGTGCGCTTTATCAATCCTCTGATCTTCAATTCTTTAATCAGGAGGCCAGCCATGATTGTCTTGCCTGCACCAGGATCATCGGCCAACAAAAACCTAATCCGTGGCAACTTCATGAAATAATCGTAAACAGCTTCGAGTTGGTGGGGTAGAGGATCAACTCGCGCAATAGACAAGGAGAAATAGGGATCGTATTCGTAAGCTAAAGCGAGCCGGAGTGCTTCGACGCCAAGCCGAAATCGCAACGCGTCACCATCGAAAGGTTCCTTCTCAGGCGACAGCTCAAGTTTACTTAACTGTTCGGCACTTAGAATCGGCTCATAGACCTGGCCGGTCGTTAGGCCCTTACCGATAAGCTTCACTGATTGACCGAGAGGGACCGTAATGATCACCTGAACCGGTTCGGGGAAGATCGGTCCACGCACAATTGTGTTAGGCTTCAGCTTGTCGGCGCTTACAGAAATGTGGCTCACAATGGGGGCTTCTTTGGCCATTGGTCAATGATCTAGGATGCGGTCCCCATGAGCTGCCAAACCCGAATACTCAAATAATTCGGTCCAATCTGGAAGCACCGAGGCAAGCAGCCAACGTCGGTTACACGAGTCGCACTCATAATGATAGTTCGTGCCATCTGACTTCCTGACATTCAGCCGCCCTTCGCAGAAGTCGCAGACTAACTCTGGAAGTTGCGCGACGTTCACATAATATGACTTGCCGCATTTCAAACAGTTTCGCGATACAAAGCCACCAGCCCGGCTCTTCACAAGCAAAGTCTTGTAACTACAACAAGGTGACGAAGAAGAGCTATATAAGAATCTCGTTGCCTTCATCACAGCCTCCTAATTCCTCGAATTGTGAATAGGCTCAGGGAGCCGCCGGGCGGTCACAAAAGGAGTAGCTACATCGATTGGTAAGCCAGCCAAGCTCTGAACTTGCAACTACGAAACATATGCAGAAACGCGTGACGTTGCAAGGGCGTGGGAATGCCGAGAGCGCTTTGACTACTGTTCTTAGGCTGTTTGCGGGGTACTGGAGAACAGTGGGTAATTATCGGCTACCCAAAGTGCAACTTTTTCGTAGACTGTCCCGGCGCTTTCTAGATCGTATACGGTTTGTAAATCAGTACCGCCTTTTGTTTCAGATCCGAGATAGCGCGTGTATGCCATCTCCTGTATTTTCCTCACGACGTCCTGAGTGAGAGCTCGAGGGTTGGTGCCCAGCTTCAACTGTTGCTGAACGAGTGGCGTGAGAACGGCATTCGCGTCGAATGGTTTCGTAGGAACCTTCCTTCCGATCGCTTCCGCTAGTTTCGTTGGTTTGATTTTTCCCATTTCCTCGTATTTGGACCGCGTTATCATTTCCAAGGCGTAAAGACGATATGCCATAGCGGCAAAACTGACTTGGTAAAGATGGGACAACAATAGGACTGCTTCCTCTGTGGTCTGAGCTGCGACACTCTCGATGGACGCTTTCAATAATTCTCTGGGTAGTAGAAGTTCGCTCGCAAAACTATCGGCGTCAATCTCCTTTTTCTCAAACTGCTTTTTGAAATAGTGCGCGTGCAGCACCAGTTCGTCTTCATGCAGCAGTAGATGAGCAAGTTCATGAGCAATACTGAATCTCTGACGATACGATGGTTGAGAAGAGTTTACGGCAATCCATGGCGCCCTTCTGAAACTCGATTCCGCCCTACCCACCACCGCAGCAACTTTGTCGAAGGCAGTTGGCACAAGAGAGATTCCTAAACCTTCTATGATGAGATAAATGTTAATCGGCGGCTCGTTCTGCTGGAAGTCGGATCTGACCTTCTCGGTCAGCAGCTTAATGATCTGAAAAGAACTCCTAGCAATGCGGTTAAATTTCTCGAATGCGCTTTGCCATTGCTGAAAGCTTGCTTCGTCGTCTCTAGTGCGACCCACCATCGCATCGATCTCACGACGATCATGATCAGTTAATAACTGATAATCGTTGTTCATACGGAAATTCAGAGACGAACCGCCCTCCGAATCGGAAGGAATAAGAACTCCAAACAATTCATTTGGCGTGAGTCTGAAAAGGTTGCAAAGCGTATAGAGCTCAATCGCGGAAATATCCCGCTTTCCTGATTCGTAAGCTGATACGACTTGACGAGTCACGCCGAGCCGCTGTCCCACGGTCGTCTGCGACAGTCGAACCCACTTCCGCGCTTCCTGTAGAGATCTACCTAACTGTTCGAGATTTGACATGTTGAAGTGTTTTTCGACGAGCCGAAGCGGGCCGGGAACCGTGCGAATACGGTCCGGCGGGGGCTGGACGAACATTCTTTTAAACTATTATGTTTTACATTGCAATGAAAATTTGACAAGGGCGTAATGTATCCGTATCCTTGCAATCACGTTTCGCGCCAACATCGCCGAAATGCAGGGCAACGGCGACGAACGCGGTTAGATGTTCTCTTGAGGGTTGCTGTTGTATCCGCAAGATACCCGCCGCAGCGAAGAGCCGGTCTAGTCTCGCCTGGCCAGTAGTAAGCCGCTGGAATCCTCCAGAACACAGGGCAAAAATGCGAATTCTCAGTCTTGATGGCGGAGGCTATCTAGGCCTCGCTACCGCATCCTTTTTGGAAGAAACCGAGCGGCACTTCAACCGGCGTGTGCATGACGCCTTCGATATGTTTTGCGGAACGAGCACCGGCGCAATCATAGCCTTGGCCCTCGCATCTGGGCTCACTGGCAGTCAGTTAGTTGCTCTCTATGAAGAGTTCGGCAAAAGGGTCTTTTGTAATCGCTCGCTGTCATCACTGCTTCGAAAAATGGGAAAGGGAGTGTTTGTTTCTAAATACTCGAATGCAGCGCTAAGAATGGCGCTGACTGATGTGTTCGGCGACAAAACTCTTGGCGACGTCAAAGCGTCGGGAAAATCCGTCCTTATTACCGCGTTCTCAGTTACGACCGGAAAGCCAAGAGTCTTTAAGACAGATCACAGCGACGATCTCACACGGGATGATGGCTACCTGTTACGGGATGTGGCACTGGCCAGCGCCGCCGCTCCGATCTACTTTCCCGTCGTTAGTTTGCGATCTCCTGTAAATCACGTGGAAGAGCGTTATTGCGACGGGGGAGTTTTCGCTAATCATCCTGCCGTGCTGGGATATTCTGAGGCAATCTCCCATCTCGGAATATCGCCGGCTGACATTCATATTCTCTCTCTTTCTACGCCACGGGCTGATCTGGCGGAATATGGGTGTGCCCGTTCCTCTCTACAGCAATACTTTTTAAGTCGTGGCCTTATTTCATGGGGCACGAAACTGGCGAGCGTGATGATTGATTCAACATCAATGATCGCGCACGAGACACTTCGCCGAGCGCTTTCTTGGCGAACTAACGGCGATGCGCGATATGTGCGAATCGTTCTGGATAAACCTGCCGGACTCGGCTTAGACGTTGCCACGAGAGAAAGTACCAGCACGCTTCGCCAACTGGGTTCGGAGAAAGCATTTAGAACTGATGTCCGTGATCAGATTGCGCACTTTTTCCGACCATAGGAGGTCATATGGCAAACGTTCAGAAGTATTTTGAGGAATTTCACAAACGGATTCGAGTTGACTACGAGATGAGTTCAACTCTGCGAGAAAAAAGAGACATCATTCTGGATCGTATTCGAAAGTACTTGAGCGATAACGGTCTGCCCGGCTTCACCGAAATACTTCAAGGAAGCTACAAGATGAAGACGGGAACGATCCCTATTGCAAACCTTGAATACGACATCGATGTAGGACTGCGTTTCTCAATTAACGCTACCGACTATGATGCCAAAACCGTTCGTGAGTGGGTCTTTAAGGCTGTCGATGGCCATACTCAAAAGGTGGAGGACAGGGGACCATGCATTCGTGTGACTTACGTAGACGGATACCACGTCGACCTTGTCATTTACGCATGCTGGCAAGACGATTCGGGCCAAGAGCAATGTCGGCTTGCACACAAGACAAATGGATGGCGTGAGGCCGATCCAATCGGTCTTATCGAGCACGTCAAAGCCGCGAGGAAGCCGTACGAGGGCACGGAGGACAAAGCAACTCAAACCGATCAATTTCGTCGAGTTGTGCGTTATCAACGGCGTTGGATTGATGAGGAAATTCCGATTGTCTCAAGTTCCAAACCCACCGGTCTCGCATTTGTGCTGCTGTCCATTGCCAAACTGAGGCCTACTTTTTCGTGGATGGGTTTGCCCGACGATCGGGCGGCACTTGAAGCTCTCGCTAAGGATGTGTCGCTAACCATCGGTAGGATAGTGGCAAAGAAACCCACACCGGAGTACGAGGATATGTTCGCTTGCCTCTCTGATGACGAGATTGACTCGCTTAAAGTTCGATACGACGTCATGGCTAAGGCACTGCGCGAGGCCGATGAAGTGACGGACCCCGTTGAGGCTTGTAAGATCCTCGAAAAGGTTTTTGGCGACGACTTCCCAATTCCTGAAGCCGAGGAAACAGCGAAGAAGACGTACGCACCAGCGATCGTAACGTAAAGCTCATCGGGATGAATAGAAAGCACGTTGCTCCAAGCATCTCAAGAGCGGAGGCGAAATCTGAGGCTGAGAATGAACTGAAAGAGCGCGCCTGCAGTCTTAATGCGGATGGTGTCTGGGAATTTGCTTTCGATCTGGATACGTACGGCAAATTGCCGGCTACGGTAGTGTTGCCGGCAGAGTTTCCAGATGAGTTGCCCGAAATATTTATCGAAAGGACAAAACTGCTTCGGCGAATTCCGCACATTGAACGAAGCGGAAAGATTTGTCTTGCGCCATCGACGGGTATTCTTCTTGACGCTATGGCCCCTCGACAACTGATTCGAGACGCGTTCAGCCGCGCGAGAAGAATCTTGCTAGATGGGCTCTCGGGAAAGAATAGTGATGACCTTTTGGAAGAGTTCTCCGCGTACTGGAATTCCGGCGTAACCGCTTCGATCATCTCAATTTGTGATTCATCAGGCCAAAGTCGCGTAGTACAGTTATTTGAGTTGATCGTTCCTGGTGAGCCGAAGCGCACGACAACACTGGCAGCCGATGACTCTCCGCAAGCTGAACTGTGGACACTGCGAGCGGGTTGGAAAATCAGCAAACGCAATACGGCATTCTTTGTCAAAATTGAAACGGCTTTTGAACCACCAGATTTTGATGAAAAGATATCTACCAGTGAACTTCTTGAGTTGATTCTTCAATCCGCAGAGCCGGGGTCAACTGAGTTGATGCAGCGTTGGCTGAACTCAAAGACCTTGCCCGCATATATTCTATTCTCAATGCCACTGGCCAAAGACCAAGGCTCGGTGATTATTGCAGCTAAGTTAGAAGAGGCCGTTGGCGATGCAAAACAGCGTGCTCAAAAAGGTTTTCGTCCTCATCACGTGCCTGCCTCCATCGAAACTCGATTTACCCGGAAGTCACCCATTTCCCGAATCGAAGTCAGACGCCTTGACTCCAGCTATCTCCTTCCGCGAGGTGGCGCAAGTAAAGAATTGTTTGCACGCACGGTGGTGGTTATTGGATGCGGGGCGATCGGCTCCCATGTGGCCAAGGACTTGGCTTCGCTGGGAATTGGCCGAATTCGCTTGATAGATCCAGAAGTGTTGACCGCTGAGAATATCCATAGACATGCGTTGGGGGTAATGTTTTTGGATCAGAAGAAAGTTGAGGGAATGCGGATATTTCTCAACAGGCATTACCCTCACATCTGTATCGAAGATAGGCCTGAAGACATCAGAACAATATTGGATAACGATGCGGCCTTCGTGACGGAGTCTGATTTGATAATCATTGCACTCGGTGATGAGACATTAGAGCTTTACCTAAACGACCTTTTGGGCCAACGGATGCCGCGAATTCATGCTTGGGTTGAACCGCTAGGTGTTGGCGGTCATGTTTTAGGTACAGGATTGAGCAATCAGAAAGGATGCTTCAGGTGTTTGTTTGAGATGGACGAAATGTTGGGAATTCATAATCAAGGTGCATTTGCTGCGCCGGGTCAGCAATTTCAACCTGCATTTGCTGGATGCGCCGGCACCTTTACTCCTTTTGGTGGCGTCGACGCAGAACGCACCGCGAATGAGGCTGCCAGGCTCGCTTCACGAATATTGTTGAACCGACAAACATCGAATGCTCTTATTAGTTGGAGAGGCGAAGATGATGACTTTTCTAGCGCAGGTTTTCAGTTATCGGCGAGGGGAAAGATGATTAAGCCAGGTGACCGCAAAAGCGAACATGCTTTTGCCCGAACGGATTGTTTATCTTGTGGGGCAAGTTCATGAAATTCACACGTCCCAATGGTGGCACTGTCGAATTTCATAACGCTGCTGCAGAGGTGATGAGCCGATGTCGGCAACTGAGTAGACGCGATTCGGAAGCAGGCGGAATGATCCTCGGGAGACTAGTTGTTGAATCCAATGATTTGGTCATTGATGAAGCTACTCAGCCCAGTAAACGTGATCGAAAGGGTCGGTTCTTCTTTATTCGGCGTCGCCGTGCAGCCCAATGTCGTGTGAATCAAGCGTGGCTCGGATCAAACGGCACTCGAAACTATTTGGGTGAATGGCACTCGCATCCAGAAGACAATCCAACGCCCTCGGATATCGATATCGAAAACTGGTGTCGCATAGGTGCCGAAGCTCGATATGAGCAGGACTTCTTGCTATTCGCTATCGTTGGACGAGAAAGGACAAGGCTTTGGGAACTTGCGAAGTTCGGCGGCGACCTCACCGAGTTAGAATCCCAACGATGAGGCTCAGCCACGAACGTTTGAGGCCTTCGAGTTCTTACCGTAAACACACACACATCGCTAGCTAGATGACGCTAAGATGACGACATTCCGTGGCGAGACGTGACCGGACGAAGCGTGACTTTGACGGCTGCAAGTCCGGTAAATATTGGTTCATCTCGTTTCGTAAGATCAGGTAAGATGCCTTCGAACGGACTTAAAATCCGTATTCACGTGCAGCAGGCCTTAGTTGCAACGATCAGGGCCAAGAAAACAGAAGGCAAAATAAGAAGCTGACGGCAGCCATAGAAGTTCTATTTATCCTCAATCATGGCTGGAATCATATTCGCTACAGTTCTCATTCGCATCATCCGGGCGATCTCTGACGCGTCAACATCAAATGACGGCACAGCCGCTAACGATTCAGTTGGGTATCAACCAATTCCACAAACTGCTCCAAAGTCAAAGCACGAAAATCGTCCGCCTCGCCACCTTCCCCGAGCAAGTCAAGCGCCTCAGCCCGCCATAGAAGCTTGCGAAGACCAACACGATCGATGACGGAATGTCCTAACAATAGCTAAAGAACGATCCTCATCTTCAGCGAGTGGCTTCACAAAACGAATCTCATTTCCGAGCTCTAATAACCGCCTTCACTTTTTTACAGATGAAACGGGAATTGACACCGATCTCTGCGGCGTAGGAACAGACTTACTACCAGCACTGCGCTGATCGATGATTGACTGTTCTGTCATCCCCATGACATTCAAAACGTCCGCAGTGGGAACAGGTTCCAGCTTATCAATATCAGCCTTGGAAAGCGCCGGCCCCTTCCAGCGCCTGATTACTTCCGGACCAATCACCAGAAAGTGCGTTGAGCCTTCCTCACGCCGCGGGCCCGAAGGTATTGCCCAAACCGCGCACGTCAAAGGATCCACCTTGGAATACATGTAGTAGTAATTCGCGACCGTAAGAGTCCTCTTAGCTGGCCCGAAATCGGGAACGTTAGTGTGCCTCCAGACACGCTGCTCAAGCTCAGTAAAGTCGGCAGGAAATTGCCCTGTTTGTCGCTGGTACTGCCGCAAGCCTTTGACCATGCTGTCAGCCGCAAGCCGGGGAAGCAACTCCTGTTGCCGCTGCGCCTCAGCCCACCTGCTATAGACATAGCACACGACCGTAAGAACAATCGCGACCGCCAGCAATATAAAAGATATCCTAAGACCTGTTTTCGGAGCCCCGCCGCCGTCCATAACTCAACCCACGCCTCCCCACTGAAACCGTTCTAAGACTCTTACCTCAAAGCATCCTGCACCACGTCTGCGCGCCGGCTGTTTAGGATCACCTCATCCGAGAGCTTCGCGGACGGCGCGCCTCTATAACTCGGCGCCGGTTTAACCTCCGGCCGCTTGCCGTCAGGACGCGCGCGATTCGTAATAACAACCGAAGCCGTCTTCATCAATTCCTTCTGCACGCCCTGGTCTGTAAAGAAAACAAACGAACGCTGGTTCGACTTGTCTTTATCACCATCTCCATTACTACCCTGCTGCTCACAAATCGCAACAGCATTCTCAATCAGAGACTGGACCACGCCATCCGGCGACACTGGCGACGCGACCGCAACTCCTGAAACTGGAGAAGCTGTTTCCTGAACAGCGGCATCGCCGACCGTTCCCGCCGAAACCGCGCGGTTACCAACACCAACGCGCTTCATCACTTTGATGTCGAGGTCGCGGATATCTTCCCATTTCGTAATTCGACCGGTGTCGTAGTAGCACTTGAGCAGCTTGGCAAACGGCGATTGCGTTTCAAGAGAACCAGGCTCAGGCAACTTCCCGTCAACCATTCTTTGAAACACAGCCAGATAAACTCCGTCCTCAACCACCGCAGCCCTGTCACCTACAGCAGAATTCATCATAGCCGTGGCAACGGAACCCGCGCCCTCGATAGCAACTTCTTCCTCAGTCACCCCTGAGTTCATCCGAGCCACAGCGGACGCCAACTGCTGCTGGCGAAATTCTCGCGCCGTCTTGTCTAGCTTCTCTTCCTCTGCCTGAAGCAACGACACTAGCCGCGGCGAACCATACTCCGGGGCCAGCGCCCTCACCTTCCGCACCGCAAACGGCGGGTAGCTCGCTTTAATCGGAGGCGCGCTGTCAATCACTACCACGCATTGCGTATGCTTAACCATCTGGCGCAACTCAGTCGGATCCATCAAAGCACGGCCGGTCTCCGACTGCCGCTCGCTATCCATCTTCCGCCCCCGCGCATCAATCGTGGTATGACTCCAGACAGTCGTCTGTCCGATCCTCCGCGATGCAAACTGAGTAGTCGCATCATCCAGGCCCGGCAAAAAGATCATCGTGCCAATAGAACCCAGAATGGCATTTGCACCATCATGATTATATTGATCCTGCACCTGCGGCAGATTCTGATAACCCAAAATCAATCCAATCTTACGGCCACGACCTACGCCGGCGATCTCTTTCAACCCAACTAACGGCACGTTAGCGGCCTCGTCCAGGCAAAATGTAACCGGCGTGACATCATTCTCGCGCCTGTCAATGCGAAGCTGATTTACAGCCTGACCAAAGAAGGTCGAAAGAACATTCTTGTACCTAGTTGCATCACCTTCAGCCACTACCACGTAGATTGCAGTTCCCGGCGTACGCAACTTTGTAAAATCAATTTGCCGAACACCAGCCAAACGGTCTCCTTCACTGATCGGCGCACACACCGCCTGCGCATTTTTAATCTCAAAAGGAGCCAGCTTGTTCATCAAACCCGTGATTACACTTCCCTGAGTCTGCGGCGGAGCTTTCTGAAAGGCCCCCCACGCCAACCGCACAGCCTGGTTCATCGTATTACTCATCTCGGTATCGATAGACTTCATGTCCCGCATACCGAGATACTCGTAAACCATCGGCGGCGTCGGATTGTCCACCACATCGGACAAGTGCAAGAGTACCGCCGTCAAGAGCAACAACTCCGACTCTTGCCAAAACGGATCGGCAAAAGAATGCTTAGTCCCTTCAAGCCCGATCATTGTCGCGGCCATCTGACTCGCGAACTCATGATCATCCTTGCACTGCGGCACAAAATTCCACCGATCCGAACGAGAAGGATTGAGGAGATCCAAACGGTAAACCTGCCGAAACGATCCGGCCGTCTGCTCGAACAGCTCGCCCTTCGGATCCAAAACAATCGCTGACCCGCCGCGAGAAATATCACGCAGCATGCTCATCAAGAAAGTCGTCGACTTGCCCGATCCCGGTGGGCCAAACACAGCCAGGTGCCGTAGCCATTCAGTTTCCGGAAGAACCAGGTCATAACCTTTCCGCAGTTTAGCAACCCGAACCGCACCCGGCGGCAGTCCGGATAAATCATCACTGACCTTCAAAGCAAGTCCGGTATTCTTCAAGTAGATCTCGTCAGCCCAGCGACCAGTGCCATACGTCAACCTCTGCTTGATTCTGTAATAAGGCATGGCTTCATGGGCCGCTTCCATGAAAGCCACGAACAAACACAACAGCATCCCAATCACAAAAAACAGTTGCGTCTGTGAAGAAACACGCAGATATCCGGCAGACAACCAAAGCAGGTACGCCGAAACACTTCCGCACGTGAGCAACACCAGAATCAAGCCCACGTGCTGCGTTATTCGAAGGAAGGCGTGGAAAGGAGGAAGGTGCTGAGAATCAGCCGGCCGCGGAATACCATGCTTCGAATCAAACTCTTCTATTCTCTTTACAAAGGACATAGGCCACTTTCCACAAAGACAAAATCAGACAACCTTCATCGCAAAACATTTACCTGGCCCTGGTGCCGGCCAACCACTGTCTGCCTTTGTCAGCTTCCTCCGGAGAAACACCCGTCGCCTTGAACGTCACCGGCTGCCACCCCGCAGCAATAATCTGCGCGGGCGCCGCAAACGCCACTGGAACCGTCACGCCGCCTCCAGTTCTGGGCGCCACGTAGTAGGTCAGCGCATTTTGTGAAAACTCGTCATCCGGAAGCCTTACCAGCAAAGGCGGACCGGAGAGACTCCCTTTGCCAATCGAGACGATCTCAACTCCCAGCGGATCAGATCTGTAACGAACATAATAGACGGCATAACTTGAACTCACTGACGATCCGCTTTGATCCAAAACCATGTCTGGAGGAAACAGCCCCTCACTCGCCATCGCTCCAAGTAATGCCTCCACACTCGAAAAAGGCGTGCGGTCCAAATTTCGCTGCGTCGCCAAGAGCATACTGCCCACACCCAGGGAAGCCGCCTCCCGTAGCCGATCAGCGTCTGAATAAACCTCGCCTTGAAGCGCAAATACGCGCTGTCCAGTCGAAGTCTGGCTACCACTGTCCAGCCCTTTATTACTGCTGAACACACGCGCCTCCACTTGAGGCGACCAAAAACCACCACGTCTGACGTAACCGGCAAACGAAAGCACAAAAACGACCAAGACAGCCGCCCCTACCGCTACAAGCAAAGGAGACGAAAGGATTTTGCGCCCCAATGACCTGGTTGTCTTTGCCTTACTCACTTCGAAGCTACCTTTCACGCCGCTCGCAAACTCGCACGCCGGCGAGACGAAAACTCCTCCGCCACCCAGGCATCAATCTCTCTATGAGGACTGTTTACCATCAACTCGACGCGCGCCATTGACTGCAATAGATAGTCACGATCACCGTGACGCTTCGCCAGATGGCATAAGTACTCAACCAACAGTGGCTCATCAACCATCACTACTTCATCTCGAGTGAAAGCCTTCAATAAACTGATACCTTCACGAAGCGCGGGCTTGTCTACAACGCCAGGAATATCACGAATGCAATCAAGCAACTTCGCCACACAAGTAACCAGCGCGGCTTGCGCCTCCGGAACGCGACTGCAAAGAATCCTCACTCCCTCACGCGGCGTCGGCAAATCAATCCAGGTGTAAATACAACGAGACCGCATTGGCGCCGAGAGATCGTGGCGGATATCATTCGATAACAAAATAACGATTGGCCATCGGCTCGCATCCTTCACTCCCACATCGCCGAATCGCGGCACGTGCGCATAGCCTCGTCCAAAAAGCTGCAACAGCATGTCCTCAATCCGGTCCTTCAACTTATCGATTTCATCCACGATAAGAATCGGAACCACGTTCTCATGTCCAGCAAATTCGTAAGCGCCCAGCGCTTCCCCGAAAATCAAATAATCACGAGACCATTGCTCGGCCCGCGCTGCTTTCAAATCTATTCCAGTCAACAAAGCCTGTCTCACAAACTCCGACTGCCCGGCGCGATCCCAACTATAAAGAACATCCTCCAGCTCCAAACCTTCCATGCCCTGAAGATAAAAAACCGGAAGATTACAAGCGTCGGCCAGCGCCTCCGCCAACGCCGTCTTTCCAGCCCCTCGAGGACCTTCAATCAAGTGAGGCATCCCGCTCTTTATGGCCTGAACCATGTCGCCCAAAACGCGCTCCTGAACCATGTATCCGGTCGCACCCAACAGACGCGCCATCCCCTCCGGGCCCTCTTTCTTTAGAACCTCCCGCGGATTAACGCTCGGCAACTCACACTTCATCGGATTCATAATTCAACCAGCCTTACCTGTCACCACCCTGGCCCATCACAGCTTCAGCAACGCGCCTCATTTCCGGAGTCATTCGCGGTAACGCCAACTTGATTCGCTCCGGATCTCCCGACTGGATCAACTCCGCCAACTCATGCTCTGATATACCCGTCGCATCACGTCGCTGGTCCGAATCGGCCCGCGACTCAACATCGCGGCCTGAAAACTTCGCCAACGCATCAACACCCTGGACCGCTTCCGGTAACTCAGTAATCATCACGTAACAGGATGTCCCCGCGGCGACCTCCACAAATACATTGCGATCCTTGTTAAGAAGTGCTCCATCGAATTCACTCGTTACTCGCGAACCCGCCCCACCGAACGCATCCGTAATTATCACCGGACGACGCCCTACAGAACTCGCCAGACTACCTGCGATACTCAAGCTTGCTTCACCAACCTTACCTAAGACTTTGGACCACCCGCTCGACATCTTCCTTCGCTTACCCCGAACGCCAGTCCCGCCATCCGACCCCAATACGTCCCCAGTTATTTTGACAAACCTCCCCGACCCCGAATCAATAAAACCAATCAAAGAGATAAAGGCCCGGTCATACTCTGACCCACGCAATGCTCCCACTAAAACTGTCCCGTGCGGAAGAAACCACCCCTTGCCCTTAACATCCCGCGTCAGCTCGAAGCGAACCAAACCACCTGATCTCAAAGTGTAGATGACTCCCAGACTTCGCACCGGCAACATGCTGCCAAAAGAAGGCAAGGCCACTGCCCCAGCACTGCTCTCCTCACCCTTTGCGCGCTCAGGGCTTGCCGCCTCTCTCTTCGCCGGCGCAACAAAATCTTCTCCAATACGCACGGAGCGTTCATTGTTCCGCTCACTTCCCGAAACGACCTTACTCACAGATGAAGACTGTGAATTCGAGTCCGAAGCCTGCGTCGAACTATTACTTGAACGCGCCGGATCAACAGTGCTCGAAAGATTAGGATTGACTGTCGGCGGCAACTGCGTGACGGGCTCGTTGGATACCGACTGAGTAACCACCTGCTCCGCCGCATGAGAGGGCTGTGGTCGAGCTACGCTCCCATCACCAAAGGTTACTCCCGGCCCGGAATTCAGTTCCTGGATTGCCTGCCGCGTCATGCCCTCTTCGTTTTGCTGCGCCGAAGTTGAGCTGCCTGCATTAACGGGAACTTTTGCCTTTCGCGTGGCTCCGTTGCCGACCATAAACCAAATCACAACGACAGCCACGACCAGGACGACTACCCCCAACAACGCCCCGACTATGCGCTTCCGTCCGCGACCTGCTTGGGCACCACGCTCACTTTCCACCCCTTGAATAATGTCGCCTTCCTCGGCCACCATCTCCGGACGACGCTCTTCATCCTCATCACCGGAAACGACGTGCGGCGCTTGCGAGTCATCAAGGAAAATAGAGTCAGTCCGTGGCGTATCCGCGACATCAACGGCAGGGCCGTTGCGGTTACCCTGGAACCCATTGCCGTTGGCGTCAGAAGCTCGCTCTCTCAACATTACTCAAGCCCTGCCTTTCGACTAATTCCGTTTCGCCTCACCCGCTAAAGAAGTCGTCGTCGGCTCGTCAGCCGCTTCCGTTTGGCTCACCGATACTCGCAGTCGCTGTCGCGCTCCCAAAATCGGACTCTCGTAGACAACCGCAAAGTACACAGTCTCTCCCGCCGCAATCTTGCCCTCGAGTGAGGTACTCTCGACATGAAGACGTTTGACCTGCTCGATCTGCAGCGTCTTACCCTGGTCGTCAAAAGTCTGGACATAGATCTCAGGGTTGCCTGGCACAATCCGCAACACAGTCGGACTGTCGTTCCTCACCCCAATCACAACCAAACGCGTTTGCGCATCAAGGTCCACCGCGGGCGCGACCGCAAGACTCAGCCCGTGATTCGATTTCGAAAACTCGCCTGCCTTTGACGGCGATTTAACCGCATCTTTCAAGGCACGGTTGGCGACTTCTGAAATCTTCGGCCTTTTCTTTGAGACCTTTCCCGAACGCGCCCGCTCGTCAGCGCGATCGGAATTTACGTCGGCGATCAAAACCGAAGGCTTTTTCACACCTAACACAGGCTGCGCGTTACCATCCGGCTGCCCGTCTGAACCACCGTAATCACCAAAGCGCACAGTGCCAGAATCGCGCTTGACAGCCTCTGGTTCCCGACCGTCCAGATTAACGGCAAGACCAGCAGCCCGCCGCGAAGCAATTACCTCGTCGCGGTTGTACATCACCACGCACCTATGCGCGTTCTGTGAAAGTTCCCTCACGGGATAAATCAAAAAGGTCACCACCACACCCGACTGCATCTGCACGCTGATCGACGCTGAAGGCACTCTCGAAGCAGATCCCGGCGGCGGCGCCACAAATGCCGCGCCTGGCCGCAGTACCAGAGATCGCTTACTCAATCTTGCTGTGTCCTGATCAAAGGAAACCAGATCGGAATTACCCGGATGAATCATGAAGAAAGAATCGGATGCCGGGAACTCGATGATGTTGACTCCGTTCTGGGCCAACCCCAGCCTGATAATAGGATTCTGGTTGCCCTTTACAGTGACGTTGGCTTCGCCTGACAGATACTCGGCCTGACCATTACTTACCAGCGCTACGGCCGGCGCCAGCGGAGTTGGAGAAGGCGACGGCTTAGTCCCCGCGGGCTTCTTTGCCGCAGCCGTTGAAACATGACTGCGCCGTCCGCGACCAGGACCTCGCGCCGGCGGCGCACTCGCGGCAGCCGTCTTGGACTTGCTCTGCTCCTGAGCTTGCACACCAGACACCCACACAGCTCCGGTTGCCAAAACCAGAGACAAGTAAAAGAAAACAACCCTGTAGTTCTTTTGCTTCAACATAGAAAACTCCGTTTCAAAAAAGACACTCCCAAGCCACCTCACTGCTGATCCTGAAGCGCGGTAACTGGAGTCACACTTTTTGCGGCTGAACCAGACAACCTCGTCTCCGGAGACGCCGCGGTGCCTGAATCATTCAACTCGTGAGAATCCAGGTAAGAGATGAGGAAGCCGGAACGCAGATTACGATCAGCCCGACCTTTGTTATCAGCCACCATCTTGATAGTGAGACGTAGCTGCGTTGTTTCCTTCTGCACCGCTCCGGCAACCACTTTGTTGATTTCCTGCTTGCCAATGACATTCACCGTGTAAGGATCGTTCTGGTCCACCGCCACATCCATCGGCGACCAACTCGCCTGCCAACTCTCGGCTTTCTGTTGATCAAGAATGCCTCTCTCTTTCATCCACTTCGCAAACTTGACTGCCGAATCAGGCACCATCATGGTCAACGCCTTTTCCACATCTCGCGGACGGGTTGCCGGATCCACCTGGTAGAGATACCGCACGAACTCCCGCGCGATATAAAGCTTGTCCTGGCTCGTCAAGCGATCAGGGCCGAACTCAACACCTTCCTCTTTACCGTAATTGCGATCGTTAATCGAAAGCACCCGGCCGGAAGAACCGTCAACCACAATTCGATCGGGACGCCGGTAATACTGATATATGTTGACGACCGCACTCGCCACCACCAACACAGCCATTACCATCGCCAGCCGAGTCAAATTCAGAATCGTGGTCACATCATCCTTGTCGCGGTAAACAACCTGGGGGTATGAAACCTCGCCAACCCTGCTCCCGCGAGAGACCATCGCGGGAATCCCTTCAGTCCTCTTCTCCGAAGCGCGATCGGCAACCATCACGCCCGCTCCGGCATGACGACCTGGTTCGCGAATAACGGGAACTCCGCTCAGCAGCTCCGCAACTCGAGGATCGGTTTCAAGCTCATCTAAAAGGCTCTCAAGGAAACCGTGGCCATTTCCGTTCCCATTCCCATTTCCCGGGAGTTCACGAACGCTCTTGTCCAACATGCTCATAAGGTGTTCTTACTCGCTGGCTCAGATTTCGACGGGAGAAATGGCCCATCGGGATTTGCTTTCAACAAAAGCCATGCCACAAGGCATCTGCGAGGATCGTAAAGAAAACTGGATGCTCTATCCAGAAGCCTCGGGCGTAAACTCACGCGGCTACAAAACAGACGTCACTCATTTCTTAAGGCCAGTGTTGCCATTCGACCACACCTACGCGCTAAGAACGCTTGAGATCAGCGACGTGCAACATGCGGTTAGGAACGAGCGAGCGCGTTAGGCGTATTGCAACGAGTTTGTGCCTATCAGCAAGGCGGACAAGCAAGAGAGCGCGAGCCGAAGCCTACAGACAAGGAGAAGATCAACCTGGAAATCTATGCCGAGCGGCAGAGCGACGTGGCAGAACGAGGAAAATATTTTGAACTAGCCCGGGGAGTAAATCAGTCACAAGAACGCGAAGTCGGAGCATCTCGTAACCGCTAAGCTTGTTGCCTGCCACCAGTCCGAGTTCGAGACTACATTTTCGTCCGACATTATAGAACGTGATCGCTCAATTCTTGGTCAGAAAGGCTATACATCGATCACGTTGAGCCTCGCGAGGAATGAAGAACATGAACTCCTTTACGTTCTGCATTCGATGCAGAGCGAAAGGCGTCGAATGCTACATGTAGTACTTGTATTTGGGCTCCGGCTTCTGATCGCTGGGGACTTCTCTCAAGATGTCGCCCACTAAACGGGAAAAGCGGAGCGTAATAGGCATTAGTCCGGCGAAGTTCGCCGAGTTCCAGTTCATCTTTGTGAGTACTAAGCTATCACGCAGCAATTGTGTCCGTGATGTATCACCCACGTGATCCGCAATTTGAAGGGGAGACGGAACGTGGCCATGAGGATACCTGCCGAGAGAAGCGAGATATCCGCTTGTGTATAGATACGATGTGTCACCCACAGAAAACGCAGTTCCGCGAAGCGGCGGGTACTGTCCCGCACGGATAAGGCGCACCTCACTAGTGGGACTAAGCGCGACGAGGTCAAATTGTGAAACCTTTGACAAAGCAGACTCGAATCCGCTCCTTTCTTGCGGTTCATACCTCGATGACTTATGGACAACTACGCGCTTAGGGAGCTGTTTTCGCTCTTGCTGATAGAGATCAAGTACCATCTCAATCAACTTGCCAGCTAACTCTTCACTTAGATGGGGAGACTTTTCCTCTTCCCACTGAAAATCGTGCCCCCGAAGTACGAGTCCTTCGCCATTCTCGTCAAACGCTTGAACGACACTCGTTCGCAGATTTGATACTTGACCAAGTGGTCGGAAAAAGCTAATGCCAATGAAGCAGCTTGCTGGAGGAAGACCGACTGGTCCCCATGGCAAACCATCGGCTTTGAAATAAAGTCCTGTAAACAGATTCCACGCGATAACCGACTTGTGGTCGAGCTTGCGCGACAGAGTAGACAGCCCCGTCGTGGTTTCCAAGAGTATCTGGGTTGGCTTTCGGTATTTCATTGCCATCGCCTTAAATGCCCGGCGCAAATCTCGATGTACCTCGCCGATGCCCTTTTCATAGTAGTCGGCTACTCGGCACTTCTTGTAGAGTTCCGGCGATAGCACAAGCGCGACATAATCTAACGGGTGGTCCTTGCGAGTAAGGAGATCTAGTTTGCTCTCAAGCAGGCCCACCATCGCCTCAAATCTTTGACGACGATTCCTGATGCCGATTATCTGATTGCTTTCATGTCTTGTAATTAGTTCGACCAAGTTTGAGTCGGTTCGCAACTCGCACCTGAAACCTCGATCATGCTGACAACCAGGAAAAGGCGCATGATCATCATCGCCGTCTATTCCTTCCGAACACTCGGCGTAAAACTGCTGAGCGTGTGCGACTGACTCGGCTGTGCCGATGAATCCAATGTGGACTTCACGCTTGTGACGAACAGTTCCGAGGGATCTTGGCCCATACAGTGGAATACCTACCTTTGGATCGGCATGAGTCATGTCATCGCCAAACACGAGCGAGGGCTCATCTTCCCACTCGGTCGAGCAATGCGGGCGCTGAAGCTCAAGGGGAGCAATCTTGCCGCTAGTTCGGACCTTCCTAGGTCTCCGCGACTTCGTATTCTTCTGCGGCTTCCTCGAAATCATCCCAATCCATCTCCTCGCCGGACGCAGCTTCCTCGCGATCTATCAGGGTGAACAAATCCTCATCAGGAACTTGGTTGACAAAACGTTTCTCATCTCCAGCAATGCCTGTCCAACGAATGTCAAACGCGAGCATCCATCCATCAATCATCGCAGACTGGGTTCCGAAGTCTAAGATGATTCGAGGCGCACCCTTGGACAAATAGTCCCTCCAAAAGTGAACTTCGCGCAGGTATAGGTCGTTGTACATCTTCGCCTTCAATCGGGTCACCTTAGGTCCAATTTCTTCCGCCGGCAGCGGTTCAACACTGTCTTTGGTAAGGTGTCGCTCGGGCCTGAGCGTTAAGCACCATTGCCGGTCGGCCATTTGAAAGAATTTGATTCCTGCAGCCAAGTGCCACCAATAATCCCGCAGCTCACCAGTTTTCCTACGCTTCGGTTGCCAGACGACTTTTCTATTCCTTCGTTGGCCGTTGAGCGTTCGGTAATTCACTGATCTCTCAACTCCCTCTTGATCGACCGGGAAATAATACCGGTAGTGGTCGGGATCGTATCTCACGTTCAAGCGGCCTGCGTACTTATAAAGTGACCGGTTCAAGAGGTTGATATAGCGACGCTTCCCCTCCGCATCCTTCCACATGTCGGTGGAGCGAAGTAGCTCCACTTTTCCGCTGTTCACTAATTTCGCGAAGGGTCCAGTCTTTACACGGAGATCATGGAAGGCCAACAATCTCTCTCTCAAAACGAATGGGGTCAGTTCACTCCGTCGGCTGGGGTATTTGACTAACTTCTTTATCTCTTGGTAGTCGCTCGGCGCGTACTGGGTTTCAGCGGCGAAGACCACTTGGGGCAGGTGACTAACGGTGAGCAAAGTACTGTGAATGGTCTCAATCTTCAGAGGCTCGTGTTGTTCCTGTGATGGCCTCCCAGTGGCTTTACTTATTCTCGACTCGTGGTCACGCTTCATCTGTCTCAGAACGGCGACACTATAGGTACGCGGCTGGGCATCGATGATCGTGTGATGCTCTGTGCATAGCAGTATGAGATTCGAGCATTTGTTTCGTTCCCGGTTATCGAGCGGATCTTCACCCCGGGGACCCTGACGGCTGTCAGCAACTATGTGGGCCATCTCACCCGTGATGATGGGATCATCAAGCGAGGTTCCACTTTGAATGAGGCTTCGATCACATTTTGGAAAAGCGCAGATGCCTCCAGACATGAGACATAAGAGTTTTTGCTCTTTCTGGGGGATATCTGTTCTCACTAGCTTCCTCAATAGCCACCGGTCAAGATGCGCAAGATGTTGGGACTAGGGTAGAGGCTTGCGCTATGAGAAGTATACGCGAGTCATCTAAGAACAAAAACCGAAAGCCCGGCTTTTGAACCGGGCTCTCAAGGTCGGGCAGAGACGTTCAGCCTCTTTGGGTTACTGTCCTCACCCCAGCAACCACTTACCCATTTACGCAACATTCTACTCAAGATTTTAGTTTCGTCAACGCAAGGAAAGTTTTTGTAGAAACCCGATCGATACAAAAGTCTTTGCATGGACAAGGTGAGGGCGCTAGCACTACTAAACGCTTAACGGCCCACCTTATGGATTCTTGAGCGCTCGGCGGGGATGCTAGAACAAACTGAGAGTAACTCCCAGATTCGGCTCGACAGGCCTTAGAAGATGTTCATCATCGACCTTTGGATGATTCACATCATAACCCACTGCGTGGCTCATCATCTCAGCGGCAGGAAAGGGCGCCAGGAGATTTCTCAACTTCGCGGGCTCGTAATTACCTCCGAGCCAAGTGTCGTAAGACTGCGAACGCAGTATCACCGGCATCCGATCATGAATAGATGCTAACAGTTCATTCGCCGTGGTAGTGATTACCGCGCACGAAGCGATTAAGTTTCCATCGGTTTGCCACTCATCCCAGATGCCGGCAAAAGCGAACGGCGATTCATCATGCATCTGAAAGAAGTAAGGCTGAGCGATCTTCCCGGACCTCTGCCATTCATAAAAGCCATCTGCCGGAATCAAACATCTCCGTCGTTGAAACGACTCACTGAAGCTTGGTTTGTCCTCTATTGTTTCGGAGCGCGCGTTGATGAATCCCTTTCCATCTTTACTCCAGGACGGAACGAGGCCCCACACCAGATACCTCTGATCCAACCCGTTTCCGAAATCGGCGATCGCCAGAATGCTTTGACTCGGAGCAATGTTGAACCGCGCCTCGAATGGAAGATCCGAGGCGCGCAAACCTTTGACCGTGATCCTGTCACGAGATCGCAGCGTGAAGCGGCCACACATAACCTCAAGACGATACCCTAAAGATTTCGCACGCGACAACCACGACGATCTGCTCAAATACAAATGAAAGCGAGGCGCGGTCGGGGAAATGCCGAAATTGGCAAGTCTCCATGGACCTTTGCCTCGCTTCGTCCAACTGCGGCTCATGCGAGCTGGTCTGGGAGAAAGTATTTCTATGTTCTTAAGCTGTCAAAATCTCCCCTTTGAAGAGTTGAGGCCGCCGCGTCCTCACCCCCACGGCGGCCCCGTCGGCACTGGAGTCACTCCCTGACGTCATGAGGAGGCCGTGCCAGACACTAAAGCCGGATTGCCCCTCCGCGTTGATGCCAACAACATCATGATCGTCTCGATACATGTGGAGACTGCTTCCTTGCATACCCATTTGTTTACATCACGCTGACGGCGCCGCTCGCCTATGTCAACTGCCGATTCGTCTGGCAAAACGATAACGATGGGAACACGCAAGCGATGCTCAATCGATCGCGTTTGCCGCGCCAACTTAAGCCCACTCTTTCCTCGCACTTCAACTTCGAAGACCAGCAGCTCATATCGTGGATTGCCCTCAAGAAAGAGAATCGCCGTACCAACGTGAGGACATGAAACGATGTGATATTCGGGCCATTTGAGAATCGCTCTCACCGCGCGAAAGAACTCCTGGTCTTCTCCCACGTATAGGAGGCGGTAACGGGCCTTTTCGGAATCGATGATTGGCGGGTACTCGTGAGGCAGCATGAGCATGAGAGTCGAAAACTGGTGCTCAAATTTGAGTCATTCTGCTATTCTCTTGCGGTTCTAGTCTTTGACAATTAGGCAACGGCCAAATGCGTAGCTCACCATCCCGTCCAGTCGAGAGATGAGCATCGCCGTTGAGCATGGAAGGTTCCGACTCACGGCGAATCAGACGCGCGACATCAGGCTAGATACCATCGTATCTAGCAGACGGAAGAGTGTCAAGGTGAAGTCTTCGCCGGGAGGTATGTCCCCGTGAAGAGAGCCTCCCCGACCAAATCAGGCCGTCTCGCGCGGAAGCTTAGACAAATTCGTTTGGGGTTGGGTTTATCTCAGAGTGCAATACTTGAGCGCCTGGGATTCAGTGAGCATTTATTTCGCAGCAACATCTCACAATACGAGCGAGGGCACCGTGTTCCAGCCCCACCCGTGCTGTTGGAATATGCTCGGCTGGCGAACGTGGATCTCGCTCTGTTGATTGACGACAATCTGGACCTTCCTGAAAAACTGTCTAGTGCTCCGAAGAAGAAACGTAGATGAATACTGCGCTTGGGCGTTAGACCTTGCTGGTGCCCCTAGGCTCACGCTTACGGGGCTTGTTGTCGGCTTTCTCAATCAGTCTTGATTCTTCGCGCAAGCCCTTACAAAAAGTATTAATTATGTCTGCCAGCAACTGAGCTTTTGCTAAGCTCCGTTTTCGATCCCGAGCATTCCCAAGAAAGAATTCAAGTTGAATCTGTCGGCCGCAATCCGCGATTGTGAGCATGTTGGTTCCCAGATCGTACGTTCCATCATGACTCGACTCGATTTCCGCCACGACGTATGACGAAGTCCGGCTCGAAGCGGGAGCCAGGAACGTGCGTTTGTAGTACCGGAATTGAGGCATTGCCACGCAAGAAGATTTGATTTCACGGAATGAGCAAAAACGTCGGGTTCTGTTATGCTCCCTAGGTCTAATTACTTGATAATTCGGCGACGGCCAAATGCGTAGCTCACCAATTTCGCAATTCGAGTGATGAGCGCCGCTGTTGAGTATGGACGGTTCCTGCTCACGGCGAATCGAAAGCGCGACCCTCAGCTAGATACCATCGTATCGGGATGGCAGTTGAGAGTCAAGATTGAGTCTTCATGGGGAGGTGTCTCCCTATGAAGAAAGCTTCTTGGACGAAATCTGGTCGTCTGGCAAAGAAACTTAGAAAGATTCGATTGGATTTACGATTGTCCCAGAGTCAGATATTGGAACGGCTCGGCTTTGCCGACCAACTGTTTCGTAGCAACATTTCGCAATACGAGCGAGGATATCGTGTTCCGTCACCACCGGTGCTTCTGGCCTATGCGCGCTTAGCGAATGTGGATCTCGAAGTCTTGATCGATGATGAATTGGATCTGCCGGCGAAATTAGTTCAGGCAGGAAGAAAGGCCACCCGTTCATCCAAGCGCCGTACCAAACACTGATCCGTATCAAAAGGAGTATTTGGCTTTGCCTCGGAACGCCGCCATGCTGCGACTAAACGTCAAGAAGCTACCTGGTGCGCGCAAGGCTAAGCTTCCCGCGTTCATTGCTCCTCAACTTGCAACACTCGTGAAGGAACCGCCATCCGGTGATGAGTGGCTGCACGAGCTGAAATTCGATGGCTATCGAATGCTCTGCCGCATTGATCGCGGTCGCATAACCGTTTGGAGCCGAAACGGAAAAGATTGGACGGAGAAATTTCAGAATGTCGTCGAAGCGGTTAAGTCCCTAAAGGCCACCAGCGCAATGCTCGATGGCGAAATCGTGATCGTTGATGCGCAGGGCCGGTCGAGTTTTCAGAAGCTACAGCGCGCAATGGGCAAAGCAACGACGACTGGCTTTGCTTACGAGGTCTTCGATCTCATTTATCTCGACGGCTTCAGCCTCACTCAGACTCCACTCAAGCATCGGAAAGAACTCCTGAAGAATTTGGTCGGATCGAATTCGCATGGCGTCATTCGCTATAGCGAGCACATCAACGGAAGCGGAGACCAGTTCTTCAAACACGCCTGCGAGTACGGCATCGAAGGCATTGTTTCGAAGCTCGCCGATTCAACCTATGAATCGACAAGGAATCGGAATTGGCTGAAGGTGAAATGTGCCAAGCAGCAAGAGTTTGTGATCGTTGGATACACGCCATCTTCCAAAAGCCTGCCAGGGTTCGGTTCGCTGGTTCTCGGTGTGTACGAGAAAACCAAGCTCGTTTACGCGGGACGAGTAGGGACCGGCTTTACTTTCAAACAGCGTAGCGACCTGAAGAAGCAACTCGACAAACTTTCACGCAAGGATTCGGCTTTCGCTGTAACGCCGAAAGATCCTGGGCTTCGCGAGACGCTCTGGACTGAACCCAAGATGATCACCGAGGTCGCGTTTATGGAGTGGACGTCAGATGGTTCGATCAGACATCCGTCGTTTCAAGGCTTGCGCGAGGACAAGAATCCGAAAGAAGTCGTTCGCGAAGAACGGCCATCAGTTCGTATGTCGGACTGACAAAACACAAGAGGGCTGTCGCAAGCAACAAGTCGCTTAGACCAAGATACTAAGTCAGTCAGAAATCTCTCAGTACCTCTGCTTTGGGTCGCTTGAAGGCTCACTAATTAACGCGACGAAAGAGTCTCGATACAGCGAGTTTCTCTCGGTTGATTCTGATTGCCTCTAATGAGAAGGTGAACCGTTTTCTGATTCGACCAAGCGGATAATTTGGTTTTTAGAAAGCCGTGGCCGCGTTTGTGTTGTCTATGCTCAATGAGTTCCGGCCCGTTTTGATTTCGATAGGAACATTCCAGAGCGCATGACCTCCGCGAGTCTGAGTAATGGCATAGACAAAGTAGTGCGCTGGCTTGAGGTCTTTTAATTCCAATTTTCCCGCGAAGTCAGTTGTGCCCGATGCGACGGTGTGCGCCTTGATCGCATCTCGCGCTTTGCCGAGAAACTGGCCGTCACCTAACGTCGGGAATTGGATTGCATTAGCCAAATCTTCAAGCAAATTAGCATCCGTGTCTGGCCTGCGGGGAGAATACCGTGAGAAATCCGGCATGTTTGGATATCGTTGCTTTGACGCTCTCGCGTGTTCAGCATCAAGATCGCCACCGTGCAAACCCGCATCACGCAATATCTGAGGCAGGCTTTGATCAAGCAAGGCAATTTCCGTTCGCGCGAGCGGTTGCGCGCCGCCAAAGTTGTATATGATTGCCGCTTCGATTGCTAGCGATGTCGTCTCAGCGATCGGCTGAGGCGTCTCCTTCTTCTCTGCGAAATCAATCGACGAGATCTTCTCCGTTGGTACGGTTATGATATTTCCGGCTACTTCCATCTGCACGCTCGTGCTGTCCGCTTTTATGAACAAACCTGCCACCGGCTCGCCTTCTTTCATTGTAAGCACAGCCTTGCGTCTCGTGTCGGGCGTAGGACTCGCTTGTGGTGTGGCTGACGGGATTGCGGGAGACGTTTGAGGCTTCGGTCGAGGTCGCCTTTGCTGCGCGGCGAGCGTTGCCGTTAGACCCAAGGCGATGGCGATGGCAAGGACTTTGATCTTCACGATGTTCCCTTTCACGAGCATCCCGCAGCCGAAGAGTCCGGGCAAGCGATTACACGGCTTGCATACTATTCGTAAAAAGAAAGGATAACAAGGATCGAAATGAGTAGGTTTAAGAGGACCAGAGCGCTCTCAATCGCTCTTTGAGAACTGCTTCTTTCGGTGTTCTCACGCCGCGTTGCAGCCACTCACGAACTTTCGTTACTGTGAGCGTGTGCTTCACTGAACTGCGAACCTCAACTTCTAATTGGGTCAACCCGCCCGGCTCAAGTTCGTGCTTGCGAAACGCGCACAGTCCCAAGACGGACGCTTCGTACAACCCTTCGGCCTCGACTTCTACCGAATGGCGGATGCCGTCCAAGTCCACAAATGACACGATGCAGGCCGCCATGAGGCGGAGAATAGCATTTTCGGAAATTTTCGCCAATAGAACGATGTGCCACAAACGGGACGGACATAAGATGTCGGTGAGGCTCTTGCATTCGCCCGCAGTTCGCGATACTCATACGGCGCGGTGATTCTCAAATAGCACGATAGTTAAGAGTGGAACCCACATGGCCCGATTACAACTTTTCATGTTTTTGCTTGTGATGACCGTAACAGTGGTTGGCCAGCGCCCGAATGGGCCGGTTGAGGTAAGGGCTCCTGACGGACGCACAGTAATACTAAAGCCGGATGGAACGTGGGAGTATAAAAAGGAAGCACCAGCACCCGCACCGACTGCAACGCCGACAAGTGCAACGGCACCGGAAACGCTGTCGCCTAATTTCTCTGGGGACGAGGTGACGACACTTCTTCACCAACTTGTTGACCTAAGGAAGCGCTTGGTTAAAAGCGAATTTGAAACTTCGGCAGCTTATGAAGCCAGAGTTGCCAAGGAGAAAAAGAAACCGCTCATAGGTAGTCGCACCGCTGAAGATTCTTTTTATCTGGTCAGTTCGGCAATGACGGCTGAATACAATGCTGACACTCAGATTATGACCTTCACACTCGCTGTGAGAAAAAACGTCATGGCGGAGGTCATGCGGGGCAGTAGAGCCGTCGAAGACCGGAACACTGCTACCGATCTTTCCAGAATTAGTCTGTACAGCGTTTCGCTCGGCTCCTACGACGATCCTAAAGTCTTCTTTGATCAGACGAATGGCTTGCCGTTGTCCGGTGGAAGGTATGACCAGCAGTTCTCAGCAAGAGTCAATCTAAGTGTTGAAGAGGCCAAGCGACTGAAGACGGGGACTAAAGCGGTTCTTGTTGTTCGTTTCGAAGAACCATACGCAATCGGAGGCTATCTGAGCGGCGGTCAGTTTCAAACTCGTCTGTTAGACGTTCAGTTTTTCGATCAGCAGACCGGAAGAGTTCTGGCAAAATTAGGCGCTACGGTCGTTACCAATTCAGGACCGCCGACGCCACCAAAGAAGAACCCGCACCTAGAAAAAGCTCAAGAGCTTTACAACGCTCGACGCGATGACGAAGCTTTGGCAGAGCTGCGCCAGGCCGTGATTGATGAGCCGACGAGCGCGGACGCATTTCTGCTTACAGGGCGGATACACGTGCAGCGGAACGACCAAGAGTCGGCGATCGCAGCACTGAAGACCGCACTCTTTTGGGACTCGAAACTCATCGATGCTCACATTCTGCTTGGACGAATATTCTTGGCGCGCGGTGATCTTGCCCAAGCGAAGAAGTATGTAGCGTCGGCGTTGGCGCTTAATCCGAATAATGCGGAGGCGCAGTCACTTCAACGTCAAATCTTACGGTAGCAGCGATGTCGTAAATTCCCAACAATCGTGAAACTCACTTCAACTGTTCTGGTATCGGCGCTTTTGTTTTTTTGCTTGCCATTGCATGCGGCGGGCCAAAAAGCTCGTCGGTCTAGCAGCGGCACTCGCCAAACCAAACCCGTTAATGGAATGCCACCTGCACCTCCGATAATCGCAGATGCTTCAGTCGCACACCTACCACCGAAGTATGTGGGCGACAGTGCCGGTAACATCTACCAGCAACTCAATGCCGTCGCTTTACGACTAAGGAAGAGTCAGTTTGAGACGACTTCAGAATATCAATCTCGAATAACATCGCTGCTTAATGGAATCAGGATTGGTCCTGCGAAGACCGTCAACGATCGTTTTTCGTTCGTTCACCCTTATGGAGCTGAAAGCTACGACGCCGATACGCAGATCTTTACGTTGAAGCCGGATACGAATTATGAAATAGGCTTGGGTTATGAGGTTCCTGAGTTACCCAATGACATTCGTTCGGGTCGTGATTATTCATCCATTGATCTGACGCGGACTTCGCGTAACGTGGGATCGAGGATCGGTCGAACTGCAATTGGCATAAGAAAGCGAATTACGGTACGAGCTTATTCGGCGTTGCGACTAGTAATGGCAAACGCGAGCATGAAGCATTGGTCTGGCGGTTTACGATTCCGCGTAGGTCCGCTAGACGCGCGGCAGGCGAGTGGAAGAGTCTGGCTCGCCGTTACGGGACGACTAGCTCCGCCGTACGTTTTGCACGACTCGGACGTAGATAATGCGACGTTGTCCGATCCTGAAGAGGCGCACAGCTTTCACTTCTATCTGTTCTTCGTGCCGGATTCGATCGTGCTGTACAACATCGCGACCGGTCAGATTTATGGCGCCTGGGATCTAACCCAATCCGCATCAGATTTTGATCAGCCAGCCCAAGGGCCGATGCGACGACGTTCCTCCAATCCGAGCGATGCTGGGCTGGTTAGGAAACCGCGCATCCTATCCAAACCAGAACCCGTGTATACGGAAGAAGCTCGTCAGAATCAGATAACCGGCACAGTGGTGCTCTCGGCTTTGTTCTCGGAGACAGGAGAGGTCACAGACATTCAAGTCATAAAAGGACTATCGCATGGACTAAATGAGCGGGCCATAGAGGCTGCGCGGCGAATCACATTTGTGCCCGCGGAATCTAACGGCAAGAAGGTCCCTTTTCGAATGACTCTCGAATACAATTTTAACTTGTACTGAACCACTCGCTAACGTGCGCTCGTCACCTTGTTTCTGTGAACGTTCGGTACCAAATACGACCCAAAGCTCTGCCTACACATGACAGCGGACAAATATTCCTCCTCCGTGCAGCTAAAGGTTGGCGGTTCGACTCAACTGTCGCCAACCATTGCTTCGCATCGTCCTGGCGCTAAGCGCGCGCAACACAAAGTTGGCGATCTGATAGGAGAGGACTATCAGGTTCGCGAAATTCTCGGCGAAGGTGGTTTTGGAATAGTGTATTTGGTCTATTCGGAGGAACATAACTCTCTTTTTGCGTTAAAGACTTTTCTTGATGATTACGTTGACGATATCCACACGAGGGCACGCTTCCAGCACGAGGCTCAGATTTGGATTACTCTTGAATATCATCCCAACTTAGTACGCGCCTACTTTGTCGACGAAATTGCCGGCCAGCTATTTGTGGCGATGGAATACGTTCCAAAGAACGAACGCGGGTGGAACAGTCTCAGCGACTACCTAGCTTTCTCAGTGCCCGATCTTGAGACAACCCTTCGATGGTCAATTCAATTCTGTCACGGAATGGAGCACTCCTGCTTAAAAGGGATTCGCAGTCACAGAGACATCAAACCCGCGAATATTCTCATAACGCCGGATGGGACAATTAAGATCTCCGACTTCGGAATCTCAAGTTTACAGCGCTCGAATGAGTTAGTTCCTTTTCGATTCAACCTAAGCCCTGAGCTAGCAAACGTCGGGCTAACTGCCGAAGGTGTTTGTTTTGGAACTCCCGCTTATATGTCACCCGAGCAGTTTATCGAATCATCTGCCTGTAACCAACGAAGCGATATCTATAGCTTCGGCATAGTCCTCTATCAAATGATTGCCGGGGGAAAACTGCCATTCGAAGGTGCATTGTCGGGCGACGTCATGGACTATTACTATTCAATGATGGTGCATCATCATAAGTCGCAGATTGACCCTGTCGCTTCCCCAATCTTCATAGTTGTCCAACGATGTCTGGCTAAAGAACCCGCAAACAGATATGGCAGTTTCGAGGAACTGCGAAAAGAGCTGGAGCCAATATACTTCAGCTACACAGGCGAGTACGTCTACCCACGTTTTAAGAACGCCGAAATCAATTGGAACCTCAAGGGAATGAGTCTCGACCACTTGGGCCGCTCGACTGAGGCGCTTGAATGCTACAACAAAGCGATCGCCACCCATGCCGCGAACCTCGGAGCTTGGGTGAACAAGGGTCAACTCCTGCATAGACTCGGTCGCAGCGAGGAAGCGCTACTCTGCTATGAGTTCGCGAAAGACACCTATCTCCGGTTCTGGAAAGGAAGCCAATCAGACCTTAATCGCCACCTCACGAAGATCTACAGCAACAGAGGCATTGTGCTCAGAAGGCTGGGAAGGGATCAGGAGGCACTCGCATCCTACGAACAAGCAATATCGTACGACCCGTCAAATTTTCGCGCCTGGCTGAATAAGGGAGCTTTCTTACTGACTTTGAAGCGGTATGACGAGTCGCTTGGAGTTTTGGATAAGTGCATTGAACTCAACGCGCAATGTTTTGAGGCATGGGTTAATAAAGGAAGTTGTTTTGAACACCTCGATCAATTCGAGAGAGCGATCGCTTGCTTCGATGCCGCAATCGCGATTCATCCACTTCATGCAAACGCATTATTTGGGAAAGGTCGCTGCCTCGCCAAATTGGATCGAAGCGAAGAAGCACTCACTTGCTTTTTGCGCATAATCGAGTTTGCATCGAACTATTCACTTGCTTGGTTTCACAAAGCCATGATCGAAGAGCGACTCGATGACGCCTTCAGCGCCACCGAGTCGTATGCGACATTCCTTGAGCTCTCAGATGACGTCCCGCGCCGAATCTTCGCGGACCAACGGATGAACGCTCTCACTGAGAAGATTTCCACGTCTGGATGATAGACAATCGGCGCACACTAATGCCGATAAAACTCAGAAATATCGAAAAACACCTCGCGCTCCGTATTGTCCGGAAAGGAAATTAGCAGCAGGTCATAGGCCTTACCCGAGTCTGCGTCTTCCAGAAGCATCTGTCTACTGAGTTTCCAATCCGTGGTGGCCATTCCAAACTTGTAATGTAAGTACCAATATTCTGCCTCTACACCATCTTCAGGCGTTGGAGCGTTGTATATGCGAATAGCGTTTGCTTGAGATGTTCCCAAGTTCTCATCGAATCCGATGATCGTGAGCTCCGGCCTTTTTGATTCCCATCCGGTGACGAATATTTGCACCAGTGTTTCGTGTAGAAGCGACTCACCGCCATGTGAATACGCCTGTGCCAACTCCGTCAGATTCTTTCTGCCCCAATTGCTGAACGTTGGATGGTTCTGCAGATAAAACAAGTCGCCCCTGCGGGTCGCCATCAGAGTATTCCTCATTCTCAAGTAGATCTCTTTACGGATGACCCTCGCGATGTCTTCCGACTCGTCGAATTTCAGAACTTTTACATACTCTGCCAACCAAGCAAGACTTTCTTCTTTTGTTGAGCCAGACTTGTCCCATGCGCCATCAGCGATCATGGTCGCCATCAAAACAATTTCTTCTGTCTTTGATAGCTCGGCATCCCTATTCATGCTGTCAATCCTGACTTCGGGAATACATGTCCGGGTTCATCCGTCTCCGCTCCTCATATTTCCCGATCGATTCGCGGCCTCAAGGAGCATTTCAGAAACGATATATTTCTTGTCCACGTTCCTCGTCCTTCGGCTCAGTCACGGTGTTCACGATTCTCGCCAACAAAGAATGATCTCAGACCTCAATGGTTCTCCTGAAGTAACTCGCGCATGTACCACTTGTCGTGGAGGTCATTGAAGTCCTCAATCTGTTTACCGGCGACGCCCAGCCAGCCTCCAGTCCAAGTACTGTAGGCCCTACTGCCATCTGGCAAATGCAAATTTTCCGGAAAGTGATTCATGGTCCACACGGGATTCTGAGTACCATATTCCCGACCGAGAGTCTGAAAGTAGTCGCCATCAAGCGTGAATCTCGTGTTACCTCTGAAACATAGTTCAATCCTGTCAAACCTCTTATCCTTCACCTTCTCCGCAAACTGTATAAAGGATCGGAAAACATCAATCTTGGAGTTTGTCCCTGAGACCGCGCGCAGATCGTATACCAGCACCGAAGGATTGACGTATGTTCCATAATGAACGGTAACCTGTATGCCTGCATTTCGTGAATCGCCCTCTAACACTCCATTCATCGGGCGTTGGAGTTCAATGTAGTTGACCGTATACACGCCAGCAAGGACGGCCCCGACCAGCCCGAACAGGACGACCACCCATAGCTTTTTGGATCTCTTCGGCCTTTGCGAATCGGATATCCATTCAGGTCTGCTTAAGGGCTGCGACACCGAGCGGTCGATTTCGGCGTCAGCCTGCGTTGCACTAATTGGCTCCTGGTCGACCATGCCGGCAATTACATCGCGTCGCTCGGAAAGTGAGTTTAAAACTGCCAGTCTTCTTGGGGCCCTTCTTCAGTAATACCAATCGAGCAAGATGGCTTCTGATTTCGGAGCCTGGGAATGCGGGCATTTGTAATTTCCCTAAGAAACGTCTATTTGCTCATACGCATTAATATAAGGCCTTAACAATCCGAGAAGAAGTGATCGCCGGTTCAATAAGGCCTCATTGCGCTTCGCTCCATCCCAGCCGAGACATCTGATTTAGTTTCCCCCTCTTCGGGCCGATTGTACACGTGCTCCCGCGACGCAAAGAAACTAGTCATCGCGCGAACCAAGATAGACAGACTTGGATACTTCCCCGTAATTAACCCTACTTTCTGAATACGGTTCGCCGGAACCGTCGCTAATGCGCTCAAGTGGTTTGACGATTTGACCAGACTTCACCAGGTAACGCGCGCCGGAGTGAATGTCAAAGAACACCGTCTCGAAAGAAGAAACCGCTGGCCTTGTATTTGCCGCCTGGACAAGATTGGTATTAACACCGGCGCTGCTCGAAAAAAGAACCGTCCCCGCCGAGCCGCCAAGATCAGCCAACTCCCTATCCAGCGCCGCTTGCTCCTCCATTGAAATAGCCATTGCTGGCGACTGAAGCATTCTGGTCACAGGAATCAGCTCAGGGGAAAACACTGCGGCGGATGTCACGCGAGAGAAAACCAAAACTCCGCGCCGGACGTATCGTTGTGTTTCGCTGTAAGGCGGCACCCCACCCGTTTTGATCCCGCGAGGATTGATAAGCTTCCCGCTCCGGGTCCTTACCGTGCGCCCATTCAAAAAGCAATCAACGGCGGTTTCGCCCGAGTTGTAGCTGGCAAGGACCAGATCGAGCCGACCATTGAAACGTTTCGTGAGGTCAGAAACATAGCGAGCCGCCGCGTCGATAGACTGAAGCGCATCGTATGGATTCGTGAGTTTAAATCGCTTCGCGGTCGATGGAATAAACTGCATCAGTCCCTTTGCGCCCTTTGGCGATACCTGATCAGTCCTAAAACGTGTCTCGAGATAAGCGATCGTCCACAACACGCGCGGGTCCACTCCATGTTTTCGCGCCGCCGCGGCAATGAACGGCTCATAAACGAGTGCTCTTTGGCGCATTCGCGTGCGCGGCCGCGATGCCGCGTGTTGCCGTTTGACCACACGTCTACCTGTTTTTCGGTGACCTCCGGCAGGAGCCTTAACATCGCGCTTCTGATCTTTCTGCCTTGCTGTTTGCGCCCGCGCTTCAGCCTGCCAAAGCGCTGCAATAAGCGCCAGGCCCGCCAGATTCATCGGAAGAAATCTTTTTGTCTTCATAAGGAAAATGGCCCTCCGACACGCGGATCTGCATAAGCTATGCCGCCGTGATTCGAAGTAACAACGCCTCGATTGTGATGAGCACAAGAAGACGATCCAGGCGTGGCACAAACTTTGTTAGCGAGCCACACGACGACCGCGCCGGGTCGAGATTAATCTCGGGCGGTAACGAACAAAGGAAGTTATTTCCGAACCGAATTAGATCTCGAAGGAGTTAGAACGATGAAAAGATTCAACATGCGACAGTGGCTGCGTGACCGCGCTGCTGACGTATCTATCGACGAGAGCCTCTTGAAACAATCACGAACCGCGCGGGCGTCCAAGCGCCTCATTCAGGCAAGCATGATCGTGCACGTATTAACACCCGTGCTGGTAATACTCGGCATCATTACGCTGACAGCTTTACCGGTACTTGCGCAAAGTCCAGGCGGCAGTATTTTCGGCGGGAACGATCAGACACTGGGCAACGGGGTCCGCGAAGCCATCAAGTGGGGTAGAAACCTTCTATTCCTCCTCGGCATCGGCGGGCTGATGTGGGCCGCGTTCAATTACATGACAGAGAAGAACTGGACCAAGCAGGCCGTAGGCTCGGTCTTCTGCTTTGCCTTCGGTGCCGTTGCGAGCCTGGCGTATTCGTTCTCACAGGGCAACGCCGTCAATCTCGATACGAACCTCGGCAACTAACGACATTCGCGCGAATTATTAGGGGGGCGCGCGAATGAGCCAAAGCCCCCTTCGTCCTCTTTCGACGCCAGTCCCCCGAATTGGGTTACTCCCGCGGCAAAGGGACTTATCAAGAGCGAGCGAGGACGGAGGGGACTTGGCGGCTAAGCCCAAGGACCGAATTAGCGTCACGCGAGCCAGATCAGACAGAAGGAGACACGGGCAATGCGACCACGGCCAATCCGCTCACAAATTTACCTTCCGGTAGTTCGCTTCGGCGTAGTCGACGCGGACTGGAAATTCGTGATCTTTATCACGCTGCTTTGTTACAGCATTCCTTTTCTATTCAACCTGCGGCTCATGAATTTTCCGTTCGAAATCTGGTCCACCATTATCGGCCTCGTAGTAAGCGTCGGCTTTTTCAATTTCATTCGCATCGGACGCCGGCCCTTCTGGCTGCAATACCAAATCGCTGCCCTGACCAAATCGTCACGACAGCGACACGCGCTTCCGAGCGATCAGAAGCAATCGCCCTGGCTACTAAAAGATTAACTCAGGGGAGATTCACTAACGGTGTCAGTCACAACCATCTTATTTCTGAGCCCATTTATTCTTGTGGCCGCTGTGGGCCTGGGGATTGGATTCAAGACCGTTCGCGTAGCCGGCAGAGCAAAAGGCGATCTCTCCAACATTGCTGACGATCCGATTAGCGGTAGAATCAAACAAGATCGCTCGCGCCTCAAACTCCTGGCCCAGCCAACCGGCCGCAAGCGGGAGTCATCGATTATTGGATTGGTCGGCGCGCTGCTGCGAAATGAAGACGGCAGCTACACGAAGGCCTATCACGTCCAACTGAACCACACGAACTTTCAAAACGAACACCTGATCGAAGCGCGCATCAACGAGCTTGCTCGCCTCCTGGCAACCAGCAAGCCTTCTGATACCGTTATTCAATTCCGGCTTTCAACCAGCCCCGATCGCGGCCGCGCGATCCAGCGCCACTTGCGCACGAAAGACAAAGCCGGAACCTCCCAGCTCGCAAACCTTTTGCACACAATGGGAGTCTGCTTTTACGAGGATGCCGCCCAGGCGGGACTCTTCCGTCAACACACGCTATCGGCCTGGGTGCGCGTTCCCGTGAAGCATCATAACGACGAAAGCCGCCGAGGACTCTCAACCTTCTTCCCGACTCTCAAGCGCGAGATTGCTGTTCGAGGGAGACTTGGTTTCATTGGCGCACTACTCCACACCTTTCGCGAGAACACAAGCGACTCGCTCATTCGTCGAACAATCACTGATGAGCGACATTCCGTCGAAGAAGCCGAAAAAACCTTTCGGCTCATCGAACACCAAAGCCCGCTAAAACTCGTTCCTTTTACCCGCGACGAGCTCTGGGAAGCGGTCTACCTGGGCCATCGTCAGGATAGCAACACCGCTCCAATACTTCCGGAGGTACCTGGATGCGACATCAGAGATTACCTGTGCGGCGAAACCATCGCCGGCGACGGCTATTTCATCATGCACGGCAAATATCCTGCGGCCGTGATCTCCATGTTCGGGCCGCCCCAGCCTCACATTTTTGCGGACTGCATGCGCGTCCTCACTACCAATGTCCAACTGTCTTTCCGTCACACAGTCATCACTGAATACGTTTACCTCAACCAAGACAAGATCCGAAAACGACTCGACAAGAGAATTCGGCAGGTCAGCCGTGCCAACAAAACCGGACGACACGGAAGCTTTGAAGGCCGCAAGGCGATCGGCCAACTCGCTAACGTGCGCGAGGAAATTACCGGAGACACCGAAGCCCTCGTCAAGGCTCGTTTCTACGCTATCGTCTACAGCGAACCCGCCACTACCAAAGAAGAGCTCCACGCTTCTTTGTGCAACCTGGATCGCTACTGTGAACAACTCGTGACTGTTATTCGACGAATACCGGGCGCTGAAGCTGCCCGCGAAGAACCCGCAGCGCTTCGCGCCGTTTATCACCGGTCGCTCGTCGGTGAACTCGATAAGAGTGATACCGGGCGAGAGATCCTCGAGACAACGGATTCGCTAGCGCCACTAACGCCCACCGAATCCACCTGGACTGGAAGCCCGAGGCCTCATACGATTTGCTCTACTCCTACTGGGCACATGATCGGCTTCGATCTTTACGACCGTACTCTTGTTACTAGCCCACTGGTGCTGCTTATCGCGCAGCCCCGTGGCGGTAAATCAGTCTTCATGTGTCGCATTATCAACGATGTACTCGCTACCAAAGCACAAGTGCGGGTACGCGCCGTCGACTACGGTAAATCTCTCGCTCCTCTGGTCGAAGTGCTTCAAGGCCGTTATCTGCGCTTTGACCAAGGTTCTCGGACCATCAACACCTGGGACTACCCCGGCCTAGAACAAGGCCTGATGCCTGACGATCTTCAAAAGACATTTGTTGTTGCCGACCTTATGCATCTGTCACGTTCGACCGATACCGTTGCCGAAGACATCCTCATATTGCTGGTCAACGAAGTCTACAAAAACCAGGTTCCACGCAATCAAGCCGGACGACCCAAGCACGAACCACGACTGTCACACTTGTTGGATCTTCTAAGCATCGCGCCTTTCAAAGAGGCCGTCGCCAAACAACGTGCCGAAACCCTGAGAATCTCGCTTGAGTCATTCCGTAACGATCCGTGGATCGACGCGCCCACACACAAAGATTTTCTGGCTGACTCCAGATTAGACGTTTATGAAATAGATTCGCTTGTAAACCTCCCCGATCGTGTCCGCGAATCGATGGCCTTTCGTATTGCCGCGCACGTCATGCGCTCCATCGGCCACCAAAACTTCGACGGCACCCGTTCACCCGTATTACTGGCATTCGATGAAATGTGGGAAATCGTAAAGCGATACCCACTGATTCTCGATGTC
>Ga0187893_10002157_pt1 | contig 44177 bp, 37 predicted proteins | sample MA1701074metaG_FD_139574 | JGI IMG/M metagenome (GOLD analysis project Ga0187893, IMG submission 139574) | White microbial mat communities from a basaltic lava cave in the Kipuka Kanohina Cave System on the Island of Hawaii, USA - MA170107-4 metaG ... | reverse complement strand
GCTTTCGGAAATCCTGGCCCGCGATTTTCCGACCTGTGATGCCGATCGCGTCAATGCGCTCATGGGCGAAATCTTCGCGCGCGAGCGCAAGGTCGAAAGTGAAGACTATGCGAACTATGCTCGAGAAGATTTCTCGGCGATTCGCGCACAGGGGCATTACAGCGAAGCGATCAGCATCAGCGACGTCATCGTGCTCGATGAATCCGGCAAGAAGCAGGATATCACTGCGACGATTCCGCTCAGTGAGCACGACATCGTGGAGTTGGAGGAGTTGCAACGACACGCCAGTCCAGCGACACGATCTTCGTCGGTTTCGGATGCTCCCGAGGCAAGAATTGGGCAAGTGCTCGCCCAACGTTATCGTGTCGACGCATTGCTGGGTGTCGGTCGCATGGGAGCCGTGTATCGTGTCACTCACCTCGCGCTCGGCAAGCCGCTGGCACTGAAAGTATTTCACCCAGCGTACAGCCGCAGTACCGACGCGGTGGCTCGTTTCATGCGCGAGGCACGTGCTGCCACGCAGACCGGTCATCCCAACATCGTGGACGTGGTCGATGTCGGAAGTCTGGGGACCGGGGACGTATACGTCGTGATGGAGTTGCTGGAAGGCAGGGACCTGGCGACATTGTTGGCCGAGGAGGGTGCGCTGGCGGTCCGTCGCGCTGTGCACATCGGCCGCCAGATCGCGCGGGCGCTCGCCGCTGCGCACGATGCCGGCATCGTGCACCGCGATTTGCGACCGGATAGCGTCATGTTGCTCGGTCGCGGAAACGATCCGGATTCGGTGAAGATCCTCGATTTCGGAGCCGCGGCCCGCGCAGACAAGGATCCCGTCGATGGCGACTACGTTGCGCCGGAGCAAGGATCGGGACAAGACGGAACGTCGGCGAGCGACGTCTATTCGTTGGGCTGTATCTTGTTCGAGATGCTGACAGGAAATCGTCCTCATCTTGGACGTACGCCAGAGCATATTCGACAGCAAAAACGCTTGCATGACCCGCCACCGGTTGGCTCGTTGCGGTCTGACTGCCCACAGTCGTTGTCGGACGTGGTCGCACGCGCGCTTTCGCGAGATCCCACCGTACGCCAGGCATCGATGCGTGTACTCGAATACGAGCTCACGCGTGCCATGGACGGTCGCGCGAGCGCGGTTGCAGCTGTATTAGGGATCAAGCTTGGCGAGCACGCAGAGCGAGCCGGTGAGTCCCACAGCGGTGTTTCCGCGCCACGCATACGGCGCTCCGCGATGGAGGCGGCCGCGCCCATGCTCGTTCCAGGCATGGATAGTTCTCCTTTGCCCGCTTCTTCGAGCGGTACCATGAGCCGCCTACAAGTGGTTCGTCCCTCGGCGTCCATGACGAACCGCATGAGCACACCGTGGGCCCATGTGCTCGAGGCGCTCAAAGCATTGTTCTTCGTGATACTGGGCGGCTCCTTGGTGGTCGGGATCGTGCTCGCTGTTCGTCCCGATCTGGTGAAACGCGACGAGGCAGTGACAACCACCGAGGCCGTCAGCCCCGATCCGTCGACGAGCGCCATACCGGTTGCCTCGGCCGTTCCTGCTGTGGCCGTACGACCTCCACCAATTTCCATCCCATCGATGGCCACTCGTGAAGTCGAGAAGGATCCTCGCAAGGATGTACGTGCAATCGTGGCCCGCGCCGAAAAGGCGTTGCAAAACAAGCACTGGCGTGAACCGGCTGAAGGAAGCCTGGTAATCGAGTTGCAGAATCTCAGCGTCGTCGAGCCGGGCCACGAATCGTTCGCGCGGCTGAGGAAAAAGGCGGCGGACGGATTGTTGCGGTCGGGAGAAAAGGCCGCGAAACGCCTCAAGTGGCAAGACGCAGCCAAACACTACCGAGATCTCATTTCGATCTGGCCAGACAACGAGCCCGCCCGGTCGGGTTTGGTGGCGGCACTAGGGGAATTGGCGACCGAACAGGCGCAAGCGGAGGACTTCGAAGGTGCGCTCGTCAGCAGCGACGAGCTGCTCAACCTCGTTCCCAATTCTTTCCCGGCTGCGCTTGTGCGTGCCGACGCACTCGCGGCACTCAAACGCTGGGAGCAAGCCAAGCTCGCCTATGAGCGTGCGGTGCAGCTGGAGCCCCGCAACAAGCAGGCGCGTGCTGGCCTTGCACTTGCCAAACGCAGAGCTGGTACCGCGGCGCGCAAGCGCGACTGACGAACGCGTTACATGAAAAATGCGAACGTCGTGACGACGAACAGCGGAACCAGGATCAGCACGGACCAGCGCATGTAACCAAAGAAGCTCGGCATTTGCACGCCTTGCTCTTCTGCGATGGCTTTGACCATGAAGTTCGGTCCGTTACCGATATACGTATTGGCCCCCATGAATACCGAGCCACACGAGATCGCCAACAGTATCGTAAACGGAATTCCCGTGCTGGCGACCAGACTCGTGGCCGCAAGTTGTCCGTTAACCACCATGCCTTGGGCAGTGTTGTAAAACACGAGATACGTGGGAGCGTTGTCGAGGAAGCTCGACAGCGTGCCGGATGCCCAGAAGAATTTCGCTGGCGTGTTCACACCGAGGTTGCCACCTTCGGCCTTGAGCAGCATCAAAGCCGGGATCATCGTGATGAAGATGCCGATGAACAGCGCGGCAACTTCGAGGATCGGCCCCCACGTGAAGAAATTTTTCGCGCGGGTCTCACCCGGAGTCGTGAGCTTCGAGGCGATCGCACACCCGATCATGGCCAGCTCCCGCGCAAACTTGAACGAGTTTTCGTCGGTGATGAGCGCAACACAAGCAACGATGCCGCCCAACCACAACAGGTTGACCAAGCCTTCGACACGAAGCGGCTCGACGTTGGCAGCATCTGCTCGCTTGGCCGCTTTGGGCTCCTGCTTGTAGTAGTGGGTATCGAGCATGTAAAAGCCCACGAGCAGTGCAACCGCGACCATGCCCATTTGCTGCCACAGGTTGAGGGTCCACCAAAACGGCACGCCTTGCAGGTAACCGAGAAACAGCGGCGGGTCGCCGAGCGGCAGCAGCGATCCACCCACGTTAGAGACCAAGAAGATGAAGAAGATGACCACGTGCACCTTGTTTTTGCGGTCCTTGTTGGTGCGCAGCACGGGTCGAATGAGCAGCATCGAGGCACCGGTGGTTCCGACCAACGACGCAATGACGGTTCCGAGCCCAAGAAAGGCCATGTTGGTAGTCGGTGTGGCCCGAAGGTCGCCCTTCAACAACAGGCCACCAGAAATGTAAAACAGGCTTCCGAGCAACGTGATGAAGCTGGCGTACTCGTGCATCGTATCGAGTAGCTGATGGACGCTGGGCTGAACGACGAGTAGGTGGTAGAGGGGATAGGCACCGAGCACCAACGACACGATCAGCTTGTTGGAATTGTGCTCCCACCAGTGGCTCAGCTTCGTGAGCGGCACGATCGCTATCGTGAGCAGCATGGCCACGAAAAACACGACCGTCCATGATGGTGGTGGTATGGCGACGTTGCCGGGGCTGGACGCCCACGCATTGGCGGGGCCAAGAACCATCAGGAGCGTGAGCGCGAGCAGGGAGAGATGTCGCGAGAGTAGACGGTTCAAAGGGCCTCCGGCACCGGACGACGAGGCGGGTCGTCCAGGTTGGCGCATCCTATACCAAGATCGTGTGGCCGGCGCGTCCAGTGGGAACCGAACAGCGTGACGTGATATGGGATGCGGGTGTGCTGGTCGGCCACCGTGCGCGAGCATCTGCGCCCGTGCTTGCGCGTGATGGCGGGGGTCGGGCTGCTGGCCATGCTCCGCCCGTGCCCGTCGGTGCGGGCGGATCCCAATGTTGGTGAAGCTCGCTCGCCCATCCGAGATGCAGATCGCGTGTATACCGTCGTTGCCGGTGAGGGTGACGGTACGTCCACGGTCGCCAATCCGGCCAACCTCGGATTCTTGAAGGCCGTCAACGGCATCCTCGACGTGGCGTTCACGGATCCACGGGCGCATCGTCGTGGCAGCGGAGCAGGAGCGTTCGTGGGCATTCCACTGCCATTTCGCATTCTCGCGCTCGGTATCGGATACCAATACCTATGGCCGCGCCAAGACCCGGGCGGTCAGGCCACCATCTTGCAACGCGCCGACGAGGCGTACAGCAAGATCACGATCGCATTGGCAGTGCCATTGCTTCGCTGGGTACGTGGTTTGTCGGCCGGCGTGTCTTACTCGCGGCTAGCTGGACATCGCAATCTCTACGCCGATGATGTCAATCAGGTGGACCTGGCCATCGGATATCGGCCGACGAGGTTCTTGGCACTTGGCCTGGTCGTACGCGGTGTGAATACGCCGATGATGCGTCGGGCGCCCGCGTCGACTGCACAGACGGGAACGACGTTACCGATGACGCTCGACCCGGAGCTGGCGTTTCGGCCGTTTGGCGTACCCACCCTCGAGTTGGCGTTCGGCGCTCGTATTGCACCGTTTGCGCCAGCCGATGACGTTCGTTTCGTGACGCACACGGTCGATCCCAGGGGTCGTTTGTTCTTGGATTTTCCTGGCTTTCGCGTGTTTGCCGAGGCCGAGCGCTATCGGCATCTTCAGCTCGAGGGTGAGCTCGATGCCGTGCGTGTCATGGCGGGTATCCAACTCGATTTCGCCCACGCGGGCGTGGCCGTAGCAGGACAATTCGGCACCGCAGACATGCCGTTCACGGGCGGCGCGGGACGCCTACGTGTGTCCGAGGAGCGTTATCGCGAGCTAGCCACCAGCCCACGTGTGGTCACGCGCTTCGGGGCGTCCGACTACCGTGGCGAAGACGGCATGTGGAAGCTCGTCACCTTGCTCGATCGTCTCGGTGAGCGCAAGGCCGTGGTCGTGCTCGAGACCCGTGAAATGACGTGGGGCTGGGCACAGACCGAAGAGGTGCGCGAGGCTGTGCTGCGTGCGCGGGCACGTGGCGCGACCGTGGTCGCGTATCTCGAAGGCGCGAGCCTGCGCAGCTATTTTCTGGCCTCGGCCGCCGATCGCGTGGTCGCACATCCTCATACCAGCATGTTCGTGATTGGTATGCACCTCCAGCAGCTCTATTTCGGAAAGTTGCTCGAACGCCTCGGGGCTCGTGCCGAGTTCGTACGCATCGCCGAGTACAAGGGCAGACCCGAGGTGTTTTCGCAGGAACGAGCGAGCGAACCCGTCGCCAGACAACGCGCGCTGGTGCTCACGGATACCTGGAATCATGTCCTGCGACTCATAGCGAGAGACCGTGGGCAGGATCCGCGGGTGCTCAGCCGCATGATCGACGAGGCACCTCATGCTCCCAAGCAGGCGTTACGGCTCGGCCTCGTCGACGCGCTGGCGTTCCCAGACGAGCTCGACCGCGAGCTCGAGCGTTGGTTGCGACGACGCGTTCGCATCGAAAAACCGAGTGAACGACCGGAGCACGCGCTCGCTTACGGACCAGGACCACGGATTGCCGTGCTCCGCGTCGAAGGGGATCTGCTCGATGGACGGAGCTTCGACATCCCGTTGGTCGCACGCAAGATCGCTGGCAGCGACACGCTGACACGAGAGATCGAGCGATTGAGCGAAGATCCCGGAGTACGTGCCATCGTGGTGCGGCTCGACACTCCGGGTGGCTCGGTCACGGCAGCAGATGCCATCGCGAGACAGCTCGATCTCGCGCGCAAAAACAAACCGGTCGTGATCTCGATGGGTAACCAGTGTGCGAGTGGTGGCTACTACGTCGCCACCGCGGGCCAGTACATTTTCGCGGATGCGACGACGACGACTGGAAGCATCGGTATCTTCTTTCCCAAGGTCGACCTCACGGGCACGCTCGCGCTGTTCGGAATCGGTGTTGACTCGTATTCGCTGGGCGCTCGCGCGGGGCTACGCTCGTGGTTCAAGGCCTACACGCCCGACGAACGCGATGCGATCGCTCGCAACATCGAGGAAGCCTACGATATCTTCGTCGATCGGGTCGCAAAGGCACGGGCAATGACGCCCGCGAAGGTGGACAACGTTGCACGTGGGCGTATTTGGAGTGGAGTGCGAGCGATTGACGTTGGCCTTGTGGATGCCTATGGCGGGCTGCGCGAGGCGGTCATTCGTGCGCGTGCCATGGCGGGTCTGCGTCATGATCAAGGTGAAGTCGAATCGTTTCCCAAGCAGCCCAGTCTGCTCGAACAGATTCGCAGCCTGTTTGGTCTCGAGATCCCCAATCCGCTCTCGCCGAGGGTTGCCCCATCACGAGGGCTCGATGTCTCGCCACGGTTGCCGGAGCCGTTACTGTCGGTGCTTCGCGAGCTTCCGGCCAGCTTGTGGCTGCTACCAGCGCCCGAGCCTCTGGCGGTAAATCCGGAGCCCGCGGTCGTGCGCTGACGGTCGTGGCAGTCCGCAGTCCGGCCCGGCGGTTGCGCCGAAGCTCGGCCGCAACCTCGAAGTCTCTGCCGCGCGAGTCGGCCGTGGTAGGGTTCTTGCGGTGCCAACGCATGGACCGGGAATGGACCCGGCCGTGACCGACGCCCACGCGAACACATGGACATCAAAGGCGGAAGCTCGAGGCCCGCAGTCTACGGTGGAACGAGCGCTACGGATAGCGTCACGGTACCGAGCCTGCGGTCGAGAAAGCGTGTCACGGCAAGCGCGCATGATGACTCGCAAGCAGCCGCGACCTTGCCGATCACGGTAGCCACGGCCTATGACGCAACGTTCGCGCGTATGTTCGACGAAGCCGGCATCGATGTGCTGTTGGTCGGCGATTCGCTTGGGATGGTGGTTCAAGGTCGGCGCGACACGTTGTCGGTCACCATGGACGACATGCTCTATCACTGCCGCGCGGTCGCCAGGGGGGCCCGTCGTGCCCATCTGGTGGGCGACATGCCGTTCATGAGCTATCAGGCCTCGGTCGAGGAGGCCGTGCGCAATGCCGGACGTTTTCTCGCCGATGGCCACGTTCACGCCGTCAAGCTCGAGGGCGGACGTGCGGTCGCAACCACGATCGCTCGCATCGTCGCGTGCGGTATTCCAGTCATGGGGCACATAGGGCTCACGCCGCAAAGCGTTCACGCACTGGGGGGATTTCGCGTGCAAGGCCGCACGAACGCAGCCGCACACGCTATCCTGGACGACGCGCGAGCAGTCGCGGACGCGGGCGCGTATGCAATCGTGCTCGAGGGCATTCCGGACGAGCTGGCCGAGCGAATCACTGGGGAGGTTTCAAGTGTCACGATCGGTATCGGCGCGGGTCCGGCATGCGACGGTCAGGTACTGGTCGGCTACGACTTGCTCGGTCTCACGCCTGATCTTCATCCACGCTTCGTCAAGCAATACGAGCAGTTCTTCGCGCGGGGCGTTGCAGCAGCCAAAGCCTACTGTGAGGACGTGCAAGCGCGTCGCTTTCCCGGTCCGGAGCATACGTTCACGACCCATCACCGCCCTCTCGTAGCCCCCGGTGGCGACCCAAGCGGAGCGCAGCCAGCAAACGCCAGCGACGCCGACCACACCATCTCGAAAGCACGTCGCAAACTCGGCGGCATGTGATCTCTCCGCGTGTCGAAAACCGGGTGAACGGGCCTATTTCGGGCCTTGGAAGAGCTGGGGGCGGCTACATTTCCAGGGGTGTGGGGCCCGCGTAGCGCGCAGAAACGAGGGCAAAAAAAGGTTCGGTGGTGACTGACCTGGTCGCGCTATGATGACGTGTCGTGCCGCAAAAGCCCTCGCGTTCGCCGGAGTCTCTACTGGAATTCGACGAGTTGCTGTTGCAATCAACGGGTGCGGCGCGGTGTGTGCTGCTGGCAGTACCTCGAAACGCGGTCGTGATCGATCGCGATCGCCTGCAATCGTATCGTGCTCGCGGGAATGCCAGCGAGCTGGACCTCGAGATCACGCGCGAGGTCGCGGCTTGGCCGCGCAAGGTCGATGTCGTGTTGTTTCGCGCGATGCACCAGCATCCGGAGGCTGCGCGTTGGTCGTTCGCTTACGAGCTCACGAGTGAAGAGCTCGACGAGCTGGGGGTGGGGATGGTTCGTTCACATGTACATCTCTTTCGAGCGCTCGCGAAGTTGGGCGTGCTGGCGTTCGCTGGCATCGAGTTCGGCGAACGTGAATTCTCTGCACTGCGGCGTGGGACGGAGCGAGTGACCGCCGAGCTCGAACGCAGTGTCGGTCGTGACCGGCAATCCCCCTCCGCGCTCGATCGACTCGATCTATGGTTGCTCGATCATCTTGCGCTGTGGTCCACGCATCCCCTGAAGCAATTCGTGTCCGATGATCTGCCCGGTCTACTTGCATTGATGGATCGTCGCACGTTGCATGTTCGCCGAATGCTGGAGAAAATCCCACCGGATTCGCTCGAGCTCGGCGCGCTGTCTTGAGCGGATCGTCTCTTTAGCACCACGTGGTCCCTAGTGGGGGAACGGTCCGTAGCCGAACAACTCGGCCGGTTGGACTTCGTCGAGCGCGGCGATGCTCGCCAATGCATCGAGATCGATGCGTTCCCGATCGGCCATGATGGTTAGGATTGGTGGCACGTTGGCGTAGCGCCGCATGAACGCTTCGAGCTCTGCGGGTTGCATGGAAAGCACAGCTTTCCATTGTTCGGGTCGTGGATCGCCGGGCTCACCGCGGCGATCCCACGCAAGGACGGTCGAGGGGATCGCTCGGGGATCGAGCCAATCGCTGCGATAGCGCTCGTCGATGGCCGAACGAGCCACGGCTAGACGTTCGCTGGAGATCGGTCGTCGCAGCAGCTCCAGCATGGTGGCGAGCGATTCCTTGGCCTTGTCGGCCTGCGTGTGAATCCGTCCGATCAATGCGGATTCGTCGTGCGTGCGTGCTCCAATGGCGGCGAAAGCGGACGCGCCATAGGCCAACCCGCGCGCTTCGCGAAGCTCTTGAAAAACCAGGCCTGCCATACCACCGCCGAGATATTCGCTAAGAACGATGCCTTCGGGACGGTCTTCGCGAGCAACTGGCGGCCTTGGGAACACCAGGCCAATGTGTGCTTGCACGATGTCACGATGCAAAAACAGCAACTTCGAACGCGCGACGTTGCGATAGTGGATCGCCTCGCGCGCTGGTACGGGTTTGCGGCTGTTTGCCAATACGACCGAGGACGCAACAACCGCAGCCGTCCGCGGTCCGAAGTAAAGGATCGTGTGCGCATGGAGCGGAAGTCCACGGATCTCCTTCGTGAGCGCACTCGAGCTGGTGTGGACGAGCATGCGATTGCTCGGCTGGGTCACGAACTGACTGTCCTTGGCATGGGCACCGAACTGTGCCAGCGCAGCAGTGAGCGTATTGACGTCTTCGAGCGCGTCCCGACGCTGGCTCAGCGTGTTGGCCAGCAACTTTTGCATCATCTCGCGGGAAAATTTCGGCTTCATCAGCCACGAACGCAATAGGGTCAAGCTGGCTTCCATGTTGGCATCGATGCCACGTACCACGATGCTGCTTTCGTAAGCATCGCAGTGAATATTCACCGTGGTACCGAGTGCAAACAAACGTTTCTGCACCTGTTCGGGCGACAGCTCGCCCGCCCCTGACGTTTCGAGCAGGTCGAGGGCATGGCACAACAGGTTTCGTCGGCGGGTGCCGAGCTCGAACACGTATTGCAACGCAAACAGATCGTTGCGACGGTTGGGTACCGCGATGATTGGTCCAGAGCTCGCCTGTATATGGACGTAGTCATCAGGCTCACGCAGGAATCTGGGCTCGATGGGGCGAACTGGTGCCGAGAGAATCCCACGCGCGAACGCACTTTGCCGGGTGGGATCGACAAAAATGGGCGTAATTTTTGGTTTGTTGATGCGTGGCGGTCGATGTTTGCCTTTTTTGCGCTGCACCACGACGTAGTTGCCTGTCAGATATTTGCGCGCCACCCTGACGACGTCCTCGCTCGTAACGGCTGCAATGCGGCTACGGCGTTCGACCACGTGTTGCCACGGCTCGTGCTGGACGAACGCCGTCGCCATCTTTGCGACGCGACCTTCGTTCGATTCGAGACGAAGCTTGTCTACGATATCCTCGTGCAGTATGACCGCACGCACGTCGTCCTGCGTGAACTCGCCGTGTTTGAGTGCGTCGACGACACCGAGCAGCAGTTTTTCGACTTCGTCGTGGGTCTGGCCGACACGCAGTGTGGCCTGCATGCCAAAGTAGCCGGCCTCGATCATGCTTGTATGCCAGCAGTGCGCTTCTGGAACTTTTTGCGTGAGCACGAGCCTGAGATCGAGCAAGCCTGCGCTGGCGTTTCCGGCCACCCAATCAAGCACCGACAACGCTGCCTCGTCCTCGTGATTCGTTCGCGGGCCCAGCCACGCCAACGTCACCGTCTCCTCGCCTTCAGCGACCAGCTTGCGCACGACTCTGCCGTCGACTGCCACTACGCTGGCGCTTGGTGTAGCTGTCAGCGGCTTGGCTCGCAGCCGTCCGAATTCTCGCTCGAGGATCGGGAGGGCCGTCTCGGCATCGACGTCCCCCGCGAGCACGATGGCCATGTTGTTCGGTACGTATTGGGCTGCGAAATAGGCCAACATGTCGCGGTAGGCAGGGGTTTTCAGATGCTCGACGGTGCCGATCGTCGGCTGAGTACCATAGGGATGTCGTGGAAACAGCGCTGCCAGCATGGTTTCGTAGACTCGCTGTTCCGGCGAATCCAGTGAATGGTTTTTTTCTTCGTATACGGCCTCGAGCTCGGGATAAAACAGGCGAAACACGGGTTGATGGAAGCGTTCGGCCTCGACTCGAGCCCATGCTTCCAGGCGGTTTGCGGGTACGTCGGAGATATAAATGGTTTCCTCGTCGCTGGTGAAGGCGTTGACCCCCTGGATCCCCAGCGTGGCGTAGAGCTTGTCCATTTCGTTCGGAATGGCGACTCCGCCCAAGGCTTGCGTCTCGCGATCGATGGCGGCGAAGATCTCTGATGTTCGGGACGTGCTGGCACCTCTGAGCTCGGCATACAAGGCCTCGATGCGCGCAAGATGTGGTTTTTCCTGGGAGATGTCGAGCGTGCCGAGCTCGTCACTACCCTTGAACAACATGTGCTCGAGGTAATGTGCGAGGCCGGTCGAGCTCGCTGGATCATGTCGGCTGCCCGCCCTCACGGCGATCCACGCAGAGAATCTCGGTTGTTGGCGATTGGTGCTGATGTACACCGTGAGCCCATTGGACAGGCGATGAATGGTTGTGCCCATTGCATCGTCTGGTAACGGATTGTCCAATGGATTCGGCAGATCCGACCGAGCGAAGATCGCAGCGTTGGTTTCGTGCTCGGCGGGTGCCGGCAAAGCGGCAGGGAGTTTTGGAGCCGGTAGGGGTGTGGCTCGACATGCAACCACGGCCCCGAGCAGCAGCCCGACGAGATCACAAGCCGATCGCCTCGTCACAGCTCCCCGATCAACGAATGGCCGGTCGTACCCGAAATGGTCACATCGACGAGCTCGCCCGGCCGCGCAAGCGCTGAAGGCAGCAGCACGTTTTGGAAGCGACGCGTGCGTCCGACCATGCGATCCCGTCGGCGGGACAGGCCCGAGACCAGCACTTGCTCGCGCTGTCCTACCCGTGACGCGTGTGATGCTCGCGTGTGCATTTCTTGCAACTCGATTATTTGCCGCAGCCGACGCGCCTTGACCTCAGCAGGAACGTCGTCGTTCAAATGACGGGACGCGTACGTAATGTCGCGGTCGCTATATTGGAACATGAATGCGAAATCGAACTTGACCTCTCGCATGAGCGAGAGCGTGAGCTCGTGATCGTGTTCTGTCTCGGCACAGAAACCGACCATGATATCGGTGCTGATCGCGAGCTCGGGGATGGCGCTGCGCAGCCGCTTCACGAGCTGCAGGAACTCGGCGCGATCGTAGCCCCTGCGCATGCGTGCCAACACCGCATCTGAACCCGACTGTACCGGGAGATGGACATGGGGGCATATGTTTGGTTCGGACGCCATCACATCGATCACCGCGTTCGAAAAGTCGAGTGGATACGGGCTCGTGAAGCGAATGCGCTCGATGCCGGACACACGTGCGACCGCACGCAGCAAGCAAGCGAAATCGACGTCTTCGTAGCGGTAGGAGTTGACCGTTTGACCCAGCAGCACGACTTCGCGGTAACCGAGCGAGACTAGACGTCTCGTTTGTCGGAGTACTTCGCCAGGGGGTACCCCCCGCTCCCGACCACGTGTGTAGGGCACGACGCAGAAAGTGCAGAATTTGTCGCAACCCCGCTGGATCGTCACCTGACCAGAAACGCCGTCGTCGTCGACGATCCCGTCCAGCCCCTCGTAGGTTTCCTCGCGATCGAGCGCAACGTCGATGACCTGTTCGCCGGCCAAAGCCCGATCGACGAGCTCGGCGATGCGGCGGTAGCTGTCCGGTCCGGCGACGAGTGCCACGTGTGGTGCCGTGTCCCGTACCTTGTCGCGAAGGTGCTCGGCCATGCATCCAGTGATTCCAATCACGAGGCCGGGATTGTGCGCTCGATGTTGCAAAAGTTGGCTGGTCCGGCCATACACGCGTTCTTCTGCGCGTTCACGCACGGCGCAGGTGTTGAGCAGCACCACATCGGCCTGCGCGGGATCGCGGACCCGAACATAACCGTGTGCTTGCAGACGACCCGCAATCACGGCGGAATCGGCTTCGTTCATCTGGCACCCGAGCGTCTCGAGATAGACCTTGGGGGCATCGGTTCGCGGCATGGCCTCGGGTGACCACGCGCGTCGGATCTGAACGAGGTCCGACATGGCGGCGAATCGTACGCGTGGGCGCTGCGAAAGTAAGGGTGTAGAGCAGCCTTGGCCGATGGCGACCGGCAAAACCCGTTCGCGAGCAGGACGACGTGCCCCGCGCGGTCCGCGACGATGCATCGAGACGTCGCGAGCGCCCTTGCCAGGCTTTGCCTGTCGAAGCCGGACGGCATACAATCCGCGCCGCTTTAGGAGGACTCATGCGCCGTTTTCTGCCCTTGTCCCTCGTCGTGCTCCTGGTCGGATGTTCCGAGCCACCAAAGCCTGAAAAGGCCCAAGATCTCGACAAGATCCAGCCGAAGGACGACCCCGCCGCGGGAAGCGAGCTGGGTCCCATTCCCGATGGTCCCATCGCCTTGGTCAACGGCGTCGAGATTTCCAACGCTTCGTTTCGGGAGACTTATGACCTCAAGGTCAAGAAATATACCGACCGGGGTCGCGAGATTCCGAGCTCTGCAGATCGTCGCTACCGCAAGTCCATCGCCGAACGGCTCATCTACCAGGTCGTGCTCGAGCAAGAAGCCAAGGCCAAGGGCGTCACGTACGATCCCGCAGCGCTGGCGGAACGTGACGAGCAACAAAAACGCGGCATCAAGGATTGGGACAAACACCTCGAGCGACGTGGCGAGACCGAAGCCAGCTTGCGAGAGATGGCCGTTTCCGAGTTGCTCGAGAAGGCATTGCTGGACAAGAGCGGGAAACTCCAAGTCACCCAGCAAGAGATCGATGCCGAATACGAAAAGATCAAAGGCAACTACAAGTCTGACAAGGAGCGTATCCGCGCTTCTCACATCTTGATTCCGATTGGCCCCGAGCGTGCCGAGCCTGGCGACCAGGTCAAAGAGCCGTCACCGGAGGAGCAGAAAAAGTGGGACGCCGAAGCGCTCGCGAAGGCTCAGGACGTGTACAAGCAAGTGACCAGTGCCGGTACCGATTTCGAGGCGGTGGCCAAGCAGTACTCGACGGGACCCAACGCCAGCAAAGGTGGAGATCTCGGAATTTTCACGCCAGACAGGATGGTCAAGGAGTTCAGCGACGTTGCGTTCAAGTTGAAGCCCGGACAGATCTCGAAACCCGTGCGCACGAAGTTCGGTTTCCACATCATCAAGGTGACCGGAAAATGGTCTGCGGGCGAGCTTCCCAAGGACGCGCTCGTCGATCAGATCAAAGAGCGCCTCGAACAGCGAAAGCTGCATCAGGGTCGCCGAGAGCTCAAAGAGGAGCTACTCGCGAAATACAAGATCGAGGACCGCATTGCTGCGACGCTCGGCCCCGAGCCCGCCGGCAAAAAAGCCCAGGATGGCGCCATTTCGGAGGCCGCGGACAAGAAAAACGAAGAAGCCAAGCAAGAACCGGGTTGACGAGCAGCCTGGGTGTGAGCCACGGACTTGCACCACAGACCGCTAGGTTCACAGAAACGTCGTCCCGAGATGCACCCCAAGGATGAGTTGGTGCACTGGCGCGACGTCTCTGGATCCTGCGTCCTTACAGTTGGTGACGTCGCCTGTCACGACGCAGGCCCGGCGGTGAGCATTCAGGATGATGTCGACCTTGGCTCCGATGTAGAAGCGGCGCGTCACGAATATGTCCACGAGCGGAGCGATCTTGAAAGCGAACCCCTGGGAGTACACCTTGTCGACCGCGCCCTCGCGCACACGAAACGCCTGCCTGGAAAACCCTGGACCCAGATCCACCCCGATGTCGAAGCGCCAAAGCGGTAAAATCGGTCGTATCAGCCCGAATACGCTGTTTTGATAGCCTACGGAGTAGTCGTCGCTCGTCTCGATTTCGCGCGTCGGATTGAACATACCGTAGTTGTATCCCGCTCCGAAAAACAAGAATCGGTTCATGCGATAGCCGAGGTCGACGCCCATGCCGAACGAGGGCCGTGTATCTCCCAGACTTTCGCGATGACAATCCGCACGTCCAGGCACGCACAACGAGGCACCGAGCAGCACGCCCCATTGTCCGCCACGGCGGTTGATGTCCGGTTTTGCCAGACACTCGCGTGGGCTCATACATAGTGATACGAGCGCGATCACGAGCGAAGCGACGAAGATGCGCCTGTGATTCATGATGTACCAAGCATTGTCGCGCAACGCCGTCCGTGCAAGTGCTGGTGCAAACGTGGGGATCTTTCGAGGAGCATCGCCGTGAGGCTCGTGCAAGCTCGACAGTTCGGACACGCGTCGTGAATGCATCCGACTTGGTGTGCGACGCGCGGCGTGTTGTCATCCTCCAGCACACGCCTTTAAATTTACGGATCCGAACCGATAAATACCGCTTGCACGAGTGGTATGGAGATCCGCGCAGTTTTGTCGGTTCCCTGAAATTCACACTGGAACCGTGCTAAGTGCTGGTAAGGGCGGTCCTCTCCGTTCGCACCAGGTGCGGCGGATTTACCGGGATCTACCAGGGAATTCCACCATGTCGCAGCTCGACGAGCTCGAGGACCAGAGCGTCTACATCCTTCGGGAAGCCTATAAACATTTCAAGCACCTGTGCATGTTGTGGTCGATCGGAAAAGACTCGACCGTCATGCTTTGGCTGGCTCGAAAAGCATTCTTCGGGCGTGTGCCTTTTCCGCTGGTTCACATCGACACGAGTTACAAGATTCCAGCGATGATCGAATACCGGGATCGTTTGGCAAGAGCTTGGGGCCTCGACATGGTGGTCGGCCAGAATCGCGAGGCGCTTGCTCGAGGCATGAATCACACGATGGGACGACTTACATGCTGTCGGGCGCTCAAGACCGATGCACTTCGGCACACGCTCGATGGAACCTGGCCGCGCCTGCGCCTGCAAGGCAGTGGAGATTACGCGGTGGATACCGACTTGACGCCGTATACGGGTGTGATCGTGGGCGCGCGTGCGGACGAGGAGGGGAGTCGCGCGAAAGAACGCTACTTTTCCCCGCGCGACCACAACAGCGATTGGGACGTTGCCGACCAACCACCCGAGCTGTGGAGTCAGTTCAAGACAGATTTTGCGCCAGGCACCCACGTGCGCATTCATCCGTTGCTCGACTGGACCGAAGTCAACATCTGGGAATACATCGAGCGCGAGCAAATGCCCATCATCGATCTTTACTTCGACAAGGGCTCCGGTAAACGCTACCGATCGATTGGATGCGAGCCGTGTACCGGAAAAATCGAATCTGAAGCTCGCACGCCAGGAGAAGTTCTCGTCGAGCTTCGTGCCACCAAAATACCCGAGCGAGCCGGCCGGGCGCAGGATCAGGAGGATACCTACGCGATGGAGAAGCTGCGAAGGGAAGGCTACATGTGACCGCCGCTCGCGAGACCATGAACATCGTGATCGTGGGCCATGTCGATCACGGAAAGTCGACGCTCGTGGGACGTTTGCTGGCAGACACCGGCACGATCAGCGACGTTCACGTGAAGAAAGTCCAGGCGACATGTCGTCGACAGGGAAAACGGTTCGAATACGCGTTTTTGCTCGACGCGCTCGAGGCTGAACAAGAGCAAGGCATCACCATCGATGCCGCGCGCGTGTTCTTCCGCAGCGAACGCCGCGACTACATCATCATCGACGCACCCGGGCACGTGGAGTTCCTCAAGAACATGGTCACCGGTGCTGCGCGGGCCGAGTCTGCAGTGTTGTTGATCGATGCCAATGAGGGTGTGCGGGAGAACAGTCGGCGCCATGGCTACTTGTTATCGATGCTCGGTATTCGACAGATCGTGGTCGCAGTCAACAAGATGGACCTCGTTTCGTACGATAGAACCACGTTCTTGGCCATCGTCGAGCAGTACAAGGCATTTTTGCACGAGCTCGGTGTGCAGACGCAGCACTTCGTTCCGATCAGCGCACGTGAAGGCGATCTGATCGCCAAACGGTCCGACGCCATGGCCTGGTACGATGGTCCGACGATTCTCGAGGCAATCGATGGTTTCACCAAGCGCCCACCGCCGATCGGCCAGCCGCTTCGCATGCCAGTGCAGGACGTGTACAAGTTCAACGTACGAGGCGACGATCACCGCATCATTGTCGGACGCGTGGAATCCGGCGTACTCGAGGTCGGCGACCGTGTGGTATTTTCGCCGTCCAACAAGAGCTCGATCGTTCGCAGCATCGAGGCATTCGTCGGTGATGCGCCGCAACGCGCTTCGGCGGGACAATCGACCGGCGTGACCATGGTGGAGGAGATCTACGTCGAACGCGGCGAGATCATGAGCCATGTCAAAGATGCGCCGGGGGTGAGCACGATGTTGCGTGCGAATCTATTTTGGCTCGGTCGCCGCCCTATGGAGCTCGGCCGCCGCTACAAGCTCAAGCTCGGTACCGCCGAAACCGATGTTCGCATTCATGCCATCCAACGTGTGTTGGATGCCAGTGCGCTCGAAACGAGAGACAAGAACAACATCGAGCGGCATGATGTTGCCGAAGTTGTACTCAGAACGCGCACGCCCATTGCCTTCGATCCCTCCCATCACATCGAAACCACTGGCCGGTTCGTAATCGTTGATGGGTACGACATCGCTGGCGGCGGCATCGTCCGTGAGCTCGTCGCGGACGACCAACAACAAGAGCGACTCGAGACACGTATTCGGGACCTCGATTGGGTGCGTGGCGAGCTTACGCCCGGGCAACGCTCCGACCTGATTGGCCATCCAGCCACACTCGTGATGATTACCGGGAACGTTGGTGTTGGCAAACACGCATTGGCACGCAAGCTCGAGGTCCTGCTCGTGCGCAGCAACCACCATGCTTATCTGCTCGACGGTAAGAACGTCGTCCTTGGTGTCGATGCCGATATCCAGTTGGACGATCGTGCGGAGCTAGTGCGCCGGTTCGGAGAGGTGGCGCACATTTTGCTCGATGCTGGGTTGGTGGTCGTGTCCACCGTAAATGTCATCGGTCTCGGGGACCACCGAACAATCGCGACCCGCATCACACCGTTCGGAATGTTCGTCGTGCATTTGGGTACTGCAGCTGCCGGTTTGCCCGAAGGTGCCGACATCCGGCTGAACGAGAAGTGTGATCCAGTCGAAGGTGCCGAAGCCATCATGGTCGAACTGGCCAAGCGCAAACGCTTGCGGACAGGCATGCGTGCCTGACACGAGCGATCCACCTAGCGTTACGGTGACTCCGAGTTCAGAGCGTCTCGGGCCGTGGAAGCGACAATCGTAATTCGAACGAGTTCATGGTCGGATATCCAACGATCAGGTCGGGAACGTCGTCGTCGTTGAGATCACTCGTGAGCAGGATGACTCCGTGGGGAGACGTTGCGAGTGTCGCGTCTACACGTTGCCATTCCATGTCGATTGCTTGCCACACCGACACTTCGTGCACGTCTCCCGTCATCGTGAGAAGCTCGTCGATGCCGTCGTCGTCGAGATCGCGTGCGACGAACGAAACAGGCGCAGCAATTCCGAGTGAGCGCTGCAGCTCGCTCCATGTCGAGCGGGCATTGGTCGCCAGCAATCTGACCATTCGAGGTGGGTTGCCACTGATCGTGACGAGATCGCTGATGCCGTCGCCGTCGAGCTGTGTCGCGACCAGCCCTTGGGGAGCGAGCTCGAGCCGAATCTCGAGCGGCTCGTCGAACTCTCCGTTTTGCCGGCCATATGCGACCGCAATCGCACCTCCATCGCCTGCACGCAACAACGCTGCATCGTAAAATCCATCGGAATCAAAATGAGCGACGACGAGTCCTGTAGGCACAATAACGTGCTGAGGGACGTTCACGACTGCGATCGTCTCGAAGGTTCTGTCGCTACGACCGAGCACACTCGTGAGCATGACGACGCCATCTTGTTTGCCCAGCACGATTAGGTCGAGTGGACCGCGGTCATCGAGCTGAACGACAGCCGTCGAGTGCATGATAGCAAACGGGAGCTCGTGCTCTGTCGCGTGCTTGAACTGCCCGCTGGACGTGCCCCATTGTACGAGAACACTTGGCCCGCAGGTCGTCTGTACCAGATCCAATATTGCATCTTCGTTGAGGTCAGCGTGTACGGGGTACGCACTACACCCCCGCACGAGAGGATCGAATGGGACTCCGAGTCGACCCGAACCGTCTCCACGTCGGAGCTCGGCCACCACCGCGCCGGTAGCATTCGTTCCCACGGCGAGAACGTCCGCGTGGCTATCGCCGTCGAAATTGCCGCTTGCCAAGTGAAGCAATGACATAGCGGTTCGGTAGCTTTGACGCTCCACATGCAGACACCAATCCAACACAGGTGCGCCAGACGGACAACACTCGACTTCGCACGATTGGTCGGCACCATCGCTGGCAGACTCCGCTTCCGTTGGAAGGTCGCGGTTGCATGCCAGCGAACTCGACAGCGCAAGCATACAGTAGCTACCAAGGTGACGCATGCGTGGTCTGCAATATAGCCGTGGTACGGCCGTTTGGCGAACTCCATGACCCCCACGCATGTGTTCCCTTTTGGGATACCATCGCCACGGAGGCGAGATGAGGATCTTCCTGGCTGGCTTCGCCACAGAGACCAACACGTTTTCACCTTTTCCCACTAGCGAGCGCGGCTTCGCGGAGTTCGGTCTCGAACGCGGAGCGAGTAAGCGCTCTGAACACCTCCTACATTCGGCGACCGAAGCATGGCGTGCCTGCGCAGCGCGCGATGGGCACGAGATCGTCGAGAGTTTCAACCTGTTTGCCCAACCATCAGGCCGTACGGCACGTAGTTTTTACGAACACTATCGCGACGCGATTACTGCCGACATCGCCGCAGCCATGCCGGTGGACATCGTGTTGCTTACGCTGCATGGAGCCATGGCTGCGGTGGGCTACGACGACTGCGAGGGCGATCTATTGGGGCGAATACGTACCATTGTCGGCCGGCGAGCGGTGATTGGTGCGTTGTTCGATCCACACTGCCACCTCACGCAGGCGATCGTCGATCACACCGACGTGCCTATCCTCATGAAAGAGTATCCCCATGTCGACAGTGTCGAGCGCGCGCAGGAGATCTATCGCATCTGCGTGGGTGCAGCCCACGGACAGCTGAGACCAACGCGTGCGATGTTCGACTGTAAAATGATCGGTTTTTATCCGACCACCGAACACCCGATGCGTGACTATGTGGACGCGATGTGCGATGCCGAACGTGGCCCCGGTGTGTTGTCTGTCAGCCTAGCGCACGGCTTTCCGTGGGCCGACGTCGCCGACGTGGGCACTCGTACGCTCGTCATCACCGACGCTGACGAAGCGCTCGCAAAGCGTCTAGCAGAGGCTTTTGCGCGCCGATTATTTGATCTGAGGCGGTCGCTGCTCCCTCGCTTTCCGGGGATCGACCAGGCGCTCGATCAGGCGCTCGCTAACGCGGGAACGGTCGTGCTCGCCGATACTGCCGACAACGCAGGTGGGGGAGCACCGAGCGACAACATGGCGTTCCTGCGTCGTATCCTCGAACGTGGCATCACCAGCGTGGTGAGCGGCTGCTACTGGGATCCCATGGCGGCGATGGTCTGTCATGACGCAGGTGTTGGCGCCGTGCTCGATCTACGTATCGGAGGCAAAGCAGGCGCGACGTCGGGCCATCCGCTCGACGTCAGAGCGACCGTGCTCGGCCTCAGCGAGGCCTACGAACAGACAGGACTGCCGGGAATGCGGCAGCTCATGGGTCCGTCCGCATGGATCCACGTGCAGGGTGTCGACGTCGTACTGAACTCGTTACGTACCCAGGTGTTTCACCCAGACGCTTTCACGGGTCTCGGGATCCCCATCTCGGAGCGAAGATTCATCGTGGTGAAGTCGGCCCAGCACTTCTACGCTGGCTTCGCACCGATCGCGGATCGCATTATCCACGTGGCAACGCCTGGTGTCTTACAGATGGATTTTTCCAAGGTTGCATACACGTTGCGTGACGCGAATTACTGGCCACGTGTTTCCGACCCCTTTTCCGGTGCCCTGGGGGGTTAAAAACGCGGATCCTCGGCCGGTGCAACCTCGCGATAGTTGGCTGCAACGCCGCCTTGGACAGCCACACTTGGTCCACCTCGTGCCATGAGCTCGACCTTGCCGAGCACCGCCTGCGCGCGAGCCTCCACGGGAGCCATGTGCTCTTTCGTATCCATGCGAATGGCATCACACGGACACGCCTCGACACATAGTCCACACACCACGCATTTGAGCTCGTCGATCACGAAGCTTTTGGGAGCTTTCTCGTATCCATCGAGTCTGTCCTCGCCGACGATAGTGATGCAGTGCGCCGGGCATACCGTCGAACAGCACATGCATGCCACGCACCTCACGGATCCGTCTTCGCGATACATCAAGCGATGAACACCACGAAAGCGGTCGGGGTAGTAGTCCTTGGTGTTCACGTCGGGTTCACCGTAGCGAATCGTCGCGATGTTCGTTTGTCCCTCGCCGAATGTATTTTTGAAGAAATGTCTTGCCGTGGTGACGAGGCCCTCGACCACCGCGGGTAAGAACATCTGATCGCTTGGGTTTCGCTCGAGCGAGACTTTCTTGACTCCGATCGTCATGGCGATGGCACCTCAGCACCAGAAAGCAGAAAGTATATGACCAACGCCGTCAATACGATGTTGGCCAGGCTGAGCGGCAAGAGTCCCTTCCAACCGAGAGACATGAGCTGGTCGTAGCGAAAACGAGGAAGCGTCCAACGAATCAGCAGTTGTAGCCAGCACATGAACGCGACCTTGACACCCCAGGTAACCATGCCGATCAAGACGATGACCAGGTGGGGAATCTCGGTACCCCAGCCGGTGAACATGGAATAGATCGCCACGAACACATGAAGCAATCCGAAGAACGTAACGAGTGCGCCGAACCCTTCAGCGTGCCGATTCGCGCGCCAACTCGCGATCCCGAGTGTGGATAAAATGGCACCGGCACCAAAAAAGAACGCCTGACATGCGAGTGGGCTCGAGAACCCCGACGCGCCGAGGATGTCGAATGGTAGCGCCCAACCGCCGAGAAACAGCGTCACCACCAGTGCTCCGGCGAAAATCACCTCGATGAATTCGCCCAGGAAAAACAAGCCAAATCGCATGCCCGAATATTCCACGAAATATCCGATGATTTCTGACTCGCCCTCTGGAAGATCGAATGGAGCACGTTTCGTCTCTGCCATCGCCGCCGTAAAGAACAGGATTAACGCAAGCGGCTGTAGCCAGATACCCCAATACGTATCGATTTGCGCGCGCACGAGCTCATGCGGCTCGAGTGTGCCGTACACGAGCAGTGCTCCAACGATCGTCATGCCGATCGCGATTTCGTAGGAGATCATCTGCGCGGACGCACGTAGTCCTCCGAGCAGGGCCCATTTGTTGTAGCTCGACCACCCAGCGAGGGTAGCGCCGTAGATGGCAAGCGATGCAATCGCGAAATAGAACAGCAATCCAATGTCGATATGTGCGATCTGAAGCGCCGTACCGCCGCGACCATCGACGCACTGGTCGACGTCTGCTTGCGAAACTACGTCGAACACGTGCTCATAACACAGCCCGTCGCCGAACGGCACGATCGCAAACACGACGAGCGCCGGCATGAATGCCAAAAGTGGTGCAATCGAATACAGCACATGATTGGCCCGCTTGGGCAGGAAGTCTTCCTTGAACAGCATCTTGAGTGCATCGGCAGCGATGTGGAGAAGGCCCCACGCGCGAATACGAGCTCCGAACAGTTTGATCGACGCCATGTTGGGCCCCACGCGATCCTGCATCATTGCGCTCTCGCGTCGCTCGGCCCAAGTGAGGAGCGACGCAAGTGGCATGATGAAAAGCAGTACGAGCAGCAGGATCTTCGCCAGCGCAGGCACGACCCACGTCGTCCAGATGGACGGCATGTGAAACTCGACCGGCACAGTCACCGCCTGCCCAGCGGCTTCGAATGTCAACGCGGCGCCACCATCGCGAACATCGATCGTGCGTCCATGTTCGTCGTGCGTTTGGAACGCATCCGCATCGACCTTGATGTGCACCGATGCGCGCGATGCCGCCGGAATCACGTCGGGATTTTCGGAGTCCGTGATGACGAATGCTTGCCAATCTTTTCCCTCGATGCGGATGTCACGAAGGGGCAGTGGGGCTTCGCCGGTATTGATCAGCGCGATTTCACCCGACTCGACTCGATCGGATAGCACGAGCTCGAGTGGCTCGACGCGAAGCGATGGACGGCTCGTGGGTGGTCGCAGTGGATCTTTGGTGCAGCCGATGACGAGCATCGCTGCGACCACGACGAGCCAACGGATGAGCGAAAACGGGAGTGCGTGAGCCATGAGACGTCAGCCGCGCGAGTGAGCGAATCGGAGCAGCACCGGGCGTGCGTCGACGTGTTTGTCGAGCACGGCGAGAATCTGTGCTTGGTGAGCTTTTTCGGCCAGCTTTCGGGTGAGTGCGCTGCTCGACGAGATCGTGTCTGGTTTGTGCATGGCCAAAAGGAGCTCGCGAATCACATCGGCCTGCGGCCTGCGCTCCCCTTGGGGCCGCCAAGCGGGCTCAATCAGGCGAAGCCGACCCTGGCGGTTGCGAAACGTGCCGAGCGTCTCGGCCCAATTGGTTGCTGGCAACACGACGTTGCACGCTTCGCTGATGGGTGTGCGGCGATCTGCAAAACAGATGGATACGAGGTCACGCAATGCTTGTCGCGTGACGTCGGACAATACCCCCGTGCCATCGACAAAGACCACCGCCTGGTAGGCTCCCCCGGCGATCTCGAGCGCCAGCTCGGCCTCGTGCCGTGCGCCAGGGCCCGCCGCTTCGTGGGCACCTCGTGTGTTCGGGTTTTTGTCGCGATCGATGAGCTTGTCGTCGCCGGATCCTTGCGGGTTGCCAACCACGAATCGACTCGCATTCAAGGCGTTCGCGAGCTCCGCCAAGGCCAGGTTGGCTTCACAGGTGGCCGTCGCGCTGAACACCACGGCGGTTTTCTTGCCGTCGAGTTGCTTGGCACATTCGGCGATGGCGTGATTCATCGTCATGGGGCGACCATACACGAGCGCGCCATGGATGCGTTCGGCATGATTCAGCTGCTTGTACGTGAAGCGGCCCTCGTCGCACATCCAGTAGCCGTTCACGTTGGCATCCAAACGCGGAACCATGCGATAGGCATGCTCGTGTTTGGTCTGCAGCTCGACTGCACAGCCGGTAGCACAACCAGGACAAGTCGTGTCAGTGGTGCCGAGCTCCCATGCACGGATCTGGAAGCGGAAGTCCTTGGACGTCAATGCTCCAACTGGGCAGATGTCCACGACGTTCAACGAATACGCGTTGTCGAGGCGTACACCGCTCGCAACGTCGAGCTCTTCGTGGTCACCGCGCTTGACCATCGTGAGCTCGTGGGTTTCGGATACTTCGTCGCAGAAGCGAACGCAGCGAGTACACAAAATGCAACGCTCGGCGTCCAGCACGATATGCTGGCCGATGTCCTTGACCTTCGGCTTGCGCACTTTGTGCACGTCTACGCGAGTGAGGCGATGGTCGTGGTCCATGTAGTGGCGCTGAAGCGTGCATTCACCCGCCTTGTCGCAGATTGGACAGTCGATGGGGTGGTTCACGAGCGTGAACTCGAGCATGGCCCTGCGAGCTTCCAACACGGTGGGGCTATCCGTCCTTACCACCATGCCGTCGGCTACGGTGACTTGGCACGACGGCATCAGCTTGGGTGCCTTTTCGACCTCGACCAGACATTGTCGGCAATTCGCGGCGATGCTGAGCCCGGGGTGGTAGCAAAAGTGGCAGATGTCCTTGCCGATGTTCCGGGCCGCCTCGAGCACGTTGGTACCCCGCAGCACGTTGACGGATTCGCCGTCGATCGTCAGCGTTACGTGGGAAACATCTGTTTCCCTCGCGGGTCCCGTGAATCCTGCCGGCGCGTGTGGATGGGTTCCGGCGGGCGGAGGCGTTGGCACCAAGACGTGAGGCAGCGGCGGCACGATGGCTCCAAGCGGCGGTGGAGCGGTCGGGGTCGGCACGGGTGTCGCAAGCGGCGGTGGTGTGAACAACCTACCCGGATCGACGGTCGGCGGTTTGGGAGGAGTCGTCGTCATGGCTTATCGGTCGCACTCTCCGCCGACCATGTTCAATGAGCCGAACGTGGGGACCATGTCTGCCACGTTCTCGCCCACGACCATGTCGCGCAATGCAGCGGTGATGTAGAAACACGGCGGCCGCACCCGACATTTGTGGGGCCGGCCAGTGCCGTCGCTCACAATGTAGAACCCGAGCTCGCCGTTTCCAGCTTCCGTGTAACTGTAGGTTTCCCCGGCTGGCACACGGATACCATCGATGATCAACTTGAAGTGCGCAATCATGCCCTCGATGCTGTTGTAGACCTCCCGTTTGGGGGGCAGCACAATGGTCGGCTCGTCGATGACGACTGGACCCGATGGAATCTGTACTGCTGCCTGTTCGAGGATGCGCAGACTTTGCTCTGCCTCTTCCATGCGAACGAGATAGCGGGCCAGGTTGTCACCACCGTCTGCCACGGGAACATCGAAGTCGAAGCGATCGTAGACGGAGTACGTGTGGTCCTTGCGGACATCGTAGGCAACCCCGCAAGCGCGAAGACACGGTCCCGTGAACCCGTACGATATCGCGTCCTGCGTGGAAATCGCTCCGATACCCTCCATGCGATCGAGGAAGATGCGATTGCGCTCGACCAACTTGCGGATGTCGTCGCGTAGCGATCGCACAAGGCGAATTCGCGACTCCAGCTTGTCGAGGAAATTGGGCGTGAGGTCCGCTGATACACCTCCAATACGCACGTAGCTGTGCGTCAGTCGAGCACCGCAAAGCTCTTCCAGGAGCTCCCAAAAGCTGTCCCGTGCTTTGATGGCCCACAAAAACGCGGTGAAGCCTCCAAGCTCCATGAGTGAGGCAGACACGCAGGTGAGGTGATCGCACACCCGTGCCATTTCGCCGACGATCACACGGATGTATTCGGCACGAGTCGGGATTCGGTCGGTGATACCGAGCAGCTTTTCGACGGCCAGTGCGTAGCCGACGTTGTTCAGCATCGGAGATACGTAGTTCAGGCGATCGACATAGGGAAAGATCTGCGTGTAGGTCGCACGCTCGCATTCCTTCTCGAAACCGCGGTGCAAATACCCGATTTGTACATCCGCGTTCTTCACCACCTCGCCGTCGATCTCGAGCATGATCTTGACAGTCCCGTGCATCGCCGGATGCGAGGGCCCCATGTTCACCAGCATGGTGTCCGTGGGCAGCTGCTCTACGTCGTCGGTCGTGATCACGGGTTACTCCACCCGCCGGTCGTGGCTCCCTGATTGGAGACGTGTGGTCAAATCGTCAGTGGGTGGCGCGTCCGGACGGCGAATCAAAGGTTGGCGGCCGTTCACCGGGTAGTCCTTACGCAGTGGATACCCGACGAATTCGTCGTACATGAAGATGCGGCGCAGGTCCGGATGGCCACGAAACTCGACTCCGTAGAGGTCCCAGGCCTCGCGCTCGGCCCAATTCGCGGCTTTCCAAAGCGGCGTGACGGAGTCGATCCAGCACTCGGTCGCCGATTCGTCCATGATGGGCGCCTTGACACGTAGACGATGTTTGTAGCGCAGGCTGTATAGCTGGTAGACGACTTCGAAGCGAGGTTTCTGGCCGAGGTAATCGACCACGGTGAGATCCGTCAGCATGTCGAATGACAGCGAGGCATCGTCGCGAAGCGTGCGTAAGACAGCGAAGATGCTGTCTTTGCGTACCAACGCGATCTCGTCGCCGACGTGAGAGCCGGTTTCGAGCACGGCATCGGCATGCCGTTCGCGAAGCAGGTCGAGTGCGCGTTGACTCATGTCATAGCACCCTTCCATTGCGCGGCATGCGATTCTCCGGCGAGAGCATCATGCTCGTGCCGTCCTTGACGACCGGTAGATGCTTGCGATCCGGGACGCTGGCTACGGCAGTGTTCCCGATGGACCGCTGATTGTGGCCGCGGTGGTCCTGGATCCTGCGCTGCAGCGCCATCAGGCCGTCGAGCACCTGCTCGGGTCTGGGTGGGCAGCCGGGGATGTACACGTCGACTGGAATCACTTGATCCGCGCCAGGAGTAACCGTGTAATTTTGATAGAAACCGCCCGTGCACGCACATACGCCGAACGCGATCACCCATTTCGGCTCCGCCATCTGGTCGTATACACGCCGCAACACGGGTGCCTGTCGTTCGGTGATGGTGCCCACGATCATGAGCAAGTCGGCCTGCCTGGGGCTAAAGCGCGGGAATTCGGCACCAAAACGTGCGATGTCGTAACGCGGGCCGGCAACCGACATGTATTCCATGCCACAACATGCGGTCACGAATGGATAGGTAAACAAGCTCCACTTTTGCGCCCAATTGAGCGCAGCCTGGAGCGAGCTTGGCACGAACGTTGGGGGTTGCCCTTGCGCAGTCATGGAGCCTCTTCAAGCCCAGTCGAGGGCTTTCTTGCGCCACACGTAAGCGAGCGCGACCACGAGAATTCCGATGAATACGAACATCTCCACGATGCCGAACACGGTGGTAGCGCCCATGCACGTACCGGCCGTGGATAGCGGCGTCGTACAACTGAGCTCGCGAAACAACGAGGCCCAGGGATAGAGGAACGCGGTTTCGATGTCGAATACGAGAAAGAGGATGGCGACCTGGTAGAACCTGACACTGAACTTGACCCGAGGGCTTCCGATGGGGTCGCTGCCGCACTCGAACGGCTCGTCGTGGATCGCGGACGTGCGTCGCGGGCCGAGTATGGCGGTGAGCCCCAGCATCAGGCCGCCGAACACGCCTGCGAACACGAGGAAAAGGAGCGCTGGAAGGTAGGACTCGACCATGAGCGGCCTTGCCGGACGCTTAGGTAACACAAAGGCCCACGGCGTTCTACCCAAGCACGCGCACGCTACGCGTCAGGCTATCCCATGCCCTCCATCGCGAGCTCGAACACCTCGACCTCGTCACCATCTTTGGCCATGAGAAGCACTTTGAGGGGACGCTCTCCACGATACGAGCGGATCTCGCTATGGATCGCTCGTGCTGCTTCTTCCGCTGGGATGCCAGTGTCGAAAGCGCCCATGAGTGGAATCGCAACGCTCCCGAAACCCTTGACGGCCGACGCGACCAACACTGCTGCCGTGGCTCGCAACACGTCTTCGACTTGAACCTTGCCACCAGGAACGTCCGTGTTGGGCACATGGATCAGATGCCGGGCTTTCATCCCACCTGCCGGCGTGACGATGGCAGCTCCGATAGCGATGGGCGCATGTCCACGCGCCATCGCTTCGACCTCCGCGCCAGCAAGCTCTTTGAGCTTGGACGTGGGGTAGTGACTCATGATCCCCTCGGAATTGGTCGGACACACGAACGCGTCGACTTCCACCTGTTCCCAGGGATCCGTGCAGATTAGAATTTCGATGAGGTCAGTTCCTTCCACGGACACGCCGGCGTTTTAGCGAAACACACAGCCCATGGCGAGCGTGGCGAAGCGTTTTTGAGTGGATGTGTCGCGAGTTCGGGGCTCCTCACCACGTTTCGCAAGAGCGAGGGCTCCACCGTACACCGGCGCTGGCGCGCGCGTGCAAAACTGCGACACGTCGCGAGCCGCTAGTTTTTCAGCAGCGAGTCGAGCTCGGCTGCGACCAGAGATTCCGGCGCTTCACGCGCGACACTGAGCTCTCGGACGAGCAGGTCGCGTGCGGTGCGCAGCATCTGCCGCTCGCCGTGAGAAAGGTTCTTGGCACTTTTGAGCAGGGATAGATCCCGGTAAACCTCCGCCACTTCGAACAGAGAACCCGTGCGGATCTTCTCCATGAAGCCACGATAGCGCCGATTCCAGGTTTGCCGATCGCTCGGCACTTCGTGGTCCCGTAGCAGCTCGTACAGCTCGGAGATATCACTCGCGCCGGCCAGCGGCCGCATCCCGTTTTCTTCGGCTTTGTCGATGGGCACGATGATCTTGAGTCCGGTGCCCACCACGCGCAGGTGATAAAACGTGAGCCTGGCTTCACCGACGAGCTTTTGCTCGACTCCGACGACATCCGCGACACCATGCGCCGGGTAGACCGCCTTGTCGCCAACACTGAACCTGGGTTGCATCATCGCCGTTTTTGCCTCAGCGCCGCCGTGAGCAAGGGATGTGCCACGATTACTCACCAACGCGACATGGTCGCGTCGAGGATTGGAAGCATGAATGGAGCGTGCCATCGTCCCGAATTGCGGATTTCATCGCTTTGTGGGGCGTTCATGCCTCGGCAGAGTGGCAACGACACTAGCCACTTCTTGGCTACCGTGGCTACGAAGGTAGCCACATTGCACACCGATTCACTCGAATGCCTGAACTCGCCAACCGTCCGCTTTTTGCTCCAGGATGATGGCCCGACCCGGTGCATAGCGCAACACGGCCCGGCGTAGATCCCCACTCAATTCGAATGCTCCGGGCTGCGCCAATGCCGCTGCTACTGCCCGTGCACGCGCGTCCATATCGCTTTCCAGCCGAGCAGCGAGCTCGGGCGTCACGAGTGCTCGTATGGCGTTCCAATCCAGTCGTCGCAGTGCTGTCGCGAGCGCGCCCACCGTTTGAGCCGGGGTGGATGTGTTTGGCAAAAGTGGCAGTCCAGACACGATGTAGTGATGGCCGCCGTGTTCGAGCCAACGTAATACGCGCCCGTCGTGCGTAGCGCTGGTGGACTCGAGCGTGGCGCGCACATTCCTCGGTGCGCTCGCCTGCATTCGCACAACCAGGTGCGACCGCTCCGTGGCGTGGGTTGTCCAGCGATGCGTGAATTCTTGCGTGCTCGTGCGCGCCTGGACCTCGGGGTCGAGCAGTGCATACGCAGCCTTCGGATCGTTTCGCTCGAGCGCTTGCATGAGCGCCTCACGCAATGCCTCAGGTGAGCGTGGCTGAGCGGCCCGGCACGCCACCAGTGAAACCATGGCCACGAGCGGTACCGCGGCGTATCTCCGAGCGATGGAATCGAAACGCGTCACGGCGGCGGTCCGTTGTCGTGCTTACGCAGCACGGTGTCGTGGGCGGACGCGGGATCCGAGTCTGGAAAATCCAGGTTGTAATGCAGGCCTCGGCTCTCCTTTCGCCGTCGAGCACACTCGATCACGAGATGCCCGACGAGCGAGATATTGCGAAGCTCGAGCAGGTCTCTCGTGACACGGAAGCGCCAGTAATACTCGCGTATCTCTTCTCGGATCAGCTCGATACGCCGCTTTGCTCGCTCGAGCCGTTTGTCCGAACGGACGATGCCCACGAAGTTCCACATGAGCGATCGCACCTCCTCCCAGTTCGCCGAGACCATCACGGCTTCATGCGAGTCGACGGCGTCGCCCTCGTTCCAATCCGCGACGTCGTGTGGAGGTTCGCTGGCGTCCATGTCACACGATTCCGCAGCACCCGAAGCGAGCACGAGCGCCTCGAGCAGGCCGTTCGAAGCCAACCGACAGGCACCATGCAGACCACTCATGGCGACCTCACCAATGGCCCACAGGCCCGGCACGTTGGTCCTCCCGAATTCGTCGACAACCACTCCTCCACACATGTAGTGGGCCGCCGGGACCACCGGAATCGCTTTCGTTCGCATGTCGATACCGAGTGTGATGAGGCGTGCATGGATACCGGGGAATCGTTGCAACACGAACTCACCATCCAGGTCGGTCATGTCGAGAAATACACACGGTTCACCCGATCGCTTCAACTCCGCATCGATCTCTCTGGCGACGACGTCTCGTGGTGCGAGGCTAGCGAACTGGTGGCGTTCCTCCATGAACGACGTGCCGTCCTTGGTACGCAGCACTCCGCCTTCGCCACGCAACGCCTCGGAGATGAGAAAGCTTTTGGCATCTGGATGATACAGACACGTGGGATGAAACTGCATGAATTCGAGGTTCGCAACGTTGGCGCCGATGCGATACGCCATCGCGATGCCATCGCCCGTCGCTACCTCTGGATTGCTGGTGTAGCGGTACACTTTTCCAGCCCCACCGGTGGCCAAAATCGTCGTGTGCGCGAGAAACGCTTCGACGATGTTTTGCTCGGTATCGAGTGCATAAGCACCGAAACATCCGCTCATGCCATCCACTTTGTGTTTGCTGAGCAGGTCCACGACCATGTGGTGCTGGAGTATTCGAATGTTCGGATGCGCATGCGCGGCTGCAAGCAGGGCGCGTTCGATCTCGGCGCCGGTCATGTCTCGATGATGGACAACGCGTCGATGCGAATGCCCGCCCTCGCGTCCGAGCTCGAATGGCGCGTCGTTTTGGTTTTGCCCGTCGACGCGGTCGAATCGAACGCCATAACGCTCCACCAAGCGAGATACGAGCGATGGACTCAGACCAACCGCACGTTCCACCATCGCACGACGGCACAAGCCCGCCCCCACGGCGAGCGTGTCGGCCGTATGGGATTCCAGCGAGTCGTCGCTCGCGAACACGGCCGAGATCCCTCCCTGGGCCCAACGGGTATTCGAGCTTTCTTCGCGATGTTTGGTCAACACCACGACTGACCCGCGTTCGGCCACCTCGAGCGCGAAATACAGTCCCGCGAGCCCACTACCCAGCACGAGGTACCTGCTGCGGTGAATGGGAGTCCGTTGGGATACCACGGCCGTGGCAAAGGTAGCAGCGTAGCCACGATTTGTCGGGTCGTTGGCGGTGCTGATATCATGCGAGTGTGGCTGGACGATCGTCGAAAAACGGCCGAAAAGTGGGCTTCGTGGCCCTATCCGCAGCATTTGTCTTGCTTCCCAGCGCGATTGGGGCACAGCCCCGCAACAACTACTACAGGTACACGGACGATCAGGGCACGCTCCACATCACCAACGTGCGCAATCGCCCGGGCGTTTGGAAGCTGTGGCACAGTCTGCCTGGGAGTGGAGGGGACCAGGCTCGCTACGAACCCCGACCCAGACCACCCGTCGATCTCTCTGGTGAGCGTCTTCACCGGTACGACAGCATCATTCGCGCGGCGGCGCTTCGCTATCAACTTCCGGAGCCGTTCGTTCGCGCGGTGATCCACACGGAGAGCAACTACGATCCTCATGCAGTCAGCTACGCGGGGGCGATGGGTTTGATGCAGCTCATGCCTTCTGCCGCAACGTTTCTCGGTGTTACAAAGCCGTTCGATCCTTATCAGAACGTTCATGGCGGAACGCGGTATTTGCGTCTACTCGCCAACAAGTTCAATGGCGACATGGTTTTGGTACTCGCTGGCTACCACGCGGGAGCTGGCGCGGTGCGGAAGTACAAGGGAGTTCCCCCGTACGAGAGCACGCGCGCGTATGTGCGCGCGGTGCTACGGCGGTACTACGCATACGAGCGTCAGGCTCAGCTCGGTTCTGCCGCAGCGCGTCGCGGGCCGGCACGCCACATTGCTGGTTAGGAGCTGGTAAAGGCCGTGAGCGCGCTGTCTTGGCAGCGCCTGGCTGTGGGGTATCGGTGTTCGGGCCCACGGCTGCGCACGAATGCGAGCGGGCCTGAAAAATGCCGGGCCCGCCCTGTCCGGGCCTCCGTCGCGGTAGGCTCCCACGACCGTGACGAACGAATACGTCATCCCGGGCGTGACTGCGTTCGCGTTCGGTCACCTGCTCAACCCGGTGGCCGGTTGCGAAAGTCTCGCGCTGACCAGCGAGGGTCACCTGCTGGTGACGGTGCGAGGTGAGATGATGACCCGGACGGATGCGTTGCTGGTGTGCAGCGAGAACCTCGAGATTCGACCGCTCAATCGCCGTATGCAAGGGCGAGCAGTTCCCGAAGTGTTCCAGCGGCTGGCCGCGTTGGAGGGCGACGGTTATCTCACGCTGTCGCGAGAACGCGAGCGCTTCTATCCGTTTCGCTTGGAACGCGATCTGTGTTTTTTCGCGGAACAGCGGCTGTGGGCCTTGGAATCGACCTTGATGTGGGATGTGGGCATGTTGCCGGGTTCGCGCGGCCACGCCGACGTGCAGCTTGTCCGGGTGGCTGGCGAAGGTCTGGTGGCCGTGCGTGTTCCAGGTGATCTGGTCGCCGTCAAAGTTTCGTACCAGCGTCCCCAGAGGGTCCACCTGGAAGCGTTCGTGGGTTGGGTGGGCAACGTCGTGCCCTCGCTCGAGCGCGATGTGGCGTTCTTGCACTGCGAAGGAGAAGGCGCGGTGTTCGTCAGCTTGTCGGCAGCGGCATCCGAATCTACACCGGGACATATCGGGTGAGGTACGAAGGTTTCAAAAAAGAGATCCTGAATCTTCCCAACATGATCACCGTGGGGCGGCTGTTGCTGATCCCTCCGGTGTTGTTGCTGGTGGGTTCGCACAATCGTTGGGCGGGTTTCCTCGCCATGTTGCTGTTCATGATGGCGAGCCTGCTCGACATCGTCGATGGATGGCTCGCTCGCCGGCGCGGCTTGGTAACCGTGTTCGGAAAGTTCGTCGATCCGCTGGCCGACAAAATCATGGTGATGTCATTGCTCGTGTACCTTGTCGCCGCAGACCGGATCCCACCGTGGATGGTGGTGGTGATGCTCGGGCGCGACTTCTACATTTCAGGGCTACGATCGGTCGCCAGCGCGGAGGGTGTGGTGATCGCGGCGGGCGAGGGCGGGAAAGCCAAAACTGGGTTTCAACTGATAGGAATTTGTTTTGTATTGGTGCATTTTCGCTATCGTATGCTCGGCATGGACGACTGGGTGGACTACCACAAGGTTGGCCTCGTCTTGCTGTATGTATCGTTGGTGCTGTCGATCGTGAGCGCCATTCAATACACGGCCGAATTCCGTGATGCACTCCAACAGAAGCGTACCGGCTAACGAGCCGCTCGAATACCCTGTCGAGCTCGGACACGGGCTGGCCGGTTTCCAATGCGAGGCCTCACGCATTTTGGGCCTTGCCGCGTCAGCCGGGGGGCGGCATTTCGCGTGGCTCGATGGCGGTGACGACGGGAACAGCTGGCTAGCAGTCGATCCCGATCACATCGAGGAGGGCAACGATCTTGCCGTGCTCGATCGCGTCGATGCATCGTGGCGTGCCGACCCTCGTCGGGTGTGGATCGGTTGGATCGGCTACGACGTCGGCTCGGCTGCAATGCTCGGCCGAGCGAGACCGCGTGCCTCGACTGTGACGGGGATTGTCATGCGTCGCTACCCAGCAGCACTCGAAAGCGTGGCCGGGCGTGTGGTTGGTCACGGAGACCGAGCACGCTGTGTACGTTTGGCGAACGAGGTCGCGATCGCTTCGTCGCTGACGTGCGACAGGTGGCCGCTGACTGCACTACAACCGACAATCGAAGCGGCAACATATCGCGATCGTGTCGAGCTGGCAAAGCGGCACATCGTTGCTGGCGAAACTTATCAAGTCAACCTTTCGCAAGCGTTTCGAGCGCAGTGGAACGGCCACGTTCGCGGGCTGTCATTACGTGATCGCGTGGCCAGTACGTATGCACAATTGCGTGGTCTTGCTCCAGCCAGCATGGGTGCTTTGATCGACGCGGATACTTGTTGGATCTGTTCCAACTCACCGGAGACGTTGCTCGACGTGCGCTTGTCTCAACGCGGCTGTGATACTGCACGCTCCGTTCCTATCAAAGGCACGCGTGCACGTGTCGGAGTGGCCGAAGACGACGCGATCGTGCGTCGGCAACTTCTTGCCGCTGTCAAGGATCGCGCCGAGCATGTGATGATCGTGGATCTCGTACGAAACGACCTGGGACGTTTGGCCGTTCCGGGCAGCGTGCGAGCGAGCGAGCCAGAGCTGTTGACGCTACCTACCGTACATCATCTGGTCAGCGAAGTACGTTGCGAGCTGAGGAAGGGGTGGCGACTGCGCGAGCTGTTCGAGTCGATATTTCCAGGTGGCAGTGTCACAGGAGCGCCCAAGGTGCGGACGGTGCAGATTATCGATGGGCTGGAACAGGAGGCGCGTGGCATCTATTGTGGAGCGATTGTGGTGTTGGAGCCGACTGGGCTGCGGGCGAGCATTCCGATTCGAACAGGGATCCTCGATGGGGATGGTTTAATGGTGAGAGGCGGGGGTGGGATCGTGATGGATAGCGACGCGGAGGAGGAACGGATGGAAACTGTCGCGAAGGTCAGGGCGTTTGATCCGGAGGGATAGGCCGAAGGAGATTGCATCAGCCAGCCGGAACGTGCGCCAAACGCAGAACGTCGTCGGTGTGCTATCGTGAGCTTGTGGATGCAGCCCAGCCGATTCGTCACGAGCAGCGTGCTGACGTCGCCGATCACCGCATTGTGATGTACGGGGTGCCTTGGTCGAGTTATGAGGTTCAGCTTGCGCTTCGTGGAGAGGCGCCGGTCCCGCGCATCGCGTTTCTCGAAGGAGCATTGGAGCTCATGAGTCCTTCCCGCGATCACGAACGTCTCAAGTCGTATATCGGACGTCTCATCGAAGTCTATGCGCTGGAGCGCGGCATCGACCTTTCGCCGTACGGGTCCTGGACGCTGCGCAACGCGCCTCGAGAAGGCGGCCTCGAGCCAGACGAGTGTTACATTCTCGGCTCGGGCCAACACGCAGAAGTTCCCGACCTGGCCGTCGAGGTGATCTGGACCCGGGGTGGGCTCGACAAGCTCGAGATCTATCGACGCCTCGGTATTCCCGAGGTCTGGATCTGGCAAGACGGTGAGCTGTACGTTCACGTGTTGCGAGACGACGGTTACGTCCGCACGGCACAAAGTGAGAAACTGCCGGGGATCGATGTCACTCTGCTCGTTTCGTTCCTCGATCGTCCCACGGCAATGCAAGCAGTACGCGCCTATCGAGAAGCGCTGCGAAGGTGATTACAAGCTGTCTCGGCGCTCGGGCCGAAAGGCTTCCGGACGACATCAGAGCACGGGTGAGAGCCGGCAGGCCATTGCCGCATTCTCGAGATGAGACAACCGTAGGTGCCCCCATCATCGGATCCTTACCGGGTTCGCCATATCGCTGATGCCGGTTGGGCTGGGCCCAAGCCGATATTGATTGCTGTGACTCATGAACCGAATCGGCCCTCGAAGTTTAATTCCGATTTGAGAAGCCGTAGGGATTCCCTGCGCGTCGGGAGCGCATCCCAATGCATCCAAAAGCTCGAATTCGGAAATTTGACCTCGGACGGTTCACGACATGGCTGCGTGGTCCCTGTTTGACCGTCGTGGGTGGCGTGTGGGCGTTGGGGGGCTGCTACGCAGGAGTCGAGCTCGCTGGTGCGCGTGGCTCTGGTGGCGCTAGCGGCGAGGGTATGGGGGAGGGCGAGGGCGAAGGAGCGAGCGGAGTGGAGGCGGGGGAAGGCGAGGCGGCGGAGGGCGAGGCGTCCGACGGCGCCTCTGGAATGCCCGGCGAGGACGGAGCCGGTGAATCTGGCAACGGGGATGAGGACGAAGCGTGCTTGGAGCCAAGCGTTGGTTCCACGCCACTGCGTCGACTGACGAGGCGACAATACGAGCGGACCATACAGGACTTGCTCGGGGTCGTGGGCGATCCCGAAGGTGTGCTGCCGAGCGACGAGAAGGTCGGATTGTTCGATGGGAATTCCGCGGCGCCTCCCGATCAGTACGCTGTGGACTCATACATGTCGCTGGCGGAGGAGGTGGCGACGCGTGCGGTGGAAGATCTTACGGCGATCTTGCCGTGCGACCCGATGGTCGATGGCGAGGACGCATGCGCGGACGAGTTCATCGAGGAGTTCGCGCTGCGGGCGTTTCGACGGCCACCGACGGCCACGCAGGTCGAAACGTTGCGCAACCTCTACGAGTTGGGCTACGCGGCCAAGGGGTTCGCTCAGGGGATCAGCGTCGTGATCCGGGCGGCGTTGCAGTCGCCACATTTCCTCTACCATGTCGAGAACTGGACTCCGGACATCACGAATGGCTTGGAGCAGATCGATGCCTTCGGGGTAGCGTCGCGCCTGTCGTATTTCCTGTGGGGGTCGATGCCGGACAGCGAGCTGCTCACTGCAGCAGCCAACGGAGACCTCCACGATCCGAACATGTTACGGGCCCAAGCGGAACGTTTACTCGCGGACGATCGCGCCCGTGATGCCATTGCGGATTTCCACTTGCAATGGCTCGAAACCGAAGGATTGTTCGGCAAGGAAAAGGATACGGCCGAGTTTCCGTTCTACGACGAAGCGCTCATGCAAGCGATGCTGCGCGAGACGGAAGCGTTCGCGGACGAGGTGATCCGGGCCGGGGATGGCCGGCTGGTGACGATGCTGACTGCCAGCTGGACCATGGTGGATACTCCCGAGCTCGCGACGCTTTATGGAGCTTCGTTCGACGCGAGCGCGCCGGAAGCGTTGCAGCGGGTGGAGCTCGATCCGACGCAGCGTGTTGGGGTGCTCACGCAAGCCGGGGTGCTTGCGACCCATGGACACTTCGATAAGAGTTCACCGGTGCATCGCGGGCTTTTGGTTCGCAAAGCTCTGTTGTGTACGGAGGTGCCTCCACCTCCTCCGGATGTCAACGCAACCGTGCCGCCACCCGATACGCCCGAGACCGAGCGCGAGCGGCTCGAACAGCACGCGAGCGATCCCGTGTGCGCTGCATGCCATCGGCTGTTCGATCCGATCGGGTTCGGATTCGAGCATTACGACGCGGTCGGTGGGTTTCGCATGCTCGAGAACGGCGAAGAGATCGATGCCTCGGGCAACATCGTGGGGACCGAAGACATGGACGGTCCTTTCGAGGGCGCCATCGAGCTCGCGCAGCGTCTTGCGCCGAGTCGTCAGGTTCACGGCTGTGTGGCCCAGCAGTGGTTCCGCTTCGCGGTGACCCGCAGCGACGAAGCGGACGAGTGTGCCTTAGCGGAGCTTGGCCAAAGCTTTTTCGACCGCGGAGGGGACATTCGAGCGCTGTTGCTCGAGATCGTGACCTCGGATGCGTTTCGAATGCGAATCCCACCCGAGTGAAAGAGGACGACCATGCGACTTCTACGATTCCCTGAGCTCGGCCGAATGTCTCGTGTGAGCCGGCGTGGCATGCTGCAGGCGCTTGGTTCTGCGGCTGTGCTCACTCCATTCGTACCGTTGCTCGAGTTCGAGCGCGAGGCTCGAGCGGTCACGCCGCAACGCAAGCTGGTGTTGTTTTGGGGTGCAGACGGCCCATGGTACGAGACCTACACCCCGAAGGGAACCGAGTACAACTTCACGCTCGGCCAAACCTCGGGTGCGCTCGAGCGACACAAGAGCGACATCATCATTCTCGGGGGCGTCAACAAGATCCCTGGAAATGGTGACCCGAGCACCGTCGTCAACGCGCACGCGGTGTACACGGGCGCTTCCTGGACAGCACATCGCCACAACAAAGGCAGCATGCCGGACGGCGAGGGCGGGAACGATGCCGGCTGGGTGCTCGGTCCCTCGGTGGATCAGTTCATCGCCCAGAGACTGGGCCTCAAGGTCGAGACGCTCGCGGTCCTCCCCATCGAGGGGAACAATGCGCCGTGCATGTTTCGTACGATCTTTTCGGCGCCCGAAAGCCCGGTCACGCCGGAGGACAACCCGTTTCATTTTTACGAGACCACGTTTGCCGGAGCCGTCGGTGGCGATACCGGTCAGCTCCAGCAGCTCATCGCCGAGCGCAAGAGCGTGATCGATTTCGTGCGTGGCGACCTCAACCGGCTCCATGGGACCATCGGGGTCGAGGATCGCCGTAAGCTCGAGGCCCATCTCGAAGCGCTAGCGACCATCGAAGGGGATCTCGAGGGCAATGTGGAGACCGGCTGCGCCGAACCGGACCTCGGGGGTGTCATCGATCATGCGCAGATGGCGAATGGCCCCATGTTGTCGTCGCTTCAGATCCGTTTGATTGCGCTCGGCTTGGCTTGCGACCTGTTTCAGATCGCGAGCCTGCAGATCAGCAAAGGATCGAGCGGCTTGTTCATGGCCTGGCTCGACGCGAAATGGCCCAAGAAACTCCACGAAATCGGTCATGAGGTCGAATCGTACCAAACCCCGCCTGAAGTCTACGAGCCGGCACGTACACGCCAGCAGCTGGCCGACACGTGGATGCAGGAGCAGTTCGCGTTGCTGCTCGACGAGCTCAAAGCCAGCGGCGTATTCGACGACACGCTGGTCGTGTACCAGCGCGAGCTTTCGAGCACCAACTTTCACACGACCCATTCCAACCCGTTCATTTTGGCCGAAGGCGCGAACGGCTATTTCGGCACGGGGAGATATCTCGAATATGGTCCAGGCGAGGTGTGCAAAAAGCAGTGTGACTGGGTCGAGAACGGGCAGCCCCATAGCAAACTGTTGGTCTCGATTTGTCATGCGATGGGTCTTCCCGACGTCGACTCGTTCGGCGATCCGAATTCCCTCGGATGGGGCTCCGGGCCGCTCCCCAACTTGAAGGCAAAATAGTATCGAACCCGGCGACAATCACGTTCACGAGGTGGCTGGCGTTTGCTTGGTCGGCTCGCCGTGGCGATGCAGGTAGAGCAGAAGCAGCAGCACGCCGGCGACCAGCGCTGCATCGGCGACGTTGAACGTGGGCCACCACTTCCCTGGCCAATATTTGACACGCACGAAGTCCACGACGCCGTAGCGGGCCTCACCAAGCTCCTCGAGCACGCGAAACAACCGATCGTGCAGATTGCCGAGCGCCCCTCCCGCGATCAACGCGATGGCGAAGAACCCAGACGGCCAGCGTGTCGGCAACGTCAGAGCAAGCCGGGCCATATATCCAAGGGCGAACACCGTGACCACGATGAAGAAGCCACGCGCCCAGCTCTCGTCACGCAGCAGACTGAACGCAGATCCCGTATTGAATCCGAACTCGAGATGAAATACGTCCGGAATGATCTGAATGGTCTCGCTACGCAGCGTGTTCCATGCCCAGGCCTTGCTTACGAGATCGAGCGTGAGCACGACGATCATCAAGGCTGCGACGAGCAGCAAGCGGTGTGTCCGTGAAGGTGTGTCCCGTTCTTCGTTCATGTCGAGGGCTCGGAACCGCAGGATAACCGACCTCCGCTCCATTTTCGACGCACGAGCCCCCAGGTTCCCAGCCCGATCAGCACGACACTCACCACTTGCGATGGCGAGACACCGAGGGCGTGTTGGCGAGGGAGTCCGAGCGCCTCTGCGAGCGGTGGGCACGTGAGCGCCATGAGCTGTCCACGTACGGAGTCCCCACGAAATGCCTCGGTGACGAGACGCAGTGTGCCGTATCCAAGTGCCCAGCGAGCACTTTGCAACCACGGGCCTTCGAGGCCCCGTCGCCGAAACGCGAGCATGATGGCCAACAGGACCAGTAGACCGGACGCCTCGTAGAGCTGCACCGGGTGCAAGGCGCACGTGGTCGATGCTAGTCGCTCCACCGCTGGATCGGCCCACGCAGGCGAATGTTCGGGAAAGTGTACGCCCACGTGCGTGGTCGATGTCGCTCCATAACAACAACCAGCATAGAAACACCCCAATCGTCCGAACGCATGGCCAAGGGCCAGCCATGTGAACAGCACGTCACAAATGGTCGAGACATTCGTGTGATAGCGCTTCGCCAACCACAGAAATCCGAGCACTGTGGCGCCGAGTGATCCATAGAAGACGAATCCCCCACCACCCAGTGCGACTGCACGATCCCAACTCGGTGCTGGGTCTGGACTGGCGAGCAGAAAGGCTACGCGTCCGCCGACAATCGCCCCCACCACCAAAACGATGTAAAAGTCTGCCACGAACAAGCGCGGAAGGCCTCGTGTTCGCGCGTCCCAGGCTATGCCTGGCACCGTCGCGAGTACGCCCAACAAGATCAACGTGCCATAGCTGGTTGCACGAAACCACGGCAGTTCGAACAGAATCGGATGCATGTCAAGCAGGGGGTCCGTGCAGTGCCGGTGCTACATGAACGGGGTCGCCATGTTTTCGGAGGTACAGCAGAAACACCACCACACCAACCACCAATGCCGCGTCTGCGACGTTGAATGCTGGCCAACGGTGTCCCGGCCAATAGAACACGACGATGAAGTCCACGACTCCGTGCAACGTTCGCCCGCCTACGTCCATGGTACGAAACAGTCGATCGAGCAGGTTGCCGAGAGTTCCGCCCACGATGAATCCCAACGCCACGAAACCCCACGGCGATGTGGTGGGCAGCGTGCGTGCGAGCTGAACGATGTAGGCGAGCGCAACCATGGTCACGACGATGAACAGTCCACGAGCCCAGTCGTGCTCACGCAAGAGACCGAACGCGGCGCCGGTGTTGAAGCCGAAATCGAAATGTAAAAACCGCGGAATGATCCGAACGATCTGCCCGTCGCGAAGCGCGTGCCAAGCCCAAGCCTTGGTGATCAGATCGAGTGCGAGGGAAAGCGCGGCTATCACGCCCAAAAGCAAGACAAGACGATTTCGCTGTTTGCCGGTACGTTCGTCTGCGTGATCATGTTGCGACTGCGCCAGATCGTCGGTGTCAGCACGGGATATCGATTCGCTCATTCGAGCGGCGAGTCTACCGTGCGCGGCGAAGCAGGTCGAACAGCGCCGGCGCGCGCCGCTTGGGCCAGCTCTCGTTTGGCCTCGCAAGTGCGCGTCTGCCTCTGGAAACCCGCTGATCCATGGCCTGTCTCGACATGCCCGCAAGCGCTACGGGGCGTGCGGCCTGAAGCTCGCCCAGATCCAGGCGCGGCTCACCGAGTAGCGTAGATAGGGCGTTCTCGAGCAGCACGGCCTCCGGCAGTCGAAGCTCCCGAAGCGCGGCACGCAGCCTTGCCCTCATGCGCAACTCTTCACGATGCTCCTCACCTACACGACGTAGCGCATCGACGCGATCCGCAGCGTCACGTGCGAGTGAAACGGTGGCTGCCGCCAGCATGACCGGAAGAGCGCGAACTCCTGGTTCCTCCAGCGCTGGCTCGCGGAGCAACGCCTCGACTTCGGTCCATGCGATCTCGTCGATGTCGGTCTCCTCCCCGCCCACGGTCTCGAACAGCTCGTTGCTCCAGGCGGAAATCAAAAGACGCAGGCGAATCGCCTCGAACAGCAGCAGCTCCGCCAGCGCACACTGGGCCACGGTATCGTCACCAGACGTGTCCCCCTTGTGCGTACGTGCGAGGTCGACCAACCGGTGCGAAACTTCAGGCGCTCTGGTTGCACCGTTTGCCATACCCTCGACCCACGATTTGAGCTCCTCGGGGATCTCCAGGAACAACGCATCACGTAGTCCTTGATGAAGCTGGCACAAGCGGGGAAATCGCGCGTCACGAACCGCGACACAAAGTGCAATATCCTCGGTTCGGGCAACGACTGCCTCCGAGGCAATGTCCTCCAGCTCGGCCACCAGCTCGGTCACCTCGGCTGCCACTACGCCGCGGTCGGGGAGCGGAAGCGCCCAAGTCACGTCGGCCGTCTGAGAATCGCTCATGGGGCACATGCCTTTAATCACACCTTCGCCGGCGCGCAAGGGTTTGGGAGCAGGACTTGCGCGGCATCGATACGAGACTGTACGACGGAGCCGGTTGCGCTAGCGGCCCATGGGCCGGTGCCCTGGTCCTAGTCCCAGTCCGGCGGGACGGTATTCGGTTCGGATCCCGCGAGACAGCGGCCGAGGTGGCGGGGATCTGCTAGACGAACATCATGAGCCCTATACCGGTGCTGCGTATCGAGCACATGCACGTAAGGGCGAAGACGCACGCAAAGGTGTCACAATGAGAATTTTGGTGACCGGCGGGGCAGGGTACATCGGCAGCGTCGTGGCGGAGCGACTGGCCCAGCGCAGCCACGACGTGCTCGTGTTCGACGACCTATCGAAAGGTCACGAAGATGCCATTGTGGAACCCGTTCGGTTGATTCGAGGCGACATCCGAGATGTACGAAACCTGACCGAAGTGTTGCGCCGTGAACATGTCGAGGCGGTTGTTCACATGGCCGCATGTTCGCTGGTCGGAGAATCGGTGCAACATCCTGCGAAGTACTACGACACCAATATGGTGGGCGGCTTCGCCGTTCTCGAGGCTATGCGTGCCGCCGGCGTGATGCGTATGGTGTTTTCGTCGAGCGCGGCCGTATATGGTGAGCCCGAACGACAACCCATCGACGAAGACGTGCCGACGCGACCGAGCAACCCCTATGGCGCTACCAAGCTGGCATTCGAACACGCACTGCGTTGGTATGCTGACGCCTACGGTGTTCGGTCTGTAAGCCTGAGATACTTCAACGCTGCGGGTGCCTCGACGCGATGTGGCGAGCGTCACGATCCCGAGACGCATCTGATTCCGCTGGTGCTTCAAGTCGCCGCGGGGTTCCGTCCCGAGGTCGTGGTACACGGTGACGACTACGCGACACGGGACGGTACTTGCGTGCGTGACTACGTGCACGTGCTCGATCTCGCCGAGGCGCATGTGCTTGCGCTCGAACGCTTGAACAGCGGGTTGCGGCATGCCACGTACAATCTCGGGTGCGGGCAGCAAGGCTATAGCGTGCTCGAAGTGCTTCACGGCGCCGAACATGTGACGGGGCGTCGGATCCCCTGGCGCGTGGGTGCGCGGCGAACCGGTGATCCTGCACTATTGATCGCGAGCTCCAATAGAATCACTCGCGAGCTCGGTTATGCACCGATATACCAGGACCTCGAGGTGATCATCGAGTCGGCATGGCGATTCATGCGTGAGGCTGGGCGATAGTCGGGGGTTCAGGTTGGCCACGGGTCGGCGTGCGCGAGCGTAAGCTCGAGCATCGCAGCGAGATTCGCTGACACCACGCGTTTACCGCGTGAAATCTCGGCCGTCGGCGCCAGTTCCCAACGTGGAGCAGCTTGTCCGCGGAATGCGGCCCAGCGTTCGTACAGCTCCCGACGGCTCGGATGTGCCGGCATACACACGTGCACGATGGCCGATACGTTGGCGTCCAGGTCGATCGCCGCCAAGGTGGCAGCGACTGCATCGTCGAGATGCACGAGGTTGGCTACTTCCATACCGTCGCCTGGCAGCACCTCACCGGGCTCGAAGCGGCTACCGGGTTCGCGTCCCGGTCCGTAGAGGCCCGCCAAGCGTAACACGATCCACGGCACCCCCATGCGTGTGCATGTGTCGATCACGAGTTGCTCGGCCTGTCTTTGCATGATGCCTCGCTCGCTGCTCGGCCACACGTCGCAGTTCTCGTCCACGGGACCATCGACATGGGGAAGCGCCGAAGTCGAGCTCGTGTATACCAGCCTGCGAACACGCAGTGCCCCGCATAGTTTGGCCAGTTTCTGTGCACCGATACGGTAAAGCTCTCGCGATGATCCGCGTCCCGGAGCGTAGCAGGCCACCAACGTGGTGCATCCGTTCAGCAACTCACGTGCGTATTCGTACGAATCATCGACCAGGTCGAGACGCTTGATGGCAACGTGCTCGATCGCCTCACCGCGCCATCGACCCGAGCGTGTGGTCGCCACGATCTGTCGTCCCGGAACGGCTCGGCGCAGGCTTTCGACCAGTGTACGTCCCAGGTAACCTGCACCGACGATGCCCACGCGACGCGGCTCGATGCGGTCCGGTGACGGCAAGCCATGCTAGCCTAGCGCAACTTCGCCAGTTGGGAGCGTTGGTGTGATTATTCTGATCCGGTCGCGCGCAGCGGGTGGGCTTCTGGGTGTTCGAACTG
>Ga0187893_10002156_pt1 | contig 44181 bp, 27 predicted proteins | sample MA1701074metaG_FD_139574 | JGI IMG/M metagenome (GOLD analysis project Ga0187893, IMG submission 139574) | White microbial mat communities from a basaltic lava cave in the Kipuka Kanohina Cave System on the Island of Hawaii, USA - MA170107-4 metaG ... | reverse complement strand
TCGCCGGTTTGCGCGAGATCGTCGTCAGGCTGCATCCTGCGCCGCAGGCGCGCTCTTGAACTCGTGCCCCACGGATAGTCACCGGCGACCGGATCGACAGGTCCGCGCGCTGCCTTGGTGAACTCGAGGTCCGTCATCGGCCGAAGCCCCGCCCAATCGGCGAATGCGGTTCCGTCATCCCAGCTGACCCAGTTCGCCGGGCGATTCGGTCGCTCGGCGACGTACGTAAAGCCGTCCAGTCGAATACTTCCGCGTTGCGCGCCGTATCCCGGTCCGCCTTGAATGGCGCGGGAGTATGCAAAGTGCATTTCAAGGCTGTTGAGAAACTCGACGTATTGCCCTTGCAGCAGTTCGTACTTCATGACGTAGAACGCACGCGTCCCTTTGGGAAACTCGGCAGGAATCGGCCCGGAGCGATCACCCTCGTACTGCGCGTATTTGGCCTTGTAGTAGAGCGCACCGGCTTCCGGCGCGACTCGAATCTCAGCTTCAGACGTTAGGCGCAACGGGCCGGCATGCTCTCCTTTTGCGTCCGATCGATAAAAGGCTGCGTATTCCGCGGACTTTACGTCCGGATCGCCGATGCTAAACGGTCCTTCCGGGATGTAGACCATCTCGATCCCGAAGACTTTCCCTTCCAGTTGCGGCGACGTTCGAACGCGCTCCGGCACGCCGGTCATGTCGATCTCGAGCTTGATGCGCGCGGAAACTGACCCACGATGCGCCGATGCCGGCGCGCAGAAAGCGCCTACGCCGTCCGGGGACACTGAGCACGTTAGGCTCGGACTCGCTGAATCTGCCGCGATGCCGCGCAGACGCGCGTGGGTCCACCCCCCGTTCGGTCCGATGCGCACTTTGACGAAGAGCCAGGCGGCGTCGTAGTTGCGTGCGTTGCGCCACGCGTTCTTCCACGTGACGTGAGCGACGACCGTGACCGCATCCGAACCGGCAGCGCGCTCGACGCCGCGGGTCGCGACACGAATCTCAGTCGCCTCAGCTCGCGAAGCGAACGCTGCCAAGATCGCGGCGGCGATGATTGCTGCTCGCGCTCCGGTGTTTCCTGTCATCATCGTCTCGGAGGATGGCGAGCGTGCGCTCAGTCTACGATAGTCGTCTCGACGAGCCGGTAGCTCGAGTCGGCCAACCGGTGCGCCTTACAGCCGGCTCCCCAGCTGCCTGCCGAGATGTTCGCGGTGCGTTCGGCTCAACTTGAGCCTCGCTCCTGTCGTGAGCAGCACCACGTAATCCCCGTTCGTCACCGGCTCGAGCGCGTGAATGCGCTCCACGTTCACGATCGTCGAGCGATGGATTCGCACGAAGCGATCAGACGGGAGCTGCTCGGCGAGCGCGGTGAGCGTCGTGTCGTGCAGATAGTTGCTGCGCCCGGCGTAAATGCGAACGTAGTCGCCGTCGCTCTTCACCCAGTCGATCGCATTCGGCTCCAGCGCGACCGCGCGCCCACGATCTCGAATGATCAGGCGATCGACGCGACTCGTTATGCGCTCCGCGACCTGTGCCAGGATGCGCTTGATCGTCCGATCAAAACGCGCGTCGTCGATCGGCTTGAGCACGTAATCGAACGCCTCTGCATCGAACGCCTGCAGCGCGCGATCTTCATGCGCTGTGACGAATACAATGAGTGGACGCGACTCCGACGGCAGCTGCTCGAGCAGCGCGAAGCCGTCGGCGCCTGGCATCTCGACGTCGAGAAACACGACGTCAGGATGCTGCCGGTTAATCTCGCGCACCCCCGCCGACGCATCGCCGGCCTCGACGACGACGTCAACTTGCGGCCAGCGCGCCAGTCGCGTGCGGATTCCGCGCCGCGCCGGCGGCTCGTCGTCAACGATCGCGACGCGGATCCGCCCCATCAGACCTGCGCGGGTTCGAGCTCGGCTGGCGGCAGCGCGACCGTTTCCTTCACAGGGACATACGGAAGACTCATGCGCACTCTGAAGCGATCGCCATTCGTCTCCGTTGTCAGCCGATAGCGGTCGCCGCAGAGCATCGCCAAGCGTTCGCGAACGTTCGTTAGGCCGATGCCTGGACCGTCGGCGCGCCGGCTGTCCTGCGCCGGCGAAGGGGCATCGTTCTCGACCGTGATCTCGAGCCATCGCGCCGCTCCCTGCTGCTCGGCCCGCGCCGCGATGTCGATCGCGCCCCCACGCGCGAGCGGTGCGATGCCGTGCCGGATCGCGTTCTCCACGAGAGGCTGCAGAATCAGCAGAGGGACGGTGCCGGTGTACGCTTCTTCGGCGACATCGAGGTGCACCGTTAGGCGATCTTCAAAACGCACTTGCTCGATGTCCAAATAACGCTGCACGAACCCTAGCTCGTCACCCAGGCTCACGAACGTCGTGACGTCGCGCTGCAGCGTTGCGCGCAGGAATTCGCCGAGCCGGGCGATCATCGCCGCGGCGTCGTCGTTGCGTCGCTCGACGATCAGCGTGGAAATCGCATTCAGCGTGTTGAAGAAGAAGTGCGGATTCAGCTGATACTGCAGCGCGCGAAGTCGCGCGTCTGCCGCTGACGCTTCGGCGCGCAACGCGCGCTCCCGTTCATCCTGCCACGCGCGATGCTGCTTGATGCCGAGATACAGAAAGCCCCACGCCACGAGACTGAACGCGTGGTAGACCGTGCCACCTAACAAGCCGGCAATCGAGCGGATTTGCCAATCCCCACCAATCATCGCTCGCGCCAGGGGCATGTCGATCAGGTTGAACGCCGCCGTCCAGACGCCGGCGAGTAGATACGAGGTCACCACGCTGACCGCGACGATTTTTGGCAGCGAGACCTGCCTGACGAGCATCGGGCGAAGCACTGCTCGTAAGCCGAGTGATGCCCCGACGCCGAGGAGCGTGAGGACCACTTTGGTCGTGAGCATGTAGCTCAGCGGAAAGCGTCCGATGCGCGAAAACGCCATCGCGACGTAGAAGCCGGACCAGCCGACGAGTTGGAGAGACCAGAACGTCGAGAGACGGACTCGCTGCATGTGTTACATGAGTGCCCTTGAGCGTGAGATCGCGCAACGTCTCGAACGATCTATTGTGACCCATGACCAGTTGGTTCGTTCTAATCATTGTCCGCAAGTTGGTGCCATGGGGAGCATATGGGGCAGTGCGCGAGTTAAATGATGGTCACCAAGCGATTTAGCATCGCTCGGAAGCTGCCACTGAGTGTCGGTGGAATCGTTGTTGTTGTCACCGCAGCAATGACGATCCTCGCGTATTTCCAGGTGCGTCGCGGCCTGGTCGCTGCGGCGTCAGACCGGCTGACCCATGTCACGCGCCAGCTGGAGGAGTTGCTGGAAACATCCGCGCGGACGTCGTATACGACGATGGGCCCTGTGGCGAAGAGCGAGGCTGTCAGCGTGCACCTCACCACGCCAAGCGACGCCACGGCGGATTCGGTCCGCGCAGTCGTCGCGAAGCAGTGGCGGCCAAATCCTAGTGTCACCGGTTTCGAGATTTGGGACATGAACGGCGAGGTTCGCCTCGCAAGCTCCCCGACGGTGCGGCGCTTCGATGCGACGGAGCGCGCTGCGTTGATCAGCGCACTGAGCTCGAGTCCTGACGGATTCACGAGTGCCTATCGTGCGACGAGGGCCGGAGACACGCTGGAGTCAGCGGCAATTGTGCCGATCAAAAGCGACTCGACGCTGCGCGGCTTTCTTGTACAGCGGCGGCGACTGAACACGACACCACAGGGCATCAAGAGCCTCTCCGAACTGATTGGAAGCAACGCGCGTTTGTTGATCGGCAGTCGCGACGGAAAGGTGTGGAACGATCTCATCAAGAGCGTACCCGGAGTGCCGTCGCAGTACATGATGGATACGAGCGTTCTGACTTTTGCGCGAGCGAGCGAGCAGCGCGTGCTCGCGCGCGTTGTTCCCGTGAGGACCACGGACTGGCTGCTCGCGGTGGAGTTTCTCGAGGAACCGATTCTCGCGCCGGCAGGTCAGTTTATCCAGCGCGCTTTTACGTTAGGCGCCCTGCTCGCGCTGATCGGCGCTCTTGTTGGAGTGCTCGTCAGCCGAAACATCACCAAGCCGCTACGTGATCTGACAAACGCCGCGAGTGAACTCGCCACAGGAACCGATTCAGCGCGCGTAACGGTCACACGCAGTGACGAGCTGGGGCAGCTCGCGACGTCGTTCAACGCGATGGCTGAGCAGATCGAGCTTGGGCACGTCCAATTGGAAGGGGCACTCGAGCGTTACCGCTTGATGTTCGATCGCAACCCAGTGCCGATGTGGGTCTTCGCGCGCGATACGCTCAGGTTCCTGGACGTGAACAAGGCGGCCGTCGACCACTACGGGTACAGCCGCGAAGAATTCCTGGCGATGACGCTCAAGGACATCCGCCCTGCGGATGAGATTCCATTCCTCGTCTCTTCGATTGCGGAGCCGCTCTCGACGCCGACGCGCCAACGCTTATGGAAGCACCGCAAGAAGGATGGCTCGCTCATCGACGTCGAAATCGTTAGGACCGACATCGAGTTGCAGGGCCGAGCGGCGTCCTTCGCGCTGGCGAACGACATCACCGATCGTTTGGCAGCTGAATCCGCGATAGCCGGTGCAAAGGAGCGGATCGAGTTGCAGTTCGGCCGCCTCAAGGCACTACGCGCCATCGACCAGGCGATCCTCGGCACCACAGACCTGCGGCTGCTGCTAAAGAGCGTATTGCACGAGATCATGGCGCAGCTACGCGGTGACGCAGCCGTGATCTTCCTCCTCAATCCACACACGCTCACAGTCGACACGTCGGCCAGCATCGGTTATCGTACGCGTGCGGCCGAGCGGGAGCGGGTGCCGTTAGGCGACGGGGTCGCGGGTCGCGCAGCGCGTGAACGGCGCACGATCGCCGTGCCGGACCTTGCCGAGCACGAGATGAGCTCGGGCCTCAAAAGAGTCGCCGACGACGAAGGGATTCGCGCGGTATATGCCGTGCCGCTCATCGCCAAAGGTCAGGTCATCGGCGTGCTGGACGTCCTCTTCCGCAAGCCGTACAAGGTCAGCGACGACTGGCTCGAGTTCTGTGAAGCGCTCGCGGGACAAGCGGCGATGGCCATCGAGAGCTGCAAGTCCTTCGAGGATCTGCAGCGCGCGAACCTCGAGCTGTCGCTGGCCTACGATCGAACCATCGAAGGCTGGTCCCGCGCGCTTGACATGCGCGACAAGGAAACCGAGGGGCACACGCAGCGCGTGACCGAAATTACGATGCGCGTGGGCCGCTTAGCCGGCCTCAGCGAGCCCGAGCTCGTCCACGTTAGGCGTGGCGCCTTGTTGCACGACATCGGCAAGATGGGTGTTCCGGATGCTGTTTTGCTCAAGCCAGGTCCGCTGACGAACGACGAGTGGACAATCATGAGCATGCACCCGGTCTTCGCTGTCGAGCTGCTGGCGCCTATCGAGTACCTGCGCCCCGCGCTTGACATTCCGTACTGCCACCACGAGAAGTGGGACGGCAGCGGTTATCCGCGCGGTCTCAAGGGAGACCAGATCCCACTCTCTGCGCGCCTCTTCGCGGTAGTCGACGTCTGGGACGCGCTGCGCTCGGACCGGCCGTATCGCCACGGATGGCCGGGCTACAGAGTGCGCGATCACATCCTGGAAGGATCCGGATCGCACTTCGACCCAAATGCGATCGACCTCTTCTTCCGTTCGCTGAAGGAGCTGCCGAACGGTGGCGTGCTGTCTGACTACCGGATGGAGAGCATTCCGCTCGCTCTATAGCCACCCGGTGGCGCGTTAGGTACGCCGTCGCGCGGCTTGAGCTCGCGATTCCGCTCCCAGCCGCTGGCAATCATTGCGGACGGCGCGCAGCTAGCCGCCGCCGCACCAGCAGGCTAGTCAGCTCGCGCAGCGCCTCCTTACCTAACGAGCGCGCCGCGGCGTTCGACGACTGCACCAAGCGCTGCGAGAGATCGACAGCTGCTGTGTTCAACGTCTTGCTGCGTCTCCCCATGACGCGCAGCGCCCAGCTCACCCCTTTCTTCACGAAATTTCTATCATCCGTTGCAGCCGTTTCGATCAGCGCGAACGAGCGCAGAAACGGCTCGTCGTCCGACTGCTTGTCATGCAATGAAAGCCCAGCTAGCAAAGCGAAGGCGGCACGTCTGACGAACTCCTCTCGCCGCTTGCTCCACGCTCCGGCTTTCCGCCACGCATGTGCTGTGCGATCGAACAAGTGGAAGCAAAGGTGATCGCAGATTGCCCAGTTGTCGAAGTCGCGCGCCCAGCGGTCCATCTGAGCGGACGTGACAAGCGTGGGATCGTCGATCCACGCCGTGAGCATGCGTGCCTCGTACCATCCCGTTGCCCAGAGACTAGCCGCGAGCTCGTGGTCTCGGCCAATCGTCTTGGAATACTGCTTGAGCGCGCCGACAGACACGCCAAAGGATTTGGGCGCTACGATGCCGTACCGATCGAGCATCTGCTCTCGCGCACTCGCCGAGCCGTGGCGTTTGAGCCAGGTGACGACTTCGCGGACCCGCTCGGCGTTCGACGTCAAGCGCACGAGTGTTGCGCCGCTCAGTTACGGTCCTGCGCCGTTCGACGAAGAGCCTCCAGCGCCAAGCGGTGCGCGGCCGCACGAGCCGAGTCGCTCGGGACTGGCACGTTAGGCCGAATGCCGGTGCCTTCCCAGTTGGTCTTCGTGATCGGGTTGATTGCCCTACCGCTTGGCACGAAGACGCCGAAGTGATCGTTCAACCGCTGACCGCCACCTGGGTGAGCGCCGCCGCCGGTTGTGTCGCCGACAATCACGGCACGCTGCCGCGTCTGCAAGTTGTACGTGAACTCTTCCGCGGCGGAGAACGTCCGGCGACTCGTTAGGACATAAAGCGGCTTAGTGGGACCGAAGCGCTTCCCTGGAACCGAGGCACGCGTGTAGAAGTGGTCGGTGCGATTCGCCGGGCGCCAATACAGCGAATTGAGATGCACAGTGTCCGGCCCGAACAGATAGCTGGAAACGAGCGCCACGGTATGCGGGCTGCCACCTCCGTTGCGGCGCACATCGATGATGAGCGCGTCGGCATCGGCGACCTTGCTCATCGCTTCGCTGAGCGCTTCGCTCATCATCTCTGGCGGAATTCCGAAGGTGCGCAGCTCCAAATATGCAACGTTTCCTTCCAGTCGCTCCGGCGTCCCGATGCCGTAGTTTTCGGCCTTCATCCGATCTCGCATCTGCTGCTGTTGTTCCGGCGTTGGCCCTTCCCGGTTGGCCGGGAAGACGCGGTCGCTGTACGTCACACGCAGGTGTTTGTCGTGGCTCACCGACTGCAGATGCGCGGTGAGTGAATCGGCGAACCCTATTGCACTCGTTAGGCTCGAATATGCTCCTCGCTCGAGCCGCGCGCGAAGGTCACGCGCCATCTCCGTCGCCTTCTCCGGAAAGACATAGCCCGCGTCGAGCTTGGCGATGAGCGTGTCGATAATCTGCGCCCGTGTGGCGGCGTCGATCGTCGTATCGCGCGACGCGCGCGGTGGTTGTGCGACAGCACGAGACGGCTGCACGATAACGGAGACCAGGAGCGTGACGAGCAGGGTCGAGCGCAGCATTGAGAACCTCGAGGCGAGTGGCCAACGGATACGACACTATTCCGCTGTCCCGAGTTTACGCGCGTACCGACCTATCGCACAGGTGGAATTGGTCCGCCATGTTTGTGCGATGACAAAGCTTCGCAATCACTTGCTGGTGCCGCAGGTACTTCGCCGGGTGGCCCGCTGTTCCCCGGCCGCAGCGCTCCTATTGCTCGCCGTGCCGGAGGGTAGCAACTCGCAGCCAGCACCCCGCGTCGCCAAAGCCCAGTTCGGCCGCATGCCAGACGGCACCGTGGTCGACGGTTACACAATTCGCAACAAGACGGGCATTTCGCTGCACGCGATTACCTACGGCGGCATCATCACGGCCCTTCGGACGGCCGATCGCGGCGGCCGAATGGCCGACATCGTGTTGGGCTTCAACGACCTCGCGACGTACCTCGCTGGACATCCCTACTTCGGCGCGATCGTTGGTCGTTATGCCAATCGCATCGCGAAGGGGCGCTTCACGCTCGACGGCCGCACGTATCAGCTGCCGACAAACAACGGCGAGAATACGCTGCACGGCGGCACGCGCGGTTTCGATAAGGTTGTCTGGAAAGCGACGTCATTCGAAAACGACACCTCGGCTGGCATCATCCTCACGTACGTGAGTCCGGACGGCGACATGGGATATCCGGGCCGAGTCGACGTGCGCGTGGCATACACACTGACTGACAGCAACGAGCTGGTCGTCGACTACCTCGCGACGACGGATAAGGCCACACCGATCAACCTCTCGCAGCACACGTATTTCAATTTGGCCGGAGAAGGACAGCGCGACATTCTCGCGCACGTTCTGCAGCTCAACGCGAGCCGCTACACGCCGATCGACTCGACGTTGATTCCCACGGGCGCGTTAGCGTCTGTCGCAGGAACGCCGTTCGATTTCCGCACCGCTACTGCCATTGGCGCGCGCATCGGCCTAACGAACGAGCAGCTCGAGTTCGGCCGCGGCTATGACCACAACTTCGTGCTCGATCGGCGCGGTGCCGGAGTGCAACACGCGGCTCGCGTTGTGGAGCCGTCGACCGGTCGTACGTTGGACGTCTTCACCGACCAGCCGGGCGTACAATTCTATTCCGGCAACTTCCTGGACGGGTCCAACCGTGGCAAAGGCGGAGTGTACGCGCATCGGTCTGGCTTTTGCCTGGAGACGCAGCACTTCCCGGACTCGCCTAACAAGCCTGCCTTCCCGTCCACGATTCTGCGGCCCGGCGAACGCTTCAGGTCGCGGACTGTATTCCGTTTCGGGACTGTCAGCGGATAATCAGCTCTGTAATCCCGCTGAATGACGGGAGATCGTGCTCCACCACCACACGTACACGCGAAGTCGAGACCGGCTCGAGTAGCACAACGTTGCGTGCTGAAGCAAGCGGCCGTTCGGGCGTGCGCGAAAGAATGCGGGCATCGCGCCAATCGTTGTTGTCCCAGATCTGTACGGTGTAATTGCGCGGCGCCGTGATCCTGCCGTCGTCACCGAAAAGGTAAAGCTCCACTCGGCGCACGACGTTCGGGCTCCCCAAGTCGATCGCGACCCAGTCACGCGCGTTAGGCGATCCCGTAGCGCTCCAGCGGTTGCGCGAGTACTTCGTGAACGCCACGCGCATGTCGTTCACTTGCCGAACGCTGTCGTTCGGCGCGCTGAACGACGCTGATGCACGCGGAAAGCCGCGCGTTCCTGCATTGAATGCCAGGTCTTGTGTGGCCGCTACTGCTGGTTGAAGCGGCAGTCGCTCGGCGCTCCACACTTCCAGCTCGGACAGCCCTAACGCTGCGCCACTTTGTGGCGTCAAGATGATGCGTACTCTTGACGTGGTTAGCGGCGCGAAGGAGACGACATTTGCCCGCCGCCCTTCGGGCTCGGATGGATGGCGTCGCTGTGCGGGGATGGTCATCCACCGGCCTTCTCGCCACATGTGCACGTCGTAGCGCGCCGGCGCGCGGACGGCTGGTCGAGCGTCTCCTGACGCGTCGTCGAGCGGGTACAGCACGATCTGCCGTATTGTGCGCGCGACGCCAAAGTCGAGCGTCACTGTATCCCGCGCGTTAGGCGAGGCAACTGTCGTCCAGCGATTCGCAGGGGCCTTGTGATACCAATAGTTCCCGTCGACGAGGTAGGTGGGCGGATTCTCCGGAGCCGCATATGATACGTCGACAAACGGAAATGCTCCCCGCCCGTTGTTCACGGCAACGTTGATCATCCGCGGAGGCAACGGCACGCGGCGCGGCCTTCCCAAGTAGGCGACGATTCTTTGCAGGCTTGGCGCGTTCGCTATTGCCTCACCGTCGGCCAGAATCGTAAGGCCGCGGCCTTGGGCGTAACGAGTGCCGTCGCGATCCCAGATAACGGTTAGGCGTCGTCCGTGATAGCGTACATCGTCCAGCGCGAAATACGCCCAGTCGCTCGGCGCGAGCGGATTGACCTCGACGCTGTCGTCGGCCCTCGGACGCAAACCAACCAGGCCCGTGACGAGAAGATTGACGTACCCCGAGTGAAAGTAGTGCTCGCTGTGGTATTGCGTGTCGTGGCCGTCCCACGCGCCGTCGTCTGGGTTCGCGGCTTCGGCGATGTACGGTCGTCCCGCCTTTCGCTGCGTACGCGTGTAAGCGTCGAACAGCGTCATCCAGTCGCGAGCGCTGACGGCGCTCTGTTCGTAGCCGTTCAGCAAGTTGGCCATCGCGACCAGCGTCTGGGTCGTGGCGAACGGCCACGAGTTCCCGCTCCACCAGCAGCACGTCGGCGAGATATAGAACTGCGGATCACGCCGCTCCGTGGTGGTGGGGCCAAAGCGCGCGAGAAAGCGCGTGCTGTCCATGAGAAATCGCCACGCGCGCTCGTACCCCTTCCCCTTCTCAGGAAGACTGAACTGCCACGGCACATATCCGATCAGTTCGCGACCGAACTCGCTGCCGGAGAACTTGCCGCTCTCGTACGTGCGTGTGCGCGCTCTCACACCATCCTTTTCGTCGCTTGCCGCTTGATGCAGAAAGAACTCGCGCCGAGGGTCCCACAACTCGTTCTGCACGCGTTCGCGCAATGATTCGGCACGTCGAACGAATTCACGCGCGGTTTCGCCATCCCCAAACAGCGCAGCGGCTCGCGCGATCGCTTGTGCGTCCGCGAACATATACGTGTTGAGTGTGGGACGATAACCGACTGCGCCTTCGTCGAAGTCGTCGGTCTGGCGGCTGTTGATGTTCCGTTCCATCCCGTCATGCAGCCCGTCCCAGCGGAACATGCGGTGCTCCGCATCCCAGCGCTCAGTCATCCACCCAGCGTATTGGCGCTTCATATGTGGTAGCAGCCGCCGCAGGAAGCTCGTGTCGCCGAGAACCTGGTACGTCCCCCAGATCGCGGCAGCGTACCAGTTGCTGTAGCTGCGCGGCTGCGCGCCTAACGTCTCGAACCAGTAGCGCGCGAAGTCGTCGATGATACGACCATCATTGAGCCAGCGGATCTCCTCGAGTTGATGCCCCAGCGGACAGCTGATCGCTCCGAACGCCCCCGCCCAGAACGGGCGGTCTATGAATTCGGTGAATGTGTAACCCGTCTCCGGAGAGCCATACGTTAGATGCTTGGTGACGAGCTCCCAGCGATAGTAGTACGTCGCGTCGATCGCGCTGTCCGGTGACTCGAATGCTGGCGTACGCGCGGCGAACCAATCGAAATCGCGGTTGTCCCACCACGTTTGACGCGCGAGCAAGGCGCGCTTGTCCAACACTTGCCCGTGCACCGGCGGTGCGTATGTGATCAGCGCGACGAAGAGCGCTGGTGTCAATCGTCGCGTCATCGCCGAGCGTGCCACGTTGCATCCCGTACGCGCAATTGTGCGACGACCGAAGTGCTTATCCAGTCATTCCGTTTGGTTTGCTCTTTCATCATAGCACCGTTTGCGCTGCCTAACGACTTTTTTGCGTGCTCTGCGGCTGGTAGAGACTGCAATCGCTCGTGGCGCGATGCCTGCAGGCTAAGACGTCAGGTACGGCTGGATAGCGTGCTGAGCCCGCGATGAACAGTTGCGCTTGCTTACGCCCGCTTGTGGCGCACTGAACAGCAACACAAACGCGCCGAGGGGGAAACAACAATGATCTCGAAACGAGCCATCACTGGATTGGTCGCGGCTCTCGCCATCTCAATAGCATGCGGTGGCCGAGAACCGTCTGCTACTCCGTCGGAGTTACAGGGACAGGGCGAGGCAGTGCTCACGGTGACGAATGACTACCTGAACGATGTAACCGTGTACGCCGTGCGAGCAGGCACGCGCGCTCGGCTGGGAACGGTATTCGGATTCAAGACCGAAACGCTGCCGATCCGAAACACGATCCTGTTTGGGGCCGGGTCCGTTCGTCTTTTGATCGAAGAGAACGCCACGGGCCGAAGACACCTGACGGAACCGTTCATGGTGGGCCCAAACGACGCGATCGACGTCACCGTTCGAAGCCCGCTCAGCCTGTCGAGCTTCATCGTGCGGCATCGCTGACCGCGGGCAGGGTGTCGATCTCGCGGCAGTACGTTCGTCGTGCTGTCAAATGGAGCTCTCGAACCGTTCTCGAGAGCTCATCGACTCGAGGCAGACACGAGAGTGTCAGAGGGTATTGGTATGCGACAGCTCACGATCAACACGTTTCTCACCGTCGACGGCGTTATGCAGGCGCCTGGGGGGCCAGAAGAGGATCCGACGAACGGCTTTACACACGGCGGCTGGTCCGTGAACTACTGGGACGGCGTAATGGGCCGGAACATGGACGAATTCATGGGTCATCCGTTCGACCTGCTTCTCGGTCGCAAGACGTACGAAATCTTCGCCGCGCACTGGCCGCACGTCACTAACGACCCCGCGGCGGACGCGCTCAACAACGCGACCAAGTACGTGGCGTCGAGAACGCTCAGCGAGGTCGAGTGGCAGAACTCACAGTTGATCAGAGGTGACGTCGCGCAAGAAGTAGCGAAGCTCAAGCGTGGAAATGGCCCGGAGATCCAGGTGCACGGCAGCGCGAACCTGCTCCAGACGCTGCTCAAGAATGAGTTGATCGATGTCTATCGGCTGTGGATCTTCCCGCTCGTGCTTGGTACCGGCAAACGCCTATTCGCGGACGGGACGATTCCAGGCGCGCTCAAGCTCGTCGACTCGAAGACGTCAACGACCGGCGTGATAATCGCCACGTTCGAGCCAGCTGGCGCGATCGAGTACGGCTCCTTCGCGCTGGATCAACCGACGGAGGACGAAGTCGAACGTCGTAAGGCACTCGCCGTCGGCGCACGTTAGGCGGTCGCCGTTCCGCATGCTGACCGCCGGTAGGAGCCGGACGTGCGGTTGGCAGCCACGACGAAGAGCCTGCCGCACCTCTGACGCCTTACGAGTTTATGCTTCCTTCCAGTCAGAGGAGACCACGATTCCCAAGCGACCAACGAAAGACGAACTGCTAAAGGCCGCCGGCCGCACGGTGGCCGACATTATCGCGCCCGGACTCGACGTTCTCTTTTGCGGCATCAACCCCGGCCTCTACTCGGCGGCGACTGGACATCATTTCGCACGGCCCGGAAACCGGTTCTGGCCAGCGTTGCACCTGGGAGGATTCACGCCGCGCCTGCTTGCGCCTCACGAGGAGAACCAGCTGCTCACCTGGAACCTTGGCATGACAATCATCGTGCGGCGCGGCACGGCAACCGCGGCCGAACTGACGCCTGCGGAATACGTGGCCGGAGGACGCGCGCTCGTTAGGAAGCTGCGCAAGTACAAGCCGCGCATGCTCGCCGTGTTGGGCGTCGGCGCCTTCCGCGCGGCATTCGCCAAACCGACAACGCAGCTGGGGCTGCAACCCGATCCGATTGCAGACACGCCGGCGTGGTTGCTGCCAAATCCGAGCGGACTGAACGCCAACTATCAGCTGCCGGACCTCACGCGGCTTTTTCGTGAGCTGCACGACTACGTGCGCGACAACCCCGGTTAGGCAAGATCTGTAGCGAGCACCGGCAGCCGGCGGATTCGACGTCCGGTTGCCGCGTAAAGCGCGTTCAATACAGCGGGAATCAGCGGCGGCACAGACGGCTCGCCCATTCCAAACGGCTGTTCGCCGTGACTGGGCACGATGTGCGTCTCGATGACCGGAGCTTCGCTCATGCGCACAACTGGGAAATCGCGGTAGGTGCCCTGCTCCACTCGGCCGTCTTTGAACGTGATCTCACCTTTCATGTTTGACAGCGCCCAGATCACGCCGCTCTCGACCTGCTGCTCGATGCCGAGCGGGTTGATGACGACACCGCAGTCCACCGCGCAGGTGACCCGGTGGACGGTGAACGGCAGGTATCCGTTCCGTCGCTGGTTAGGCAACGACACTTCCGCGACATACGCGAGGTGTGTTTCTCCGTCGTACACGTTGCACGCAACGCCTCGACCACGCCCTGCCGGCAATGGCGTGCCCCAGCCGGACCGCTCGCGCACAAGCTCGAGCACTCGGCGCAGACGTGCCCGATCTATCGTTAGGCCGCCGGCTTTGACCGTTTCCTCTGCGTCCCGCAGCAGTGACAGTCTGAATTCCAGCGGATCGGCCGCAGCGGCCTGCGCTAGCTCATCCACGAAGCACTCGCGCGCGAACGTCGACGGCGGCGAATAGACCGCGCGCCATGGTCCGATGCGATAGGGCACGTCCACTCGCACGTACGACGTCTCGATCGCCGGGAACGCGTATGGGATATCATAGGCACCCCACATCGAATCCTGGAAATACGCGACGGGATCTTTGAGATCGTCCGCAGTCGGCGGACCAGAGAGGTTGTGCAGCGACGCCACCTTCTTGTGGCGCCACGCGAGCGGCCGGCCGGATTGATCGATCGCGCCGAACATCTGATGCAGCGACGCGTTCTGAAAGTGACCATGGCGCATGTCGTCTTCGCGCGTCCAAAGCACCTGCACCGGCGCGGCGATCGCGCGCGATAGTTCTGCAGCTTCGAGCGCGTAGTCGACGGCAAGACGACGTCCGAACCCACCACCGATCAGCGTAGGAGTCACGTGCACGGCCTCAGGCTGCATGCCAAGTAGCCGGGCGACGTCTCGCTGCACTTTGTTAGGCGCCTGCGTCGGGACCCAGACTTCGCAGCGGCCGTCGTGCACGTGCGCCACGCAATTCATCGGCTCGACCGGCGCGTGCGCCGCGAACGGATAGTCGTAGCGCGCCTCGACGATCTTCGCGTTAGGCGTCGCGCTTCGTGGCGACCCGACGCTCCGTGTGATAACCCCTGCTTCACCGAGCCCCGCTTGGAGTGTCTTCCAATGGTCAGCCGAGTTGAAGCCACGGTTCTCGCCTTCGTTCCACTGAACCGTCAGCGCGGCGCGGCCCTTGAGAGCCGCCCAGGTATTCGTGGCCACAACCGCCACGCCGCTCGACAGGCGCTGGACCGCACCTACACCACGCACGCGCCGCGTCGCCGTCGAATCGATCGCGGCGATAGTTGCTCCGGGAACTGGCGGACGCACGATCGTGGCGACAAGCATGCCTGGAATTCGCGTGTCGATTCCGTACTTGGCGCTGCCGTCGACGATGTGCGGAGCATCGATCCGTGCGCGTCGCGTGCCGACGATGCGCCGTTCGGCGGCGGTTTTGGCGCGTGCGTTCGTCGGGACCGTTAGGCGCGCAGCAGCCGGCACGAGCTCGCCGTAGCGCAATCTGCGTCCGCTCGCGTTATGCACGACAGCGCCGGTGTCGCTCGTGCACGCCGAGGCGTCGACCCCCCACTTCGCTGCCGCGGCTGCAATGAGCATCGCTCGCGCGGCGGCGCCGGCCTCGCGCAACGGCCGCCAACTTCCGCCGATGCTCCAGCTCCCGCCCGTGTTCAGCCGAGTGAATAACGGTCCCGGAGAGGCCTGCACGAGCTCAATGGCAGACCAGTCAGCATCCAGCTCGTCGGCGAGAATCATGGCGAGCGATGTGCGAACTCCCTGCCCCATTTCCTGCTTGCCGATCGCGAGGACCGTGCGCCCGGTCTCGTCAATGGCGATCCATGCGTTAGGTGCGAACCTCGCCGGCGCTTTGTAGACGGTGACCGCGTCGCCCGTCCGGCGGATGCCCAGAATCAGCGCGGAGCCGCTCAGAGCACCATAGCGGACGAAATCGCGACGCGATGTCATGGCGCCCCTCGCACCACGCGATGTATCGCGCGCCGGATGCGTGGGTAGGTGCCGCAGCGACAGACGTGCTGATCGAGCGCGGCATCGATGTCGCTGTCAGTCGCGTTAGGCTTCGCTTTGAGCAACGCGCTGGCCGTCAACAGCATGCCAGCCTGGCAATAACCGCACTGCGACACGTCTTCCTCGAGCCACGCACGTTGCAGCGGATGATTGCGGTCGCTCGAAAGCCCTTCGATCGTCGTGAAGCGCTTCCCGGCCGCGTCCGCCGCTGTGATCTGACAAGATCGCACTGCCCTGTCGCCCTGCAGGACCGTGCACGCACCGCAGACGCCAACGCCGCAGCCGTACTTCGTACCAGTGAGCATGAGCTCGTCGCGCAGGATCCAAAGCAGCGGCGTGTCGTTCTCGACGTTCACGGAGCGAGGCTGCCCGTTTACAACTATAGCTATGTCGGCCATGTGCGTTCGTTCGCGGCGACACTAAGCTACTCGTGCCTCCGCCGGCCGATGTCAGCAATGCGTAAGGATTGCGTCTGCGTATGCCTGCTGCTTCGACCTAACGAGGCGGAAACCGTCTCACCATTGTTGCGTACGAACCGTCGTCCCAACGAGGAGTCGTATGAACTCGCGTGCTGTGTTCCTCTTGATGTCCGCTGTTGCTAGCGCATTCGGGAGTTCCGAGGCTGACGGCCAGCAGACAATCGCGCCTGACCTTAGTGCGCTCGCCGGAGCGCAGGGCTTGCAGGTCTACAACCGCACGCTCACTGCCTTCACCGACGGTGTGATGAAGGGCGTTCGTTTTGACGCGAAACCCGGTGACGGCATCGCGTACCTGAAGGGTATCGAGTTTGCCAACGGGACGATCGAACTAGACATCCGCGGCAAAGACGTCCAGGGGCAGAGCTTTGTCGGCGTGGCTTTTCACGGAGTCGATTCCACCATCTACGACGCCATTTATTTCCGGCCTTTCAACTTCCTGGCGACCGACTCGGCGCGACTCGCCCACGCCGTGCAGTACATCTCTCACCCAATGCACACATGGGACAGATTGCGAAACGAGCATCCGGGGGCGTACGAAAAGCCGGTGTCACCGCCGCCGGACCCTAACGGGTGGGTGCACGCGCGCATCGTGATTGCCGGACCAACGGTGAGCGTCTTCGTCGGTGAAGCGCGGGAACCCAGCCTCGTTGTGAAGCGCCTGAGTGAACGCCGCAAAGGACTCGCTGGCGTCTGGGTTGGGAACGGCTCCGCGGGCGATTTCGCCAACTTGAGGATTCGTCCTGGCGGCTAGGTTACGAAGCCTAACGCGCTCCCGCAGCCTGGAAAATCAGGCAAGTTGTCGTTCCAGAGGCGACGAGGTTGCCTGTGGCATCCCTAACGCGGCCATCGGCTGACGCCACGCGCGCGCCGCGCGAAACGATCGTCCCTTCGATCCGCAGTTCGCCAATGTCGTGCGTGATCGGCTTGTGGAAGGCGATCTTGATCTCCAGCGTCGTGTACCCCTCGCCTGGCTTGAGCGTCGAATGCACAGCGCAACCCATCGCCGTGTCGAGCAACAGGGACGCATAGCCCCCATGAACGGAGCCAATCGGGTTGTAGAACGTCTCGTTAGGGATCGCACGAAAAACGACGCGTCCGACCTCCACTTCAACCGGCGCGAGTGGCATGACCGCGGATATCGGCGGTTGCGGATAGCGCCCTTCCAGAATCCCCCGTAGGAAATCCACTCCTGCCTGACGCTGGACCTCGCTGAGAGGAACGGTCCCCACGGTTCTGTTCGTGAGCGGATTGATTGCGGCCATGGAGCGCTCAGTGCGATCGCGCGGTCGACACCGCGTTGGCTGCCCCTTCCTTATGAAGCCACGCGCCCTTCTCCACGGCCTGCTCCACGAGTGCATCGACGTCGACTGCTTCCGTGCGGAAGTTCACGATGCAGGCGCGGATCGCAAAGCGCCCATCGATCACCGCATTTGATGGAAACACGCGCCCGGAAAACTGCAGCTCCGCCATCAGCCGCTCGTTCAGGCGATTGAGATACGGTTCGGCGGATGGATCATCGCGTAGCTCGGGCGGGACGTAGCGGAAACACGCGATGGAGAGCGACGGGCGCGGACCAACTGGTGCGAGCTCCGCGAGCGATTCGGCACGACTATATAGATACTGCGCCAGCTCGACGTCATGCGCGATGCGGCGCTGGTACGCGTCCCAGCCATGAGCCAGGAGTGAAACCCAGATCTTGAGCGCATGAAATCCGCGCGAGAACTGCGGGCCTAACGCGAAGAGGTCTACGCCGCGACCGGTCAGCGCCTTGTCTTCGTAGACGTAGCTGGGATCAATCGAGAACGCATCCGCGAGCAACTGCATGTCGCGCACAATGACGACGCCGCCAGAGTGCGGAGTGTATAGCCACTTGTGCGGATCGAGCGCGATCGAGTCCGCGCGTTCGATTCCGGCAAAGAGCGGACGCAGCACGTCGGTGAGCGCCGCCACACCGCCATAGGCGCCATCCACATGCAACCAGAGGCCATGCTCTGCGCAGACGTCCGCGATTTCATTGATTGGATCGATCGCGCCCGTCGAGACCGTACCGGCAGTCGCGATCACGGCGATCGGTTTGTGACCGTTTGAAATGTCGCGCCTAACGGCGGAGCGAAGCTCATCGACGCGCATTCTGAGGGTGACGTCGACCGCCACGATGCGCACGGCGTCCCGCCCCAAACCCATCATGTCGGCACCGCGCGTGTTGATATCGTGAACCTGCGACGACGCATACATCGTGAGCGGCGGACCGGCGCGCGTCCCGAGCTCGCGGATCGACCAGCCAGCCCGCGCATCACGCGCCGCCTTGAGCGCGATGAATCCGGCCATCGCGCCGCCTGACGTCACGTATCCACCGGCCGTCGGCGGGAGACCTAACCGGCTCGCGAACCAGCGGCCGAGGTGCAGCTCGATTTCGGTCGCCGCGGGCGAGAGGCGCCAGCCACCGACGTTCTGATTTATCGCCGACGCGATGAGATCCGCTGCCGTACCGGGAACCGTTCCGGCGCCCGTGATATACGCCATGAATCCGGGATGTCCGGTGTACGTGGCGTGCTCCAGCACGATTGTTTTGAGAGCCGCCATGAGCTCTTCTGTCGATAGCGGCTCGTTAGGTATCGGTCGCGTGACGGCCGCTCGCACCTGCTCGGCCGTCGCTCGACCGCCGACTGGCATCGACGGCAGCCGTTCAAGCAGCTCGCCCCACAGCTCTACGATCCGCCCGCCGAAGGCTCGAGCACGGTTCGCGTCCCAGGCGAGATCGCGCACTGCTGCGATCGGCGCCTGACGATTGTGATGTCGTCTCTCGACTCCCGTATCCTGCTTTTGCATTGCGATGCTCGTTGTTGTGGCCCGCCCATAAATGTCTTCCCCACCGCAACACGTAAGTTGCGGCAGAACCCATCAAACTGCTTCCGTTTTCGTGCTAATCCTCGAACGCGTCCATTGGTGCCCGATCAAAGGGGTCTGACCCCTTTGATCGCGCGATGTCCTGCCAGGGAATCTGGGGCGAGCGGTAGTAATTCACGCCGAGGATGTTCCAGCGCGGCGCGTGCGTCGCGATGCGCACGCGGAAGGATTCCCAGCTTCGCGTACTCTGTGGCGTCCAGGCGACTTCAGCGAGCGCTGGCAGCCGCGGAATCGCCAGATACTGGAGCGCGGTCATGTTGCGCAACGTTTCGGTCCACATCGGTGCCTCGATGCCTACGATGTTGGATTCAGTGACGCCCTTCATGAATGTCGCCGGATCCCAATCGTAGGCATGCTGCACTTCGATCAATCCCGCCCACGTGAGGCCAAGCTCCGTATTCCTGTCGTACTTCATGTCGAGATACGTGCGGCTTCCGGGCGAGAGGATCACCTTCGCTCCGTATTGAATCGCGTGCGCAGCAACCGAATCCGTGGCCCACGCCTGCGCGATCGTCGTCGGACGAAGGCGTGTATGCGCAATCTCTTCCCATCCCACCATTTGCTTTCCGTGGCGCGCGATGATGTCCTGCGTGCGTTCGACGAACGTGGCGTAGTCTTCCTTACTGAGAATTGGATTCTCGTCGCCGCCCATGTGGAAGTAGCGCCCTGGAGTGAGCGCGGCGATTTCGCGCACGACGTCGTCGACGAGCGCGTACGTCTCTTCCTTGTTCGCGCAGAACGTGCTCCAGCCAACTTCGGTGCCTGTATACAGCATCGGGCCGCGTCGGCTGCAGCTCAGCTCCGGATATCCGACAAGCGCCGCGTTTGTGTGGCCCGGCATGTCGATCTCGGGGACGATTGTCACGAAACGATCCTGCGCATAGCGGACGATCTCGCTGTACTCGTCCTGCGTGAAGAAGCCGCCGGGACCGCCACCGACCTGCGTGCTGCTGCCTAACGCTGTTAGCTTGGGGCGCGACTTGATCTCGATGCGCCAGCCCTGATCGTCCGACAGGTGCAGATGCAGCACGTTCATCTTGTACAGCGCGAGCAGATCCACGTACTGCTTGATCTCCTTCATCGTTAGGAAATGCCGAGCGATGTCGAGCATGGCTCCGCGCCACGCATAACGCGGCCGATCCGTGATGCGGACTGCTGGCACCGTCCAAGCCATCGGCGACAGCGCCATGTGTGATTCGATCTGTGGCGGCAGCAACTGTCGCAGAGTTTGTGTGCCGTAGAACAATCCGGCTGGTGTCGCGGCCGTAATGCGCACCGAGTCGGGCGACACGATAAGCCGGTATCCTTCGGCGCCAACCTCTGTGTCCGCCGAGAGCCGCAGTGCGATGGCGCGACGAGCCGACGCTCCGGCGGTCGAGACCGGAATCGCAAAGCCTGTCGATGGTCGCAGGATCGCAGCGAGTTGTTCTGCGATGCGCGCGGCATCAGCGTTGCCGCCGTCCACGACGATGCTCGCGGAATCCGTGAGCACGAAAGCCTCGCCCGGACCCGCGGTGAGAGAGACCGGCTCGGGAACGACGAGTGGCGCCTGCGGGCCGCGCGCTTGAACCGGCGCAGGGGTACCTGTACGTGTCGCGGGGGCGCACGCGGAGAGTAGTGCGCAGCAGAAGCCGAGAAGTGCCTTGCGAGTATGCATTCGCGGGAGCCGAGTGAGCGTGATCTGAACAGTAATAGGCCTAACGCAACACGAAGAGCACGGTTGGGTCGAGCGGATATCTGCCGAAGCGTCTTCCGTAAATCGCGAGCCCGCCAGGAAGCGCGTCGTCAACCTCCAAGCGAATCACGAATTCGCCGGACCGCTCTGCGTGCGCAACTGCACCGGCAGAAATCGGAACGCGAATAAGCTGTCCGTATGATCCGGCTTCATGCAGGTGGCCGTCGCGTGGCTGTGCATGCCAACTCAAGATGCCGCGCGAGTCGGCGGGATCGTCCGACAATTCCCAGCGTCCCGCGAGTTGTCCATTGACGCGCACGGTAACGGCGCTCGGGAATGGCGTAGTACTTGTCATCGGATAGCTGTTGGGGTTGCGACTCCTGTCGCGAAAGCCGCCGCCGCGCATGTAGTCACCCTGATCAGCTTTGGTTGTGTCGCGGTCCTTCCCATTGAGTCGCTTCGCTGAAGCTTCGACGAGGAATGTCGCGCTCGCGACCTCGTTCGCACTGAGACCTCGGGGCCACGGGATTTTATACTCGAAGAAGCCGCTCCCTGCCCCATTCAGCTTGCGATCACCCAGCACCTTCCACTGCTTGAGCGACCAGCGCGCATCACGTACCTGGGTGGCTGGAACGTGCGCGACGCGCACGCGACGGCCGTCGGATATCGACGCGGCCGCCGCCGGCTCGGCGTCAACCACGAACGTTGTGAAGTTACGCTGAAGTACGCGGCCCGCTGCGTCCTCGAGGCGAACGGCCAAGACAGCGACCGCTGGTTCGTTAGGCATGCTCACGGCGAGCGGCGACAGTGCTTCCGCCATCCACGGCCGATACGGCACTCGCCTCGTGTAAGTGCCGTAACTGCGCTCCTCGCCGAGCGCGTTCCAGCCGCGCAACTCGGCGTGCAGCGTCAGCGAATCGCCGAACGGCTGGCCGCTGAGGTACGATGCGTACAGCGGCACGTCGACGCGCTCGCCCGGTCGCACCGACAGGCTCAGATCGGGATCGCCGACGGCGATGTATAGCGGCGAGTGCAGATCTCGCAGCGTCATCCCGTCGACAATTGCACCGAGTCCCGTCTCTTTCCACGTTCTGTCGAAGCGCCAGTAGCCGTTCCATTCGTTGATGACATCGTGATGCTCGGTGTAGAGCCAGCCGGCGAGCTTCGGATGACGGCGGAAGGCGTCGACTGCGCGATGATAATCCCAGCTCCAGTCGACGTCGCCCGTGCTCCCTTCGTAGCCCCAAACGTTGCCGAACTCCGAGTTCAGCATCGGCTGACGCGCCTGACGCCACCCCGATTCGAAGTTCCACGGCGATCCGGCAAACGTGCTGTCGCTCAGTCGCCCCACGTGACTCTCCCAGCGCCAGCCGGGCAGGTAATCATGCCACGTATTGAGGTCCGTCTCCGTGTGGCCTCTTCGGCAGCAGGGCGAGTTGTCTTCGACGAGGCGCGTGGGGTCGAGCGACTTCGTTAGGCGGTAGACGCTCACGACCTTGCGTTGCGTCTCGGGCAAGTAGCGCTCCTGATCGCCCGTCTTTGTGTGAAGACCCCACGTCTCGTTGAACAGCACCCACGAGAAGACAGCCGGATGGTTGTAGTCGCGGTCGATCATCCCTCGCAGCGCGAACTCATGCTCGCGAAACGCAGCCGAGTCGGGTGGACCCCACCAGTTAGGCACATCTGCCATGATGAGCACACCGAGGCGGTCCGCCCAGTACAGCTTGCGCGGCGCTTCGATCTTGATGTGCTCGCGCAGGCCGTTGAGGCCGATCTGGCGCGCGCGCAGAATCTCCTCGCGCAGCACGCTGTCGCTCGGAAATGTGTAGTACCCATCCGGGTGATATGCCTGATCCAGCGCCAGCTGCAGGTAGACCGGCGTGCCGTTTATGGCGACGTACGGATAGTTCGTTCCAGGTAGGTCCACGACGGAGATCGAGCGCATGCCGAAGTACGTCTTCACCCGATCTTCGACGACGCCCTCGCCTGAAACGCTAGCTGTCACCTCGTGCAGGAATGGATCCTCGAGTGACCAGCGGCGCGCGGCAGGCACCGGCACTTCGATGCGTGCTGCCGAAGCCCCGCGCGCAATTCGCGTCGTGACGTCCGGCTGACCAGTGCGGTTCGTGAACGTTAGGCGCAGCGTGAGGTCCCGCGGCGCCGTCTCGCGCAGGCGCACATCGACGGCCACGCCGCTCAAATCCTGCCGCGGCGTGAGGTGGATCGATTCGAGTGGCTGTGAGCCGCGCGCCTCGAGGTAGACCGTCTGCCACATCCCGCGCGCCTTTCCGTACCCCTGTTTCCCCTCGAGCTTGAACTGATGCGCCGTGTCATCAACGCGCACGGCGAGGCGCTGCGCCTGCCCCACACGGGCCAGCGGCGTCAGCTCGAAGGCGAACGGAGTGTACCCGCCCTGGTGATCGCCGAGTTTTTGTCCGTCGAGCCAGACGCGTGTTTGCCAGTCGCTGGCGCCAAAGACGATGAAGATCCGTTTACCACGCCACGATTCCGGGATCGTGATCGGGCGGGAATACCAGCCAATGTCGGCGCTGTCGGGAACACCCGAAAGCAATGATCCCCACGAGAACGGTACAAGAATCTGCAGCGTGCCGGGTAAAGCGCCGCGGGCCCAGCCGGCTCGCTCGCCCTCGTTAGGCGCGTCGAAAGCGAAGCGCCAGGAACCATTCAGATTGAGCCACTCGGCGCGCTCGAAGTCAGGGCGCGGGTGCTCCGGGAGCGGGATCGTTGCCGGCGCTGGTTTTTGTGCGCTCAGCGCGGTTGAGACTACTGCGAGGTAGACGAGACTCCGCCCTAACGCGTGCGGCAGGACAGCCACTCGCGCGTCGAGCCGTCGGTTTGTGCTGTTCATCGTGTGAGACACTGAGTTAGAATGTCGCGACGCGGCCCGATGTCGGCCACTCACAACAATCATGTTGACGTGTTGATGTTCTCCCGCTCCGTGTCCCCTGTCCCCTGTCTCTGGTCCCTTTCCCCGGGCTTCCGGCTGTTTGTCGCCGCTGTATTGGCAATTTCAGCGAACAGTTGCCAGACGAAGCAGGCAGACGTTGGCGAAGTCTTCACGACGCGCACGCTGGCCCTTTCGTATCTGCGGCGCGGGCAACTGCCTGAAGCCGAAGCGCAGTTTAAGAAACTGATCGCGCTCGTCCCAGACGACCGGCTCGGCTACGCCAACCTCGGTCTCACATATTTGCAGGGAGCGCGCTATCGCGAGGCAGAAACGCAGCTGCGCCGCGCGCGTGAGCTCGATTCGACGAACGCGGAAGTTGGGCTTCTGCTGGCCAAGTTGTACTCGCTCACCGGACGTGCCGACGAGGCGCGCAGGACGATCGAACAGATACGCGACACCGCCGCGAACGGCCGCGCGTTGTACGCTCTCGCCGAGCTCGAAGCGGAGCAAGCTGACACCCCCGCGCTGCGCAGATACGAGGAGCGGCTCAGGCAGGCACTCGCCGCGGCTCCAGCAAACATCGCGATTCGCGTTCAGCTGATCGACGTGTTCGCGAAACGAGAGCACCTCGACAGCGCTTTGCGGCAGCTGGAAGAATTGCGTCGCATTCCACCTGAAGCGCCACAGGAAGTGAGACCATACCTAACGAGTGCCGTCAGGTTGCTGCAGGACGGTAAACTCGCCGAAGCACGAGCCCCCCTCAACCGATTCCTGAGTCTCGTCAAAGGCACGGTTCCATATCAGGCGTCGCTGGATGAAGTGAAGTGGGCCGAGGCACCTCTTGTGGGGCGGCCAGTATTGACCTTCGCGGCGACGCATTTGATCACGCTGCGCGGCGTGCGCGAGAGGGCGACGACAGACTCGGTGCAATTCGTCGATGTGACAGATGAGGCGGGGCTCTTCGATCCACGCTCGCGCACGGCGGCGCGCAACGCGCCGGCAGCGACAGCTGGTGCGACTGCGCTCGCCACTGGAGACGTGGACGGCGACGGCGACGACGACGTGTTCGTCTCGTTCTGGTCGCCCGAGCAGCAGATGCCGGTCGCTCATCTCTATTTCGTCTCGGGCGGCTTCGCGCGCGACATGACAGAGCGGGCCGGCATTTCACTTCCAAATGGGGCCGCATCCGCGACGTTCGCGGACTTCGACAATGACGGCTGGCTTGACTTGTTCGTTATCGGCGGGGCTGGACGCGCCCACCTGCTGCGCAACCGCGGCAACCGCCCGTTCGAGGACGTGACTGCCAAAGCCGGCATTGGCCAGGTGAACGGGGCGCGCAAGGCGCTCTTTGTGGACCTCGATCACGACGGCGACTTGGATCTCCTGCTCGCCGGACGTCCGCTCGTTGTGTATCGCAACAATCTGGACGGCACGTTCACAGAAGCGGCGGCGAGTTTCGGTTTGGCCAGCAAGAGCGCGGGCGACGCCACGTTTGGCGATTTCAGCGGCGACGGACGCATCGATCTGGTGCTGCCTAACGAGCAAGGCGTGACGTTCTTACGGGGCGCCGGCGCGCAAGGGTTCAGCGATGTGACAGCGGCGAGCGGTCTCGCGACGGGCGGGAATGCGGGCGCCGTGACGGCGGGCGATTGCAACAACGACGGTTTGGTCGACCTCTTCGTCGCTGGTGCGAACGGTACCGCCATCTGGCGCAACAAGGGCGACGGCAGCTTCGCGCTCGATCACCGCTTTAGCAGCTCGCTGCAGCAGCTGCGCTCCATCGCCCCACTCGCAGCCGAGTTCGTGGACTACGACAACGATGGCTGGCTCGATCTCGTCGTCGGTGGCAGACCTCAGAAAGCTGGAGAGCCCGCGCTCTTCGTCTTCCGCAATGGCGGCAATGGCGCCTTCGCTAACCGCTCGACGATCATCCCGCACGCCATCCGGTTAGGCGGGGCGAACGCGCTGCACGTGACCGACATCGATCAAGATGGCGACGAAGACCTGCTACTTACTGACCTAACGAGCACGTCACGTCTTCTCCGCAATGAAGGCGGAAACAGCAACATGGCGGTGCGCGTGGAGCTCAAGGGCCTCCGCACCGGCAGCGGGAAGAACAACGTTTTTGGCGTCGGCGCGCGTCTCGAGCTCCGAGCCGGTGAGATCTACCAGACCCGCGTCGTGACTGGACGGGTCACACACTTCGGTCTGGGGCCGCACCTCAAGGCCGACGTACTGCGCGTGGAGTGGCCTAACGGCGTGCCGCAGACAGTTTATCTGCCCGGCACGGACCACGACGTCGTCGAAGCCGAGATGCTCAAGGGGTCGTGTGCGTTCTTGTACACGTGGGACGGCACCCGTTTCAACTTCGTGACCGACGTCATGTGGCGTAGCGCGTTAGGCATGCCGCTGGGTCTCATGGGCAGCTCCAGCCGCTTCGCTCCGGCCGGTGCGTCGCAGGAATACCTGCGCATCCCGGGCAGCGCACTCAAGCCTCGCGACGGCCGCTACGTCCTGCAATTCACAGAAGAGCTTTGGGAGACGGCGTACACCGACGCGATCAAGCTGCACGCTGTCGATCATCCGGACTCTGTGGAAGTATTCGTGGACGAGCGCTTCGTCCCGCCAGGCCCTGTGGAGATGCGCATCTTCAAGGTCGTGCGCCCACGCGCTCCACTCTCGGCAACGGACGAGCGCGGCAACGACCTGCGTCCCGCCCTGTACGCGAACGACGCGGTGTACGTGTCGAACCTAACGCCGTTGCAATACCAGGGTGTTGTCGAGCCGCACGATCTCATTCTCGATCTCGGTGAAACAGCCGGCCAAGCTGGCACATTTTTATTCTTGCGCGGCTGGATCTATCCGACCGATGCAAGCATCAACGTCGCGTTAGGCCAGCAATCGAGCGTGAAACTGAGTCCCCCGTCACTCGAGGTCTTCTCCAACGGAAATTGGGTCACAGCGATCCCCAACCTCGGCTTTCCTTCGGGCAAAGACAAAACGATGGCGATCGACTTGAGCGGCAAGTTCCCAACGGGCGATCATAGAGTGCGGATCCGCACCAACATGCAGATCTACTGGGATCAGGCGTTCATCGGCCGCGATGTACCCAGCGTTCCTGTTAGGGTCACGGCGCTCGCACCACTCTCCGCCGATTTGCATTACCGTGGCTTCTCGCGGATGTACCGCAAGGGCGGTCGCTACGGACCGCACTGGTTCGAGTACGACGACGTGAGCCCGGAGTCACCGTGGCGGCGCATCGAAGGTGCGTTCACGCGCTTCGGCGACGTGCTCCCCCTCCTCGGTCGACCGGACGACATGTACGCCATCATGGGGCCAGGCGACGAGATGACGGTGCAATTCGACGCATCGTCGAACCGCGCGCTCGCTGCGGGCTGGACGCGTGACTTTCTTCTATATACAGACGGATGGATCAAGGACTCCGATCTCAACACGGCACTCGGTACAACCGTAGGTCCGCTGCCGTTCCATCAAATCAAGGAGTATCCCTACGCAAGCGGCGAGTCCTACCCTAACGACGCCGTGCACCTGCGCTATTTGAGGGAATACAACACTCGCGTCTCCACGCGGCGCTGATCGTAGAAGTCACCTGCAGGAGCAAACCGTTCGGATGCTGCGGTCAAAGAACTTGAACCGTGGGAGCCGGAGTCACGCCTCGAAGCGCCGGTAGCGCGGCCACGAGCTGATCTCGGCTCATTCCGAATAGCGCGTGGCGATCGACGAGCACGTCGAGATCCACGGGATACAAGTTATGCCGAAGTGGATCTGCTAACCCTGCAACGTTGCGCGGCGCGATCGCCTCGCGCACCCAGTTCGCATAACGCCGGCGATCTTCCGCACTTCCCGTTAGGCGTGTACCCTTCGTGATGTCACAAAGACGCGCGCAGCTTTCGCGGAGCAGCGGCTCTGCTTGCGTGTCGCCGACGCCGAGGAAGCCGCTCCACGCCAGGGAGTCGGACGCAACGAGCCGCTGATGCGCCTCCGCGTATGACACAATCGCGAAGTAGATCATCGCATGCGCCGCGAAGAGATCGAAGTGAGCCATCGCGTCGTACGACGCGGCCACGAGCCGGTCTATTTGGTCGGCTTCAACCGCGAGGAGCGTTTCATATCTCGCAAGCTGACCCCGGTCCGGGAGGCGCCTGCCACCCGCAGCCGACTCGAAGGCGAGCGCGAGCCGCTCGACGGCACGGAGCCCCCACGCGATCCCCGTGGAGAACAATGGGTCGACGAACGCGTACGCGTGCGGCAGGAGCGCCCAACGATCACCAACAGCCTGCGTTAGGCGATGCTGAATGCGCGGTACAAAGCCAATCGGCATGACACGCTTTGCATCGCCGAACGCACGCTCGAGCGACGGATAGCGCGCGAGCAGCGCGCGCCAGAGCGCAGGCGCGTCAACCGGCTGCGCCATCTTCAGGTCAGCCAGGCCACTCGGCGTCAGCGCGAATCCTGCGCTCGTCACGCCATCGTCGAAGCGGAGACTGTACATCCAGCCTTCGTCGATGATGTGATGCACCGCGGCCCAATCATCCGGATAAGGCCCTTCCGGCAGGCCCGGGACGACCTCAGCCGTTAGGCGTACGCCATCAAAGTGGCTGAAAACCAGCGCGGATCGCGTCGCGGTGCGCTCGAGGCCCGATGCAATCGCGAGCTGCCGCGCCAGAAAGCCGCCTGGTCCGGACGCGTCGATCAGGAAATTGGCGCGCAACTCGAACGCTGCTCCCTCTCGCGCCCCCGTTAGGCGCACACCACCGAGGCCGATCTCCGCCTTCGTCAGCTCTACGAGGTCGCGGTAGTCCACGCCCGCGTCGATGGCGCGACCCACGAAGTGATCATCCACGTCCGCGCGCATCCAGTGCGAGTCGGAAACGGCGGCGTGCGGACTCGCCGCCACGAGCAGCCGTTCCGAGTCCAGCCCGTGGTTTGCAAACGCTTCGCCAGGATGATGCCGATAGAATGTGAACCCGCGTTTCAGCCCGCGGCGCAGCTCCGGAAAATGTTCGAGCCAGCGTCCATGTGCGGCCAGCTGGTAGCAATCGTCCAGGCCGTAGCGTCGCGCCAATCGCTCGAGCGAGAGGTTGGCAAGCGGCGTCGTCGATTCGCCGATCGCAAAGCGCGGATGCTTTCCACGTTCGAGCAGCACGACGTCGTAACCCAGCACCGCGAGCACTCGCGCCATGAGCGACCCGGCGAACCCGCTGCCGACGATAGCGACTTCGCAGCGGCCGATCAAAGGAGTCTGACCCCCTTTGATCCAGCCGAATCACACTGCGAGCAGGAGACGCGCGGCTCAGGACGACCGCCCACGTTGACGCGCCGCAGCCGCTCGATCCGCGCGGCGCCGCAGCCGAAGCAGTCGACAAGACGATCCACATCCCAGAGATCGGCGCAGACGACAGTGGGAGCAAACGTTAGGCACTGATCGACCGCATCCTCCAATTCCAGCAGCGTCGGTGGAGTGAAGTGCCCTAACGATTGAAGCCGCTCCAATGCTCCATTGCCGCCACGCACGGGAATGATCGACACGAGCGATGCGCCTTGCCGCGCGGCGTGCTCCACGGATCGCACCGTCCATTCAACCGATTCATCAGCCGGAACGTGCGGCGCTCCGAGCAGCACAAAGACGCGCAGATCGATCTCGTTATGCCGAAGGAAACCCGCTGCTCGATCGAACGTCGCCAAATCGAGACGTTTGTTGAGTCGCTCGGCGGCAACAGGATGGATCGTCTCGAGCCCAATAGCGATCTCCAGCTGCCCTTCGATCCGCTCCGCGAGCTCGAGTGCCGGCGGACCGACCATGCTCGCGTGCGACTCCACAGTCACGGCCGCAAACGGCGCAGTGAGCGAAGCGATGACCGGGATGTCATCCGCTGGGACGGCGCGCTTGTCAAAGAAATTGCTGGCGTTGTACAGCTTGAGCCGATCCGGCTGCGCTGTGCCATTCAGCGATTGCAATACAGTTGTGATCTGCGCGGGCAGAGCGCCGCGCGGCGTTGGTCCATCGATTGTCCAGCGCCACAAATCACAGAACGAGCAGGTGAATGGACACTCCGCGCCGGCAAGGAAAACCGTCAGCCCGCGCTCGATGGTCCCGTTAGGCCTGCGCTCCTCGTCGATCTGAGTTCCGTGCGCGTGCCACGGATCCACAGCCGGCTTGGGCGCGCGCAGGCCGCGGATGCTGCGATCGTCGACTGCCATGATCACACAGACGCGGCGTGAAGCGACTGGAAGTGCTGGCGGTAGTGCGCCTCGTTACGCGCCCAAAGGCGTGGCACCTGGCCAGGGGCCACTGATCCATGTTGGAATCGTCGCTTGGCGAAGATCGGCATCTCGACTGAGAGCACCTGGCGCACGCCGCGCGCGACGATCTCTCCCTTGAGCGCATACAGCCGCTCGTGCGATCCACCTGTCAGTTCGGCAAACGGGATTGCCTCGGCGACAGCTATGACAGCTGGACGCGTGTACGGACTGAAGCCGACGAACCCGAGCTCACGCGCGCACGCGTAGCTACGCGCGCACGCACGGCTGTATCCGCCTGAGTACGTGAGCGAATGCTTGATTGAATCGACGCCCCACCCTTCCTGATACAGCATGCGGTTGTTGACGACGCTCCGGATCGTGAGCTCCGCGTTCTCCTCGATTGGATAGTCCTTCAGGTTTTCGTCGCCGCCATCGCCGTCGACGAGTAGTCGCCAGGTCGGGTAGCGCTCGCGGATGCCAGCGAGGAGCGCGAGGTTCACGGCGGCGCACTCGACGTCCAGCGCCTTGTAGTCCTCGATGACGGCGACGGCGCGCATAGGATCGAGCGCGCTCGATGGAACGTCGACACCCTCGCCGAGCATTTCGAGATCGACGCGGGCGAGGAACTCGCGCGCGTGCCGCGCGTCGTCACCGCCGTCGTCCACTGAAAGTGTGAACGCTTTCAGACGAGCGGGCGACTTTCCGTCATCGATCAACAGCTTGTACAAGCAGAGCAGAACGGCGCCGCTGTCGATACCTCCGGAGAACGGAACGCCGATCGGCTCCGCGTCCTGCGCTGCCAGCCACACGCGCAACTCGTTGTACAGGGCTTCGATATAGTGCCGGCCGATTACGTCCAGGTCCGTTGGGAGTACACCGAGCGGTGGATCAAAAAAACGCCGATGAACGGGGTTCGGGTCCGGACATCCGATGAGGCGCAGCGTCGTAACGTGGTGCGCCGGCACCATGCGCGTGTAGCTCGGGTGGAATTGATCGAGCCAGCCGCGCCGCTTCAGCTCCGCCGCGATCTCGTCAATGCGTTCTGCAACGAGCAAAACCGGTCCTTCCGCCGCTTTAGCGAGGAAGTACCGCAGCGGACGATCCAGGCTGCGCGCGAGCACGACGCGATCTCCATCCTGCACAGCGAGGGCGAACGAACCATCCATCTCAAGAACGCTCTGAGGATCGGGGGTGAGGAGGAGCTGACGTGCCGCGTCCTCGCTGATGTTCCAAATGCGCTGCGACTCTGAAGAAATCAGGTCGACGATCTTCGCAATCGATTGCGGAGCCACAGAATCATCCCTCGTGCTTGTGATTCGAAGATACATGCCGCCGGAAGTGACTCAACTCACCATGGCGCGCAGCGTGTCCATGCCTAACGGCCAAGGTGTAAATGCAGACGAAAGCTTGACAAGTTCAACTTGGAACCATAATAGAGGGCGTTCGGTGACTTCCCTCTCTCGGAGGGAGCATACGCGGCTGCTCCATCGTCTCGCTGGACTGCTGTGCCTGGGGGGCCCGCTTTCGTCCTGCATGTCGACTCACGTCGTCACGCAGGCCGAGCCGAAGGCGTCGACGGCCGACCCCCAAACTGTGTATTTGATTATCCGCAGTGACGACGCGGGAATGAGTCACAGCGTGAACATGGGTCTCAAGAGACTCATCGAATCCGGCCTCCCTGTTTCAATCTCAGTCATGTTCCCGACTCCTTGGCACCAGGAGACGGTAGAAATCCTGAAGCAGCACCCCGCGGTCTCTGTCGGTATCCACCTAACGCTAAACTCGGAGTGGAAGAATTACCGCTGGGGCCCCGTGTTGGGCCGAACTGCGGTCCCAACTCTCGTCGACGAAGAAGGGTACTTCTTCTCCACGGCTGCAGCACTGCATCGCAAGAATCCGAATCTCAAGGAAGTCGAGAGCGAGCTCCGGGCGCAAATCGAACGTGCACTCCGCTCCGGACTCAAGATCGACTACGTCGATTACCACATGGGTACCGCAATTCGGTATCCGGAATTCCAGGAGATCACAGAGCGGCTCGCGCGTGAACATGGCCTGGGCATGTCAACGTACTTCGGCGAGCCACGGCACGATGCTCAGTATTCGGCCGCACCAAAAGACAAAGGCGATAGTCTCGTCGCGATGATCAATCGCCTCGGACCAGGCTTCAACATGGTCGTCACCCACGTCGGCATCGACGATGCGGAGCTTGGTGCCCTTCTCGACATGAATACCGATGGTCCACTCCCCGACATGAGCAAGAACCGTCAGGGGGAATTGGACGCGCTCACTTCACAGCGATTCCGCGATGCGATCAAGGCCCGCAACGTCCAGCTCATGACGTATCGGCAGCTGATCGAGATGCAAGGTCTGAAGAACATGCGTCGGCCGGTCGAGTGAAACCCCCTTGCGATACTGGGAGGATTGCCATGAAGAAGCTGCAGTTCGTTAGGCACGTTTGGCGGCATCGACGTTCTCACCGCTTTCATGTTGTGGGAATGACCCTGCTCCTGATGCTCGGTCTGAGTAGACCAGTGTTCGCACAACCGATATCAGTTACTGGCACGGTCACGTCCGCGGGCGGTGCGACTTTGCGTGGCGTGACAGTGCGCGTGGTGGGCAGCGATGTCGCGGTGCTCACCGGTGCAGGCGGCAAGTACAGCATAACGGCACCATCGGACGGCTCACTGGCCTTCACGCTCCTTGGGCAGCGTCCCCAAACCGTGCAGGTTGGCGGCCGCCGTCAGATCGACGTCACGATGCAACAGATGGCCTACCTCGAGCAGGTGGTCGTTACAGGCTACTCCGAGGAACAGCGGCGCGCCGACATCACAGGAGCTGTCGCGAGCGTCAACATCGAAGCCGCAAACAAACTCACAGCGGCCAGTCTGCTTCAGAAGCTTGATGCGAACGTGACTGGCGTAACTGTTGACGCGAGCGGCTCACCCGGCTCACGCAGCACGGTTCGCATCCGCGGGATCAGTTCGTTCCAGAACAACGATCCGCTCTACATCGTCGACGGCACTCCGGTTCAGGACTCGTACATCAACTTCCTGAACCCTAACGACATCGCGTCCATTCAAGTTCTCAAGGATGCGTCGACCGCATCGATCTACGGGTCGCGAGCGAGCAACGGCGTCATCATCATCGAGACGACGAAACGCGGATCCGTTGGACCGCCGCGGGCCACGCTGAAAGTCCGCACAGGCATCGCGAGTCCGACGCGCGGCTATGATGACTTCCTCATTCTCGACGCGCTGCAGTACCACGAGATCCTCAAGCGCAGCTATGTGAACGCCGGTTTGCCCGTTCCGACCAATGTTTACGGGGACCCCAACAATCCGCGGGTTCCCAGCTACATCTGGCCGAACAACTGCAATCCGAATCCTTGCTCGACTGTCAACGAGGCGAATTACTCCTTCCCCAACAACTTGATCATGAAGGGGAGCGCTGGGACGAACTGGTGGGACGCCGTCTTTGGTTCCGCGTTCGTTGGTGATTACAACCTCGATGTGACCGGCGGCGGCTTAGACAACGCGTACGCCCTTTCCTTCGGCTACTTCGATCAGCAGGGCACGGCCGCCTACAACGGCTTCCAGCGCGGCAGCGTTCGCATCAACACGCAGTTCACCAGAAAGAAGTTGGTCTTCGGTGAGAACATTTCCCTCTCACTGGAGAGGAGTAACGGCGGGATTCCGAATGACCCGGGTGGGTTTGCCGAAGATGGCATCATCGGGAAGAACATCCTGATGCAGCCGGTCGTTCCGGTCCGCGATGTTGGTGGCAACTTTGCGTCGGGCAAAGCGGTCGGTCTCGGCAATCAGAGCAATCCGCTCAAATTCGCCTGGGGCGCCAAAGACAACGTCTCGAGAAACGACCGAATCTTCGGGAATCTGTTCGCGGGCTTTGACCTCACTCCGCAAATCACGATCAGAACCCGGCTCGGATTCAACATGGGTCAGGGGTCCTTCACGGGCTTCGCTCCGATCATTCCTGAAAACTCGGAGCCAAACTTCACAAACAATCTCAACGAGAACGCGAGTCGATTCACTGATTGGACGTGGAGCAACACGATCAAGTACGGCAAGCAGTATGGCAGCCATAACGTTTCCTTGTTCTTGGGACAGGAAGCGAACAGGCAAACCAACCGCTTCCTCGCGGCGGGAATCAGTAACCTCATCAACACGGATCTCAATTCTCGATTCGTGCAGGATGCTCTCGGTGACGCCGCTACCAAGACCGTCACCACGATCGGTGGGGAGAGCGCGTTGTTGTCAGTCTTCGGAAAAGCGGACTACAACTTCTCGGACCGGTATGTCGCGAGTGTCACGCTCAGGCGGGACGGATCCTCGAACCTCAGCCCGGATCATCGCTGGGGAACGTTCCCTGCGTTCGGCCTCGGATGGAGAATCTCGCAGGAGAAATTCCTTGCCAATAACAAGCTCTTCTCCGACGTGATGCTTCGCTTCGGATGGGGCGTTACCGGTAACCAGGCGATCCCCTCTGGACGCATCGTTTCGCAGTTCGGCGGCAGCCGAGGAGATACGTACTACGACATTGGTGGAACCAACAATACGGTGACAGCGGGGTTCCGTGAAACCTCGTTAGGCAACAAGGATCTGAAGTGGGAAGAAAACAAGTCCACGAACGTCGGGGTCGACCTCGCGCTGTGGGACCGCAAGGTTGACGTCGTGATCGATGTGTACAATCGCGAGACGAACAACCTGCTCTTCGACCCGCCGATTCCGGCGACGGCCGGCATCGCGGCACCGCCGATCGTCAACGTTGGCAAGATGGAGAACCGCGGCATCGACTTCTCGATCGGTCACCGCGCCAGCAATTGGAGCGTGAGCTTCAACGGAAGTCGCTACAAGAATAAGATCGTTCAGATCGATGGCGTGCAGGACTTCTTCTACGGTCCGATATCGACGCGCTTCGGCAATCAGGTCATCAACAAAGTCGGTAATCCGATCGGTTCGTTCTATGGCTATCAGGCCGACGGATTCTTCAGCGACGCGGCTGACATCGCCGCACATGCGCGGCAGGACGGTGCTGCGCCTGGCCGTATCAAGTTCCGAGACACCAACGGCGACGGACAGATTACCCTCGCCGACCGGACGATCATCGGAAGCCCGCATCCTGATCTGACGGCTGGCTTGGATCTGTCGTATCGCCGCGGCGATTGGGACGTGAGCGCCACGTTCTTTGGAACGTTCGGCAACGAAATCTTCGACGCGCAGAAGGAGTACTACGTCTTCCGCAACTTTTCGACGAACGTCAGAAAAGATCTGCTGACAGACTCGTGGACGGAGCAAAACAAGAACGCCAAGTATCCGCGGCTCGACGTCAACGACAACTTCAGCCGCGCGATCAGCAGCTTCTACGTCGAGGATGGCTCATACGTTAGGCTGCGCAACCTGCAGCTTGGGTATGAGGTCCCGCCGAAATACCTGCGCTGGATTCCAGCTGCAAAGCTCTATCTCCAGGCCGAGAATCTGTTCACGCTGACGGGATACGACGGGCTCGATCCCGCGCTCCCCGCCGCGAACATCTTCGGCCCGGCCGGCGACATTCGCGATCAGTATCGCGGCATCGACCGCGGATCGTATCCGAGCAGCAGGACGTTCAGCCTCGGCATCATCACCAACTTCTAGCAACCGCCAAGGACAACGAGACGATGAAAACCTCATCGAGGAATCCAATGGTTCGCTGGACCGCGCTCGTGATTCTTGCAGCAGGCGTGAGCTACGGTTGCAAGGATTTCCTGGAAGACGCAGCGAAACCGCAAGGCACGTTGAATGAACAAACGCTCCAGACAAAGGCTGGAGTCGAAGGAAGCCTCATCGCTGCGTACCGAACGCTCGACTGGAACAATGGCGTCGGCGGCGCTTGGGGAAATGCCGCGAGCAACTGGGTCTGGGGGAGTGTGACGAGCGACGACGCCTACAAAGGCTCCGAGGCGAGCGACCAGCCGCCCATCAACGACGTCGAAGCGTATCAGTGGGCGACCGCTGACGCCGAGAGCTACCTGAATGACAAGTGGCGCGGCGCGTATGAAGGCGTCGTTAGGTCCAACGCGACGCTGCGTCTGCTCAAGAATGTCACAGCGGCGAAGCCAGGTGAGATCTCCGCTGCTGATGCCGCGAGCATCGAAGGCGAGGCCCTATTCCTTCGCGCGCACTACACCTTCGAAGCGTGGCGCATGTGGGGCAACATCCCGGTCTACAAGGAAACTGACAGCGATTTCCGTAAGGCGAATTCCACAGCTGCCGAAGCGCTGGCCGAGATCATCAAAGACCTCGATGCGGCGATAGCGAAACTGCCGGTAGCGTCGCGCAATGGTCAAACCGGACGCGTGAATCAGTGGGTGGCGAAAGCGTACAAGGGGCGTGTTCTGGTATACGGGGGCCAATTTCCCGCCGCCCTAACGATTCTGCGCGAGGTGAGAACGGCCGGACCGTACGCCCTCGAATCGAGCTACGACAAGGTGTGGACCGGCTTCAAGGACCTGGAAAACGGAAAAGAGACGATTTTCGCCTATCAAGCATCAATCAATGGGGGAGAGCCTAACGGGAACGACTCCAACTATGGCGAACGTCTGAATTTCCCGCACGGCGGCAGCACGCTGGAATCGTGCTGCGGCTTCCATCAGCCGTCGCAAAACCTCGTCAACTTCTACGCGGTTGACGCTCAGGGGCTGCCGCTCGCGCTGACCGATCCGAATTGGAACGCGCGCAACACCAACCTCACGGCGGCTACGATCATTCCAGTCGATCCACGGCTCGACTGGACCGTTGGTCGCGATGGTGTGCCGTACAAAGATTGGGGCAAGCATGCTGATACCTGGATCAGAGCGCCCGCATACGGCGGTCCCTACAGCCCCAAAAAGAACGTGCATGAGAAGGCCAGCGGCGCGTCGAGCTCAGTTGGCTGGGTTCCAATTCAGCTCAACTCCGTGAACATGCACCTCTTCCGCTACGCTGACTTGCTGCTGATGCTGGCCGAGGCGGAAGTTGAAGCAGGTGTGCTCGAGAACGCGCGGACGATCGTGAACCAGATCCGAGCACGCGCAGCCGTAACCGCTCAGGGTCCGGGAACCGATCGCGCCACGATCGCTGTGCCGATCAACGATTCCAGAATCACCTGGGCGAACTACAGAGTCGGTCAGTACACGACCCCGTGGACAAGCCAGGCCGATGCTAGAACGCGCGTTCGTTATGAGCGCAGAGTCGAGCTGGCGATGGAAGGTCAGCGATTCTTTGATTTGCAGCGCTGGGGAATCGCCGAGGCAACGCTTAACGCGTACCTCGCCGCCGAGAAAACGCGGCGACTATACCTTGCCGCCGCGGCACCGTTTGCAACTCGTCATCGCTACTATCCGATCCCGGCGATCCAGATCGAATTGAGCAAGGTGTCAGGGGCGGAGCGGCTAAAGCAGAACGCGGGTTGGTAATACTCGCAGCGCTAGGGGTAGGGATAGGAAGATAGGAGCAGCGTTAGGCACCTACCTCCTGCCCCTACCCCTATTTCCTGATCATGAAAGTTTGCAGTGAGTCGTTCGCATTAGCGACAATCAAGGCCTGGCCGGTGGGAGTTCTGACGAGCGCCAGGCCTTGAACATTCAAGGGAGCAAGGAAGCCACTCTCGCGCGGGGACACGGGAGCGAAGTGCCCTTTCCCGTCCCCCTTGAGCCACAACCCATTCCCGGCATCTGCCCTCCCCGTATTCGGCTCCGCGTCGTAGAGGTTCCCCGCCACGAGCAGGTCGAGATGGCCGTCCCCGTCCACATCGTTAGGCACGATCGCCTTGAGTGGCGCGATCTGCGCCAGACTTGGCAATGCGAACTGCTCGAACGTCCCGTTCCCGGCGTTGTGCAGGTACACGCTGGCGAACGTATCCGTCTGGTAGTGCAGCGCCTGTTTCAGCGCCGCCGCTCCGAACGCATCACGCATGGACACCCTTGCGAACGCGCCATATGTCGGGAAGCGCAGCGTCAGCGGATACATGGCGCTGCCTAACGGTCCCAGGCTCGTGATCGGATACTCGACGCCGTCGATTTCTTGCGTGAGAACGACGTTGGTGGTCCTATTGCCTGTGAAGTCAGCCGCATACACGCCGAACTTGCTCGCCCTTGAAGTCGAGTAGCCGTAGTTCAGCCCCAGGTTCCCCGCGATCAGATCGATGCGACCATCCTTGTCGAAGTCGCCCGCGGCGAGACTGAACCACCAGCCGCGCATCGGCGGCAGGCGTGTGGACTTTGTCACGTTATGCAACCGCTTTCCGTCGTTGCGATAGAACTCGATCGACATCCATTCGCCGACGGTCACCAGATCCAGCCGTCCATCGCCGTTGAAGTCCACCCAAACGGCGTCGGTGACCATCCCGCCAGGCTGCACGAGCTCCGGCGCAACCTCTTGTGTCACGTCCGTGAAGCCTCGGCCGTTTCCACGCAGCACGTAGCTGCGAGTTGGATATGGATAGTTTTGCGGGCTCAGACGCCCGCCCACGAAGAGGTCGATCTTCCCGTCGCCGTCAAAGTCTCCGGCGCGGACCGTGGCTTTGCTCGTCAGCATGGACGGCAGCGCTCGGATGTCTTTCGCGAACCTGCCATTCCCCTGGTTGATATACAGACGATCCTGCAGCAGCGCGGAACCATTCGTTAGGTGATATCCGCCGCTCGCAACGTACAAGTCGCGCCGTCCGTCTCCGTTGGCGTCGACGAAGAGCGCGCTCCAATCTTCCTGCGCCTTGTCAGCCTCCCATGTCTGGCCGTCGGCCGCCGACACGAACGTGCCGTTCTTTTGTTGAATGAAGAGCTGTCCTGCGAATCGCGCCGCACCGCCAACAAAGACGTCATCCAGGCTGTCTCCGTTCACATCGCCCACAGCGAGCGCCGGACCCTGCCTGGAAATCATGTACGGTAAGAGCGGCTGCGAGCTGTAGTCCAGCAGCGCGCCGACCTGGTGCTTGCTCGTTAGGCCGATCTCTGTGCCGAGTGGCTCGAAGAGTCGCTCGGTAGCAGTTGGCGACCGCGTGTCTATCTTCGCCATCGCATCCGACTGCTTCACGACCACGAGTCGGTCGACGTCGAGATCCGTCAGGACCTGGTAACGCCCGTCAGGCCACAGCACCTCGAGACGCTCGACGCGTCGGATGTTACCGAGTCCGAACTGCACTCGCTCGTCGCTTGACGACATGTAGCCCCTGTACGGGCTCTGATAGATGTGCTGCTTCTGTCCGTTGGCCGTGAGGATCAGGTGCGCGCCGATGCCGCGCCGATTCGGCGACTCTCCCTGGAGCGTGACCTGCACGTAGTGATGCGCATCGTCCGCGCTCGGAGCGACATTCTCGTAGACGAAGGCTGGAGCGTCGATGTTGTTCACCACGAGATCGAGCTTGCCGTCGTTATTCAGATCGGCGTATGCAGCGCCGTACGAGAAGCCCCGCCTGGCGACGCCCCACGCCTTGCTCTTGTCGCTGAACGTTAGGTCGCCGTTGTTCTTGAAGAAGTAGTTAGGCTCCTCGTAGCTGTGGAGCGCGCCCAGCATGTCTAGTCCAATTCGACGCGAGCGCTCGCTGTCGCCTCTCCGCACACCGAACATGGCGATCTGATAGTCGAGATCGTTGACAGCTTTGGGATAGCCGCTGCTGATGAAGATGTCCTTGAAGCCGTCGTTATCGAAGTCGGCGAAAAGCGCGCTCCAGCTCCAGTCCGTCGCAGCAATGCCGGCGAGATGAGCGACGTCGCTGAAGAGGACATCACCCTCCGTTGTGAGTCCGTTACTGAGTTGCAGCGTGTTTTCGGAATAGTCGATGCGAAAGCCTCGAGCGCGCGACTCCATCAGACTCGCGTACGTCAAATAGCCGGTCGTGCGTTTGCGACGACTCAGCTCGCGCGGCATCATGTCCACCTGCAGGATGTCGGGCCAGCCATCGTTGTTGAAATCGGCGACGTCGACACCCATGCCCGCATAACTCGAATGCTTCAGCCAGCGGGCCGCCTTGTTCGCGAATGATCCGTTCCCGTTGTTGACGTACACCACGTCGTTAGGTGTCCCATCGTTCGACACATAGATGTCTGGCCAGCCGTCTCTATTGAGATCGCCGACGACGACGCCCAGGCCATAGCCCGCCTCGCGCACGATCCCCGCTTCCTGCGAGACATTTCGAAACGAACCGGCGCAGGTGTTCCGGTAGAGTTGGTTGTAACTCCCGGGCGTATCACCGCGGATGGCTGCGGGGTGTCTCGTCACTTCAACGCGCGAAAAGTCCGCGGGTGAATTGTTGAGCACGAAGAGGTCGAGACATCCGTCGCCGTCGTAGTCCAGGAACACCGAGTGCGTCGTAAACCCTCTGTCGTCGACGCCGAACTGCGCCGCTGCTTCGGTGAATGTGCGATTCCCGTTGTTGAGGAACAGCAGATTCGCGCGCTCTTCCGGCTGCGACCGCTCGCGACCGGACACCGACACGTAGATATCGAGGAACCCATCGTTGTTGATGTCCACAATCGACGCACCGGTTGCCCAGCGCTTCGTACTTACGCCGGCGGTGCCAGTGATGTCCTCGAACCGCATGTTCCCTTTGTTCAGGTACAAGCCGCTCGAAACCATGTTGCCGGCGAAAAAGATGTCCGACAGTCCGTCATTGTCGATGTCGCCAACGGCAACGCCGGCGCCGTTGTAGACATAAACATCCGTCTGAACGTTCAGCGAATCACTCGTTGTAATCGTGTTCGCGAATGTGACGCCGGTCTGCTGCGGAGTCAGGAGCTTGAATAGCGCTGGCTCCCTATCCCCGGTGCCGCAAGCAGCGAGCGACAGAAGTGCCGTTAGGCACGCGCCGATTCGACGTATCACGCGGCGTCGCTGCGTTTCACTGCTCTCGCTCAACTTTCCTAACGTTGGACGCTGAGATATGGCGTCGCTGTTCGGGCAATGATCGCGAATTCGGCCGTTGTCAACGGGATGAAGCGGAGCACGTCGGCCCAGCCGCGACGCGGGTCAGCGAGGTCCGAACCATAAACAACGCGGCCAACTCCGATCTGTCGGATGCGTTGCGCGAGCCGCTGTTGAAGGTCCGCTGCCTGCCCGGCAAAGACGATTGTCGTTAGGTCAAAATAGAGATTCCTGGTCGCGGGATCCTTCCGCGCGATTGCATCGGCGAAGGCCGCGGCTGCCTCATCCGTCGCCTCGTCATATCCTCCCCACCCGGCAAAGTGAGCGATTTGTATCGGGATGTTCGGCGCTTCTGGAAGCACCTCGCGGAGAATGGTCTCGACGTCTTCCTTTCCGTAGGGCCGGAGGCGCGGCCGCATGTGAACCACGACTGGCAATCGTTGCTCGTTCGCCGCTCGAAACACGCGCCGGAGCTGCGCCAGATCGTCCGGCTTCCGCAGATCCACCCCGGAATTAGCTAAGTGAAGCTTGAGACCGTGTATGCCCGAATGCTTACCGCATCGTTCGACTTCCTCAACGGCGTAACTCTTGAGTGGATGCAAACTGCAGAAGGCAATCAGCCGCTGGGGATACTTGGCAGCCTCGCTCGCCGCCCAATCGTTTTCAGCGCGAACCCTCGCGTACTCATCAGCGATCGGCAGTTTTTCGGCGCCGGGCATGAGCGTCGATCCGAACCAGTACGCGACTGACAGAACCAGCGCCCGTTGAATTCGCGCCGAGTCGAGCTGCTGAATCAGCTGCACGGCGGTGAACGCCGCACCGCTTGTCGAAGTCGGCGGCGGTCGATTCGCGCGCAGGAATGAGGCAATGAGCCAGCCACCGTTCCGGCGACGAAGTGTGAAGGTCACGCGCGCCACGTCTCGCGCGACGCTTGAAGAGGCATCGCTCAGCGAGCCGGTCACCGTAGCCACGGAATCTTCTGCTTCGAACTGATGCGCTCTGACTCTGAGTTCTGCGGGACCAAAGTCGCGAGCCGCGGAGAGGATTGCCTCCCGGCCGCGAACCCAGCCCGTGGGTTGCGACATGAGGCCGTCGTCCGTGAACAAGGCGGCGTATGCCGAAGCGTCTGCCGATTTCGTGGCTCGCTCCCACTCCCGAATCATTCGATCGATTTCGGTGGGGAGTTCCACCGACGGCAGCGGCGGAACGACGAGAAGCTTCGCCGATGATTCGCTCACCAAGTGGGCGTGATAGTTCCCGAGTGGCGCAGGCACTGCCCGCTGGGCGGCCGATCGATCGGCGCCGAGTGCTAGCAGTGCGAGGAACAGCGCGGATGTGGCTCGCATACGCGCACGAAGCTGCGCGCCAGCGTGCCTTCTCGCGAGTGGGTTCTATCCCCTATCCCTACCCCGACGCCTATCCCCTGCCCCCTATCCTACTCCGCCCTAAGCGCGACGAGCGGATCCACGCGCGCCGCGCGCCGCGCGGGTACCACGCTCGCGAAGGCACCTACGACGAACAGCGCGAGCAATGAGCCGATGAGCGTGCGTGGATCTGCTGGCGCGACGCCGTAGAGTTGCGCCGAGATCGCGCGTGCGCCACCTAACGCCAATGGGACCCCGATCACCGCACCGACGGCTACCACAAGGAGCGATTGCCGCAGCACCAACCAGATTGCTCCCGCCGCTCTCGCGCCCAGCGCCATGCGCACGCCTATCTCGGGGGTGCGAGCAGTGACCTGATAGGCCATTACGCCATACACGCCGACCGCGGCGAGCGTGAGAGCCAGCGTTCCGAACAGCACCGCAAGAGTCGCGGCCAGGCGTTCGCGTACAAGACGATCGTCGAGGATCTGTGCGATCGCTTGACTGTCACGAACATTTACGCCTGGCAATGCAGCGCGGACCGCACTGCGAACTGCAGCCGTCATCGCGTTAGGGCTGCCGGAAACTCGCGCGACGAGAATGAAATAGTCCCACCATTCCCATTGCTCCATCGGTACGTACAGGGAGGCTTCGGCCGGCGCTCTGACGTCGAAGTATTTGACATCAGCCGTCACGCCGACGACGAGCATCGGCTCCCCGTCGCCCAACGGGATGAGCGTTCCCAGGGGATCGCGCCCAGCGTAGTACTTGCGCGCGACCTTTTCGCTGATGATTGCGACTCGTTGTGCGTCTGCCTTATCGGCGTCTGTAAACTCGCGACCCGAGCGCAGCGCGATTCCAGCGGCTTTGAAGTAGTTAGGCGTGGCGCCCGCAAAATGCACTAACATCTCCTCGCCGGGACCCGGCTGGTAGCCGGGCACTGTGATGATCCGCGTTGAGCCGCCGGCATGAATGAGCGGGGCTGTGGAGCCAATCGCAGTCACGTTCACGCCCGGCAATGCACTCACGCGCTGCAGCATTTCCTTGTAATGCGGCCGCAGAGTTGTGTACGGCGAATCGCGCGTCTCGATGTTCGCGACAACCAGGTGAACGGAGTCGAAACCGCCTTGCAGGTTCCGCAGATTTTGAAGAGTGGTAACGAGCAGAGCGGCTGTGGACACAAGCAGCAATGCAAGCGCGACCTGCACGGCGACGATGGCCCGGTCCAGCCGTCCGCTGCTCGGGCTTCGCCCCGCGCGACCGCTCGTCTCGCGCAGACCTGCCACTGGATCGGATCGAGTGGCGCGAAGTGCGGGCAGCACACCGAAGATGCCCGTGCACAAAACGGCGGCGGCAATCGAGAACGTGAGCAGCTGCGACTGCGCTCTGACCTCGATGAGGAGTCCGATCGGTCCGATTACGTGCGGCGGCACATAGTGAGCGATCGCCCGCGTCCCCCAGATTGCCAGGAGGAGTCCCAGGGCCGCTCCTGCCGCCGCCAGCAAGCCGCTCTCGATGAGCAGTTGCCGCATCAGTCGCCGGCGCGACGCGCCTAACGAAAGCCGCACCGCCAGCTCGCGCGCTCGCGCCGTCGCTCGCGCCAGCAAGAGGTTACCGACGTTGGCGCATGCGATGAGCAGCAGCACGGCGACGCCTCCCATCAGCGCCATGAGGACCCGTCCGTACTGTTCCCGTAAGTCCAGCTTGGCCGAGGGAATGCCTTGGCTGATCCCTATGAGCGTCGCATGCTCTGGGCTGCTCGGTTTGTCGCCCCGGACGATGTACTGTCCGTGCGCGCAGCAGTTGCTGAACGCCGCATCGACGGCACTCTGCGCGCCCGGTAGCTCGTTAGGCTTCACGCGGGCCACGAGCATGACAGGCGTTCCGCGCGGGGCGCGCGGAGCCGCCCGTCGCAGCCCGG
>Ga0187893_10002155_pt1 | contig 44186 bp, 31 predicted proteins | sample MA1701074metaG_FD_139574 | JGI IMG/M metagenome (GOLD analysis project Ga0187893, IMG submission 139574) | White microbial mat communities from a basaltic lava cave in the Kipuka Kanohina Cave System on the Island of Hawaii, USA - MA170107-4 metaG ... | reverse complement strand
TGGCTTTGAAAGCCCCACTGTATTGTTTGCGTTTTCGTTTCATCGATCTGCTCTCTCTCACATCGAGCAGACCTCGAAAAGACAAGCTTAACTACTGGTCCGAAATTTGGGGTCCACCGCTCCGGCTGTGCTACTTGGTGTTTCGGCGGCGTCTCAGCAGGCGGAGTCTCCAACTTCGGAGAAGCAGGTTGTGCGGCCATCCGCAGCGGAGAGAGATTTATTAGACATAAACTTGGCCTATGCTGGCGCACTTTACAATCTGGCGCGGGAGAGATTTGTCGCGCACGAAGCCAAAAATGAAATTTGGATTTTGTGCATCAACGATTCGGTCGGCACTGCGGCTCTCAAGAAATACTCCGATGGTAAATTCTTCGTCGTGTCGATTCCTACCCTTGACCATGAAAGAGAAGGTGTCTGCCACTATGTGTCCCACTATAATTCTTTCAACGTGAGGAAAGCGGACCTGCTGGCGCTAGGTGGAAAATACGGGGAAGCTCTCAAAATTCTAGGCCTGTTGAAGCGTTTTGACACGTGCGCGTTGGCCAAAAATGCTGACCTCGAAACGCGAATCGCCTTGGTAGAAAAACTTCGAGACAATCAGGATACAGCCGCGAACGTGGAAAGATTGAGGAAAATGACCGTAGAGCACGCGCCATCCGTGTTGGAGGTACTTGAATCGAAAACGGCGATTGCGGTTACAAATCTTTTTGAACTGTCAGTTAACACTTGGGAATCGTCCAAATAGATTCGTGAGGTGACGGGTAGCTTGAGCGCAAGATAATCGATGATGAAGACACTATTCAAAAAGGGGTCAAAAAGGGGTCAGTCCCGCAGAACCGAAGGTTTTTGGGATTGACCCAAACCGCCCTCCCCCTGCAGCCTGCGTGCATGGCCCGCAAGCTTCGCGTCCAATACCCCGGCGCCGTCTATCACGTCATGAATCGCGGCGACCGCCGCGAACCCATCTTCAAGGACGACCTGGATCGGCGGCGCTTCATCCAAACGCTGACGGAAGCCTGTGCCAAGACTGCGTGGCAGGTGCATGCCTATTGCCTCATGGAAAATCATTTTTCATCTGGTGGTAGAGACACCCCGGGCCAATCTCGTTGCCGGGATGAAATGGTTCCTGGGCACCTACACCAGCCGCTTCAACCGCCGCCACAAACTTTTCGGCCATCTCTTTAGTGGTCGTTACAAGGCGCTGTTGGTCGATGGCAGCGGCAACGGCTACTTGCGCACGGTGTGCAGGACGCGACCGAGAGTCTCGAAACTCGCCGCTTGCTCAATCCTCACCCCCAACCTTTCCCAGATTGCAGGTTTTTGCGTTTGACCGGCCTTGGTCCGGCTGGGTAGGGTGCGCGCTCTTAATTACAGACAGATTCTATGTTCGGCACCATTCGCAAACATTCGACCTGGCTCTGGGTTGTCATCATCGCCTTCGTCAGCGTCAGCATGGTGGTTTTCTTTTCTTCCGACGTTAGCCTCGTGCCCGGCCGGAGCAGCCAGGGAGACTACGGCACGATCAATGGGCGGCCCATCACACAGACGGAGTACTTCAATGCGTTCCAGGAAGTGAAGCTGGCTTACTTCTTCCAAACCGGCAAATGGCCCGCCAAAGACGAGTCCTCGGAGGGCAGGCTCGAAGGTGAAACCATCTCCCGAGTGTTCCTGATTCAGAAGCTCAAAGAGATGGACATTCAGGTCAGTGAGAAGGCCGTTGCGCTGATGGAGCATGCCCAGTTGCGCGACGAGCCTTATGTAACTTTTGAGAAGAATTTCCTTCAACCCAATGAATTAACGATTGCGGACTATAAGCGCTACGTCCGACATCAATCCGCCATCCAACAACTTTTCAGTGCCGTCTCTGTCCCTGGCCGCCTGATTACGGCCACGGAGGCCGAGGCACTTTGGCGGAAGGAGAACCAACAGATGACCGCCCAACTGGCGGTTTTCTGGACCAGCAATTACCTCGACAAGGTGGCGGTGACCAATGGGGCCATCAGCAACTTTTACGCACTGCAAATGGGGCGTTATCGCCTTCTGGATCGGCTCACCCTGAGTTACGTCGAGTTCTCCGCCTCGAACTATTTCGCCGAAGCAGACTCCAAACTCGCCAAACTGACGAACCTGAACGAAATCGTGTCCGACTATTACTTTCGCGGCCGGATGAACACGAACCTGTGGACCGACACCAACGGCGTCCCGTTGCCTGAAGTGGCCGCCAAGGAAAAGATCAAAGAGGAAATCCGACTGAACGAGGCGACGTTCGCCGCTCATCGCGCCGCCGCCACTTTCGGCACACAATTGATGAATCAGCCGGACGCGAACAAGGCCTCCAGTCTCGAGAGCCTGGCCAGGAGCAACAATCTTACCGTCAAGATCACCAGGCCGTTCGACAGCCGCGACAGCGGCCTGGAAGAATTCGCGGACGACCCTGTTACGATGGCCCGGGACGACGATACGCCGCCCGAAACCCTGCGCGACGTGATCCGGCAGAAGGCGTTCGCGCTGACCGATGATCGCCAGGTTCTTTTCACTCCCATTGTGAGCAAGTCCGCGGTTTTCGTCATTGCCCGCCACTCCAAAGTGCCGAGTGAACAGCAGCCACTGGACAAAATTCAGGACAAGGTCACGGCGGACTACAAAAGCTTCATGGCCACGCAACTGGCCCGCGCCGCCGGCCAGGCGTTCCACACCAATCTGACCAACGGCCTCAGCTTAAAGAAGTCTTTTGCCGACATCTGCGCCGCCGAGAGGGTGAAGACCATTGATCTCCCTCCCTTTTCGGCCGCCAGCCGCAACCTGACGAACATCGACGCGCGCATCAACCTGCGTTTGCTGCAAAGCCTGGGGCATGACACCGAGATTGGCCAAGCCAGCGCTTTTCTGCCGGCGCAACCGGCCTCCGAAGGGGGCTTCATCCTCTACGCAAAGGCACGCCCGCCGGTGGACGAGGCGAAGCTGAAAGCTGAATTGCCTGGATTCGTCAACCAGATGCGATCCTATCGCCAGAGCGAGGCCTTCCAGCAATGGTTCCGTAAGCAGATCGAACAGGCCAGAGTCGCCGCTCCCAGGCGCGAGACAGCCACCGGCGCGCAGAACTGATTTCCTCGGCGACCTCTCTGTTGACTGGTCCACAGTCTCAAGGGGCGAGAGAACGCGTGATACGTCGTGAGCGATCCAATCAAGCTATCGTCTTCTGCGACCCGCGAGTTTTGGGAAATCCCGGTGCTGTTCGAGGACGAACATCTCCTCGCCATCAACAAACCGCCCTGCCTGCTGACGTCGCCGGACCGCTACGATCCAAACCGGCCCAACCTGATGAAGTTGCTTCACAGCGGCATTGCGGAGAAAAAGCCTTGGGCAATTCAACGCGGACTTTCCTACCTGGCCAACGCCCATCGGCTTGGTTTTGAAACGACCGGCGTGATTCTGCTCGCGAAAAGCAAGCCGGTGCTGGTCCATCTCGCCAATCTGTTCGGCAGCGAGAAACCCGTGAAGACATACCTTGCGCTGCTGCCCGGCACGCCCCCGCATCCCCGATGGGAAGTCGAGGCGCCACTCGCACCATTTCCCGGACGCCCGGGCCAGATGCGCGTGGACCCGAAGAGCGGCAAGAAGTCCCGCACCGCCTTCGAGGTGCGGGAACAATTCCGCGGTTATGCGCTCGTCCAATGCCGGCCTTACCCCGGGCGCATGCATCAGATTCGCGTTCACCTCAAGCATTGGGGGCTGCCGATCTGCGGTGACCGCGTTTACGGAGGCCGACCCCTGCTGCTGTCCGAGTTGAAGGACGAATACCGCCTGAAGCCCGGCAAAACAGAGCGGCCACTAATCTCGACCGTGGCCCTCCACGCCGAGGAATTGACGCTGCCTCATCCTGTCACGGGCGCTGGATTAAAAATCATCGCCTCCTGGCCGAAGGATTTGACTGTCGCGGTAAAAAATCTTCGTCGTTATGCCGCCGCCTGAGGGGGTTGCAGTTCCTTGTCCGAAATCCCAGGCGACAAACAAGTTGTGACGCTTCACATCTGGCTATGTCTGCGGAATAGTTTGAACGAAGTCGTCGCTGGCAGAAAATAATAGTTGACCGTTTAGTAGATTTCGACCAACCTCGCCTCCGCATCGAACACGCAGTTCGCTGCAGTGAACCTGAGAAACGAATATGGGCCGGGTTAGTGACGCCAGAGAACGGTTAATGGGCGCGGTCGCCGAGTTGTTTTGGACCGGCTCGTACGACAGCACCACCATCGATCAGATTTGCGAGAAGGCCGGCGTCAAGAAAGGCAGCTTCTACTATTTCTTCGATTGCAAGGCGTCGCTGGCCGAGGCTGCCCTTGATTTGGAGTGGGAGAAATACCGGCCCAACCTCGATGCCATCTTTTCCGCGTCTGTGCCGCCGTTGGAACGAATTCGCCGGCATTGCGAATTCAGCCTGAAAGAACAGGCGGATCTCAAGGCTCAGCACGGTTGCGTGCTGGGCTGCCCTCTTTGCACCCTTGGCACGGAAATCAGCACGCAGGAGAAGGGCTTGCAGAAAAAGGTGCAGGAAATCATGGCCTATGGTCTCAAATATATAGAAACCGCCATCCGCGATGCGCATGCCGCGGGACTGATTCACGCGCCGGACGCCAGGGCCAAGGCGAATATCCTGCACGCCTACCACCTTGGCCTGCTTACGCAGGCGCGGATTCAAAACGATCTCGGAGTGCTGGCGGATCTGACCAGTGCGACCTTTGAACTTCTGGGCGTGAAGCCTCCCAAGGGGCAACGAAAACCCGTCCCGTCCTGAGTTTTTTTGCTTTGATTATGGACTAAATAGTCAACTACCTAATCTGAACCAATTATCCTATGAAACCCACAATGCTTCATTCCCTCGTCTTCCTCCTCGCGCTCGCCCTTTTATCTGCCGGTTGCCAACGTTCGAATCCGCGGGCCGCCATGCCCCCGCCTCCGCAAGTCACCGTCGCTCCAGTGGAGCAACGGGAACTGACCGAGTGGGAAGAGTTAACGGGACGTTCTGCCGCAGTCGAGTTCGTCGAAGTGCGTCCGCGCGTTTCGGGTCACATTGACAAAGTGCTCTTCGAGTCCGGCCAATTGGTGAAGAAGGGCGAGGTGCTTTTCATCATCGACCCCCGCTGGCACAAGGCGGAGTCTGAAAGACGCGAGGCCGAACTGGCGATGGCCAGGGTGCGCCTCGACAACGCCGAGCGGGAAGCGAAACGCAACGCGCAGTTGCTCGCCAGCAAAGCGATCTCCAAGGAGGAAGCCGACGCCCGAGAAGCGCGGTTCGCCGAGGCGCGCGCTGGACTGCTGGTCGCCGAAGCGGCGCGCGACACGGCCAAGCTCGATCTCGAATACACGCAGATCCGCGCTCCCATCGACGGACGCGTCAGCCGCGCGCTCGTCACGGCGGGCAATTACATCAGCGGCATCGCCGGGGCGGCGACGTTGTTGACCACGATTGTCTCCGTGGACCCGATTTACGTCTATGCCGACATGGATGAGAACGCCCTGCTTCGCTACAACGCATTGAGCCAGTCCGACAAGCTGGAGCGGAACGGTGACGGCAAGGTGCCGGTCGATCTGCAGCTTGCGGACGAGGAGGGTTTTTCCCATCACGGCCATGTGGAATCGCTGGACAACCGGCTTGACGCCCAGTCCGGCAGCATCGTGCTGCGCGCGTTATTTCCGAATCCGGACGGACGGATCGTACCCGGCCTCTTCGCGCGCATCCGCCTGCCCGGCGGGGCCCGGGCGCCGGCACTGCTCGTCGAGGAAAACGCCGTTGGCACCGATCAAGCGCAGAAGTTCGTGCTCACGCTCACCTCAACCAACACCACGGCTTACCGTCCGGTGAAGCTCGGTCCGTTGATCGACGGCAAACGTGTCGTGCGCGAAGGCCTGCAGGCCGGGGAGAAAGTCATCCTGGGCCTGGTCGAAGCGCGTGTTCGACCCGGGATGCCGGTCATCCCGCAGGAAACCGAGGGAACGAACGGACACGCGAAAGTTGCGCAGCGTTGACCGTTGCTCCAGTAGCCAGTGTAAAACTGGCGCGTCCCTCGATTCACGCGTTTTAACTCAACTCAAGCCATGAAATTTGCCCACTTCTTCATCCGCCGCCCGATTTTCGCCGGCGTGCTTTCGACTTTGGTTTTTCTTCTCGGAGTCATTGCGATGCTGCGATTGCCCATCAGCGAATATCCCGAAGTTGTGCCGCCGACCATCGTCGTGATGGCGAACTATCCGGGCGCAAATCCAAAGACCATTGCCGAGACCGTTGCCGCGCCGTTGGAGCAAGCCATCAACGGCGTGGAGAACTCGCTCTACATGTTTTCACAGGCAACGAGCGACGGCGTGATGACGCTCACGGTTACGTTCAAACTCGGCACGCCCATCGACGACGCCCAGGTGCAGGTGCAGAATCGCGTTTCGCAGGCTCTGTCCAAGCTACCCGAGGAAGTGCGCCGGTTGGGTGTCACGACGACGAAGCAGTCGCCTGACCTGACGATGGTGGTTCACCTGCTCTCGAACGACGGACGCTACGACGAAGTCTATCTCCGCAATTACGCCACGCTCCAGGTGAAGGATGTGTTGGCGCGCATTCCCGGCGCCGGCTCGGTGCAGCTTTTTGGCTCCGGCGATTATGCGATGCGCGTGTGGCTCGATCCGGATCAGGCTGCCGCGCGCGACTTGACCGCGAGCGACATCGTCAACGCGCTCCGCGAACAGAACGTTCAAATCGCCGCTGGCGCCGTGGGGCAGCAGCCGGTGAGCAGTCCGGTGGGCCTGGAAATGCAAATCAACGCCAAGGGCCGGCTGCTGGACCCGGTGGAGTTTGGAAATATCATCGTGAAGACCGGCCCGAATGGCGAGAAGACGCTGCTCAAGAGTGTCGCGCGCATCGAACTGGGCGCGTCCGGATACGCATTGCGCTCGTTGCTCAACAACAAGAAGGCCGTCGCCATTCCGATCTTCCAATCGCCCGGCGCGAATGCGTTGCAACTCTCCACGGATGTTCGCGCCACGATGGAAGAACTGAAGAAGAGCTTCCCGGAAGGGCTCGACTATTCGGTGGTTTACGATCCGACGGTGTTCGTTCGCAGCTCGATCAAGGCCGTGGTGGTGACGCTGTTCGAAGCGGTGCTGCTGGTGGTCATCGTCGTCATCCTGTTCCTGCAAACCTGGCGCGCGTCCATCATTCCGCTCGCCGCCGTGCCGGTGTCGCTGGTCGGCACTTTCGCGGTAATGCTCGCGCTTGGGTTCAGCATCAACATGCTCACGCTCTTCGGACTCGTGCTCGCCATCGGCATCGTGGTGGATGACGCAATCGTCGTAGTCGAAAACGTCGAGCGCAACATTGCACTTGGCCTCTCGCCGCTCGAGGCGACGAAGAAAGCGATGGACGAGGTCACCGGCCCGATCATCGCCATCGCGCTCGTGCTTTGCGCGGTGTTCATCCCCACTGCGTTCATCAGCGGATTGACCGGCCAGTTCTACAAGCAGTTCGCCATCACCATCGCCATCTCGACTGTCATCTCCGCGTTCAACTCGCTCACCCTTTCGCCCGCGCTTGCCGCCGTGTTGCTCAAGGGCCATCACGCGCCGAAGGACCGGCTCGCGCGCGCGATGGACCGGTTACTGAACTGGCTCTTTCGTCCATTCAACCGCGCGTTCGCCTGGGCGGGAAACAAATACGGCCAGGCCGTTGGCGGCGTGTTGCGCAAGAGCGCCATTGCCCTCGTGCTCTACGCCGGACTCGTCTTCCTCACCGGCTGGAGCTTCACGAAAGTCCCGACCGGCTTCGTGCCGACGCAGGACAAGCAATACCTCGTCGCCTTTGCGCAATTGCCCGATGGCGCGTCGCTCGACCGTACCGACGCCGTGATGCGCAAGATGGGCGAGATCGGCATGAAGCATCCCGGCGTGGAAAGCGCCGTGCAATTCCCCGGCCTGAGCATCAGCGGCTTCAGCGTCGCGCCGAACGCGGGCATTGTCTTCTTCTGCTTGAAGGACTTTGACGACCGCAAGACGCCGGAGTTGAGCGGCCCGGCCATCGCCGAAGCGTTGAACCGCGAGTTCAGCGGGATCACCGAAGCCTTTGTCCTCACGGTCATGCCGCCATCGGTGAACATTGGGGCCATCGGCGGCTTCAAGCTGTTCGTCGAGGACCGCGCCGGGTTTGGGTACGACGCGCTCTTCAAGAGCACGCGCGCACTCATCGGCCAGGGTTATGGCTCTGGCCAGCTTACGGATCTATTCTCCACCTTTACCGTGAATGTGCCGCAGCTCGACGCGGAAATCGATCGCGTCAAAGCCAAGTCGCAAGGAGTACCTTTGCAGAACCTCTTCGAGACGATGCAAATCTATCTCGGCTCGCTCTATGTGAATGACTTCAACCTCTTCGGGCGCACCTGGCAGGTCGTCGCACAGGCCGACGCTAAACATCGCGACCGCGCCGAAGATATTACCCGCCTCAAGACCCGCAACGCCGCCGGCCAGATGGTGCCGCTTGGCACGCTCGTCAAGGTCAAGGAATCTTACGGGCCGGATCGGGTGATGCGTTACAACGGTTATCCCGCGGCGGAAATCACCGGCGGCCCCGCGCCTGGCGTCAGCTCGGTCCAGGCCGAGGCGTTGATGGCCAACCTGGCCACCGACACGCTGCCGAAAGGAATGTCGTTCGAGTGGACGGACCTGACCTATCAGCGCATCCTCGCCGGCAACACGGCGGTGTATGTCTATCCGCTCTGCATCCTGCTTGTCTTTCTCGTGCTCGCCGCGCAATACGAGAGCTTCCGATTGCCGCTCGCCATTATCCTTGTCGTGCCGCTCTGCCTGCTCTTTGCCATCGCGGGTGTCTGGCTCACCGGCGGCGACAATAACATCTTCACACAAATCGGCCTCATCGTGCTCGTCGGCCTTGCGTGTAAGAACGCGATTCTGATCGTCGAATTCGCCAAACACAAACAAGACGAGGAAGGACTGTCGCCCGTGCAAGCGGCCATCGAAGCCTGCCGCTTGCGCCTGCGCCCCATCCTGATGACCTCGATTGCCTTCATCGCCGGCGTCTTCCCGCTCGTTATCTCGACTGGCGCCGGCGCCGAGATGCGTCATGCGATGGGCGTCGCGGTGTTCTCCGGGATGATTGGTGTGACGCTCTTCGGCTTGTTCCTGACGCCGGTCTTCTATGTTGTGCTAATGAAGCTGGGCGCGAAAAAAACTTCGCCCAGGCCCGCGCCGGCTTCCGCGCCCTTGTCCGGCTCAACCGGAACAGCCTTGTCCGGCACCAGCACGACAGCCATCGCCTCGCTGATTGGCGCGAGCGCGTTCCTTGTCTCCAGCGTCGCGCAAGCCGGCCCGCTCACCATCGGCCCTGACTACAAACGCCCGACGAACAACGTCTCGTTCCAGTTTCGTGACGTGCCTACATGGAAGGAAGCCTCGCCCGCCGACGCCTCGCCCAAAGGCCGTTGGTGGGAAGTGTTCAACGATGCGGCGCTGAATGCGCTTGTCGAACGCGCCACGACGAACAACCAGTCCCTTCGCGGCGCCGCGGCCCGCTTCAACCAGGCCCGTGCTGCGGCGCGCGTCAGTCGAAGCGAGTTTCTACCCACGCTTGATTTTAATGCCGAAGGAGAGCGCGAGCGGTTCTCCAGGAACCAGGTTCCTGATTTCGACATCAGCCACGCCACCACCTTGCGCGCTCCGATCGACTTGAGCTACGAAATCGATCTGTGGGGCCGGGTGCGCCGGTCCTTCGAGAGCGCCCGCGCGGACGCCCAGGCCAGCGCGGCGGATTTTCACAATGCTCTTCTCAGCGTGCAGGCCGAGGTCGCGCGGAATTATTTTGATCTCCGCACCATCGACCGCCAGCGCGCCGTCGTGCGTTTGTCGCTCCAGCTTCGCCGCGAGGCGCGCGACGTTCTCCAGGCGCGCGTCGATGCCGGCACCGCGCCGGAACTGGATCGCGCCCGCGCTGACACCGAAGTCGGCCTGGCCGAGACCGACACGGCGCGGTTGGATCGCCAACGCAGTTCATTCGAGATCGCGCTCGCCATTCTCACCGGCGCGCCGGCCCCGCAATTCGCCGTCACCGAAATCGACGAGAAACTTCCGGCCTTGCCCGCCGTTCCCGGAGCGCTGCCCTCCGAATTGCTCGAACGCCGCCCTGACATCGCGTCTGCTGAACGCCAGCTTGCCGCGGCCAACGCCCGCATCGGCGTCGCCAAAGCGGGTTTCTTTCCCGTGCTCCGGCTCACTGGCTCCGCGGGTCATGCGAGCGCGGAACTCGACTCGCTCTTCAACTGGGACAGCCGCATCTGGTCGGTGGGTCCCAGCTTGTCGCTGCCGGTTTTCGCCGGCGGACGCAACCGCGCGAACATGGCCCGCGCTCGCGGTGCTTTCGAGGAAGCCGCGGCGAAGTATCGCCAACAAGTGCTCGTTGCTTTTGGTGAGGTGCAGGAAAACCTCACGGCGTTGAAACTTCTCACCAGCGAAGCTGAAGCCGTCGCCCGCACCGAGGAAGCCGCCCATCGCACCTACGAATACGCCCGCGCCCGGTACGAAGGCGGCATTATCAGTTACTTCGAAGTCATCGAATCCATGCGAACCCTCCTGGCCGCCAAGCTCGATGCCGCGAAAGTCCACGGCCAGCGCCAGACGACCGCTGTCCAGCTTATCAAGGCGCTCGGCGGCGGCTGGCACGAACACAAATTGTTGACCACCACGAAGACGAAGCCCGCCGCGACAAAGTAAGCCCGGGGCCGCCTGCTGCCTGATTGGGTTACTCACCCCAATTCCTGCGGCTTGCTTTAGCATTGCGCCGCGCCGCGCTTTCCCGTTTACTTGCGCCGTGACGGACGAATCCATCGGGGACAGTGCCGGGTTGCTGGAAGCGCGCGGCGAGGCCCAGCAATCACTTCACTCTCGCGCTGCCGCCACTGCCCGTGCCCGATTCGGGCGGCGCGTCTTTTTGCGGGCGGTCGTCGAGGTTTCCAATCATTGCCGCGAAAACTGCGTCTATTGCGGGATGCGCCGGGACAACCGCGCGCTGGCTCGTTTTCGCGCCCGGCACGATCAACTGGCCGAATTACTCATCCACCACCGCCCGGCCAGCGTGACCGATGTTAACATCCAGGCGGGCGAAGATCCGGTAGTTGTGCGCGAAGTGGTGGTGCCGCTCATCCGCACGCTTCGCCGGGAAACGCCGCTGGGCGTGAGCGTCTGCCTCGGCACTTTGAACGCCGCGCTCTATGACGAATTGCGGGCCGCCGGCGCGAACATTTACATCATTAAATTCGAGATTGCCGACCCCCACTTCTACGCGCGGATGCAAGCGCCCGGCCGGTGGGAAGAACGCATCGAGCACATTCAATCGCTGGCAGAGAAAGGATGGAAGGTCAGTTCCGGTTTCATCGCAGGCCTGCCGGGGCAGGACGCGCGGCATCTGCTGGCCAACTTCACCCTGGCCCGGCAATTGCCGCTGGCGGGATGCAGCGTCAGTCCGTTTATTGCGGGCGAATCCACTCCGCTGTCCAACGCGCCTACCGGCGGCATCGACCTGACGTTGAATTGCATGGCCATGCTGCGTTTGATGCAGCCCGATTGGGTCATTCCCGCCGTGAGCGCGTTGAATCTGGCTGGTCCTGGCAGCGGTTACCGGCGCGGCCTGGCAACCGGCGCGAATCTCGTCACCATCAATCTGACCCCGCCGGAGATTCGCGACGATTACCTGCTCTACAAGCGCGACCGCTTCATCATGACGGAGGAGCGAATCCTTTCGGCCATCGAAGCGGAGGGACTGACTCCTTCGCGGCAAAGTCTCGACGACTTTTATCAGATGAAGACGACGCACGGCACAGGAGTGCGCTCCGAAGCCGCCGTAGCGGCTGGTTGATCCAAATAAGTCGCTGAAAGGTGAGACTGCTGCCGGGCGATCCGCACATGGTGGCGTCAAGTTGCCCCACTCCGAGTCAGCCTTGACCAGATCGTAATCCCTCATCACGCTCCTCACGCCCATGCCTACACCGCGCCGTTTGATTTGCTTTCAGGCGATCCTTTTCTTCGTGGTGACTCTCGTGTTGGTCCCCAAAGTCTCCGCCGCCTACCGCCACGACTGGGCACGGATGAAACACATCACTCCACGCAGCTATGTCTGCTGCCATGCCGCCACGCCTGTTCAAATCGACGGCAAGCTCAATGACGCCGCGTGGAAGGCGGCGCCCTGGACCGAATACTTCATGGACATCGAAGGCTCCGCGAAGCCCAGGCCCCGCCACCGCACGCGCGCGAAGATGCTTTGGGACGGCCAATACTTCTACGTCGCCGCCGAACTGGAGGAGCCGCACGTCTGGGCCACGCTCACCAATCATGACGCCGTCATCTTCCACGATCCCGACTTCGAAGTGTTCATCGACCCCGACGGCGACAGCCACGGCTACTACGAGTTCGAGATCAACGCGCTCAACACCGGCTGGGACCTGCGCCTGCCCAAGCCCTACAAGGACGGCGGCCCGGCGCTCAACGAATGGGAAATTCCCGGACTTAAAACCGCCGTCCACATCCGCGGCACGCTTAATCATTCCGCCGATCGCGATCAGGGTTGGACACTCGAAATCGCCTTTCCTTGGAACGCGCTCGGTGAATTCGCCCGCTGCCCCGCGCCGCCGCGCGAAGGCGACCAATGGCGGGTGAGTTTCTCGCGCGTCGAATGGCTGTTCGACATCATCGACGGCCGATACCGCAAAGTGCCCGGCAAAAAGGAGGACAACTGGGTCTGGTCCCCGCAAGGCATCATCGACATGCACCGCCCGGAGAAATGGGGCTACGTGCAGTTCACCAAACAAAAGCCGGGCAAGGCGAAGTTTGTTCCTGACGCCTCGGCGCCCGCGCGCGCCGTGTTGCAGGAGATTTACTACGCACAGAAGGATTTTCAGAAAGCGAACAGGCGCTGGGCCGCGAGCCTGGCGGAGCTTGGTTTGGACAACTCATTCGGATCAAAGCAAACCAGTCCGCCCACGCTGCAAGCAACGCCGGATGGCTATCGTGCCACCGCTGGAATCAAACTCCGCGATGGTCGTCTCCAGCTCTGGCACATTCGCCAGGACGCAAAAGTCTGGTCGGAGTGAGGAACAATCGACGCGCTCCGTGGCAGCCGTCGCCTAGCTCGGAGCGCTAGGCGGCTCTTGTACACCTATGCATACTTGCGAAACATGCGGCAAAGAATGGCCTGAGAATTATTGTCCGGAATGTGGCCACACCATCGGCAAGCCGGCCAGACTGGCAGTGCCGCCTCCGTTACTGCCAACAACATCCAGCCCAAAACCGCCTGCCGTTCCACCGCCACGGCTCAGCGTGTCAGGGAAAAAGTCCTTTCCACGCTGGCCCATCGTAGCGCTGGCAGTCTTTGCGGTGATACTCGTCGGCGGTGTGTTGGCTTATCACCTGTACGAGAGGTTCGCGTTCCCCCCTGGCTATCGAAATCGGCCGACGGCAGGATGGGGTGTGCGCATGGGCGAAAAGGAGTTTGGGAAAGCCGACGCCCAAATCGATTCCTTCCAGGGAACGAATGCGTTCGGCAATTCACCGGAAGCCGTGAAGCTCGCGCGTCACTTCTCCGAAGCGCTCAAGGCCGGGCGCGCACAGATGTTCACTCCCGGATTCAAGCTGGAGATTCTCGATCACACCAAGGGCGAGTTCATGACTTATTGCGAACTGCACGCCGAGGAATGCGCGTTCATAGTTCATGTCCCGCAGTTGCGGAAGTTCGAGAAGAACGTATTCGAGAAGGTGGATGCGCGAAAGATGCTGGCGCAGTTGGCGTGGATGACAGCGCAAGGGGCCTTGAAGGAACAAGGCACAGGCAGGCTGCGAATGGAACTGGCCGTCGGATTGCGCGGCATCAGCCAATACGGGCCAATCATGCTCGGCTATTACGATGAAAACGCGAAAGCGCCCGAGGATGGCCTTGTGAAGTACCTCGACGATGGCGCGCAAACGCATTTCTTGTGGACCTTCTTTGCGCCAGAGAGAGAACGGCGGGCGCGCTGATCGCACGTCGTGTGAGAGACTTCACATAAGTGCGCTGCACCGAACGCGCGCGGGCGCCGTCTCTTTGCGATTTGGGCGCTACCGGTTGGTTGTGTTGATGGACTTGGTTGTTGGCCTAATTCCAATCCAGCCGCTCCTGCGAACGTTCGCCTTCCAGCTTCTACTCGCGCTTGGCTGCACCAGTTCCGCTTTCAGGCGAATTCCGCGCGGAGGATACGTGCAGCTTCCACTTCGTGGCAAAGCTTGCGGTAAGCTTCGTCGATGCTCACCACCGCACCGGAGCCAGGCGCGAAACCGCAATCGGGATTCAGCACCACGCGGTCGGGCTTGAGGAATTCGAGCGCCTTGCGCACGCGGGCGGCGATGGTCTCAGCCGAGTCCACGCGGCCCGGCGTGACATCGACGCAGCCGAGGCCGATCTCGAAATCCTCGCGCAACTCGCGGAACACAGCCATGTCGCCCGCCTGCGGCGCGGTGAACTCCATCGTGAGATGGTGGACTTTGAGCCGGTTGAGGTGGCGGATGATGGGACCGTAACCGCCTTCGTGCGCCTGTTCGTCGCGCGCCCGCGCCCCCGCCCGGCGACAGAGATGCACGGCCAGTTTGATGTCCTTCACGCCTTCGGCCACGTCGTTGATCATGTCCACCGCGAATGACGCGGCGGCATCGGGATCGGTGTATTGGCGGCGGACGTCCGGATCGACGAACAGGCACAGGTGCGGGTCGTCAATCTGCGCGATGTCGGCCCCGGCGTCGCGCACCAGTTCCAGTTCGCGGCGCAGGATCGGCACGCAAGCGCGCACTAAGTCATCGCGCTTGGGATAAGCCTTGGCGGACTTCTCCGCATTCCACAGGCGCTCGCCAAGCAAGGCGGGCGACGGCAGCGTGGACTTAATCAGCCGGCTGGTAATCGTCTTCAGGAATTTCACTTCGCTTGCGATGAAGCCGGGCGACTTTGATGTGACTTTATCGACGACGACGGTGAAAGGCCGGCCATCGGGCAGTGAGCCAAGCTCGAAGCCGTGCGCCAGTTCCGCGATGACGCCGATGTAGGACTTGCGCCCCCACTCGCCGTCGGTCACGACGTCCAGCCCGGCGTGCTCCTGCATGGCAACGGCGAACCGGATGGCGGCCTGCATTTCCTGTTGATAACGCTCCGGCGACAACGGCGGGCGGTCGTTGATGAGGTCGAGGACAAACGCCGGCCGCGGAAGCGAGCCGACGACCGAGGTGGGAAAGAGAGGCTTCATCTGAGCAAAAGTTTTTTAACCACGGATGGACACGGATGAACACGGATGCGAAACGACGGGACACACCGACTACACCAAAAACGCGGACGACCCCGCATCGCTTTTGTGTGCTTCGTATCTTTCGTGGGCTTCATTCTAATCCGTGTTTATCTGTGTCCATCCGTGGTTAAGCCAATCCACCTTCCCGCCAGTATTTGCGCGCCAGTTCAAAATCCTCCTGCGTGTCCACCTCCATGTAATTGCCCGGGGTATCGGCGTGGGCCATCTGGATGCCGGCTTCGATCATGTCCTGATAGAGATGAATCAGATACGCCTTCTCGAAGAGCGCCGCTTCACGGAATGGTCGCCCCGTAAACTTCTGGCGCGCCTGATGGAAGTGTTCGCGCAGCCGGGCGGCGCCTGCCGCACTGAACTTCGCGATGCCCGTGTATTCACCGTGCGCCGCCGGGGGCGCAATACTGCGGTGGACGCGTGTCACCCAGCCGTTGTTGACCGTCACCTTTTCCGCATCGTCAGGCGGGTGTTGCGTGCGGTGCTGATAGCGCTCCAGCCAGTTGGTGTCCACGCTCAAGGCGATGTCCGCGGGATGCTGCAGCACGCGATGGACAACGTCGCTGGTGAACAGGATGTCCGAGTAGCAGCACACGAAACCGTCGCTCATCAAATCTTCCGCGTGCATGAGGGAGAGCAGGATGTTGTTGTGCTCCCAGCCGGTGTTGTGCCGGAAGGTGAAGTTCGGATAGTCACGCCGGACCTTTTCGATCTGGTATCCGCCGATAAAGCAGATGTCCTTGATGCCCGCGCTGGCAAAGGCGCGCAGAGCCCAATCGAGCAGCCGCCGGTCATGCACCGCGGCGTAGCACTTGGGCGTGTCCGCCGTGGTTGGCATCAACCGCCGGCCACGTCCAGCTCCGATGATAATCGCTCTCATCGATTGAAGATCTTTCAGCAAGTCAACACTTCGCAGGTGCCTTTGGAAAGTGGTTCGTTCAAACAGCGGTTCATGTCGTTTGAGGCGTTCGTTTTCCAGCGTTCCACAGCCCTGCGATGACCACTGCGGCGACGAATGCGCACACCGCCCAGAAGCGCACAGCGAATTGCCAGCCAAAGTCCTGCGCGATGTGGCCGGTGAGCTTGTCACCGGCCGCCGCGCCCATGTAGCCCATGAAGTTGACGAAGCCTACTGCGGCCGCAGCGGCGCCGCGCCGCGCCAGATCAACAGGCAAGGTGCCGACCAGCAATACTTGCGGGCCGAAGATGCAGAATCCGATGCAAAACAGGATCGACACCGAGGCGCCCAGGCCCCAGTGAATCACCGTATCGTAAGCCAGCGCCAGCAACCCCAACGCGAAGAGTAGTCCGCAGATGACTGGCGCGCGGCGTCCGCCGAAGAACCGATCCGTTGCCCAGCCCGACAGATACGCGCCGGCGATTCCACCGCATGGAAGCACGGCGTACTTGAAGGCCGCGGAACTAACGCTCTCTTTGGCGACCTCTTTGAGATGGGTCACGCCCCAGTCGGTGAAGCCGTAGCGGCAGGCATCGAGCAGACAAAGGGCGACAGCCACCAGCCACAACGCCGGATTACTTAGCGTTGCCACTAGATTTTCGCGCCAGGATTGGGCTGAATTTGCTGACGCTCGCGGCGTTTCTCCGGCATCTGTCGTTGAGTCCGGTGAATCACGCAGAAACAAGAGCATGTGGACGGCGCTGATCGCGAGCAGCAACGCCGGCACGTAGAGTGCGCCGCGCCAGCCAAACTTCTGCGCCGCCCATCCGGCGACGACGAAGGTGAGCGCGCCGCAAAGCTGGTATCCTGTGCCGATGATGCCGATGGCGCGGCCACGCTGGAGGGCGGGAAACCAGTTGGCCGCGACGCGCATGGTTGGCGGCCAGCCGAGCGCTTGGACGTAACCGTTGCACGCCCAGACGAACGTCAGGAAATAAAGCGCAGTTGCCCAGCCGAAAACGACATTGAGCGCCGCCGATGCAAACAAGCCTACCGCCAGCAACAGCCGGGCGGGCAGGCGTTCCGCCAGCTGGCCATTGATGAACTGACCGGCTCCGTACGCCAGTTTCAGGGCCATGAGTACGGTGCCGAGTTGTGGCTTCGTGTAACCGAATTCCTCCTGAAGACCGGGAATCGCGACTCCAAGGTTGTTGCGGCAAAAATAGAAGGACCCGTAAGTGAGCCATAAAACCCAGAGCACGGTGCGCTGGCTTGAAGTGAAGCGGGCGCTTTGGGTTGTGTCGTTGCTGGAACTCAACGGGCTTGAGCGAAACGAAAATCGTCGCTCCCGTCAACTCCGCGAGCCGGTGCGCGGCGTGCGCGAAGCGCCAGCCGCTGCGTGGTGCCAAGGCTGCGGCTGGTCTGCGGCACAGCCTCGCTTCCGTCAGTTGTAGGCCAAACTCTGATACGAATAGGGGATTGATTCCGACTTCTTACCCAGCGCCGGTGCCTCTAAGTTCCGACCTGATGAATCAATGGCACAGATTGATGGGTGGCGGTCGCTCAAAGCGTCAGCGGCGAACCATTGTCGCCAAGGCGCTTGTCGCTGCGATTGGTCTGGCCACGGCGTTGCCATGTGAGGCCGCGGAGGTCGCTTCTTTTCAAGCCGGCAGCGGTGGATGGCATCTTGGCACTCTGGCCGTCGGCAATCTGGACGGTGACGCGCAACTCGAGATCGTCGTTCCCTATCGCGATTCGTCTGCGCGTTGGTTCCTCGATGCGTTCAAAGCGAATGGGACGCGGTTGGCGGGCTTTCCCTATCCGGGCGGCGCGGAAGAAATCAATGCTTCGCCAACGCTTTGCGATCTGGACGGAGATGGGCGTGACGAAATCGTCTTCACTCACGGCAACCGCGTGCTCACGATGCGAGGCAACGGTTCACTCGTCTGGTCGAATGCAGTAACACGGTTCAACTATGTTCCGACCGGCGGCTACATGACGGTGACCAACGGTTTCCACTGGTCGAACGGAGGCGGGTTCATTCCCAACCTGCCCGCGACGGCTATTTTCTCGTCGCAAGTTTCCAGCCCGATCGTTGCCGACATCAATGGCGATGGCATCAAGGAAGTGATGACTGCATGGAAGATCGACCCGGACAGTTCAAGCAGCGACCAGGATTTCAATCCTTTCATCAACGACCTCTGGGGTTTTGGCGAATGGGGAACAGTCGGCGAGACGTGGTCGGGCGGCGTGGTCTTCTTCAATGCCAGCAACGGCACGAAAGGCCACGTCTATCACATTCATCAACTCGTTGAATCCGGTCTTGCGCTTGGCCAGGCGGACGACGACCGACCTCTCGAAGTGTATGTGCTGAACGACAGCGACAGCGTGGTGTGCTTCGACAAAACCAAGGCGCACGGTCTTCACGGCAACGGCACGCTGCACAAGCAATTTGGCAAAAACCAACGGCTGATGAGCGGCGCGTACGAACAGGGCGTGGACGTTTATACCGCGGACATCGACGGCGATGGGCTGGCCGAGGTGCTGGCGCCGACCACGCAACTCAACTCGCTGTGGCAGCCGAGCGAGACAATTCTGGACGACGACGGCGCCATCCTGTGGCGGAAATGGAAACAGCCCGTCAGCTTTCCTCTGAACCAATGGCTGAACAATGCCTGTATGATCCCGGTCAATCCGGACCACGACAATCACATCGACGTGCTCAGCTTCACGCACTCCTATGAAATCGCGTTTCGTTATTGGAACGGCGTCGAACTGGTGGATCGGCCCGGCTGGCCAAAGAACTTTCATCCCTATTTGCCCACGCCGCCGGTGGTCGGAGATGTGGATGGCGACGGGCAAGAGGAGATTGTCATCGGCACTTACAACCCGGCGGTCAATCCGTCCGATGGGAGTCTCTTTGTGTTCCGGCTGGATGGCACACTCCAAACATCCGTGCCGGTGCCCGGTGGTTTGAAGCACATTCCCGCGCTGGCCGACGTAAATGGAGATGGCGGAGTGGATGTGATTTATCGCTCACTGGCCGGACGCCTCTACATTCAGAACTTCGGCGCGAATGCCGCTGGACCGGTTTCCTGGTCCACGCACCGGGGCAATCGTCAGCGCGACGGAAATTTCGGAGTCTCATTGTTTCCGCCGGGCACGCCACGCATCACAGGCAAGCAATCCGGCTACCGGCGCGCCAGTTTCTCGTGGAGCGGCTCGGCGATGAACCCGGCCACGGCCTGGCGCATTTATCGCGCGGAGCAACCAGGCGGTCCTTTCACTCATCTCATCACGCTGACGGCTGGCACGACTTCCTTCACCGATTCTCCGTTCAAGGGCGGTTGCCAATACATCTATGAAGTCGCGGCCGTTTACGGGACCGGCGAAGTTCGTTCGGCGCCGTTCGCCATCTGTCCTTCGCTCAACGGCAATCTCATCGTCAACGGCGGCTTCGAGGACAATGACAACAGCCATTGGGACAAATGGTTCACGGGCGACATCCACTGGACGAACATGGTCGCCACGACGAACGTCGCGTGCGAGGGGCGAAAGTCGATGGAGGTCACGCTCGTCAATCAGGCCGGCGGCGGTTCGATCTCTCAGTTCGGGCAGTACGGCACTCCGGACGCCTATCTGCCGGTGACACCCGGTCGGCTTTACAGCTTCGGTTGCTTCTTCAAGAGCAGCGGCCTTTCGCAACCGTCGGAACATTGGATCGAATGGGCTTCGACCCGGACGGGCGAAGATACCAACAACCGGCCGGCGCGGCCCTATCCGATCTACTTCACGCCGCACTTCGTCATCGGCACGACTGCGACTGAATGGACCTATGCCAATCGCACCTTCGTCATGCCTGCCGGCTTTCCCAACGTCGAGGTCGGTCACCGTTATACGATTGCCGCTTCCGGCAGTGGTTCGATCTGCATCGACAACGTTTTCTTCCGCTCGCTTCCTCCGCCCAGTGCAACGAACTGGGTGCAACTGGTTCCGTTCGGTTGCAACTGGCGTTATGCCACCGGAACGTTGCCAGCCAATTGGCACGCCAGCGATTTCAACGACGCAAGTTGGGCGAGCGGCGCCGCCAAGTTTGGCGCAGGTGGCGGGCCTACTGGCGTCGCCACCCCGTTGCCGCCTTCCAAACCGGTCTATTACTTCCGCCGCGCATTCGTGGCGCCCACTGTGCCGTGTGAAGAATTGCTCCTCTCCGCAACTTGCACCGATGGCGGCGGAAAGTCGCTGGAGATTTACCTCAACGGCGTGAGACTCCCGACGACCGGTATCGACGCCGCCAGCCTTCAGGGAAATACGGTGCAGTATTACGACCTGACACCCTTCCTCGACTTGCTGCGCCCGGGAACAAACGTGATCGCAGTCGCCCTCAACAACGTCTGGCAGCCCTCGTGGGATGACGTCGCGTTCGATCTCAGTCTGAAGGCCACCACCGCGCAGCCGGCGCAGCAGCCGCGCCTCAATTCGATCACCCGCTCGCTCGGGCTTCCGCTGGGAACAGTGGCAATCGACCTCAGCGTCTCGCTTCCGTCGAATGGCCTCTGGCGCATCGAATCGACCGACTCACTCTCATCGCCCGTTTGGCAACTCGTGGATCGAGTGACCACGGGATTGCCATTGCCTCTCGTGCTGCGCGATGTCGGGCAGCACGGGCGGCTCCTGCCCCATCAAACGCCGATGCGATTCTATCGGCTCATCCCGGACTAGGCGGTTCCTTAGATCCCAAAGACCGACTTCGCGTCTTTACTGCGCGCGGGAGTTGTCTATGATGGGGAGCCTCAACATGAACCCTTCCGGCATCACGAGGCGAGCCACCGATTTCCTGGCGGCCTCCGCTTTTGCGGCGTGGGGGCGACACCCGCGATTCCTGCGGTTCGCGCCAGTGTGGTTGTCATTTCCCGGTGTTCTCGCGTTGGGTTTGTTGAGTTGCGATGCCGGTGCCGCCGGGGGCGGGCCGACCAACGAAGTGCTTGCTCGCTCCGCAATGCGTCTGCTCAAGACGGAGTGTTTCGCCTGCCACAATCAGGAGAAAAAGAAAGGCGGGCTGGTGCTCACTTCCCGCGAGCGACTGCTCGAAGGCGGTGACAACGGGGCGGTCGTCGCGCCCGGCAAGCCGGAGGCAAGTCCGCTGGCCAGGGCCTTGCGGAAGGACGCCGATCCGCACATGCCGCCGAAGAAGCAACTCACCGACGCGCAGATCAAAACGGTCCGCGACTGGATCAAAGGCGGCTTGGTCTGGAACGAAGCAGCGTTGGAGGAAGAAGAGCCTATCGTGCCTGTGCGACTTTCGACTTTGCCGGCCGCCTATCGGCCCGTGCTTGCCATTGCGTTGTCTCCTGACGGTGGGAAGCTGGCCGTGGGACGCGGCGCGTCGGTGGCTATCCATGATGCGTCGCAGACTAATTTCCCGGCGCTCGCGCAATTCGAGGCGCACCGCGACACGGTGCAATCGCTCGCGTGGAGCAGCGACGGAAGGTGGCTGGCTTCGGGCGGGTTCCGGCGGGTGGCGCTGTGGAACGGTGAATCGTTCAAGCGGGAGCGTGAATGGACCAATGGGTTGGCGGGTCGCATCAAGTCGATCAAGTTTTTGCCCGACAGCGACAAGCTGGTGGTGGCAGATGGCGCCCAGGCGCAGAGCGGGTTTATTCGCCTCATCGGTTTTGCGGACGGCAAGTTCGCTCATTCCTGGCGCGCACACGACGACACGATCTTCGACATGGATTTGAGCCGCGATGGAAGGCAACTCGTCACGGCAGGCGGCGACAAGTTGATCAAGGTGTGGGATCTCGACTCAAAGAAAGAAATCGCCCGGCTCGAAGGCCACACGGCCCAAGTCCTCGCCGTCGCTTTCAACACCAATGCTACGCAAGTCGCCAGCGGCGGCGCGGACAAACAACTCAAGGTTTGGGACATCGAAACTCGTCATGTGACGAGCAGCCTCGGCAAACATTCGGCCGCGGTCACGGCCGTTGCCTGGCCGGGCGATGGAAAAGTCATCGTTGCTGCTACAGACGCGGGCGCTGCCTTCACTTACAAGAAACTGAAAGCTCACACCGGTCGGGAATCTTCCGAATCGGGCGAGGAGCGCAAGCTGGGTGAAGCTGGGGACACCGCTCTGTGCCTCGCGGTGGCGGTGGATACGACCCGGATCTTCGCCGGCACTCACGAAGGCGCGGTTCAAGTTTGGAACAGCGAAGGGAAGCTGCTGACGAAGCTGACGCCTCCGGCCGACGCGATGGAGCTCGCTGTTCCGTCGCCTTACCAGGAACGTAGGAACCGACGTAAGGAGGCTCTAACTTCTTCGTCACCCGAGAATATCAAGGCCTCCTCACGTCGGCTCCTACTGGTTGGCAATTTGCTCTCGCTCACTGCGGAGCCGAAGGAAATCCATCTCTCTACAGACGCTCCGCGCCACGGCGTCCTCCTCACCGCTCAAACCGCCGACGGCTTCGAGACCGATGTATCGGGCGAAACGAAGTTTTCAGCGAGTCGTTCAGCCCCGTTTGAGATCACGCCCTCTGGAGAAGTCCTTGCCCGGCGTCCCGGAGAGGGGGTGCTCACGGCGCAGTTCAAAGGCAAGCGTGCGCAGATTCCAGTGAAAGTTTACGACACTGGCACCACGAACCATTCGAGCACTGCGCGTCCTTCCGTCAGTTTTCTCCGCGACGTGCTCCCGGCGTTGAGCAGAGCCGGGTGCAACGCGGGCGCGTGTCACGCCAAGCCCGAAGGGCAGAATGGCTTCAGGCTTTCCGTGTTCTCGTACGATCCGAAATCAGACTATGCCGAAATCGTGAAGGAGAATCGCGGCCGCCGCATCTTCCCCGCCGCGCCCGACGAAAGCCTCATCATTAAGAAGCCGACGGCTGTGCTGCCGCACGAAGGCGGACTTCGTTTCGAGCGCGGCTCGGACACACACCAACTGCTGGTGCGCTGGATGCGCGAAGGCATGGCTTACTCGCTCACGAACGAACCCACCCTCCAGCGCATCACGGCGTTTCCGAAGGAACGCCGCTACCGAAAGGGAGCGACGCAGCGGCTGCTCGTGCGGGCGCACTATTCGGACGGCAGCATCCGCGACGTGACGCGACTCGCCGGCTTCGACTCGAACGATAAGGAAGTCGCCAAGGTGGACGACAATGGCGTGATCACGGTCGGGACACTGACCGGCCAGGGCGTCATCGTCGCGCGCTATATGGGCTTCGTCGCCGACTCGCAGGTTTTGGTGCCGACGGATCGCTTGCTGCCCGAAGCACAGTATGCATCCCTGCCAAAGAACAACTTCATAGACGAGTTGGCTTATGCGCACTTCCAGCAGCTTGGCTTGTTTCCTTCCGACCTTTGCACCGATGCCGAGTTCCTGCGACGCGCCAAGCTCGATGCCATCGGCCTGTTGCCGACACCTGATGAAGTCCGTGCCTTTCTGTCCGATTCGTCCCCCGACAAGCGAAGCAAGTTCATGGCACAAGTGCTGAATGACTCCGCCTACGCCGACTACTGGGCGAACAAGTGGGCTGACCTGCTGCGGCCGAATCCGGATCGCGTCGGCGTGAAGAGTGTTTTTGTCTTCGACCAGTGGCTGCGCGAAAGCTTCCGGCAGAACAAACCTTACGACCAGTTCGTGCGCGAAATTCTGCTGGCTGAAGGCTCGAACCACCGCGACGGCCCGGCGGTGGTTTACCGTGACCGACGCGAGCCGGCCGATCTCACCACGATGTTCAGCCAGATCTTCCTCGGCACGCGAATGGAGTGCGCGAAATGCCATCATCACCCGAACGAGAAATGGAGCCAGGATGACTTCTACCAGTTTGCCGCGTTCTTTGGCACGGTGAAGCAAAAGGGCGCGGGCGTCTCGCCACCCATCTCGGGGGGCACCGAGACCTTCTATTTCGCGCCGGGCGGCAAAGGCGTGAAGCATCCCGTCACCGGCGAAACAATGTCGCCGCGTCCACCGGATGGCCCGGCGGTCTCCGTTTCGACGAACTCCGATCCGCGCCACGCTCTGGCGGATTGGCTCACCACGCCGGATAATCCATTCTTCGCCCGCGCAGTCGCGAATCGCGTCTGGGCCGTGTTCTTCGGGCGTGGACTCGTCGAGCCAGTGGACGATTTCCGCATCTCCAATCCGTGCGTGAACCCACCGCTCCTCGACGCGCTGGCTGTTGACTTCGCCAAGCACGGCTACGACCTCAAGCATCTCATGCGAACGATCATGGAGTCGCGTCTCTATCAACTCAGCTCGACGCCGAACCAATCGAACCTTGCCGACACACGCAACTTCTCGCGCGCCTACCGCCGTCGTCTCCCCGCGGAGGTGTTGCTCGACGCGGTGAACGCGGTGACCGGCGTGCCGGATACTTTCGCCGGCATGCCCGTCGGCGCGCGCGCCACGCAAGCGTGGACCTACAAGATCGAGTCGCAACTCATGGACGCCTTCAACCGGCCCAACCCCAGCAGCGATCCGCCGTGCGACCGCGACCGCCAGATGAGCGTCGTGCAATCCTTGCACTTGATGAACTCAAAAGCGCTCCAGTCGAAGCTCGCCCATAAAACCGGCCGCGCCCGCCAACTCGCCGACAGCGCCAAATCGCCGGACGAAATCGCGACGGAGCTTTACCTCGCAACATTGAGTCGCCCGCCAACGGGTGAAGAACTGAAGCTGGCCATCGGTGCGTTTACCACGGACAAGGCGACTCGTCAGACCGCAACCGAAGACATCTTCTGGGCACTGCTGAACTCGGCGGAGTTTGTCTTCAACCATTGAGGTAAAAGAATGAGGCCACGAAGGCACAAAGGCACGAAGTTGATGAATCTTGGCTGGCTCTTCGTGTCTTTGTGTCTTTGTGGCCACCACTCATGAAACAAGAATTTCAGCCACTCTCAGCCGAAGAGGAGCGTATCGCTTCACAAATCGTGGATGCTGCGCTCACCGTCCACAAACAACTCGGCCCGGGCCTGTTGGAACGGGTTTATGAGGTGTGTTTCTGCCACGAACTGATGAAGCGTGGGCTCCGAGTGCAGCGTCAAGTGCCCGTGCCCATCACTTACGACGGCATCGTTTTCGACGAGGGACTTCGGCTGGATGTCCTGGTTGAAGATTCAGTGATCTGCGAACTCAAAGCGGTCGATCAGGTGAATTCTGTCTGGGAAGCGCAACTCATCAGTCATCTTCGATTGACTAAACGACGCCTTGGTTTCGTCATCAATTTCAATGTCCCTTTAATCCGAGACGGCATAATGCGACGAATCGTCTGAACCTTGGTGTCTTAGTGCCTTCGTGGCCAAATGAATGAATTGAAATTCAACTGCGCTGGAATGCCACGCCGGGATTTCATCCAGCTTGGCATCGGGGGCATGCTGGGGCTGGGCTTCGCGGATCTGCTGCGATTACGCGCAGGTGCCTCCGATTCTGCGCCATCGTCCTTCAAGCCTTCCGGCAAGCGGATCAATTGCATCATGATTTGGCTCGATGGAGGGCCGTCGCATTACGAGACGTTTGACCCAAAGCCCGATGCGCCGTCCGAGATTCGCGGGGAGATGAAGCCCATTTCCACGTCTGTGCCCGGCGTGCAGTTTTGTGAGGCAGTGCCGCAACTCGCGAAGATCGCCGACAAGGTCACCATCGTCCGCTCCATCTGCCACAAGGACCCAAACCACGGCGGCGGCAATCATTACATGATGACCGGCGCGCCGACGCCGGTGCCGGTCGCGTGCGGAGCGTTCGTCACGTTCCATCCGTCGTTCGGCTCGGTGGTGTCGTACACGCGCGGCGTGAGCGACGGGATGCCGGCCTATATGTCCATGCCGCAGGTGTCGCGCAGTGGCGGGCCGAATTTCCTTGGCGGCAAACATGCGCCGTTCCTGATCGACGGCTACCCCAACTCGCCGAACTTCAAAGTGCGCGACGTGGTGTTGCCGTCCGACATCAGCGAAGGCCGTGCGGCCTCGCGACGCGAATTGCGCCAGTCGCTCGACCGCATGAAACGTTTCACCGACAAGCTGGCGGAGGATCCAGCAGTGACGTTCGATCAGTATTATCAGCAGGGGGTGGAACTCGTGCTGTCGCCCAAAGCGCAGGCTGCGTTCGACATTCACAAGGAGGATGAGAAAGTGCGGGAGGCGTATGGACGAAACGATTTCGGGCAGCGTTTGTTACTGGCGCGGCGGTTGGTCGAAGTGGGTGTCTCGTGGGTGACGGTCTATTCCGGCGGCTGGGATCATCACACGAAACTCTTCGAGTCCTACAAGGGTGACAGCGTGAAGAAAATGGACCTTGGAGTGGCGGCGCTTATCAACGACCTCGATCAGCGCGGCCTGCTCGACAGCACGATGGTTTTGCTCCTCGGCGAATTTGGCCGCACACCCAAGGTGAACAAGGACGCCGGACGCGACCATTGGCCACACGCGATGTCCGTGTTGTTGGCCGGGGCAGGTGTTCCTCGCGGCGCAGTCGTGGGCGCGACCGATGGCAAGGGTTACTATGCGTCCGAAAACGTTTATCGCCCGGAGGACTTCGCGGCGTCGCTCTACACGAAGATGGACATCGACCCGAACCAGGTGCTGCACACGAATACCGGGCGGCCCATCCAACTCGTGAACAACGGCCGGTTGATCAAGGAATTGTTTGTTTAGGCGAGAAAGACACGAAGGCACAAAGTTCATAGGAGTCTTGGTGTCTTTGTGCCTTGGCGGCACCTCCGGTTTTGGAGCCGTTCCCACGCTCGACCATCTCTACCCCGTTGCCCTTCAGGTCGGCACGACCAACAGCGTCACCGCCATCGGTAAGTTTGATCCCTGGCCGACGAAGGTGTGGATCGATGCGCCGGGCATTGTGTTCAAGCCTGAGACGAACAGCGGCAAGTTCACCGTCGAAGTGGCGGCTGACGCCCCGGTCGGGCCTCACTTAACCCGGATGTTCAATGATCAGGGCGCCAGCGCGCCGCGCTTTTTGATCGTCACGGATAAGCCGCAGTTTGCGGAACAGGAGCCGAACGACGACTTCGCAAAGCCGCAATCCATCGAACAGTTTTCCGCATCGCTCAATGGACGCCTCGAAAAATCCGGTGACGTGGATTCATTCGCCGTTCCGCTGGAGGCTGGTCAAACGCTCGTCGCCTCAGTCGAAGCGTTCACGCTCGCGTCTCCGATGGACGCTGTGGTACGCGTCGTCGATGCGCGCGGTGTTCAGGTCGCCTGGAACCACGACGGACGCACGCTCGATCCCTTCGTCACATGGACTGCGACATCTGCCGGCACTTACGTGTTGCAGGTCTTCGGCTTTGCTTATCCAGCGGAATCGGACATCAAGTTCACCGGGAATGCCAGGTGCGTTTACCGCCTGCACGTTTCGCGAGGGCCATATCTGAGATATACGCTGCCCTTGGGAGTCCAGCGTGGAACGAGCACGGCGTTGCAGATTGCTGGATGGAACTGCGGGCTAAAGCTCCCGCGGGAAATCCGATTCGATGGTAACGCCCTGCCCAGGGAAACTTCGCAGGCAGTGCTGCAACTGCCCGGCCTCGACAACACCCTAATGCTACCCGTGAACGATGGAACTGAGTTGATGGAGCGGGAGCCGAACAATATTGCCACGGAGGCAAACGAGCTTGATCTGTCGTGCGCGATGACCGGTTGCATTGAGAAGAGCGGCGACGAAGACCGCTTCCGGTTTACGGCCAGGAAGGACGAGAAGTTTTTGCTGGAAGTTCAGTCGGCTGCGCTCGGCTTTCCTCTTGATGCCTGGCTCAAACTCGAAGACACGGAAGGCAAGGAGTTGGCGAAAAACGACGACAGCGGCGGGACTGACCCAAAGCTCGAATGGACGCCATCCACCAACCGCACCTTTGTCGCCGCCGTGGGCAATGTGTTCCATCGTGGCGGCACTGAATATCTTTATCGTCTCAGCGTTCGGCGCGCGATTCCTGCCGTGAAGCTTAACGTCTCCGAAACCGCCTTTACCATCTCGCCGGGCAAAACCAACGAACTCAAAGTTACCGTCAAGCGTCTGCACGGCTTCAAGCAAGGGTTGACGGTGTCTTTGCGCGGATTGCCCGATGGACTGGAGGGGGAACCTGTGGACGTGCCGGAGAAAGCTGGTGACGTCGCGATCAAGCTCATTGCCTCCGCGGAAGCCCAGCCATTCAGCGGCCCCGTCCAAATCATCGCGACAGAAGAAGAATTGCGGAAGGAACACCGTGCCATCGCCGACCTCACGAGTTCAACCGTCAATAACGGCGTGCCCGGCGGCTTTAACATGCTGGTGGTTGAGTCCACGGACCAGTTTTGGCTCACCGTATTGCCAGTGCCGGTCGCCAAGGACGAAACCAGGAAATGAGAACTTGCTAGTCGGCCACGCGCCGACGGCGCGCTCATTCCTCAAACTTCAATTTCCGCGTGTCGCATTCCTGGCCCGTCGGTATGGTGAGTGGCGTGTAGAGGTCCGGGCGGCGGGCGCGAATCCATTTCCGGCCTGTGGCGTCGGCGAGCAGGCTTGCGTCGAGATCGGCGACCGCCATCGCGTCTTCCGCCTTCCCTGTCTCAGCCAGGATGCGGCCGTAGGGATCGAGAATCATCGCGTTGCCGGTGCGGATTTCGTCGTCGTCCACGCCGACGCCGTTGCTGAAGATGAGGAACAGCCCGTTGTCGTGCGCGCGGCTCGGCAGCCAGCGCATGAGCCAGCCGCGGCCTTTGTCGCTGCGGAATTCGCGTTCGATAGTTTCGGGGTCGGCGTGGCGATTCTCCCACAGGCGTCGGTCGATCAGACCCATCAGGTGTGGGTTCTTGCTGCGCACCGCGCCGGTTTGGTGTGGGGCCAGTAGAATCTCAGCGCCGCGCAGCGCGGTGATGCGGACGTTCTCGACAAGGTTGCAGTCGTAGCAAATCAACAGTCCCACGCGCCAGCCGTCGGGGAGGTCAAACAACGTATAGTCCGAGCCGCTGCGAATCGCGGGGTGCTCAAAGGCGTGCAGCTTGCGGTGGCGATGCGTCGTGCCGTCGGGCAAAGCGACGATGTAGGTGTTGTGAAAGACGCCGTCGCCCGCTGCCTCGACCAAGCCAGCGCCGATGGTGATGTTGTGCCTGCGTGCCAGTTCGGCGATACGGCGCGTGCTCGGGCCCTCGGGCACCGGCTCGGCCAGCGCCGCGAGTTGTTCGACGGTCAGATTGCGGATGAACCAATAACCCGTGATGCAACACTCGGGAAACAGGATCAGTCGTACGCCTTGCGTCGCCGCTTTGCCAACGAAGTGCTCGATTTTCTGAAAGTTAGCCTTCTTGTCCGCAGCCAGGCTCTCCATCTGGACGGAAGCGACACGCAAGCGAGGTTGATTTGGATCAGTTGGCATAGAATGGCAAGGTGGTGACTACTCGGATGGTGTCATCTTCACACCTTTGTGTTTCCACAGCTTCTCCTTCAACGAAGGAAAGATTTCCAGCGCATTGTCGCGCAGGATTTGCTTGCCAACCCGGAACGCGTGCTCTTCGCGAAGTTCACCGCGCTCGACTTTCTCCGCCAATGCCTCGGCAAGACAGCGGCGGGTGAACTCCGTTGCGGCGTAGATGCCTTCGGCGTGGTTCGCGTCCGCGCCCCACATGATGCGGTTTGAGCCCATCACTTCGAGCCATTCCTGATAAGCGCGCTTGCCCATCGTGTAGCTGATGGTCGGCAACCACACCGAATCGATCCACACGTTCTTGTGCCGTGTGGCGATAGCGCCAGTCTCGCCAACCCACGGGTAGCCGCCGTGGAAGAGGATGAATTTCGTTTTTGGATTCGCAGCGATCATGTCCACGAGCAGCATCGGGTTGCTGCCCTGAATGCGGGCGTGGCCCGTGTGGATTTGGAACGGCAAGTCAAGTTTGGCGCACAACTCAACGATGCGCCACATCACATAGTCCTGAAACGCCTTCACGTCCTCCGCGGCCGACTGCGCGCGCGGCCGTCCCCAGGCTTTCTCGGCGCGTTCCTTCGGCACGTTCGCAAAATCGAGCGTGCGTTCGTAGGCAGTCGTGGTCTTCAGGCACACCGCGCCTTTGGATTTACCGAACGCCATGATGCGCTCGATAACCGCGACGTAGTCATCCAGCGACTCGAGCTTCCGTTTCTCGCGCGTGGCAAACTGATACGGCGAATCCTGCGGGCTGGCGAAATCCGAAGGATGAACCCCGCGCATGAGCGCCGTGACGTTCACCGTCGGCACGGCGAACGGATATTCCAGCTCGAAGCCGAGCCGGTTCCAATACGGGTCCATCACCATCAACTCGATGTTGGCCCGCTCGGTGAGCACTTCGTAAATCCACTTCCGGTCCCGGTAATGGTCGAAGATGCGGTCATTGAGCGCGCGCGCTTGTTCATCGGTGATGGCATCGAAGTCCACGCCGTAGAGGTCGGTGAAGGCCGGGAGTTGGTAGCGGTAGAAGCTGGTCGCGCGAGCGTTGTCGAAGTCGCGCTTCGCCTGCGGCCACCAGTCGTCGAACTTGCCTGTCTTCGGCCATGCGGTCAGAGGGTTGAACCATGTGTAATAACTGCTCTGCCACAGCGTATGCAGCGTCATCCCGAAGCCGCGGTCGGTTTCGACGCGCCCGCGAATCAGGTCGAACGGCGCGATGTGATCGTGCGTGTCGATGGCCGGCGTGGCATCGAGATGTGCTTTGATGCGACGGTAGGTGCCAGTCTGCTTGACATCGATAGATTGAGCGAGAGCTGTGGCAACAAGCGTGAAATTGAAGATGGTCGCAACTAGCTTCATTACCCTTCCAGTGAACCCGAAGGTTGCGCGGCACACAAGACAGCTTCGCACATCGGATGAATGGCCGAGCGACAGAATGAATCCAACCATCACGCAACCCGCATGAATACCATTGCCCCTGTCGAAGCTGCTCCTGCACCCGCTGCTTCACTTCGCGGTTCCCAGACCCCCGCCGCGACGGCGCGTCTCCCATCCCTCGACGCTTATCGTGGCTTGATCATGCTAACGCTGCTGGCGGGGTCCATCTTCCATTCGCTCAAAGACCATCCGATCTGGAACTGGCTCTACGTGCAAAACGAACACGTCGCGTGGGAGGGCTGCGTTTATTGGGACCTGATCCAGCCGTCGTTCATGTTCATGGTCGGCGTGGCCATGCCATTTGCATTGGCCCGCCGCGCCGCGCTCGGTGATTCGTGGAGCCAGCGCTTCCGCCACGTCCTCATCCGCGCGTTCAACCTCATGCTCATCGGGGTCCTGCTCGACAACTTCGGTGCGCAGAAATGGAGCATCGGCTTCATTCGTGTGCTGCAGCAAATCGCCATCGGCTATGTGTTCGCCTTCTTCGTCGTCGGAAAAAGCTTCCGCACGCAGGGCATCGTGACCGCGGCGATTCTCATCGGCTACAACCTGCTCTGGATGTTCAACCCATGGAACGGGCCGGGCGGCCCATGGGCAAAGGGCAATGAAAACATCGGCAGCGCGTTTGACATGTGGCTGCTCGGCCGGCACTACTCCGGCTACTACGTGGGCTTGAACGCCATTCCAGCGACCGCCACGATTATTTTTGGCATGATGGCCGGACAGTTGATCATGAACCGACTGCCGGCGCGGAAAACCATGCTCATCCTGCTGATTGCCGGCGTGAGCGGAATTGCACTGGGCCTCGCAGTAAGCCCGTGGTTTCCGCTCATCAAACGAATCTGGACGCCGAGCTTTGCCGTGTTCGCCGCCGGCTGCACAACGCTCATGCTGCTGTTCTTCTACTGGAGCATCGAGGTGATGGGCTGGCGCAAATGGGCGTTTCCGCTCGTGGTGGTCGGCATGAACTCTATCGCTGCTTATGTGCTGGGGAATGCCTTTGGTGGATGGTTTCGCAGCGCCAGCAACGCGTGGCTCTCGTGGTTCAATGAGCCGCTCGGCGTCTGGTATCCAGTGCTGCAAAAATTTCTTTTCATGTGCGCCGCGTGGGGCGTGCTTTACTGGCTTTACCGGCGGAAAATCTTTTTCAAGGCGTGAGATTTCTATTGGGATGCTTCCACACTTCGAGCGCCTCCGGCAAACTGTCCGACTGGACGAACTGTGCGGGCGCGCGTTGCAGGCGGTACGCACTTCGCGTGTAGTCGAACGCTTCGGGCAGTTTCGCCAATGCTACCAGCCGCCGCGGCGCCAGCGCTCCCGCGACTTCGGGAATGTCCGTTACCCGCAGCACATTGAGCAGAGCCGGTCGCTGCCAGTGCGAGGCCGGCGGTTCAATTAAGATGACTTGTTGTATGCGCTCGTCGAAGAGCGTCGCATACAGCACGAGGATTCCCATGTCACCTTTGCCGTAGAGTGAAACGGCGGACGCAGGAAGTTTCTCTTCCTCAATCGCCCATTGGACGGCGCGCAAGATGTCCCAGACTTGCATCGACGCGATGGTCCGGCCCACCCACACCGCCGTGCGCTCGACGTCAGTGTACTCCGCCGCGCTCATCGACTGCTCCGTGAAGCGCGCATTCACCGTCAACACTGCGTAACGGCCCAGCAACGGGAGCAATTCGTCCACGTCGGACCCGTAGAACGAATCCTCCGCCCGCTTCACGTAAATGAGCAGAGGCAGGCCAGAGGGACGATTGGTTGGCGCGAGCAGTTGGGCGCGGATACGTGCGCCTGCTTCGCTCTGGAACGACACGTCCTTGTAGGCTGCATAACCATAGCGCACCGCCCAGCTCCCGGTGTTCCTCGACACTTTCGTCTCGAACGGAATTCTCTCAGTGGGAAACCAACGGAATACTTTGTCCTTAAGCTGCGCCATCAGTTCCGCGCGGCGCCGTTTCCAGGCCGTCTGTGACGTCGGCCTCTTCAACGCGACCGGAGTCGTGAATTGATGCTGCACTTTGTAATTGATGGCGTCAGCGGGGAGTTGGAGCAGGCAAGCTAGAGTTTCGGCGCTTTCCTTCGGAGGCGAGTTGGTTTCCTCGGGCAAAGGCGTCGCGTCGCCCTTAAGCCAGCGTTGCATCCACTGGCGGGCTTCGCGTAGGAAGAGCGGTGGGTCGCTGTGCGCGACGTTGTCGTCCACTTCGCGGATTCGGTCCGAACTCGCGCCGGCGTAAAGATCGTAAACCTTCTTCGCCCGCTGAAACACTTCATGGTAACCGTCCGGAGGAAAAATCGTGTCCTTCTGCCCGCTCAGGATGAGCAATGGCCGCGGCGCGATAAGCGCGCCGACTATCGGAAAATCCCACGCGTACGTGCCGTGGTAGTAGATGCAGTCGCATTGCCCGCGGGCGAGCCAATCCTTCGCCTGCGAACCAAACGTGAACGTGGAACAAACCGGCGCCGCGGCGGCGATGCGTTCATCCACCGCCGCCGTGTACCACGTCATCGCTCCGCCGCCGGAGATGCCGGTCAGCCCGATGCGCTTCGCGTCCACTTCGCTCCGCGTCACCAGATAATCGAGCGCACGAATCGCGTTCCAGACTTCCGTGCCCGCGGGAGTGTAGCCCAGCGACAGCCAGTGCCACATGTTCAAATCGTGCGTGCCATGATGAATGCCCGCCACTTCACCGAACTCCAGCGTGTCGAGCACCAGACACGGAAAGCCATACGAGGCGAACCAGATAGCGCGGTCCTGATATTGAAACTTCGCGCCGAGCGGATGCGGTGAATGCCCGCAGAGATAGAGAATCGTCGGCGACGGCTTGGCGGAGTCTTTGGGCACATAGAAATTTCCCGTGACGTAGAGTCCGGGCATACTTTGAAAGACAAGCTTCTCGATTCGATACCGCGGGCGCTCGACGCGGCCGGTGATTTGCGCCTTGAGCGGAGTGCGCGGTGGAAGCGGGTCCAGTCCCAGCATCTCCAGCAATTGTCGGCGCAACTCCGGCTGCTGTTTCTTCCAGTCGTCCAGTGTCCGGATGTCGTTTAAGCAACGCGCGGTCATCTCGGCGTTCAGGCGCTTCAGGTGATTGGTGGCCATCTCGTGGCGTTGCGCGGCGTTTTCCTGCGCGGGTAGAAGGCGTGCCGCGAGAAGCAGGAGGACGCAGAGAGCGAGAGAGGTTTTGGCTTTCATGCGATCGAGATGATAGCCATTCGCTGGCGTGCGTCACTAGCAGGTTGTTGAAAAGTAGCCGCCGAGGTAACGAGGCGGAGAAATTGCTCAACAGTTCCGCCTCCTCACGTCGTCAGCTACGGGATCGCCAAGTGTCGTCGAATCGAGAGACCAACGGTCGGGTCGAGCATTGCGGCGGTCGCGAGTTGGACAGCGTGCGCCCCGGCATCAAGGTGCGCGCGGACGTGGGCAGCGGTCGCGATACCGCCCACGCCCACCAACCTCAGCGCGAGTGACTGTTGCCGGATGACCCGGGAAAGCAACCGCACTTGCTTCACAGCCGCGTCGCGGATGGCTTCGCCCGCGATGCCACGGCGTTGGCCATCGAAGAGCAGCTTCTGATCTGCATCCCGAACTTGCGCACTGATGCAGTTCACCATCACCAGCGCATCGACAAACGGCGCGAGCGCGCTGGCAAGTCCGGCGGCGGCGCTTTCATTCGCCACATGGCCGATTTTGATCAGAAGAGGTTTGCGGCCGATGGCTGCACGGACTCGCGCGGCCACCAGCCCGGCAGTTTCAGAATGTTGGTAAAGCTGCCCATCGGCGCTGGCGACGTTGGGGCAGGAGAAGTTGGCTTCGACGCAGTCGGCGCCGCTTTCTACCGCCCATTTGGCGCACTGGGCGAAATCCTCAGCGACTGCCTCGCTGGTCCAATGCTCTTCCGGCGTGGCGACAACGGAGACCGAGAGGAGCTTGTGCTTCGGCAGCGCGCGTCGTGTCGCTTCCACGTCTGCACGCCATACGTCGGGAGATCTGGACGGCATCCCAAAGGAGACAGCCCAACTGCCTTGCATCGTTGCGCCCGCGCTGAGCGTTCGACGGTCGTCGTGGATGGAGCCGGTTGACACGGGCTGAAGATTCGGCAGCGAATAACACGCGCGATGCCGGCTGCGAACAGTCTTGTAAGTCATTACATCAAAACCGAGCGCAGCGTAATAGAGGATCCATTTCCCGTTCAGTAGCGGTCCGGCGGCGATACCCAACGGCGAAGTGACTGGCAGTCCACAGAAATTCCATTCTCCGGGCACGGGTGGCTCGTTACGCGGCACCGGTGCGGGCGCGTGCTCGTAATTCCAGTCGTAAGTTTCGTGCCAGTCGTAACGGGGAAGAGGGGTAGCACTCACAGCTCAACTCTCTGTCCGGCTTGGTGTGGCTCGATAGACCGGCCCGCGGCGGATCACTGATTCCAGCAAAGCGTCGTCGAGCGCGTCCAGGTGCGGATCGATGGGTTTTGCTGTCTGACCCTCGTAGCCGAGTTTCGCGCGCACGGCAGCGTTGAGGAAGTAAGCTCCTGGGACCAACTCCGCCAGGATGCCGAACGCGGCGGGATCGTTGCGTTGAAGCGCGGCGACTAACTCGTCTGGTGAACGGCCACAGGCGGACGCGAGGAGTTTCTTCAACCCTTCAGCAAGGTCGGGGCGGAAAGCGAGAACCTGATCGAGTCCTTCCGCGGCGACGCCCGCCTCGCTTGCCGACGGGAAACCATCGCCTGCCGGGATGAGCACATCGGCGAGCCTCGCGAGAATGGCGCGCTCGTCGGCGGAGAAATTCACGCGGCCACCTCCTGCTTGCGGCGCTCCTTCACCAGATGCTCGGCGCACCACAACGCCAGCGCGGCGATGGTCGCGGTGGGATTCATCCCGCTGGACGTGGGCCAGATGCTGCCGTCGAAGATGAACAGGTTTGGCACATCGTGGCACCGGCCCCAGGCATCCACGACCGACGACCGTGGGTCCGTGCCCATCTTTGCCGTGCCGAGCAAATGCCACCCGGTTTCGCGGATGAGCGGCGCGATGACAGTTTCCTTTGCGCCTGCCGCTTCGAGCGATTCCTTCGCGCGTTGCAAATGGAATTCCAACAAACGCCGTGAATTCTCCGACATGCGATAAATCAGCTTTGGCGCCGGGATGCCGTCGGCATCCTTGAGCACGGGGTCGAGCACGACGCGGTTTTCCTCTTCCGGCAAATCTTCGGCGATGATGCCCCACATGGCCGAATGGCCAAGGCGCGCGCGAAGCTGCTTGTGAAAGCCCGCGCCCCAGATGGAATTCTCCGCGCCCCACGGGTACGCGCGCGTCATCGACAGCGGCCCGCCCGTGGGTTGCAAGCCCCACTTCGCGCCGCGCACGAAGCCACGATGCAGCTTCGTCTCATAAAACTCCAGGGAGTGAATGTGCTGCCCCCACAAGCCGTGCGTGCTGCCGAGGTCGTCATCGAACAAACCGACCACGGTGCCGAACGGATGCATCATGAGCCGCTTGCCCACGAGGCCGGAGGAATTCGCCAGCCCGTTCGGGAAACGCGGCGAGGTGGAGAGCAATAACAGCCGCGGCGTGCCAATGCCATTCGCGCCCAGCACGGTGACGGCTGCACTTTGAAAATGTTCCGCGCCGTTTCGATCTACATACGTCGCGCCGGTGACCAGACCGCGTGAATTGACTTCAAGCCGGCGCACGCGAGCGCCGGTGACCAATTGCACACCGCGCTCGACCAGTTGCGGCCAGTGCGTGATGTCCACTGAGCCTTTCGCACGTTCGACGCAGCCCCACATGCACGCGGCGCGCTGCGTGCAGGCGCGGAGCGGGCCGTATGCGCGCGTGGCTATTGCGTTGGGCGCCGGCCACCAGTGCCAGCCGAGCTCATTGTGCGCGCGGGCCACGCGGCGGCCCATCGGCGCCAACGGCGCGGGCGGCAGCGGCGGGCCTTTGCCGGCTGGGAATGCCGTGTCGCCAGCCAGCCCTGACACGCCGAAGTCCGCTTCGACGCGTTCGTAGAAGGGCGCGAGGTCTTCGTAGGTCAACGGCCAATCGTCCGCCACGCCGTCGAGTGAGCGCACACGAAAATCGCTGGGCATGTTGCGTTGCCAGTGCGCCGCATAGATAACCGTGCCGCCGCCCACGGCATTGTAGAGCACGGCGGAGATGTCGGAATCTTTGTCATCGATGGGATAATCCGCGGGTGCCTGGCGGCGATTGGGATTGCCCGACCAATAACGGCCGGCGGTAAGTTCGTAGTCCGGATGACCGGCGCGGGCCTTGGAATAATCGGGCCAGTCGCCCTGTTCGAGCACCACAACGCTCATGCCCGCCTCGACGAAACGCTTCGCCGCCACCGCGCCGGTCGGCCCGGCGCCGATGATGAGCACATCAGGATCGGGATGGTTCGCGGTTCGGGGCATAACCCATCACTCGCGGAGAGGGCCAATGATTCGGCTCATGAGTTTGTGTGGTGTCGCGCGGCAGCATGTGGTGGAAGGGGAAATTCGTCCAGCCATTCTGAATGCGGCGGAGCAAGGAGGTTATGGCGGGTGCAAAAAGAACAACGCAAGGTCAGGGCGTGTTCGATCCCTGCCTTGCGTTGCTGAATCGGTAGTGCGTGAGGTCCAGGCCGCGGAGTCAGGCGGCCTTGGCGAGATCCTCCTGCACCATTGCGACGAACGTGTCGATCGAGTTCTGCAACAGGTTGTCCAGCGTGATCCCCTGGCGGGCGGCTTCGACCGCCAGCATCGCCCATTGGGTTGGGGTCAGGCTGACCGGAGGTTGAAGCGTCACGGTCCGATCGGAGTTCTGCGGGATGGAGCGAAGCCATTTGCCGAACACGCCGGAAACCAGCTTGGATTGCGATTGGGATTTGGGAGACTTGCTTTGTGCCTTCATGTTGTTCTTTTGCAGTTAGTGGTTAGCGTAACGTTTGATCAGGATCGGCTTCTTGCGTCACCTGTGCTTCTGATGGATCGGATTGAAGGCGACAATGCTTGAGGAAGTTTTTCGTTTGAGGTGAACCACACCAAAGCGGCAGGAAAGCCGCGCTCCGGCACCTCCTGACGGCTTGTCACCGCCTAGTTCCAATCCAGCCGCTCCTGCGAGCGCTCTCCTTCCAACTTCTTACGAGTCGTTTCGATTTTGGCTTTGATCAAATCCAGGTTCTGTTCGCCCTTGGCCTCCAGTTCCGCCTCCAGTTCGGTGATGCGCTGTTCGTAGGCCCGCAGGCGGTCCTCCAGCGGCGCGTGGACTTCCTCCAAACGCGCCGCCAGTTCCGCCACTTCGCGCTCTGCCTTCTGCTGGCCGGTCAATATCTGAGAGCGCTGGGAGAGGAGTCGTTGCACCAGTTCATTCATCATCCATCGGGCCAGGTGCGGCAGGAGGCTGGCGCGGAGCATGGCCGTGGCTTTCTGCGCTCGCGCCTCCGCTGCCAGAGCGCGCTTGCGCCATGCCAGGTCATCCGCGGATCGATCCTGCCCATGAGCCTCCAGGTAAGGCGCGACCTCCGGGCGCGTCATCAAACTGAAGGACCGCGAGGCGCGGCGCGCCCGGAGGTTGCGCCCTGCCATCAGCAGGCAGAAGACAAGAATCACAGCGCCCATTCCCCCGAACAGCCAGCGGTTGGTTCGACGGGCGGCTTCAGCCGCGTGTTTGGCAGCAACGGCTTGCGCCTCGACTGTTGTTCGTTCCAGCGCGGCGGTGGCCTGGACGCGCTCGACAGCCGTTCGCGAACGCAATTCATCTAGCGCGAGCCGGGTGCGGGCCGTCACGGTTTCTCCCTTCGCGACCAGCCGCTGCCCGGCGGCGTAGCGGTCCGCCGCATTGATCGCCTCCACGCGGCGAGCGCGGGCTTGTTGCGTCAGTTCCAAATCGTAGAAGAGATTGGGACGGACGAAGCTTGTCACAAACTTCACCGCCGCTTCCTCGCTCGGCAAAATTCCCTTGAGCGCGTCCTGTCTGCGCTTTTCAAGCGTGACCATGTTCGTGCGCGCCAGATTGCGTCCACGCTTGTCCACCTCGGCGAGGGTCAGTGGTGCTTTGGTTTGTCCCACCGTGATGAAGCGGATGGACGCGGTGGTCAATCGTTCGCCCGGAGGCAGGCGGTCGGCGCGCACATAGCCATTGGTGACGCGGCGCAGTTGGGCAAGCATTCTGTCGAGCGCTACTTCGCCGGAATCGCCCAAGGCCCAAAGCTCCGCCAGACTCGTGGTGAGCGGGAAAGCCGGAGATTGCCGGCGGAAGCGATCCGTGCATTCACCAAATTGAGGCTGCGCCAGTTCGATGGCCAGCAATGGGAGCGGATGATTGAAGGTTTCTTCCAGGCCCGACGCGAATTGGGTCCGCGCTTCGGCAAACGCCAGCTTGAGCGTCTCCCCGGCTTCCTGGCTGGCCGCGGGATGGAATCGAAAAATCGGTGGCGTCTTTTGCGCCTCGTTTTGGCGCAGGCTCTCGGTTCGGACCGGATCAAACACGACCAGCGGGATTGGAGTGATTACATCCGCTTCGACCCGGTCGCCCACCCGGTAATCCGGAAACTCCGAGGGGCTGCCGGCCAGACAAGGGGCGGCAAGGATTAACCAAACCGCCATGACTGCCAGCGCGTTCCGTCCGAATGACAATTGATCCAGGATTTTGATTGGCTCACGTTGAACGACACGCCTGCGCCCGCGCAAGCCAGAAATCCCATTTCAAGGCTTGCAATCAAGAGACTCTTGGCTAACTTCCACGCTCCGCTGTTCCCGGACAGAGCGGGCGGCGGTTGAACAATACGATTTATGGCAACAGCAAATGACCTTCGCCGCGGCATGGCGATCAGCTACAATGGCGAAGTCACCGTCGTCCTCGACATGCAGCATCGCACGCCCGGCAACCTGCGCGCCTTCGTGCAAGCCTCCCTCCGCAGCCTCCGGACCGGCAAAACCTCCGACGTGCGCTTCAGCTCCACGGAAAAGATTGAGGTCGTGCCGATGATGACCAGGAAGATGGAATACAGCTACAAGGACGGCGAGGACTACGTTTTCTCCGACCCCGAAACCTACGAGACGGTCACGCTCCCGCCGGAACTGGTGGGCGACGCGAAGAACTATATGGTCGAGAATGGCCAGGTGACCATGACGTTCGTGGATGACAAGGCGGTGCAGATCGAACTGCCACCCAGCGTGGTGCTGGCCGTCACGGATGCGCCTGAAGGCATTCGCGGCGATTCAGCGAACAATGTCCAAAAAGCCATCACGGTGGAGACTGGCATCACCGTCCAGGCCCCGCTCTTCATTAAGACCGGCGAAAAGATCAAAATCGACACGCGGACGGGAAAGTACATGGAACGGGCGTAACCCCGTTTCGAATTAAAGTGTTCGTTTTTCAACAGCCCACTCCGTGCGGGCTGTTTTATTTTGCGCCTTTAGCGGCGACGATGAAGGCGCGAACCCTGGCCGCGTCCTTCCTTCCAGGAGCAGACTCAACGCCGCTGGAAACATCCAGTCCATACGGACGGACTTTTCGCACTGCTTCAGCAACGTTCTCCGGTGTGAGACCGCCGGCGAGAATCACGCGCCCGCCCAGCTTGACCGCTTGCGCGGCGATGTCCCAATTGAAAGTGTTGCCTGTCCCGCCGCGCGTCCCGGCGACAAAGCTGTCCAGGAGCCACGCTGTGTCAGAATAGTTCGGCAGCAGGCCCAGGGTTTCCGGGCTTTGCACTCGGAACGCCTTCAGCACCTTCAAGCCAAACTGGCGGCAGAACTCCGGTGGCTCTTCTCCGTGAAATTGCAAGGTGTCCAGGCCACATTCCGCGATGGCCTGTCGCACCTCCTCGTCTGTTGGATTCACGAATACGCCAACTTTCGCAACCAGCGCTGGCAGTGCGCGGATAATTGCAGAGGCCGTTTTGCGGGTCACGCAGCGCGGGCTGGGTGCAAAGAACATGAAGCCCAGGGCATCAGCACCGGCATCGACCGCCGCCAGCGCGTCTTCAGTATTTGTGATGCCGCAGATTTTGACTTTTACGTTCATCAGCGAGCGAAAGGATAGACCAGCCGGCGCGGCGAAACAACGCCCTTGGATTGCCCTCAGATTGCTTCATGGACTAACGGCTGGCTTGTCGGGGGCGCAGATGAAACTTCAAAGGCATTTGCCAGGCGAGTGAGCGCTTCTGCGGCGGCGTGTTCGCTGGTGGCGTGAACACGGCAAAGCGCTTCGCCGGTTTCCCGGCGCTCCCCGGGCTTTGCCAGCGCATCCGCGCCAACGCCGGGATTGATGATCGTGTCCTTCGTCAATCTTCCGCCGCCGAGGTCACGGACGACTTCGCCAATGAGCCGAGCATCGCAACGTGAGACAAAACCCATGCGTGTCGCTTTAAGCTCACGCACCACGGGCGTCGTATGATCGAGCGTCAACTTTCGTCTGAACGCCTCCGTATCCGCGCCTTGAGCGGCGAGCAGTTCGTCCCACCTGCGGCGCGGTTCGCCGGAGGCCAGACAGGCCGAAGCTTTGGCGCGAGCCGAGCCCGGATCGGCGGCGGACTTGGTTTGCACCAGCAACTGCGCGGCGCAGTCGATGACCAGTTGCCGCAAATCCTCCGGACCGCGGCCTTCGAGACAATCGACGGTTTCCTTCACTTCGAGCCAATTGCCGACGGAGCGGCCCAACGGCGTGTTCATGTCTGTGAGCAAGGCGCGGGTGTTCACGCCGCAGTCGCGGGCCAGAGTGACAATGGATTGCGCCAGTTCGCGGGCCTGTTCCTTCGTCTGCATGAACGCGGCGGCGCCGAACTTTACGTCCACGACGAGCGCGTCGAGTCCTTCAGCGAGTTTCTTGGAGAGAATGGAGGCGGTGATGAGCGGGATGCTGGGAACTGTGCCGGTCACATCGCGCAAAGCGTAGAGCTTTTTGTCGGCGGGAACCATCGTCTCCGTCTGTCCGGCCATCGCGACGCCGATGGCTTGCACCTGTTCGACGATGCGGGCGGGCGTGAGTTGTGTCGTGAAGCCGGGGATGGATTCGAGTTTGTCGAGCGTGCCGCCGGTGATGCCGAGGCCGCGCCCGGAAATCATCGGCACGCGAAATCCAAGGCACGCGAGCAACGGCGCGAGCGGCAACGAAACCTTGTCGCCCACGCCGCCGGTGGAGTGCTTGTCCACGATGGGGCGCGGGTCGGCCGGAAACTTCAGCACCTCGCCGGAATCGCGCATGGCCAGCGTGAGCGCGCGAGTCTCGTCCGCCGACATCCCGCGGAAGAAAATGGCCATGAGCATTGCGGCCATCTGATAGTCGGGGATGCGACCACACGTGAAGTCGGGGACGAAAGCTGCGATGTGATCGGGCGCAAGAAACTGTCCACTGCGCTTGGCTTCGATCAGGGAAAGGAACGAAGGGGTGATCCTTGGAGCGTCACTGGCGGCGACGTTTGTCGTAGGCACGCCGTATTCTTACGCGGAGCCGTGAAGGCAGACAATCTCAACGGTGGGACCAGTCCTGACTGCGGCGTCATCAAAGCTGTCAAATCTCATCGCTCATCACCTGGTTCTGGCGCCGCTGGAATATGAACCAGACGATCATCGCCACGAAAGCGAATCCCATCGCCTGGAGGCGAAACTTGGCCCCTTCAATCGCCGGGTTCTGCATCTCGGCGCCTGGGCGTGCCTGATAACGGATAGCGGGATCGATCTCAAACGAACTCTGAACCTGGCCGAACATCCTTGCCCATGCGTCGAACTCGCCGGCTTCCGCCACGCACGACACCGTGATGACTCCGCGCTGGGTGTAGATCATGTTGTTCAACGCGCGCATTTTTACACCGTGTTCCGTCTTGCTCAAACTCACCTGCATCGCATGTCGGTTGGTGTCGTAGGAGGTTTCGAGGACGTCGCGCTCCAGGAAGCCGTCTCGCTTGAGCTGGTCCATGACGGCTTTGCGCCGCAATTCCTCGTTCGTGAGCGTGGCCAGGAGGCGTTCCGGGATACGGATCCCCTGCAGAACGTGGATGGTGACGAACGGAGTGTCGAGCAGGCCTTCGGATGTGGCGAGCTGATAGCCGTAGGCGTCGAGTTTGTGGCCGGGCACAGCGTCCGGATCGACAAAGATGCCGTTCAGTTCCGAAGGCATTTCCTTCCAACCAGACGGCAGAGTGAGTGTGAAACCATGCTGACGGTTGGTGAAGCGAATGAACTGGCTGGTCTGCGCTTCTTGGGCGGAGCAGGAATTGCCAGACAACGCGACAATGCAAGCGGTCAGGAGTATAGGAATGCCGGCTCCTGCCTTGACCAAAGAGCGAATTCTGTTCACTCCTCTGGCATCGGCGGGAGGACTGGACGGCTTGAACTGAACCCCCGGGCGGTTCTTCCTCCGACAGGCCAGAGCCGTCAACCCACGAACTTCTTCGCCACCACCGTCGCGTTGTGCCCACCGAAGCCGAAAGAGTTGTTCACAATGGCGTTGACTTTCATCTCGCGCGCTTTGTTCGGGACGTAGTCGAGATCGCACTCCGGATCCTGATTCTCCAGGTTGATGGTCGGCGGCACGATGTCCTGCTGGATGGCTTTGACGCAGATAACCAGCTCTGTCGCGCCTGCCGCGCCAAGCATGTGGCCGGTCGCTCCTTTGGTGGAACTGACGGCGAGTTTCTTCGCATGATCGCCGAAGACGGTCTTGATGGCCTGCGTTTCCGCGATGTCACCCTGCGGCGTGCTAGTGCCGTGAGCGTTGATGTAACTGATGTCGGTGGGGTTCAGGCTGGCGTTGCGGAGCGCCATCTTCATGCAACGCGCCGCGCCTTCGCCGAACGGCGCCGGGGCAGTCATGTGATTGGCATCGGCGGTGTTGCCATATCCAACCAATTCGGCATAGATGCGCGCGCCGCGGGCCCTGGCGTGTTCGAGTTCTTCGAGCACGACCACGCCCGCGCCTTCGCCCATGACAAAGCCGTCGCGGCCTACGTCGAACGGGCGCGAAGATCGCTTCGGGTCGTCATTGCGCGTGCTCATCGCTTTCATGGCGCAGAAGCCGCCAATGCCAATGGGGACGATGGTCGCTTCGCTGCCGCCGGCGAACATCACTTGCGCGTCACCCATTTTCAGTGTGCGCCACGCTTCGCCGATGGCGTGCGTG
>Ga0187893_10002154_pt1 | contig 44208 bp, 37 predicted proteins | sample MA1701074metaG_FD_139574 | JGI IMG/M metagenome (GOLD analysis project Ga0187893, IMG submission 139574) | White microbial mat communities from a basaltic lava cave in the Kipuka Kanohina Cave System on the Island of Hawaii, USA - MA170107-4 metaG ... | reverse complement strand
CCGGTATCGATGTCGCGGCGCACGCGGCCGGCCAGTTGGTCGGCGAGTTGAATGATGGCGTGGGTGGCGCGGCCGAACTGGGTGGCGAGGTTGCGGGTGTTGTCCATGTCGGCGGCGAGGCGGGCGAGTTGTTCGCTGAGTCGCTCGAGTTGGCGGCGGGCGAGCATGGTCTCGCGGAGCCATTCCTCCTTGGTGGTGTAGGCGCGGGCGATGTTCTCGACGGCGGCGTCGGTACGGCGGAGGTCGACTTCGAGGGCGTGGAGGTGGCGGCGGAGGGCGACAAGGGTCTCGCGCTGGTCCTCGCGGATGGCGCGGAGGTAGAAGATGACGAGGGCCATCGGGGCGGCGACGAGCGCGGAGAGCGCGCCGACGAGGGTGCCGACGGAGGCCCAGGTCATGGGTCACCCGCGGGGTGGGGGGTCATGGGACGCGCTCCCCTTCGGGTCGCGGCGAAACAGGGCGCCGTTCTCGGGTTGGGGCAAGACATTAATAGGATCAAGGCGCGGTATGACAAAGCAGCGTTCTCGGGTCGGGGCGAAACAGAAAGAACTTTTTGAGCCGCCGCGCAACAGAACTTTTTCTCCAATTGCGGCGAAACGGGCGCGATCAAAGCGGGAGCCGATCGAGCACCGTCGCGACCAGCCGCAGGAACTGGTTGAGCGTATCGAGCCGGACCAGGCCGTCGGCCAGTTCGGTGCGGAAGCGCTCCATCACGGGGCTGTCGCGCAGGGGCGTTACGTCGGTGCGGCGCGGCGGGCCGGCGAGCACGCGGTCGATCTCGTCGCCCCGCAAGGCAGGCGCGGCGGGCCGTTCGAGGCGTTCCAGCACCTTCATCAGTTCGTCGAGGGCGGCGGGGTCCATGCGGTCAACTCCCGGGGGTTCGCGGGGCGGCGTCCGCGGCCGGCGAAGCGGCGGAGGCAGGGGCATGCGCCGCGGACGCGCGCCCGCGCGAATCCAGCAGGTCACCGAGGTATCGTCGCGCCTCGTCGTCGAGGCGGAGGGCGTCGAGGCCCAGCCGGCGCAGGCCCCGCGCGGTCTCGCGGAGCGCGGCCACGTTGTCGGCGGCGCGGCGGTAGCGATCGAGGGCGGTCTCGCGTTCGTCGCGGAGGCGATCGAGGGCGGCAATGAACTGCGCGACGTGCGGGTCGGCGGCGGCGGGATCGGTCCCATCGCGGCGCAGACGGTCAACGAAGGCAAGGACGGAGCCGCGTTCGCGTTCGCGGTCGGTGGCCCTGAGGTCGGCGTCGTATTCGGCGAGGGCGCGGTCGGTCTGCTCGGCGATCTGTTCCAGCATGTCGGCGGCGGCGAGTTCGACGCGTGCGGTGGCGGCGCAGCCGGCGGGGGCCAATCCCGCTGCGGCGGAGCAGACCAGGAGCGACAGGAACACAAGCGCGCGGGACACGCGGCGGACTCCGGTGCTGGCGCGCGTCGCCGACCGGAACATCCTGCCGCCGGCGCGCCCCGGTTTATGGACGCCGATTGTTAAACTAGATCACCGTTCCGATCCGATGTGAGGCGGTCGCCCCGCGGGATGCCCGGCGGCGCGTGGCGCCGCGCGAAGACGAGGGCGCCGCCGAGGCCGGGTAGGTCCAGGAATCGGGGGAAGTGGCGGTTGCCTGCGGCTTGACAGCGGGCCTATAGATGAACATGCTTCTGCCCCGCGTTGGCCGGACCGTCGGCAACCGGACGATAAGACGTTGGCTAGAGGAACCTTACGGAAGCAATCATGGCAACGCCCCGCAAATCGGTCGGCCGACCGGCGCCGAAATCCGCGGCCAAGCCCAAGTCCGCATCGTCGGCCGCTCCGTCGCCGCCGCGCCGCAAGGACAAGCCGCCTGCGCCTGAGCCGATTTCGTTTGACCAGGAATGGATCAACACCATTCGCGAAGCGCTGCTTCAGCGGCGTTCGTCGCTGAATACGGTGGTCGAATCGAACCGGAATATGCTGGCGTCAAACCAGGGCGATCTGTCGGACATCGCGGACCGGGCGTCGACGGGGTTCGAGGACGAGTTGACGGCGGGGCTGCTTTCGATCGAGGTGGGGCAGTTGGAGGAGATCAACGAGGCGCTGGAGCGGATCGAGAGCGGGACGTACGGCGTGTGCATCGCGTGCCAGAAGGCGATTCCGCGCAAGCGGCTGGAGATCCTGCCCTTTGCCAAGCGCTGTTTGAAGTGCGAGGCGGCGGAGGAGCAGTCGGCGCGGATGGCCCATCCGGAAGAAACGGAAGAAGAAGAGGCAGATTAACTCATTTCGGCGGGTGGAACGCGGCGTACAACGAAGGTCGGCGGCGTGATGCGGGACGATCCGGCATCTGCGGGATCGTCGGGCAAGTCTGAGATCAAACGTCCATCACATCCTGATCCGTCGGCTTCGAAGCGCTTCCCTTCGGGTCGCGGCGCAACAGAGCGCGATGCTCGGGTCGCGGCGGAACTGGGCGCGCTTCTCAGGTCGCGGGGGCCGACCGGTCGGGGACTCGGCGTACGGCTTCGGGCAACGAACGATCGGGCGTGAATCGGTTCCCAAATCGGGGACAATTCAAGGCCCACGGGCTGTCTGCCAGGGGTTTCTACGGCGGCTAAAGCGGTTCCCGCATCTGTGGACGATGAATACTTCCGATCCGAGCCGCGGGCGCGAGCCCGCGGGCCAATCGGGCGCTGATCCGCTGATTCGGGGATTGCTGTAACGATTGACTGTGGCCGCGCCGTCCCGCCGTTGTCGGCACCCGCCGCGGCGGGTGCCACATTTTCAGGCACCTGTGCCAGACTCTCAATCGTGAATTGCTCTCGAACGCCGTCCTCGCTCGCAGACCGGTCGGTTCATCACCTCTTGCAAGCCCGTTGGGGTGACGGTAGGGTCTTGAGACTGAGACTTAGTCTCAATTCGATTGAGAGGGCTTTTGGTGGCGCGATCGGCGGCCTGGATCCGGCGTCTGGGGGCGGCGGGGTTCATTTTTTTCTTTGCGAAAGGGCTGCTCTGGCTGCTCGTGCCCGCGCTGATCGCCGTCGGGCTCCTTGGGCGCGGGCCGACGGCAGACCTGAGCGACCCGCCGGCGGCCGCCGCGGTCGTAGATGTGCCCGCGGAACAGGAGTCACCGAAATGAGCACCACCCTCGATCGGCCGATCATGGACCAGTTGCGGGATGAGACGCGCGGGCAGCACGACCGGATCGAGCGAACGGCGTTCGCGGCCGCGCTGGCATCGGGGCGGCTGCCGCGGGAGGCGTACGTGGAGTCGCTGGCCCAGTTGCTGGTGGTGCATCGCGCGCTGGAGCGGCATTTGCGCGCGGCGGCGGGCGGCGGGCCTTCCGCGCACCGCGACGGTGGACGCGCCGAACCCGACGGTCGAGGCGGCGGGCACTGCGACGCGCGGGTGCGGGCGGTGGTGCGCGAGCATCAGTTCCAGGAGGCGAACCTGCGGGCGGACCTGGGACACTTCGGGCGCGACGCGGAAGCAATCGCGGCGCACCGGGCAGCGCTCGACTTGGTGGAGGACATCGAGCGGACTGCGGCGGAGCGGCCGGTGGGGCTGCTGGGGCATTATTACGTGCTGGAGGGTAGCAAGAACGGGGCGAAGTTCCTCGCACCGCGGGTGCGCGAGGCGTACAGACTGGTTGACGGACGCGGCGCGGCGTATCTCGATCCGTACGGCACGGAGCAGCGGGCGCGCTGGGCGGAATTCCGCGCGGCGATGAACGGGCTGGACCTGTCCGAAGGCGAGCGGGCCGAGATCCTCCGCGCGGCGGGGGCGACCTTTACGGCGCTGACGAGGATGTACGACGGGCTTTACGACGCGCCGGCCGGCGAGGCGCAGCGCGCAGCGACATCGAACAGCGAGTAGCGATCGGCAAGCGGCGCATCGGGGGAAACCGCGAAAGGACGCTTCGACAGCAGCAAGGGCGATTCGAAGGGGGCATGGGGTAAACACGGAAAGCGTTGCGCGCGTATCATGGGCGGCCATGTGCCCGCGTGGACGAACAAAGCAGGGTCGCCGGCTGGCGGCTGTTCTGCTGATCATATCGTGCGCGAGCGGCGCGGCGCGCGGCGAAACAGATTCATTCGCGGTGAAGCAGGGGGCCGAGCGCCGCGCGGCGAAGCAAACCACGCGGCCGACCACCGCTCCCGCGCCGCTTGAGTTCCACCTCACCTATGACGCAAAGGTAGCCCCCGGGCCGTACAGCGGCCGCATATGGCTGATGGGATCGACCCTGGCGCGGGGCGAGCCGCGTCACGGGCCGAACTGGCTGCGGCCGGACCCGTTTCTGTCGGCGGAGGTTCGCGACTGGCGGCCGGGCGAGCCGCTGCGCATCACGGGCGAGACGGACGGTTTCCCCGGGAAGGTGCGCGACTGGCCGCGCGGCCGACTGCGGGTGCAGGCGGTGATGAACCTGGCGGGCGACGAGCGCCACGCGCCGGGCGCGCCGGGAAACGGCTACAGCCGCGTGGCGTCGGTGCGGATCGGGTCGGAGGACGGCGGGCCGGTGGCGCTGCGGATCAACCGGGTCGCGCCGCCGCTGCGGATTATCGACGATCCGCGGCTGCGATGGATCGAGACGGCCAGTCCGCTGCTGTCGGCGTTTTACGGGCGCGAGGTGCGGATGCGGGCGGCGGCGTGCCTGCCGCAGGGCTGGTCGACGGAGGGGGAGCGATATCCTGCGGTGTATCACGTGCCCGGCTTCGGCGGGACGCCGCGCGAGGTGATCCTGCACCGCATCCGCGGGCCGGCGCGGGAAGTGGAGTTCGTCCACGTTGTGCTGGACCCGACGTGCCCGCTGGGACACCACGCCTTCGCCGACTCGTCGAACAACGGGCCGCGGGGGCGGGCGCTGGTGGAGGAGTTGATCCCGCGGCTGGAGGAGGATTTGCATCTGATCCCGCAGGCGCACGGGCGGTACCTGACGGGGCATTCGTCGGGCGGGTGGTCGGTGCTGTGGTTGCAGATTCAATACCCGGATTTTTTCGGCGGGGCGTGGGCAGTCGCTCCGGACCCGGTGGATTTCCGGGACTTTTGCGGCATCGACCTCTACGCGCGGGAAGCCAACGTCTATCACGACGCGCAGGGTCGGCCGCGGCCGCTGGCCCGGCAGGACGGGGCGGTGGTCGTGACGATGAGGCAGTTCGTGGCGATGGAGGAGATGCTCGGTCCGGGCGGACAGATGCACTCGTTCGAGGCGGTGTTCAGCCCGGCGGGGCCGGACGGCCGGCCGATGCCGCTGTTCGACCGGGGCAGCGGGGCGGTCGATCCGGCGGCGGCGCGGGCGTGGCGGGCGTATGACCTTGCGCGGACGCTGCGGGTGCGGTGGCGCGACCTGGGGCCGAAACTGCGGGGGAAACTGCACGTTCATTGCGGAGCGCAGGACACGTTCTATCTGGACGGGGCGGTGCGGCGGCTGGCGGTCCAGTTGCGGGGGCTTGGGAGCGATGCGGAGGTGTACGTCGCGCCCGGCCGAGACCACGGCACGATCGCCTTCGATCCGCGGGTGAAGGGACGGTTCGATGAAATGGCCGAGCGGTTTCGGGCGGCGACGTCGCAGCCGGTCGCGGCGGACTGAACGGCGAGGCGATCCGGACCGGAAGTCGGACGACCGGCTTCAGGCCGGCGACGCGGGGAGGAATTTCAGCACGCAGCCGAGGGCGATGACCAGGGCGGCGAGGAGGATGTTCACCGCGGCCCAGGCGGGGGCCGAGCGGCGAATCGGCTCGAACACGGACGCGGCGCCGACCAGGGCGCTGGCGAGGAAAAAAACGACGAGGGCGAGGATGATCTTGACGCCCATGAGGGCGTGATAAAGCGGCTGGCCGCGGTGGACCGGCGCGGTGACGCCGAGGTAGTTGAACAGGCCCGTGAGCAGCAGGAGGGCGATGGCGACGCCGAGGATCCTCGCCCAGCGGCGTCGCACGGCGCCGCGCAGGGCGGTGTGGGCGTCGTCGGGCAGGGCGGCGGCGGCGGGAATGAGGACGCATCGCCAGAAGACGGCCCCGCCGACGGCGACGACCGCGGCGAGGACGTGCAGCCAGCGGGCGAGCACGTGCAGCCAGTTCAGGTCGTTCATGGTCTTGACTCCATTCAGGGCGGCGGGACTCAGTGAATCCGGCCGGCGTAGAGGGCCAGTTCCTCCTCGAAGTCGCGCATGCGGATGTCGAAGGCCTCCTCGACGGGGCGGGTGTCGCAGGTGTTTTCTTCCTGAGACATCTGGACCTGTGCGAGGTTGAACGGGATCAGCAGGCGCGTCCCGATGAGGAAATCGGCCGCGTCGCCGGTCAGCCCGATCAGTTTGGCGACGGGCAGCGGGACGCTGACCTTGGGCTTGTAGCGGCTCGCACCGGGGATGAGCCGGCGGCAGGTTTCGTAGAGTTCTTTCCAGGTGTACGTCTTCGGGCCGCCGAGTTCGTAAACCTGTCCGGCGGTCCGTTCGAGATCGAGCGCGGCGGCGAAGCAGTGGGCCACATCCCGGACGGAGACGGGCTGGAGACGTGCCGCGCCGCGGCCGAAGTAGGGAATCACCGGGGGGACGAGGCCGCAGACAAAGCGCTTCATCAGTTGCATGAACTCGCCGTCGGGACCGTGGATGACGCTGGGGCGGAAGATCGTGAAGGCGAGGCCCGAGGCGCGGACGAAAGACTCGGCCTCCCACTTGGTGCGGTGGTATCGGCTGACCGCGCCGGGTCGCGTGCCGAGGGCGGACATGTGCAGGAAGCGGGAGGCGCCGGCGGCGCGGGCGGCCTCGAGGACGCGCTGCGCGGCCTCGACGTGGACGCGGCGGAAGGACTGGCCGCGGAAGCGGCGGCGTTCGAGGATGATGCCGATCAGGTGAACGGCGGCGTCGATGTCACGGGAGGCCTGCCGCAGGGCGGATTCATCGAAGGGGGAACCAGCGGCCACGGTGTACTGACCGGGCGCGGCGTCGGCCAGCAGGGCGCGCATGCGATCGGTGTTCCGGACGAAGCAGACGGGGTGGTGGCCCGAGGCCATCAAGCAGCGCACGACGTGCCGGCCGACGAAGCCGGATGCGCCGGTGACGAGAACGCGCTTCGGGGTCAGGGGCATTCCAATCCGATTCCCTGCGAATGGCGGATGTCCGGAATCGGGCGAAGCACCAGGTCGGTGTGCAGCGGCCCGATTCGCCGATCGGCGGTCGAGGCCGTGGATCGGCCGGTCGCCGCCCGGGCGCGATCGTAGCGGGGGCGGCAGGGGGCGCAAAGGCGGGTCGAATCCGAGACGGGTCGAGCGGATCGAGCGCGGCGCACCGGACGACGACGATCGGCGGTGGGAAATCGAGCGGCAAACGCGTCGGGGGTGGCGACTTGCAATTTGGCCGGGAACCGTGTGGAGCCGCGGGAATGGGACCGCTCCTTTTATGGGAAGTCGGTCGGTTGCAAGGGTTTGCACGTGAGGTGCACCGGCCCGGAAGGGAAGTCGGTTCAGACGGGTTCGGCTGGACTTTGGCCTCGAGTTTTCGCTAAAATCAGGCATGAGGGAGCGTTGCGCGCCCGCTGCGCACGCAGAGCGCGCAGATTCCCCGGAGGAAGAGCGTGCGCGCGCACGGACATGGAGTCTGCGCGCAGTCGGAGATGGAATGGAGCGACAGGGCAGGCAAACCCTACGCCGAATCCTCGCCGTCGGTTTCCTTTCGGTCGGACTCTCCGCGAGTACCGCCGCCGGGGCCGCTTTTACCGCGCTCGGAGACTTGCCGGGAGGGTTGGTGAGCAGCCGCGCGCTGGCGATCTCGGGGAACGGGATGGTCGCGGCCGGGGTGAGCAATTCCGCCAACGGCGCTAATGAGGCATTTCGATATCCACTTTCCGGCAGCATGACGGGGCTGGGGGACTTGCCGCCCGATCCGCCGTTCGCCAGTTTCGCGACGGGCGCGAACAGCACGGGGTCGGTCCTGTCGGCGTACGGCGCGGTGACGACGCTGAGCACGCTGGCGGCATGCTGGACGGCGATGGGCGGGCTGGTATCGATCGGCGATCTTCCCGGCGGCGGGACGACGAGCCAGGGATACGCCGTCTCGGCGAACAGCACCCCGACCAGTTCGATCATCGTCGGTCGCGGCCGCGTGGCAACGGGGAACGAGGCGTTCCGATGGGCGGGCAACTGCCAGACGGGGGTGGGCACGATGACGGGTCTGGGCGACCTGCCCGGCGGCGCGGCGACGAGCCAGGCGAACGGGGTCTCGGCGGACGGGATGGTCGTGGTCGGGACGGGGAACTCGGCCAACGGGACCGAAGCGTTCCGGTGGACGGCGGCGCTCGGGTTGGTCGGGCTGGGCGATCTGGCGGGCGGCGGGTTCCGCAGCGAGGCGTTCGGCGTTTCGGCGAATGGGTCGGCGGTCGTCGGATTCGGGCAATCCGCGGACTCGTCCCCGTTTCAGGCGTTCCGCTGGGTGTTGACGAATGCGATGACCGGCGCGGGGACGATGACGGGCCTGGGGTACCTGCCGACGACCGGCAACCAGAACAGCCGGGCGAACGCCGTATCGGGCGACGGAAACGTCGTGGTCGGATTCTCTGAGACGGCCCCGGGGCAGAATCAGGCGTTCATCTGGGACCCGGTGAACGGGATGAGGCGGCTGGCGGACTTGGTGCCGGGGCTGGTGCCGGCGGGCTGGACGCTCACCGACGCGACGGCCGTCTCGGCGGACGGACTGACGGTGGCGGGTTACGGCATCAATCCTGGGGGACAGACCGAGGGCTGGGTGCTGTTCATTCCGGAGCCGGCGACGGTCCTGCTGCTGCTGGCGGGCGGGATGCTGGCGCTGCGGCGGCGCGGCCGGGGCGGGGCGTGACGCCGGCGTGGGGCGGCACTAGCCGCGCGGCGGCTCCCAATGATAATCGAGATATTCATACCTGATTGAACCGTCCGGCGCCAGGTCAAAGACGCCGAAGCCCTCCTCCACGCCGCGGTTGGGCCCGCGCCACCAGGCGCCGCTGACGGCCCCGTCGTTGACGAAGGTCGTGCCGCGGTACTCGACGCGGTCGCACTGGTGGGTGTGTCCCGACAGGCACAGGCGGACGTTTCGCGTCGCCAGCAGCGGAAGCCGCTCGGGCGTGTCGCTGCACACGAGGGAGTTCTGCAACCGCCAGGTGCGGTCGCGGACCATCTCCTCGTAGGCGAAGGGGGTGACGGTGAGGATGGGGATATGCTCGACGACGACGATGGGCGTTTGGGGGCCGGTGGCGCGGAGTTCGGCCGCGAGCCACTCGCGCTGCGGCGGATCGAGGAAGCCCTGGTAGCCGCGCGGCCCGCCGGGCTGGATGTTATCGAGGACGAAGAAGCGCCAGCCGGCGTGGTCGAAATGGTAATAGGTAGACTTGAGGCGGAGGAACTCCGTCGCCAGCGCGCGGCCGTAGCCGGGCGTCTGCGGCGTGACGCCCGCGCGGGTCCGCCAGCCGAAGAGGTCGTGGTTGCCGAGGCAATCGCGGACCGGCAGGGCCGTGTGGTCGGCGAGGACGCGGCGGTACAGAGCGAAGAGTTCACGGGCGCGCGCGGGTCCGGCCTCCATCACATCGAAGACGAGATCGCCGCCGGTGAGGATGAAGTCGGGCCGGGGGCGCAGGGCCTCGACCGCCCGCAGCGCGGCGGCAAACCCGCGGTCGGCGGCGCGTTCGGGCTGGACGTGGATGTCGGCGAGGTGGACGAAGCGGAAAGGCCGCGAACCATTCACGCGCCGCAGCACGGGCGGATCGGCGCGGCCCGGCGTGCCGGGCAGCAGCGCGCCCGCGCCGGCGGCGGCCGCCCCGGCCAGAAACGTGCGTCGAGTGATGGCGTCGGTCATGGTCAATCCTCCGGCGACTGGCGTTGGACCGTCTGCGCCGCCGGGCGCGACCGCGCGCGAGTCGCGCGCGTCAACCCGGCGATTCGTATATTTAAGGACGGGACGTAACCGCCTGTCACGGCTAAGTAGAGCCGCAGAATCTTTCCTGTGACACCCGCCGCGGCGGGTGCAAGGACAGGCGAGACGCCTGTCCCACAACGAATGAGTTATTCTGCGGTTGCACTTAGGAGTCCATGCCTCTTGGGCGCGGAGGGTTCAACCACGGACAGTCTACCGGGCGACGAGGCCTCGTCTATGTCGAATCTCCGTCCGTTGAATGAAATCCCCGGGTTCCTGCGGGCTGACGGCTCCTCGCCGCGGCGACCGACCCTCCGCCTTTGACGCGCCGCAAGCACCGGCCGCACAATCATCGGACGGATGTGGCGAACCGCGCTGTTGTCGGGAGTGACCGCGATCCTGGTCGGCTCGGCGGTCGGCGTCCGCGTCGGGCGCGCGACCGGGGCCGGCTCGTCCCGGCCACACCCCCCGTCGGATGGATCATCGTCTGCCGACGCGCCGCCGCGGCGGATCGTTTCGCTCGTTCCGTCGTTCACGGAGACGTGTTTCGCCCTGGGGCTGGGCGAGCGGGTCGTCGGCCGATCGACCTACTGCGCGTATCCGCCGCAGGCCGCGGACCTGCCCGATGTGGGCGGGCTGCTCGATCCGAACCTCGAACGGATCGTCTCGCTGCGGCCGGACCTGCTGCTGGTACCGGCGTCCGGTCGGGACCTGCGCGGATATCTTGACGCGCCGGGGCTGAATTACCTCGCGCTGCCCAACGATACGCTCGACGACGTATTCAGCGCCATCCGTGAGATCGGCCGTCGCTGCGACAGGCAGGCCGCGGCCGAAGCACTGGTCGCGCGGCTGCACGCGCGGGTCGCGGCGGCGCAGGAGCGGGCGCGTGAGGGCACGAGTGCGGCTGGAGCGCGAGATCAGCGCCGCGATGACCCAGGAGCGGGCTCCCGGTCTCAGAGCCGCGGGCAAGAGCCCGCGGTCTACGGGCAGGCGCCCGTGGCTCGAAACGAACCGCTTCGCGTCATGCTCTCAATCACGGCCAGCAAGCAACCGATGGATCCGCCGTGGGTGGCCGGTCCGGACTCCTACCTCGGGTCGCTGCTGCGGCTCCTCGGACAGGAGCCGGTGCCGGAGCATCTCGACCGCTCCTATGCCCAACTCTCCTACGAGCAGGTACTCCGCTCGAACCCGGACGTGATCATCGAGGTCCGCGGGCTGGCCGGACAGGGCTCGGTCGCCGACGGCCCGGCGGCGGCGTGGGGGACGCTCGGGCCCCTGAGGGCGGCCCGCACCGGCCGGGTGTATGTCCTCGAAGGCGCGCAACACGTTACCCCCGGTCCGCGCTTCGTCGACACGCTGGACGAACTCGTCGCGTTGCTCTCGCGGGCCGCGGAATAAGGGCCGCTGCGAGTAACATGTGGCCCCGCCGACCGGGCGGTGCGGACACAGGCGCGGCGCCTGGGCCGCAAAGGTGAAGCGGACGGCCCCGGATCCCTTGTCCCTCGTCGCCGAACAGATCGACGTTCGTCGCGGACCGCGTCGCGTGCTGTCCGGCGTCTCGCTGCGCCTGAACGCGGGCGAGGCCGTTTGCCTCGTCGGGCCGAACGGCGCGGGCAAGTCGACGCTGATGATGGCGCTGGTCGGGCTGCTGCCGGCCGAGCGCGGCGACGTGCTGCTGGACGATCGCTCATTGCGCCACTGGGCCCGCCGGCGCATCGCGCGGCGGATCGCGTACGTGCCGCAGGCCTACGAAGGGTTCGGGGGCTTCCTCGTCGGCGATGTGCTGGAGACCGCCCGTTTTGCCCACCTGCACCCGCTCCAGCGCCCGGGCGGCGACGACCGGGACGTCATCCGGGCGCAGGTCGCCGTCTGCGGGCTGGAAGGACTGGAGGACCGCGCCCTCGATTCGCTCTCGGCCGGAGAGCGGCAGAAGGTCTGGCTCGCCGCGGCGCTCGTGCAGGAGGCCGATTTTCTTCTGCTCGACGAGCCGACGGCGGCGCTCGACCCCCGCTACCTCGCGGCGTTCATCGATCTGCTGGACCGGCTCCGCGAAGCCGGGCGCGCCATCCTGCTGGTCGTGCATGACCTCAACGTCGCCGCGGCCCTGTACAGCCGGGTCATCGCGCTCCGCGAAGGTCAGGTCCGCTACGACGGACCGATCGATCACTTCCTCGACCCGCCGTGGCTGCGGGAGGTCTACGGGGCCGAGTTCGACATTGCCGTGTGTGAAGACGGGCGGCGGCGGCTCGTCTTCCCCCGTCACGGAGCGCGACCGTGAGCCGCGCGCGACCGCAACTCGTCCTGCCCCTGCTGCTGGCGGCCGCGCTGCTGACGCTGCTCGTCGCGCCGTTCGTCGGCGAACTGGCGGTCGGCTGGCCCGACGTGCGAAGCGGCTGGTCGCGACAAAAGACGGTGGCGGGTTTTGTGTTCTGGCAACTGCGGGTGCCGCGGGTGCTCATGGCGGCGCTGGCCGGGGCAGCGCTCTCGGTCGCCGGCTGCGTCTTCCAGGCCCTGTTCCGCAATCCGCTCGCCGAGCCGTTCACGCTGGGCGTCGCCAGCGGGGCGTCGCTGGGAGCGGCGATCGGCTTTCACTTCGGGTGGACCGGGCTGTGGCTTGGATTCCTTCCGGCACTGACGGGGCTGGCGTTCGTCGGCGCGACGGGGTCCGTGCTGATCGTCTATGCGATCGCCCGGCTGCGCGGCGGCGGAGCGACGCACACGCTGCTGCTGGCCGGCGTCTCGATCGGTTTCGTCTGTGCGGCGTTGATTGTCCTGCTTCAGTTCGTCTCCGCGCGGCCGATCACGAACGAGATCGTCCGCTGGCTGATGGGTTCGGTCGACAAGGTGCGGACCGACGGGCTGCTGGAAACGATCCCTCCCGTGGCGGCGGCGGCGGCGGTGGTCTGGTATCTGCATCGGTCGCTCGACCTGCTGATGATGGGCGAGTTGTGGGCAGCCGGGCGGGGCGTGAACGTGAACCGCGCGCGGAACGTCGCGTACTTCGCCGCGTCGATCATGACGGCGGCCGTCGTCGCGCAGTGCGGGCCGATTGCGTTCGTCGGACTGCTCGTCCCGCATGCGGTCCGGGCGCTGATCGGCCCCGGCCACCGCCGGTTGCTTCCCGCCGCGGCCTTGGCAGGGGCGGTGTTTTTGCCGTGGGCGGACGCGCTGGCGGCCGGGACGCTGCGATGGGCGTCCGGCTCGGCGCTGCAAATCCCGGTCGGCGTTCTCACCAACCTGCTGGGCGGGACGTTTTTCGTGTATCTGCTGTTGAGCCGTCGCGCCGACACGACCGTCTGGGCGGGATGAACAGCAATCGGAACCGCAGCCGTCAAAGAGCGGCGGCTGCGCTCCGTGCGCCGCTCGGCCCGAGACGCTCAGCCAGCGCACGCGGCGCGGACGGCGGACAGCGCGCGGTCGATGCCGTCGGGCGGGACGTCGAGGTGCGTAACGGCCCGCACGACGGTGGGCCGGACGCCGCTGCTCATTCGCACGCCGGCGGACTCGATGCGGCGGAGGAACTCCGCCCGGGTCAGGCCGGCCGCGGCGATGTCGAACAGGATGATGTTCGTCTCGACGGCGGCCGGGTCGCACGAGACGCCGCGGATCTCCGCCAGCCCGCGCGCGAGGCGTTTGGCGTTGGCGTGGTCCTCGGCGAGCCGCGCGACGTGGTGTTGCAGGGCGTGGACCCCTGCGGCGGCGATGATGCCGGCCTGCCGCATCGCGCCGCCGAACAGGTGCTTGTAGCGCCGCGCCTCCTCGATGAAGTCGCGCGGACCGGTCAGCACCGCGCCGACGGGACAGCCCAGCCCCTTGGTCAGGTCGATCCAGGCGGAGTCGAACAGGCCGCAGATGGTTTTGGCCGGGACGCCCGAAGCGACGACGGCGTTCATGAGCCGCGCGCCGTCGAGGTGCAGTTTGAGATTGAGGCGCCGCGCGGCCGCGGCCACGTCGCGCAGCGCGTCCAGCGGCCAGACCGTCCCGCCGCCCATGTTGTGCGTGTTCTCGACACAGACGAGCCGCGAGCGCGGGAAGTGCGGGTCGGGCGCGCGGACGGCGGCCTCGACGTCGGCGGCGGAAAAGATGCCGCGGGCGGTGGGAATGCCGCGCAGCGAGGCCCGGCTGTGCACGGCGGGGCCGCCGCCCTCGAAATGCACGGGGTGCGAGTTCGCTTCGAGGATGATCTCGTCGCCGGGACGGCAGTGAACCGCGTGGGCGATGAGGTTGCACATGGTGCCGGTGGGCAGGAAGAGGGCGGCCTCGTGGCCGGCGAGTTCGGCAGTCAGGTCCTGGAGGCGGTTGACGGTCGGGTCCTCTCGTTTCTGCTCGTCGCCGACCTCAGCCCGGGCGATGGCCTCGCGCATGGCCGGCGTGGGACGGGTGATCGTGTCGCTGAACAGGTCGACGGCGAACTCGGGCACGAGGCGCTCCTCAAAAAGCGGGGCGGATTATAACGCGGGTCGATGACTCGCATGGTGAGTGCGTGCGAAAAGGGATTGTCGCACGAGTGACGGGCTCCCGGCCCGAGCCGGTCGCCGCGGCGACCGGACCACGGGCTGGCGCCCGTGGCTCGGATAGACGCTTGATTTTCGCTGCCGATCGCTGGAATCCGGTTGCCGACCGTGATACGCTGGGTGCAAGCGGAGGCGGTTTCTGCGCGCCGCCGTGCACGTCGGGCCGACCGCCTTCGCCGGGTTCTGCCATCGGAAGGAGGCGGGAGATGCACGTTGATTCGCGCGTCGACCCCATTTCGAACCGCACTCGCGGCCCGCGGGGCGGCATGGTTGCGCTGCTGCTGGCATTCTTCGGCGATGCGGGAGGCGAACTCCGCGCGCAGATCGGCACGCCGCCGCAGTTCCTCTGCGGCAAGGCCTACGTCTTCGCCAAGGCCGTGCCGAACGGAAACGTGCTCTCGGGACAGGCCGGCAGCGTGTCCGTCAGCACCGTCCATTTCATCGACCGCATCCAGTCGGGGGCGAACTGTCCGGGCGGGAACCCGACGGTGACGATGACGGCCAACCTGAACTGCACGCCCGGCCCGTCCTCGGGTCCGACGCTGTTCGGGCCGTTCACGCTGGTCGAGGGATACACGACAATTGCGATCAACGTGCCGGTTCCGGCCGGCCCCGCGCGGTTGTGCGGGCTCGTTGTGACGGCGCGGGTGACGTTCGGCGACGGCAGCATCCTCGAACAGGTTGCGGATCAGACGGTTTGCGTCCTCGATGCCGCGCCGGGCAATCCCGGTCTGCCGCAATTGTCGATCGAGACCGCGCCGGGCGGGGCGGTGATGATGGGGCACCCGGGCGACGAGCGGACCTTCACGTTCACGATCACGAACCGGCGGAGCGAGGACTTCGACGGGACCCTGACGCTGAACCTGCGGAACGTGGCCGATCTGGCGGCGATCATCGCCGGGCCGAACGACACGCGCCGCGGGGCGTTCGCGCCGGCGGACCCGGGCGGCGGCGACAATTTTCCGATCGCGTTCGGCCCGGACGTGCCCGCGGGGACGTGCGTCTCGCTTCCGGCCCCGCCGCACGAGACTCCGGTGTCGCTGCTCAGCGCGCCGGTGACGGTGGGCGGGGGACAGACGCAGCAGGTGGTGGTGAGGTCGCGGTCGTGGCCGCTGTCGGCACACGGGGCGGCGGGCGAGTCCACCGCGCTGCTTCAGGGTGCGTTCGTCCGGGGCGCGGGAGCGCGCGGCCCGGCGATGGTCGCGGCGGCCGCGGGGGTCGTGGCATCCGTGAACCGGACGACCGCGCCGGCCTTCGCGTGTCCCGGCAGCAGCGGGCGGGCGACGACGGGCTTCTCGTCGTCGGTGAGCGGGGTCGGGCCGTCGGCCGGGATGCTGTGCGACGCGACCGCCGGCGGGGCGCAACCGTTCCGCCTCGATTTTGCGCTGCAGAATTCGGGATTCCAGATGCTGATCAACGGCACGCCCATCAGCGGCGGAACCAATTTCTCGGGCATCACGCAGGTCGACGGGCAGTACATCCGGCTGACGACTGAGTATTCGTTCATCACGCCGCTCGCGCCGCCGGACGCGACGATAACGATGATCGTTCCGATCGTGGTCCAGCCGCATCCAAGCGCCGCGGCCGACACGCAGGCGATGGTGCAATCGGTGGCGACGGTGCCGGGCGCGCCGAACGGCAGCGCCGACCGATATCCCGCCGCGCTCGGGCGGGTCGAGGTCAACCGCACCAACCCGTTGCAGGACGCGGTGGTGGACTTCGTGCATCAGATGAGCGCCGTCGGCGTCGAACAGGGGACGTTCAACCCCGTACCCATGACCAACACGCATCTCAAGATTATGCCCTCGACGCCCATCACGTCTTCGATCCCGTACACCGTGGAATCGACGTGGATCGCGACCAATCCGGGGACGACGCCGATGGTCGGTTTCGACGTGTTCAACGACTTCCGCGGCCACGCCCGGCCGGCGCTGATCTGCAAGAACCGGGCCGGCGACTTCAACGGCGACGGAGCGGTGAACGGCGCGGACGTGCAGGACTACGCGCGGTGCCGCATTACCCCGGAGCCCGGCTGCGGCTGCGCGGATCTGGATTACAACGACGTATTGAACGGGACCGACACGGCGCTTTTTACGGAGGCCCTGCTGGGTAATTCGCTGCGGTTCACCGCGCCGTTCGGTCCGGTCGCGGCGACGATCACCACTGACACCGGGCAGCAGCCGGCGATGGTCGAAGGTGAACTCTGGCTCACCGTCGGCCAGCCGGATGCTCAGGGCATTTGCGCTGTGAATGTCGAGGAAGCGGTCGTCGGGACCAGTTCCGTGGGGACCTCGGCCGGTCCGTCGGGCGGGATGACCTTCCTGCTTCGCGACGGGGGGGCGTCGGGCGCGTGGAACCTCGTCAGCGGCGCGCTGGTCGTCCCGCTCGATTTCGACGTGAGTTACCGCGGCATCGCGCGGAACGAGCCGCACCAGCAACCCAACGCCGGCGGCCAGAATGACGTGCGGCAACTGCCGGTGGAGTTCTGGAGCGGTTTCCTAACGGCCACGGCCGCCTTCGGCCAGGGCGTGCAATCGGTCGAACTGGACGGGACGATCACCGTCGACGTCACCGAGTCGCTCACGCAGACGATCAGCAGGCTGAGCGTGATGCTGGACTTTAGCGTCCCGCGGAGGCCGCCGGCCGCGCCGGGCACGTGCCCGGAAGAACTGCAATGCAAGAAGCGCGTGATCTGCCTCCAGCCGGTGTTCGTGCGCGACGCCGACGGCTCGAACCCCACGGGCAGCAGTTTCCCCATTTTTCAACTGGCGGCGGACTCGATCTGGAGCCGCTGCTGCGTGGAGTTCGACTGGCGGCCGCCTCTGTTCGTCGATAACCCCGCCTACAAGACCATCGAGAGCATCGACGCCCCGGCGGGCGAGGCGGAAATGACGATGCTGCTCCAGGAGCAGGACTACGACGGCAACAACGAGTGCGTTGAGATCTTTGTCGTCAAGCAGTTCGTGAACGCCGCGGGCCACCGCCACGAGAACGGCGACGGAATGGCCTTCGACGGAGGGATGAAGGCGGCGCAGGTGATCGTAGCGGACGATGCCTTCGACGACTGCACGCCGCCGCGGGCGACGGTGCTGGCACACGAGGTCGGACACGCGCTGGGGCTGGACACGATGGACACCAACGGCGACGGCGAGGTGCACGAAAGCGGCTGTGTGATGGCCGCCAGCAGCGCCGTGCCCCCGCAATGTCCGTCGCCCAATCCGTCCAGCGTGCGGCTGATGCAGTGCAAGATGCTCCGCAATCCGCTGCTGAAGGAAAAGCAGCCGCCGGAGGAGTGCTGCAAGGATCCGAACTGCGACTGACGGGCGGCCGGCGCGGGCGTCGTTTCCCCCGCCCGCCGCTACGACGCCATGGCCGCGAGGAACTCGGCGTTGGTGGGGTGGCGGTCGAGTTCGCGCAGCAGGGTCTGGACCTGGCCGAGCGGGGGCATGGGCGCGAGGCGACGCCGCAGACGGTAAATCTTCGGCAGGGCGTCGCGGTCCAGGAGCAATTCCTCCTTGCGCGTGCCGCTCTGCTGGAGGTCGATCGCCGGCCAGATGCGCAGGTTGGCGATCTCGCGGTTCAGCACCAGTTCCATGTTCCCGGTGCCCTTGTATTCCTGGAAGATGAAGTCGTCCATGCGGCTGCCGGTCTCGACCAGCACCGAGGCGATGATCGTCAGACTGCCGCCGTTTTCGATCTTCCGCGCCGCGCCGAACATCGCCTTCGGCTCGGACAGGGCGTTGATGTCCAGCCCGCCGGTCATGGTGCGGCCGCTGCTGCCCATCGACGAGTTGAACGCCCGCGACAGGCGCGTGAGGGAGTCGAGAAGGATGAGCACCTCGCGGCCCGTCTCGACCATCCGCCGCGCCCGTTCAATCATCAGCCGCGCGATCCGCAGGTGATTGACGGCGTTCTGGTCGTTGCTGGACCAGACGACCTCGGGCTTTCCCGCGCTCCAGCCGCTGCCGTCGGCGCAGACGCTGCGGCGCATCTCCGTGACCTCCTCGGGCCGCTCGTCGACCAGCAGCATCATGAGGAGCACCTCGGGGTGGTTCTTGCGCACGGCGTGCGCGATCTGCTGGAGCAGCACGGTTTTCCCGCTGCGCGGCGGGGCGACGATCAGCCCGCGCTGGCCCTTGCCGATCGGCGTCATCAGGTCGATGACGCGCGTCGTCAGCGGTTCGTTGCCGGTCTCGAGGCGGATCGTCTCGCGGGGGTCGACCACGGTCAATTCCGTCAGCGGCGGCAGCGCGGCGTAGTCGGCGGCGGACAGGCCGTTGATGCGTGCGACTTCCCGGACCGGCTGGCTTTCGTCCGGCCGCGCGCGGCCGTTCACGCTGGCTTCGATCAACTCGCCGCCGCGCAGCCGGAGCGACTGAACCTGCCGCGCGGAGAGGACCGGGTCGCCGCGCCGTGCGGCGAAATTCCGCGCCGGGTCGCGAACGACCGCGCTGCCGTTCTGCTGCAGTTCGAGGATTCCGACGACCTGATGATTCATCGCCGGTGACCACCTTCGTTCGCGCCGTGGCACGCGGATTGGTGCACACCGAAAACATGGCCGGGGCCCGTTGAAGCAGCCGCTGCGGTCGGACAAAAACCCACCAGCGAACGCGTGTGGAAACTGTTATCTAACTCGCGCATTGTCAATAAGTTATCGACATGACAGGTCATGATCGCACCCAACTCGGTATATCCGGCAAATCTCCTATAAACACTCTTGCACGCATGGCTGAATTCGTCTATACTGGCGCTCCAATTAGTGAATCCCGCAGCCGGGGTCGGCTGCCTGGACGAACCTTTTCCCCCCTCCGGAAAGCACCCGTTGGTCGCACGGCCGCGGGTGTTTTCTTTTGTTCGAATCCGCAGCCACGTTGCGCGTTCAGGAGCGGATCTCGAAAACCTGGAATTCTCCGCTCGCCGCGCCCCGCGACTCTGAGGCGTCGGCAATGTATCCGGCAAACTCCCGCCGCAGCGAGTCCACCAGGTTGTCCAGGGACTCCGGCGGACCCTCGGCCACGGCCTGAACCCGGCCGTCGGCCAGGTTCCGCACGAAGCCCTTGAGTCCCAGGGTGCGGGCCGCCCGCACGGTCAGGAAGCGGAAACCGACGCCCTGGACGCGGCCCGAGAAGAAGACCTCCAGTCGCTGCATCGCGACGTGACCCGGCAAACGGAAAACCCACACGGAGAAAGCCCGCAGCCCGACCTGGGGGCGGCGAAAGGCGTCCGGAAGATTCCGCGTCCGACTCGCCGAGGTATCGGGCCGCACCGACGCGATCGCGTCCGCCGCGGATCGTCCGGCGAATCCTCGTGACACCGTTCGTCCCCGATCCGGGTATTATCCCCGAAAGCCGCGCTCCCCGCAAGAGGATGATCGCGGCGCTATGGGAGAAAAAACGACGATGTACAAAAAGACGCGCCTCGCACGAAAAAAACACCGCAAGCGGGTCGAACGGCTCAAGCGCATGGCCAAGGCCCGCAAGACGGCCGGGGCGTCCAAGTAACGCGGCCCGCCGCGCCGGGCTGACTCCGGCCCTGTTGCCCGCGCGCTACCAGCGCCGCAACTGTGCGGCCGAGAGCGACTCGCCGTTCGGCAGCGCGATCGAAAAGGCGGCGGACAGGTCGAACCATTCCGACTGCGGGCCCGCGCGCAGCACGTGAAGCGAGCACGGCGGCGTGCAGCCCTGCCCGAGCAGCGCGCGGACGCGCCCGGACGGATCGGTCGCGACATCGAGCACGAGCGCCGCGTGGCCGGGGCGGCCGGGGCGCACCAGCACGTCTCCGGGCTGAACCGTCTGGTCGCGCACGGGCTGCGTGTCGCGCAGAAGACTGTAGACCGATCCGTAGCGGAACAGCGTCTCCATGAATCCGACGTAGGCCTCGCGCGATTCGTCGGGGGCGGCATCGTCGGCCCAATGCACGTTGCGACCGCGGACGACCGGCCGCTGCCCCGCCGCCCAGCGCTCCCAGGCGAACCGATCTCCGCTGGTGAAATTGAAGACCGCCGCCTCGCGCGGGCCGACGGACCAGAGGTATTCCGCCCGCAGCCGCAGGACGATGTTTGCCGCGTTCAGCAGGCCGCCGCGGCCGGGATGCAGATCGATCACCGCGGCGACGTGCGGGGCGGACATCAGTTCGGCCCCGCGGCGCGGTGTGCGCGGGATTCCCGTCGCGGGGGGCGTCCGGGGCTTGTCCGGGGCCGGCGCGACCGGCAGGTGCCGCAGCCAGTCGCCGAAACTCCCCGCCCGCAGCGAGACGCGCGCGAAGCCCGGGCCGGGTTCGATGCGTTCGGCGAGCGGCCGATCAACGCGCCGCGCGGCGCGGGAGAGCCACGCATAGTGACCCATGCGGTCGGCGGGCGACGGCTCAAGGGTCCGGGCGGCGACGGGGGCGCGCGGGGCGGCTCGCCGCAGCGAGTCGGCCGTAGCGACGGGCTGATCGCGGGCGTCGCCGCGGCTGCCCGGGGGCGGGCGGGAAACGAACACGGTCACGGCCACGGCCGCCACGCCGAGCCACAGCAGGGCGTGGTGCGGAAAGAGCGCAGGCCAACGGCTCGCCGGCACGGCGGACATCGTGGCCGAAGAGTTCGCGGTCAACAAGGGTACCCGCGGCGAGCGGTCGCAATGCCCCGCGAGAGGCCGAGCGGGTTTCCTGCTTCAGCGGCGCGATTGTCGTCGCTTGCCCACGAACTCGCCGAGCGGTGCGCTGTTCGGCAGTCGGCACAGCTCACTCCGTCGATGCTGTCCGGGATTCAGGGGGCGGTCACTTGAATACTCGAATCGGCGCCACGCCGGCCACGTGCGGCGACGCCGCCTCCAAATCAGATGGCAACTCAATCGGCGTTACCTGCCAGAACTGGCGGGCGATGCGATCGGCATCCTCTGCATGTCGCGTCCGCGTAGCCTTGTTGGAGAGAAACGCCTCGGCAACGTACACTGGCATCTCCTTGGGCAGCAAGTGGTTCAACTGGTTGAGGAAGCGCAAGGCCGAAGCAAAGGTCACCACGCCCGGTTGCCGATACCATTCACGCCCTCGCTCCAGGTCCGTCCGCGCGATCGGATTCCCGGTAGCGGGGTCGTGTCGGGTGCTGAGGACGGCTTCGAGCACTAAGACGGCGGATGCGGATTTAATCGAGCGGATTGCCTCGGCGATGCGCCGGATGCAATCTCCAAACGTGCAATCTGCCTTGGTCCCGTCCACGCTCGACGCAAAGCCGCAGGACTTGCGCGTGGCCGAATAACCCAGATCAACCGCGATCACGTTCAGGTGGGATTCGCTGTCAGGGACCGGTCGGAATCGCTGTGCCAACATCTCAGAACTCCAGATGGTCCACGGTTTGGTTCGCTGCCTAATCTTAAACAAGCCACGCGTGGTTAACAAGGTTGATGCTCGCGTCGTCGTTGGTCAGCGCGCCGGCGGCCTCGACATCGCGCCCTTCACCGACGCACTGATCGGCCCATAGCGTCCGATCTTCGGGTCGGACGCGTTTGCGATCGACAACGGCCGGCCGGGACGTCCGCCGCTACGGCGGCTGGCCCGGAGTCCGGCCGCTACGACGGCCGGCGGTTCACGTCGGGACCATCTCGCCTTACGCCTTCCCACTTGCCAGAATGGGTGCCTTCGCGGAGTCGGACCGCAGTCCATCGGACAGGCGAGACGCCTGTCCCACAATAGGCAAGTCGGGTGCAAGTCCCGTCGGGCGCCTTCAAGTCCTTACGACAGGCGAAGGATTGTCACACTGGCATGATGCCTGTGCCACAACGGACAATTCGGGTGCAAGGCCTGTCAGGGTCGTTCAACTCTTGACTCGTTGCGTCCGCCCACGGCGGACCCGGTGCAACGCAACGATCGTGCTTTGCACGATGCGGCGCGTCGAGGGTCAGCGCTTGCCCGCGTCGGGGGCCGGTTGGTTGTGGGCAGGCGCCGGTTGCGTCGTCGGCTTGGGCGCGGCGGCGCTTGAATTGGGCGGGCGAGACGGCGTGCGGGACGGCGCCGCTCCGCGCGGCGGGTCCGCGGGCGGAATCGAGTGCTCGAAGGCCGAGTGCGGGACGGCCATCGCGGCCGGCCCGGCACGGTCATCGATGCGACCGGCGTGCGCCGGGAGATTGGGTCGGGCCGCGGGCGATCCCGGACCGGCCGGCGGCGCGGACGGATCTCGGCGGAGGGCGGCGACGATCCCCGCGTCGGTCTGCGTCGCGTCACCGCGCGGGTCGGGGCGCGCGGCCAGGCCCGGATGGCCGTCGCGGCGGGTGTCCCGCGCCAGCCGCGCGAGATGCTCGCGGGCCTCTTGGTTGTCGGGGTTGAAGGCCACGCTGCGGCGGAAGGCCTGCTCGGCGGCGGCGTAGCGCTTTCCGGCCGCGAGGATCAGGCCGAGGTTGTAGCAGGCGACGTCGGGCGGCACGACGCGTTCGAACTCGGCGAGGGCTTCGTCGTTGCGGCCGGTCTCGGCCAGCACCGCGCCGAGGTTCATCCGCGCCCGCTGGTAGTTGGGCTGGAGGGCTAGGGCGCGGCGGAAGGCGGCCTCGGCGGGCCGGTACTGCCGCTGAAGCACGTGGCAGAAGCCCAAGTTGTTGTAGAGATAGGCCCTGTTCGGCTGCAATTCAATCGCCCGGCGGAAGACGCGGACGGCGTCCTCGAACCGCCGCAGCCGGTTGTACACGATGCCCAGCCGCGTATAGGCCTCGACGTTCTCCGGTTCGGCATCGACGACGCGGCGGTATTGCTCGGCGGCGGCCTCGAGATGGCCGTCGGCCTCCAGCATCCGGGCCGCGGAGAGACGGGTCGAGGCGCGGATGTCGGGCCCGGTGCCGTCGGCCTGCGACGATCCGATCTCGCCCTCCGGGAGCGGCACGCGGGCCGATCCGCCGCGCGGCGGACCGGCGGGGAGGTTCAGCCCCTGGCAGCCGCCCGCCAGCAGGGCCATGACCGTCAGTGCCGCGCCGCGCGAGTTCATCCTCAACTCCCGCTCGCGCCGGCCCCAGCGGCCGTCCCGGCCTGCGCGCCCACCTGGAGTTTCTCGGGGGGTTCGAGCATGGTTTTTCGACGGGCCAGGGCTTCCTTCGAATCCATTCCGCGGCCGCGGGAGAGGCCCACGGCGACCTCGATCTCCGCCGCGGATGGGACCGCCTCGGCCAGATAGCGTTTGGCGGTCTGGACGCGGGCGCCGACCAGGTCGGGGTCGGAGATCGTGGTGTCGTAATAGATCGTGCCGCCGCGGGTGGCGAGCAGTTCGGCGTAGCGCGCGAGCCGCGCGCAGCCCGCGCCGCTCAGTTCGGTCGTGCCGGCGACGAAGTGGAGGTCGCCGATGGAGCGGTCCTGCATCAGGGCCTGGTCGGTCATGTAGGCATAGAAGGGCGCGATCGACGAAGTTCGCGCGGGGGCCTCGCCCTGCGGCGGGGCGTTGAGTCGCGCGGTGGGAAGATGACAGCCGCCGACCAACGCGACGAGAATCGGCGCCGCCTTTCCCATCCCGCGGAAAGTAGGGGGATTCATCGCCTGCTCCCGAATAGGCCCGGGGCGCAAAGTTTGCGCGGCCCGGCATCCATCGGGGTTATCGGCATTCCATCGGAAGCGACTGCGGAGATTACGCGGGGGAAGGGTGCCAAGAGGACCCTTGCACGACCGCGCACGGGGGGATGCAGCGCGACTCGTCGCACGCCCGGTCGGAACGGTGATACAGACAGGAGGGGTGACGGCCGGCCTGCCGCGGCCGGGAGGGCGCATGGTCAGCATCGCCGAGGTCGATTCGCCGCCCGAGGCCGCGGAGACGGCCAACGCGCTGGGGATGCCCGCGTTCCAGCGGGCGGCGCTCGAGTGTCCCGCCCGGTTCACCTGGAACAACTGGTCTCGCCAGACGGGCAAGAGTTACGCGCTGTCGCTGCGGCGGCTGCTGCGCGGGCTGATCCGCCGCCGCACGCAGATTTTTCTTTCCGCCGGTGAACGGCAGAGCCGCGAACTGATGGAGAAAGTCCGCGCCCACTGCGGCGTGCTCGACATCGCCTGCACCTTCCACGACCGCGAATTTTTCGGCGACACCTCGATCCGCAAACTCGTGGCCGTGCTGCCGGGGGGCGTGCGGATCATCGGCCTGCCGGCCAACCCGATGACCGCCCGGGGGTACACCGGCGACGTGTTCCTGGACGAGTTCGCGATGCACCGCGACGACCGCGAGATCTGGGCGGCGCTGTTTCCGACGCTGCTGCGCGGCGGCGGCGAACTGGACATCGCCTCGACGCCGCGCGGCCGGAAAAACCTGTTCTTCCGCCTGCGCGACAATCCGCGGTTTCACCATTCCACCGTGACGATCCACGACGCGGCGGCCGACGGCCTGCCGGTCGACCTTGAGGCGCTGCGCGAGGGGCTCGCGGACCCCGCGGCGTTCCGGCAGGAGTTCGAATGCGAATTCGTCGACGAGGCCACCGCCTTTCTGACGCATGAACTGATCACGGCGTGCCAGGACGAGCGGCTGGTCCGGACGCCGGACGAACGACGCCTGACCGACCGGCGGGCGCGGGTCTATGCGGGGATCGACGTGGGCCGGGTGCGCGACCTGACGGTCGTGTGGCTTTGGGAGGAACAGGACGGACTGCACGTGACGCGCGGCGTGGTGGAGATGGCGTCGACGCCGTTCGCGGTGCAGCAGCGGGTGATCGAGTCGCTGCTCGCCCGGCCCGCGGTGCGGCGGTGCTGCATCGACGCGACGGGGCTGGGTGCGCAATTGGCCGAGGCCCTGGCGGCGCGGTTCGGCGAACACGCCGTGGAGGCGGTGGCGTTCACGCCGGCGGTCAAGTCGGACCTGGCGGGCCGGCTGCGGGTGCTGGCGGAGCGCGGGGCGCTGCGCATCCCGATCGACGAGGCGATCCGCAACGACTGGCACGCGCTGGAGCGCGTGGTGACGGCGGCGGGGCACGTCCGTTACGAGGCCGACCGCGGCCGGGGCGGGCATGCCGACCGGTTCTGGGCCGCGGCGCTCGGGCTGCACGCGGTCCGCGCCGCCGACGGTCCGATCGAGTACGTGCCCGAACGGCCGCTGACGTTCGCGCGGGCGGGAACCTGGTGACCGTCGGCCGCGTTTGTGCGGGATAAATATTTTCGGGAGCAATTATGCCCGTATTCATCCGGCGAATCGTCAATGCCCTCCGCCCGGCAGGCCGCGACCGACCCCCCGCCCCGGGCCTCCTTGCGCCTCCGCGCGAATGCGACACGTGGCGGAGTTACCCGGCCGACGGCCTGACGCCGCAGCGGCTCGTCGCCATCCTCCGCGCCGCCGACGCCGGCGACCTCGCCGAGCAGATGGCGCTCTTCGAGCAGATGGAGGAGAAAGATGCCCACCTTTACTCCGTCGCGCAGACCCGGCGGCTGGCGGTCACCGGACTGCCGTGGCGGATCGTCTCGGCCGCGGAGGCCGATCCGGACGGTGATTTCGACCGGGCCGCGGCCGACGAGGCGGCGGATTATTGCCGCCGGGCGCTGCGCGCGCTCGACGGCTTCGACGCCGTGCTCGGGCACCTGTCGCGGGCGATCGGGCGGAACGTGGCCGTCGCGGAACTGGTGTGGGAGGCGGACGGCGAGGGCGTTCGGCTGGTCGAGGTCGTGCCGGTCGATTTCACGCGGCTTTCAGCGGGGCCGCTGGACTCGCTGCGCATCCTGACCGACGACGCGCCGCACGAGGGGATCGCCCTGCCGGCGAACAAGTTCGTCGTCCATGCGACGAACGCGGTCTCGGGCCATCCGATTCGCGGCGGGCTGCTGCGGGTCTCCGCCCTGTCGTACCTCGCGAAGCACTTCGCCATCAAGGACTGGATGATCTTCGCCGAGGTGTTCGGCATGCCGGTGCGGATCGCCCGCTACGAGCCGAACGCCACGCCGGAGGAGAAGCGGGCCTTGCTGGACATGCTGCGGCGGCTGGGAGCCGACGCCGTGGGAATCTTTTCCAAGGCGGTCGAACTCGAGATCAAGCAGACGCGCGTGCCCGGCGACGTCAGCCCCTACGAGGGCATCTGCCACTTCTTCAACCGCGAATTGAGCAAGGCCTGGCTCGGCCAGACGCTCACGACGGACACGGCCAGGTCGCTGGCCTCGGTCCGGGCCGCCGAGGTGCACGACCGCGTGCGGCGGGACCTGCGCGACGACGACCTGCGAAAGGAAGCGCTCACGATCCGCCGCGACCTGCTGCGCGTCCTGACGCGGATGCACTTCGGCGCGGACGTTGAGCCGCCGCACTTCGTCCGCGTCAAGGACCCGCCGGCCGACCCGGCCGCGCTGGCCGACGTGTTGTCGCGGGCGGTGAACGATCTGGGCGTTCGGGTCCCGGCGGCGTGGGCGCAGTCGGCGCTGGGCGTCCCGGCGGCGCGGGCCGATGAGGCGGCGTTGCCCGGTCGGCCGAACGGGCGGCCCGCGAGCGCCGAGACGGAACGCTGATTCAGTATGGGAAGTGGAGTCACACGGGAGTGCCTCTTACAGGGAGCCGCCGATGAAGATCGAAGTTCAATCCGCCGCCGATCCCGCCGGCGAGGTCCGCCGGGTGCCGTTCGACGCCTCGTTAGGGGGCGAGCCGTTGCCGCGCCGCGTGCTGGTCGCGCCGTGGGGCGAGGTGCGCAGCAGCAACGGGACCTTCCTGCTGGACGAACAGGCCGCACGGCTGACGCTGGCCGCCTTCGCCGCGCAGGGGGCCGACCTGCCGATCGACTACGAACACCAGTCGCTCGGCGGCCCGTACGCCTCGCCGACGGGCCAGGCCCCTGCGGCCGGGTGGATCAAGGCGTTGCAGGCCCTTTCGCCCGCCGACGCGCAGGCCGCCTCCAACGGGGCGATCGCGGGGTTGTGGGCCGAGGTCGAATGGACCCCGCAGGCCGCCGCGCAGTTGCTCAGCCGCCAGTACCGCTACCTCTCGCCGGTCGCGCTGGTCCGCCGCGGCGACGGACGGATGGTCGGGCTGCACTCGGCGGCGCTGACGAACAAGCCGGCCATCGCCGGAATGCAGCCGGTCGTGAACCGCCAATCGCCGCACGAGGCGCGGGCCGAACTGTGCGGGTTGCTGGACCTGGACGCGGAAGCGGACGACGAAACGGTACTGGTCGCGGCAGCGCAGCGGGTCCGCGGGTTGCAGTCGCGGATCGAGGCCCGCCGCGCGGCCGACTGCGTGGCAGCCGCCAGCGCCGCCGGCAAACTCGCCCCGGTGCAGCGCGACTGGGCGTACGCGCTGGCGCTGCGCGACCCGGCCGGGTTCGACGCGTGGTTCGCGGCCGCGCCGGTGGTTGTGTCCGTGGGCCGCACGCGGGGGCCCGCCGAACCGCGCGGCGCGCCGGACGAGGCCGTCCGCCGCCGGGCACGGGAGGAGTACCGCTCGGGCGGGACGCTGCTGGCGGCGATCTGTTCCGAGGAGGCCTTCGTCCGCGACGCGCTCCGAGCGCGGTGCGACCGCCCGGAAACGGACGGCGTCTGAATCCGGCAGCCGCTGAGGACGTATTCGCCGCGACCGAGTGGATCGCGCTCGACCCCGACGACCATGAAGAAAGGAACGAACCATGCCACTGACCGCCAACGCTGAACTCGGCCGCTACGTCGATCAGGAACTGCGCCTTTACCCGGTGCGCGGCGGCGCGCACATCTTCAAGGGCGCCTTTGTCGGCCTGCACCGGGCCAGCGGCTACGTCCGCCCGCTGGTTGCCGGCGACGCCTTTGCCGGCATCGCCTACGAGGAGGTGGACAACTCCGCCGGCGAGGACGGCGACAAGTCGGTCCGTCTGTTCACGCAGGGCGACTTCGAACTGCCGCTGTCCGGCGCGCAGAACACGACCGTCGGCCGGCCGGTCTACGTCTCCGACGACCAGACGCTCAACTTCGTCAACACCACCGGACTGACCCAAATGGGCAAGTACGTCGCGCCGATCAGCGCGAACGTCGGCATCGTCCGCATCCGGACCTTCGCCGACGCCCGGACGCTGCGCTTCGCCAACGTCGCGATCCTCAGTTCGACCCTCGGCACGACCGTCAACCCCATCCTCATCACCCACAAGCCGATCCTGATCTACTCGGCCGAGATCATCTTCAACACCAAGCCCGACCAGGGCACGCTCGACGTGGGCACCGGCAACACCGTGCCCAACGAGATCGTCAACGCCTTCAACCTTGCCTCGCTGACCAACAACCAGCGCGCCCTCCTGCCGCTGGCGTCCAACACCGTGGCCAAGGACCTGCGCATCTGGGCCAGCGTGACGGCCGCGTCGAGCACCGCCGGCGTCGGCGGCCTGCTGGCGCTGCGCTACATCGAAATGCCGTAAACCGCCGCCGACGAACAACCGGACCGAGAAAGGAGGCCGCCGATGGCCGTCATCAACACCGGACTGCTGACCAAGGGCCTGCGGAGCGAGTTCTTCGACCGCTTCGAGGCCGCGACCGTGTTCTACAAGGACCTCGCCACGCGCATCGTGTCGAACGCCGACCGCGAGGTCTACCGCTGGCTGGGGACCGTGCCGAAGATGCGTGAATGGGGCGGCGGACGCGTCACGCAGGGGCTGCGGACCGAGAGTTACTCGGTCGACAACCTCAAGTACGAGGCGACCATCGAGGTCGATCGTGACGAGATCGCTGACGACCAGACCGGCCAGATCCGCCTGCGCGTCTCCGAACTCGCCCAGCGGGCCGCGACGCACAAGGACTTCCTGCTCGCCCAGTTGCTCGCCGCGGGCGAGACCACCGGCCTGTCCTACGACGGACAACCGTTCTTCGACACGGCCCACGTCTCCGGCGCGTCGGGCGCGCAGAGCAACCGGCTGACCCACGACAGCGGCGCGCCCGAAAGCCCCGCCACCGAGGACTTCAAGGCCGCGCTCCAGCGGGCGCTCAGCGCCATGCTCGGCTTCAAGGACGACCAGGGCGAGCCGATGATGATCGACGCGACCGGGCTCGTCTGCGTCGTCCCGCCCAACCTGCTGTTCCCCGCGCTGGAATCCATCAACGCGACGGTGCTGGGCAACAAGACCAACGTGCTGGAGGGCGTGGCGCGGGTCGTGTCCATGCCGTGGCTGGCCGATCCGGCCAAGTGGTACCTGCTCAAGACCAACGGCATCATCCGTCCGTTCATCTTTCAGGACCGCGAGCCGATCGAGTTCAACGCCCTGACCGAGGAGTCGGACGAGGGCTTCCGCCGCGAAAAGTTTCTCTACGGCGTCCGGGCCCGATACCGCATGGCGTACGGCTACTGGCAGTTCGCCGTGTCGGTGACGTTTGTCTAGCGCGACGAACGGGCCGCCGGCGCAGGAACGCTCGCTTGTGTGGAGTAGCGGTCTCGTTTGTGCCCCACCGGCGGGACGCCGGTGCCACAGTGGAGTGTGCCGCGGGCTTCCACCGGCTGGACGATGAAACGCTCGCTGACGCTTCGCGTCTCGTTGTGAAGTCGCCGCGCCGTCGATTGATTCAACGACGCCGCGCCAATCGAGCGACGCCGCGCCAATCGAGCGACGCCGCGCCAATGGAGCGACGCCGCGCCGCCGATTGATTCAATGACGCCGCGCCAATCGAGCGACGCCGCGCCTATTGAACGACGCCGCGCCGATTCAACGACGCCGCGCCAATCGAGCGACGCCGCGTCGCCGATTGATTCAACGACGCCGCGCCGTCGATTGATTCAACGACGACGCGCCAATGGAACGACGCCGCGCCGCCAACAGACTGATCGACGCCGCAGATCGTCAACACGAGACGCGCAGCGTCAGCAAGCGTCAAGGCCCCGTGGGATTCGGCCCAAGAGCCGTCGGCTTCAGCCTGCGGTCGCTCCGGACAAGCGAACGCCCTGCGCCGTCGGCACGTCGGAGTAATCGCCCATGCCCTACGTCACCAACGCCGACATCGAGGAACGCCTCGGGACGCTCGCCTACGTCCAGTTGACCGACGACACGGGCAGCGGGGCGGCCGACCTCGACAAGGTCAACGAGGCCCGCCTCGGCGCGGAGGGCGAGGTCGACAGTTACCTCGCCGCCCGATACGCCGTCCCGGTCGACCTCGTCGCGCATCCCGAGTTGTCCGCCGTCCTGCGGACCTTCGTGCTGGACCTGGTGGAGTACCGGCTGCGAAACCGCCGGCCGGGTCGGCGCGTCGCAGGGGCTTGCCGTTTTCTTCGTCCGCCGGGACGGCGGACGCTACGCGCGCGGCGGCCGCAGATACTCCGGCGCCGCGGCGCCGAGGGAATCCCATGCCGCGACTGACCGACATCGAGAACAACCTTGTCGCCCGGATCGCCGGCACGCAGGTATCCGGCCAGCCGCTCATGGCCGCGGTCCGCGGCGCGTCCGGGAGTTTCCGTCCGGCGCTGCGCGACGCGTTGCAGCGGGAACGCCAGCCGGCCGCGTACGTTGCCTTCATCGAGGAGCCGGTCGCCGCGACGACGACGCAGCAGCAGCGCGGCCCGCGCTTCGCCGTCTATGTCTCGGCCCGCGCGCTTCGGGCCGGCTCGGACCCGCGCCGCGGGGACGTCGACGCCCGCGGCGCGTTCCTCGTGATCGAACAACTGCACGCCCGGCTCGAGGGGTACTCCGCCTATGCCAACACGACGACGCGCGGCGTCCGGCACCGCTTCCTCGACGCCGACGACCAGAACGTCTATTACGAATTGCTCTACCGAATCGCCCTCGGCCTGCCGCCGCTGGTGTTTGACGGCGAGACGTTCGGCGGCCCCCTGACGATCACCACCCGGCCGCTCGGCCCGCCCGATCTGGCGATGCCGGCCCAGATCGTCAAGCAGCCCGACGACACGTACCTGATCCTGGAGTACACGACCGGCCCGGTGCTGGATCCCGCCCTGCGCGTGGTGTGGCGGGGCGAGTTGCGGGCCGAGACGTCCGCCGGGCTGGACGACCTGATCGCCGAGATCGAAACGCTGATCGAGGAGAAGCCGCGCGGGGACCTCCAGGAGTCCGGTGGGCCGGTTTATCTGGACATGCGCGTATCAGACTATCGCGCGCTGTCGCCGCGATTCGAGGACCCCGGCGGCGGACAGTTCGTCCTGCCCTGCGAGGTCGCCTTTGCCGGCGATTGACCCGGCCGCGCAACCGAACCTGCTGATCGCCGCCGGTCTAAGAGCCGCCGGGTTTATCCCGGCGGGTTGGAGACGCGAGCCGTTTTTGCCCGGCTTCCACTTCGCCCGATCGCTCCGCCGACACCACTGCTACGGATTGAGGGGATCGGGGTTCGGGACCTCGCGCCACGAAACGATCTTCACTCCGCACCCGTTGTTCGCGGCCGCGGGGACCGAGATCATGAACGGTTCGGTCGTGGACGTGCCGCCGAGGTTTCCCTCGATCTGGGTCGAAGCCGACAGCGACGTCCCGTTCCAGCGCATCAGGTTCAGGTCGTTGCCGGCGTCCGACGCCGCGACGAACACCTCGCCGCTGGTCGTGCCCGGAGTCAGTTGAACGAACCGTGCGGCATTTCCGATGTTCGCACCGGTCTGTTCGGCGCCCCAGGACGAACCGTTCCACTTGCGGTAGCGCACGCTCGTCTGCGTTCCCTCCTGATAGACCATCAGGGCGCCGCCAGCGCCCGGTTCCCAGGCGAGATCGAACGCCCGCTTGTCTCCGGCGGTGACGTTGGTCTCCACGGTCGTGGGCGTCCCCCACGCGGAGCCGTCCCACTGGTTGACCGTGATGTTCCCAGAGCCGCTCCAGCGATACAGCGAGCCGTACAGGACCGTTCCGGTGTCGGCATGACCCGCCAGTCGTACCCATTGCGGCGTGCTGCTGAAGGCCGGGGCCGACAGCCTGGACGACCAGGACGAACCACTACACGTCTGGTATTGCGGGTTCCAGGTGGCGTTGCGGGTGTGGGCCGCCAGGGCGATCGACGATCGCCCGACGAAGGCCGCCGAGGCACAGACCTCATCCTTCCAGGATAGGTTGGACTCGAGGGTCACGGCCGGCGACCAGGAGGTGCCGTCGAACGCTACTGCGTTCAGGTGGGAGTTGTTCTGCTGCGTCAGGAGGATCATCTCATTGGTGCACGGATTGCAGGTCAGCGACAGGTTGGTGGCCCGGGTCGAACTGTTCAGACTGAACTGGGACTCCGCCGAGAGCGACGTGCCGTCGTACGTCCGCCATCCGATCTTGTTCGCCGAGTCGACCCAATACGCCATGATCAGTCGCCCGGACGACGATTCGTAGGCCATTGCGCAGGCGCGGGTGTCGTCCGTGCCCACATTTGAGCAGATCTGCGTCGGGCTGCTCCAGGCGCTGCCGTTGAAGAACTGAACGCGGAGCCGGTCGTCTGCCCCGAGCGTCATGCACGCGGTCTCGTTCCGCAGCGGACAGTTCGCCACCAGGACGAATCGGGCGTTGGTGCTGATCGAGGGCAGGGCGCTGGCGCCGCTCCAGGCGGCGCCGTTCCAGGTCGCGTAGAAGGGCGTGTTGCTGCCGGATCGGCTGAAGACGACCATCACGGGAGAGGTCGCGTCGCCGCGGGCCGGCGTGGCAGCCGCCAGGCACAAAGCGATCCCGGCAGTCAGCGAAACAGCAGATCGAATCGTCATCAGATTGCCTCCTTTGCGGCGGCGTAGGACTTAGGACCGCGATACGCACGCGGTCGGCGGGGGCGCAGGGCCAGTGCCCCGACGGCCAGGGCCCACAGGGTGGCCGGCTCCGGAAGACACCGGCTGTACATCGTGTCCAACGATCCTTGCCGGTTCCGGTCGGCCGCCGGCTCGACGCGTTCGGATGCGAGGCCGTCGTGCGGCGTTGCGGGGACGACGGCAGGTGAGTCATCCGCGGACTTGAGAAGGGGAGCGTCGTCGGGTACGGCGCGGGCCGCGGCGGAGGTGGCGACCGCGAAGACGGCGGCGGCGAGCGTTCTTCGGATCGAAGCCCCCATGGGTCACCCCCCTTTCGTGTGCGTCCGGCATTGCGCGGAAACAGGGGCGCATGCCGACCGGATCACCATACGATTCGGGGCGCGGGGAGGCGAACGGGCGGCGCGGAAGGGGCGCGCGCGGGCGGTATTATCCGACGGACGGTGGGCGGCGATTCGCGGCGCGGCGTGCGGCGCGGCATCCATCGTCCGGAAACACCGGACGGTCCGGCGGACCGGGCGCGAGGGATGATCAGGCGCGTTTGCGGCTGCGGGACTCGGCGCGGCGGCGGAGTTCCGCGTCGATGAAGGGCTGGAGGTCGCCGTCGAGGACCCGTTGCGGGTCGCCCACCTCCACGCCGGTGCGCAGGTCCTTGACGCGCGGGTCGTCGAGCACGTAGTTGCGAATCTGGTTGCCCCAGGCGATCTCGCCCTTCGCGCTGTAGAGGCGGGCCAGTTCGGCGTCGCGCTTGGCCTGTTCCATCTGCTCCAGTTTCGACTGGAGGATCGACAGGGCCATCCGTTTGTTCTGCGCCTGGCTGCGCTCGTTGACGCATTCGACCGTCAGGCCGGTCGGCAGGTGCTTGGCCCGCACGGCCGTGGCGACTTTGTTGACGTTCTGGCCGCCCGCGCCGCTGGAGCGGCGGAAGAAGACGATCTCGAGGTCGGTCTCGGCCAGTTCAATCTTCGTCTGCTCCAGGACGGGCAGCACGTCGACCGCGGCGAAACTGGTCTGCCGCTTGCCCTGGGCGTTGAAGGGACTGATCCGCACGAGGCGGTGAACGCCCATCTCGCACGACAGGTATCCGTAGGCGTACGGCCCGGAGACCTTCAGCGAGATGGACTGAATGCCGGCCTCTTCGCCGTCCTTGCGGTTGAGTTCCTCGGGGCAGTAGCCGGCCCGTTCGAAGTATCTCAGGTACATCCTCAGGAGCATGGCGGCCCAGTCGCAGGCCTCGGTGCCGCCCGCGCCGGCCTGGACGGCGAAGAAGCAATCCCGGGCGTCGTTCGGTCCGGAGAGCAGGGCCATGAGCGCGATCTGTTCGACGCGCTGGGCGAGCGCGCGGCGCTCGGACTCGGCCTCGGCCAGGGCGCCGGCGTCCTTCTCGCGCTCGGCCAGTTCGAAAAGGACGGACAGGTCGTCGGCGCGGCGGGCGGCGTCCTCGACGGGGTCGATCAGCGACTTGAGGGCCTTGAGTTCGCCGACGATGCGTTGGGCGGACTCCGGGTCGTCCCAAAACCCGGGCCGGCCCATCAATGTTTCGACTTCGGTGCGGCGCGTGCGGCGCGCAGGCAGGTCAAAGGGTGTCCCGGATCGCGTTGATCCGGGCCGTCAGTTCGGCGACCGTGGGCTCCGTGTCGGGCGGGGGCATGGGGGTCGTCTCCGCGTTCCACCCTATACTACGTCTCCCATGCATCGACCGCAATCGGCGTCCCCCGCCACTCCTTCCGGCCGTCGCTCCGACCTCGGGAAGCGGCGCGGGCGCGGGTTGCTGCTGTTCATCCTGCTTGCTCCGTTTGCCGGGGCGGCCGTGGTGTCGGTCGACGCCCGCCTGCGACCGCGGCTGGAGACCGGCCCGTTGCTCCAGATCGTCGGGCCGGACGAACTGACCGTGGTGTGGCGCGCGACCGATTGGAACGGGCCGATCCTCGGCGGCGAGGTCCGCTGGAACGATGCGAACGACCGGCGTCTGACGCGCGGCAACAGCGCCGCCGGCTCGGCCGGCGGGTACCTGGCCGCGTCGATCGACGCACGGACCGCGCCGGTCGCCCCTGGCGACGCGCTGCGGCGAGCCGCATTTACTTACGAGTTGCGCAACCCCGGCTGGTTCGGCGGGTCGCGGGTCGTCGCGCGGCAGAAGGGCGTGCGCCGGCCGGCGGCGCCGGGCACGCCGTTCCGCTTTCTGGCCTTCGGGGATTCGGGCAACGGCAGCAACACGCAGCGGGCGTTGGCGCGGATCATGCGCGACGCGCGGCCCGATCTCGTGATTCACGTCGGCGACCTGGTCTACCCGAACGGCGACGCGCGGGACTACCCGCGGAACTTCTTCGAGCCGTACCGCGAGATGATCGTGCGGGTGCCGTTCATGCCGTCATTGGGGAACCACGACGTGGCGACGGGGCGGGGCGGGCCGTTCCTGGACGTGTTCGCGTTGCCGCGGAACGGTCCGGCGGGCGTGGAGCCGGAGCGGAATTACTGGTTCGACTTCGGCGACGCGCGGTACGTGGCGCTGGATACGAACCGGGCGGAGGCGGGCGGGGCGGTCCCCGAGTCGGACATGCGGGACCGGGTCGCGCCGTGGCTGCGCGGGGTGCTGACGGACTGCGGGCGGCGGTGGAAGTTCGTCTTCTGCCACCATCCGCCCTACAGCAACAGCACCCACGGACCGCAGGAGCAGGCGTACATGCGGGACCTCTTCGTGCCGGTGTTCGACGCGTGCGGCGTGGACGTGGTATTCGCGGGGCACAATCACCTGTATGAGCGGACGCACCCGCTGCGGGCCGGGACGCGCGCGCCGCCCGGGCGGGGAACGGTTTACATCGTGACGGGCGCGGGCGGCGTCTCGCGCTACGCCGAGCGGCAGCCGGTGCCGGAGTTCATCGCGGCGTACAACGACGCGGTGTTCAGTTTCACGCGGGTCGACGTGTCGGCGGAGCGGGTGGAGGTCCGCCAGATCGGCGAAGACGGCCGGGAGATCGACGCGGCGACGATCGAGGCGCGAACCGGGCTGTAGCGGCCGGCGTCTTGGCGGCCGGTGGCGGACAGAGTCCATTGATACTCGGTGTGCGTCTGCCGACACGGCGGACGTGCCCAGAGATCGCCGGCGTTGCGCGCGGTCAGCGGGCGTGGACTCGGCGGTCGTTCTCGGCTATACTTCAGCCCGCAAACGGTGCGGTGAACGGTCACCAAGCCCTTGCATGGGAAGGTCTTAGGGAATCCATGGACACGCTCACAGAAAAGCCGGTCGAGCAGTTGGAAGAGGTCGCGGTGCGGTTCGCCGGCGACTCCGGCGACGGCATGCAACTGGTCGGGACGCAGTTCACCAACGCCTCGGCGATCTTCGGCAACGACGTGGCGACGTTCCCCGACTTTCCGGCCGAGATCCGCGCGCCGGCCGGCTCGCTGGCCGGCGTCAGCGGCTTCCAGATCAACTTCAGCAGCCACGACATCCACACGCCCGGCGACCGCGTCAGCGCGCTGATCGCCATGAACCCGGCGGCGCTGAAGACGAACGTGCGCGACGTGGAGATCGGCGGCATCGTCATCGTGAACGAGGACTCGTTCGGCAAGTCGGACCTGGCGAAGGCCGGGTACGCGGCGAACCCGCTGGACGACGGCTCGCTGAGCAAGTATCGCGTCTATCGCGTGCCGATCACGCGGCTGAACAACGACTCCCTGAAGGATATGTCGATCGGGGCCAAGGCGATCAGCCGGTGCAAGAACTTCTTCGCCCTGGGGATCATCGCCTGGCTCTACAACCGGCCGATCGAGCCGACGATCGCGTGGATCAACGAGAAGTTCGGCAAGAAGCCGGAGATCGCCGAGGCGAACGTCCGGGCGCTGAAGGCCGGGTACTATTACGGCGAGACGGCCGAGTTGTTCACGACCAGTTACCGCGTGCCGCGCGCGAAACTCGCGCCGGGGCGGTACCGGAAGATCACCGGCAACGAGGCGGTGGCGCTGGGGTTGGTGACGGGCGCGGAACTGGCGGGCAAGGGGCTGTTCTACGCGTCGTACCCGATCACGCCGGCCAGCGACATCCTGCACCAGTTGTCGATGTACCGGAACTTCGGGGTGAAGACGTTCCAGGCCGAGGACGAGATTGCGGCGGTCAGCGCGGCGATCGGGGCGGCGTTCACGGGCGCGATCGGCGTGACCGGAACGAGCGGTCCGGGCCTGGCGCTGAAGACCGAGGCCATCGGTCTGGCCGTGATGACCGAACTGCCGATCGTGGTGATCGACGTGCAGCGCGGCGGGCCGAGCACGGGCCTGCCGACCAAGACGGAGCAGGCCGACCTGCTCCAGGCGATGTGGGGGCGGAACGGCGAGTGCCCGGTGTGCGTGATTGCGCCGCGGTCTCCGGCGGACTGCTTCGACATCGCGATCTGGGCGGTGCGGCTGTCGATGCGGTACATGGTGCCGGTGATCCTGCTGTCGGACGGGTACATCGGGAACGGCGCGGAGCCGTGGCTGATCCCGGACCCGGACAAATTGGAGAAGAATGTTGTCCGTCACCCGGACAAGCCGGGAGACGGCAAGTTCATGCCGTATGAGCGGGACGAGAACCTGGCGCGGCCGTGGGCGCTGCCGGGCACGCCGGGGCTGGAGCACCGCATCGGCGGGCTGGAGAAGGAGGACATCACCGGGAACATCAGTTACGACCCGGAGAACCACGAGCGGATGGTGCACCTGCGGGCGAAGAAGGTGGCGTCGATCGCGCGGGACCTGCCGCCGCTGGAGGCGGACGGTCCGGCCGAGGGCGACCTGCTGGTGCTGGGCTGGGGCGGGACGTACGGGGCGCTGCTGAGCGCGACGGCCCGGGCGCGGGCGGCGGGGCGGAGCGTGGCGCACGCGCACCTGCGGTTCCTCAACCCGCTTCCGTCGAACACGAAGGACGTGCTGACGCGCTACAAGAAGGTGCTGATCCCGGAATTGAACGCGGGCCAACTGCGGAGGTTGATCCGCGCGGAACTGTTCGTGGACTCGATCGGGCTGAACAAGGTGCAGGGCAAGCCGTTCCTTATCAGCGAGGTGTACGAGAAGATCATGCAGATGACGGGCGGCGGCTGAACGAGCCGTGGGCTTCGGCCGGCCGCGGCGACCCGTGCGGCAGGCAAGATTGTTAGAAAGGTAGGCAGATGCATTCCGAATCCTCCCTTCCGGTCCTGACCGCCAAGGACTTCACCACGGACCAGGACGTCCGCTGGTGTCCGGGCTGCGGGGACTATTCGATTCTCGCGCAGGTGAAGAAGGTCCTGCCGACCCTGGGCGTGCCGAAGGAGCAGTTCGTCTTCGTCTCGGGCATCGGCTGTTCGAGCCGGTTTCCCTATTACGTCGAGACGTACGGCTTCCACGGCATCCACGGCCGCGCGCCGGCGATCGCCACGGGCGTCAAGGCCGCCAACCCGGACCTGTCGGTGTGGGTGGCGACGGGCGACGGCGACGGGCTGTCGATCGGCGGGAACCACCTGATTCACACGATGCGGCGGAACGTGGACCTCAAGATTCTGCTGTTCAACAACCGCATCTACGGACTGACCAAGGGGCAGTACTCGCCGACGAGCGAACTGGGCAAGAAGACCAAGTCGTCGCCGATGGGAACGGTCGACAACCCGCTGAACGCGGTGTCGCTGGCGATCGGGGCCGAGTGCACCTTTATTGCCCGCGCGCTGGACGCGGACACGAAGCATCTGGAGATGATCCTGCGCCGCGCGGCCGAACACCGCGGGACGGCGTTCATCGAGATCTACCAGAACTGCAACGTGTTCAACGACGGCGCGTTCGAGCACGCCGCGAACAAGGACACGCGCAGCGACAGCGTGCTCTACCTCGAGCACGGCAAGCCGATGATCTTCGGCAAAAACCGCGACAAGGGCATCCGGCTGAACGGTTTCGAGCCGGAGGTCGTGCCGCTGGGGGCGGGCATCAGCGAAGACGACCTGTTGTTCCACGACGAACACGCCGCCGAGCCGACGCTGGCGCTGCTGCTGTCGCGCATGACGCACCCAAACTTCCCGGAGCCGATGGGCGTCTTTCGACAGGTGGACCGGCCGCGGCTGGAGGCGCTGCTCACCCAGCAGGTGGAGCAGGCCAGGGCGAAGATGGGCCCGGGCCGTCTGGCGGCGCTCTACGACGATGGCGAGACCTGGGAGGTCGAGTAACCGCGCCGACGCGGACTTACAATCAACCTTTCTACTGCACGGTCCGCGACGATCCGCCGGAGATGCCGTTACGGACATCTATGAAGAGTCCTCGGGGACCTCGATTCCGGGCGAAAGCAGGGCGAGGACCGTCTGGTCCGGCTGCGGGTCGAGCGGCTGATCGGTAGAGGCGAGCACGATCTTCCGGTCGTCGCGGACCACGCCGAGCAGCAGGACGGTGCCACCGTTCTGCGCCAGGAAGTCTTCGTAGGTGAAGGTCTTGCTCAGGCGGGTCTTCTTGAGCGAGCCGCCCCCGCTCCACCATTGTTCCAGAGCGTCGAAGTTGGCATCCTTTCGGAAGAGGATTCGCCCCAGCAGGCGGGGGTCGAGGGCCTCGCTGCCGGAGGCGTCGGCGCGCCCGGTGGGTAATTGAAAGACTCGGGCCCGCGAGAGCCTGCGCGCGAAGTGGCCCACGGCGAGCACGTTCACCTCGTCGTTGGGAGTCATGGCGAGCAGGTAGCCGATGCCGGACAGGTCGAGTTTGTCCTCGATCCCCTCGCCGACGATGCTGCCGTAGAAGGCGGGCAGGCCGTCCATCTGGGCCCGGGCGATGTGGGCGCGGTTGGTGTCCACGAGCATGACGCGCGGTCCGAGTGAGCGGACCAGCGCGGCAAAGGCCTGGGCGAACGGACCCGCGCCGACAATCAGCATTCCCTGGGGGTCCGGGTCGGACAGTTTCAGCGCCTGGGCAAGGCGCGAAGCGGTCAGACCGTACACGACGACGGTGCCGACGATCGTGACGAAGACCAGGGGGACGAGCAGCCGGGCCTGCGGCTCGCCCTTCATTTCCAGGGCCAGGGCGAAGACGGAGGTGACGGCCGCGGCGACGATGCCGCGCGGCGCCATCCAACTCAGCAGCATCTTCTCCTTCCAGGGCAGGCCGCAGCCGAGCGTGGAGAGCCAGACGCTGGCGGGCCGGACGACGAGGACCAGCAGGGCGACGAAGACCGCCGTCTCAGGCCCGATCGCCCGGAGGTCGTCGATCCGGACGCGGGCGCTGAGCAGGATGAAGACGGCGGAGAGCAGGAAGACGCGCAGGTTTTCCTTGAACTCGAGGATTCTTTCGACGTCGGCGTAGCGCTGGTTGGCCAGGGCGATTCCCATGACGGTCACCGCGAGCAGGCCCGATTCGTGCTGGAGCCGGTTGGAGACGACGAGGGCGACGACGACGAGCATCAGCGCGAGGGCGGTCTGAAGATGATCGGGAATCCAGTATCGGCGCAGGGCGAGCACCAGAATGGCCGCCGCCGCCAGGCCGATCGCCCCGCCGACCAGAAGGGTCCAAAACAGCGAGACGACGATGAAGCCGACGGAGCCGGAGCCGTGCGGGCCGGTGATCATCTCAAAGACGAACACGGCGAGGATCGCACCGATGGGGTCGATGACGATGCCTTCCCATTTGAGAATGGGTCCGACCTGGCCTGTGGGCTTGAGGTGCCGCAGCAGGGGCAGGACGACGGTCGGGCCGGTGACGGTCAGGATCGCCCCGAGCAGCACGAGCAGGGGTACATCGAGGCGGACGGTGAGCCACGCCGAAAGTGCGGCCAGAAGCCAGGTGATGAGCGCCCCGACGGTGACCAGCCGCCCGACGACGTTGCCCACGCCGCGGATTTCGGCGAAGCGCAGGGTCATGCCGCCCTCAAAGAGGATCAGCGCGACCGCGACGGAAACAAAGGGCAGCAGCAGGGGACCGAAGACGCGGTCGGGTTCGATCCAGCCCAGCACGGGGCCGGCGGCGAACCCCATGGTCAGCAGCAGGAGGATGGAGGGCAGGCGCAAGGCCCAGCCGGCCCATTGGGCCAGCGCGCCCAGCGCGATGATGATGACGAGATCGAGAAGAACGGTCTGGTCCATTCCGTACGCCGGTCAGCGTAGCGTCGCGCCGAGTTTGAGGAAGGGGTGTTGCAGGGTCGTGCCGCGGAAGCCGCGCCGCTTCTGAAGAGACCGAAACAATTCGACCCGCTGTTCGGACTCTTTGCGGGCGGTTGCGGAGGAGGCGTTCGCCAGGCCCGCCTGTTCGGCGGCCTCCATCTGCTTGAGGATCGCTCGGATGCGCCGATCCAATTTGGGGGCTGCCCGGCGGCAGGCGCGGAGTACGCGGGCGGCGAACGGGCGCAGTGTCCTGCGGTTCCGGGACGCCTCCCGGACGCCGCAGACGACGTTCTCCAGGATCCCCAGCACGCGATCGAGGCCGAAGAGGCGGCCGCCCAGTTGCTTGCGGCCCTGCGACGGCTGCGGCGAGCCGGCCGCGTGGACCGGTTCTTTGAGCAGTCGATCGGCCTGTCGCAGGGCGAGTTTGGCGCGGAAATCGAGCGCGGGTACGCGCAGCGCGGCGGGGAGCAGGTCGTAGGTCGTCAGTCCCGCGCCGTTGCAGAATTCGCAACTGGTGATTCCCAGTCCGAGGCAGAAATGACACACGGTCGCCCGGCCGTCGCGTCCGGCGCCGCGGCACCGTTCGCAGCGCTGGACGCCGTTCTTGCAGTGAAAGCAGGGCAGGTCGGCGAGGGCCGCCAGCAGTTTCCGCGCGCCGTCCGCCCCCAGCCCGCGGCGCAGCAGCGCGGGCAGTTCGTCGTCGTCCCTCAGCCCGTGCCGGGCAACTGCGGTGAGCAATTCGCGCGCGGCGGCGTGGCGGCGATCGGCCCGCAACGCCGATCGAATCCGGGCGATGGGGTCGTGCGTTCCGGACGGCATTCCGAACTCCGATTCCGCGCGGATCGGCTTTCGCCCGTGCGAACATCCTGATTCGCACGTATTGGCGGCGGAATATTATCCTCGGTCGCGTCGCGCGGGAAACGATTCCCGCCGCAGCGCGTGCCGGCAGGGAATCTCGCGCCCGGCGCGGTCCGGGATGGCCCGTCCAGGCCCCGCGCACGGCAAACGGCGTCCTTGACCGGCGCCGGGTCGGCCGCGCTAATCGGCCGCGGGAAGGGCGCGGATGGTTGATCTGATCGTCTTCGAGGATGCGGGGTGGGCGGACCTGCTGCCGCTGACGTGGTGGCGGGCGGCGTTCGAGTTGCGCTGCGGCATCGATCCGCTGCTGGCGAAGATCGAGCGGGCCTGCGGGGCCGCAGCGGGGCTGTTCGTGCGGCCGGAACTGGCCGAGACGATCGCCGAGCGTTACGCGGGCCGGGCGGTCAACGCCGTCTCGGCGACTCGGCCGGCGCTGGTGGTCAACGGGCGGATGCTGTTTCGCGGGCGGGACGGCGGCGGGTCGATGTCGGCCGATCCGCCGGACCTGCCGCTGGGTTCGGCGGCGTGGTCGGCGGACGGGCGGACGCTGCTGGCGGCGCACGTGCAGTCGGCGTACGTGAACCGTCTGGCGCCGGAGGCCCTGCTGGACGCGGAACGGACGCGGGCATGGCTGGGAGGGACGGCCGAGGCCGCAATACCGGAAGAGTCGTACGAATTGATCGCGTATCCGTGGCACCTCGTGGCGGCGAACGGCACGGAACTGGAACGGGACATCCGGGCGCGGACGGTCGGGAAGCCATCGGAGGGCGGGTTCCGGCGTCCGGAGCGGAACGTCCTGGTCGAGGGCGATCATCCGGTGGCGCTTGGGCGGGGCGCGCGGATACGGGCCGGGGCGGTCCTGGTTGCCGAGCGCGGACCGATCCTGATCGACGAGGAGGCGGTGGTCTCGCCGAACGCGACGATCCAGGGACCCTGTTATGTCGGGCCTCGGTCCCAGATCCAGCCCGGAGCGGTGATCCGCGAGGCGACGAGCATCGGGCCGCGGTGCAAAGTAGGCGGGGAGGTGGAGGGGACGATCTTTCAGGGGTACTCGAACAAACAGCATCTCGGGTTTCTGGGGCATGCGTTCGTCGGAGAATGGGTAAACCTGGGGGCGGGGACGGTGAACAGCGACCTGAAGAACACCTACGGGACGGTGCGGGTGCGGACGGCGCGGGGAACGGTCGATACAGGGCACATGTTCGTCGGTGCGTTCATCGGCGACCACGCCAAAACGGGCATCAACGTCGCGCTGCCGACGGGGGCGCTGATCGGGTTCGCGGCCCAGGTGCTCGCGGACCGGCCGCCGAACTACGTCCCGTCGTTCACCTGGCTGACCGACGACGGTCCGGCCCGCTGCGATCCGTCTCGCGCGGTGGAGGTGGCGCGGAAGGTGATGGGGCGTCGCGAGGTCGAGTTGACGGCGGCGGGGGCGCGGCTCTTCCTGGGCATCGCGGCGGCGGCGGAGCGGATGGAGTCCTGAGCAGGTCGTCCCTGATCCCGGGGCGGCTGGAATGGTACGCGGGTCGTGGCATCCGCGGTCGCCCGGTCGCAGGGGATCGCTGCGGCTGCAATCGCCCGCACGAACGAAATTCCCGCCAACGGTCCTCCCTTCCGCGCAAGCGGGCGCGGGAATCCAGACCGGGCCCGCCCCGCGTCATTCCCGCGCCGGAACGTCTTTCCCGCGCACGATCGCCACTCCCCCAAATTGTCGTCATACCCGCGCAGGCGGGAATGACGGTTTGGGCGCGGACGGTGGACCCGGATGTGGGCCGCTGACGGATTGCGCCCGAACGGCCGACCGGGACGTCGGCCGCTACGGGCAGCCGCTGACGCAGGCGTGAGTCACTTCGTGCTCGCAATTGCCCTGGTCGATCTTGATTTGGCCGCTGTCGCCGATATCGATGCAGATGTCCACCGGGTCGTCCGTCGCGTGGCAGCCGACGACGCTGATCGCGCCCACTGACTCACTGACTTACTTACTGACTCACTCATCCGAGACTATCCAAAGAGCCGCCCGTAGTCCACGCGCCGCCCGTCGTCCACGCGCCGCCCGTAGTCCACGCGCCGCCCGTAGTCCACGCGCCGCCAGTCGTCCACGAGCCGCCGGGTTTACCCCGGCGGACACCCGGCGGGGTGTGAGGGCGCCCAAGCGGAAGCCGGAACCCCGCCGGTCGTAGACCGGCCGTCGCAGGTCACGTCCTCGTCCTCCGGAGCGAGTTGGGCGACGGAGCCGACGTGGATCGTGCCGGCCTCGGGCACCTCGGCGAGGCGGACCAGGCCGAGCACGCTGCCGTCGATGACGAGCCCGCCTTCGAGTTTGCCGCCCGTGCCGCCGGAGGAGCGCTGGAGGAAGAACTCGCCGTCGAGGTCGCCGG
>Ga0187893_10002153_pt1 | contig 44208 bp, 44 predicted proteins | sample MA1701074metaG_FD_139574 | JGI IMG/M metagenome (GOLD analysis project Ga0187893, IMG submission 139574) | White microbial mat communities from a basaltic lava cave in the Kipuka Kanohina Cave System on the Island of Hawaii, USA - MA170107-4 metaG ... | reverse complement strand
TCCGGAGCGGCTGCGCTTACCGACAACGGCCCCCGCGATGTAGTGCCAACTCTTTCCCTTTGAGCCGCCTAAATCATTGCAAACAAAGGATCGCACCTTTCGAACTGCGGAAGTTGGGCTAGCGAGGCGAGGGAACGGAGGAACAGCTGAGTGCGCGCCACGGTCTCCAGCCCTGGTTCGACGGGCGGCGCATCCAGATTCTCGCCCCGGTACTTCGCGCCAAGAGAACCGCTACTTCCTGGCCGGCGTTCGGGGACCTTGGAGCTTCGAGCGCGCGGACGCTTTTCTCGTCGGCTACGCGCGGCCGGAGCTCATCCGGAGCTTCCCGGAGGCCGACTGGGTGGTGACGGTTGCGCAGTCGCTTGCTGAGGCGAACGGCCCGCTGATTTCCCTGACCCCGGACCTCATTCTGCAGTTCTTCGCGATGGGAGCGCTCGTCGTGCTCCTCGCGTTCTACCTGTCCTATCGTCTGGAACGACCCGTTACGGACGTCGCGGTCGATCTGCACCAGAAGCCGGCGTAGAGCGGGGCTCTCCCTCGCCTCCGACCTTGACCGCCACGTGCGCGTTGGTCCAGCAGCACTGAAAGCCGCTGCCGCCTTCTCCCGAGACGTCGTTCGCCTGCAGGCGAAGGATGTAATCCCCCGGGGTGTCGAAGGTGGCCGTCGTCGTCGCTTTCCCGTCCGCCGGATCGACGTCGGGGTTGGGCTTCTCGAAGCGAACCGCGCCCGGTCCGCGGAACTTGCTCCACTTCACCGTGAGCTGCGGTCCTTTGTGTTCCTTCTTGCGCTCGGGATCGATGACGGCGTCGTCCGTCGCCCAGACGGTCAGGGTCACCGGCGCATCCACCGTCCCCTCGATCGAAGCGCTCATGCCCCGAGGAGGTCCCTGCAGCGCCGGACCATCCGGCGCGAATCGAACGAGGGGAGGCGTGTTCCCCTGCGCCGCGTCCTTGTAGGGCTCGACTTCCCAGAGGGGATTGAGACGCATCGGGATTTGCGTCTCCTTCCCGTGGGCGACGAGAGTCCAGGTCAGCTCCTTTCCTGGGAAATCCTTGGGGACGGTGATGGTGTAGACACCCCACTGCCGCCGCGGCAGGAAGTGCGTCGGCTGTCCCCGGTCGGGCCCGCCGGGCTCGATGCGGTTCTCGGGACCGACGGGAATGTCGAGCTCCTCCTTGAGGTTTCGATTGAAGTAGCCGACGAGGAGGCTATAGGTTCCGTCCGGGTTCTTGAACCAGCCCTCGTAGGCCGCCGTCACGTTCATTCCCGAGTCACGCGCGGGCTCCAGGGGAAGCTGAAGTGCGGCCCAGAGCGTCAGAAAGACGGACGCCATCACTGTTGCAGCTCGGTCGCCGGCAGGCCCTCTAGCGCCTTCCTTTTCTCGACTTCCGCCTGGTAGTCCTCGTCCTCCATATAAGTAATGTTGACCCAGGCGTGCGACATCTCGTCGACGGTGCGATCGCCCCAGCCCACCCACTGGGTGGGATCGGGGTTGTACTGGTTGGCGGCGGTGTTGTCGTGCCACGAGGTGAACCGGAGCATCGTGCCCTTGGGGAGCAGAGGTGCTACGTCGGCGGCGTAGATGTAGTTGACGTGCCAGTTGAACTCGAAGTCGTCCACGTAGCTCAGAAGCTCGGCCTTGCCATCGGGAAGGATGGCCTCCATCGACATCGCCTTTCCGCGAAGGTGCATGTGCGGCTGGAAGTTCTCGACCCGTCCCGCCTGCTTCATGACGTGGAATCCCTGATGCACGGCGATACTGTTCGGGGGGATATCGAGCCCCCGCGGTCCGCCCTGGATGGCGTGGAAGAGTCCCAGCACCTGCCTGTGCTTCGGCTCCTCGCCCTTGGGATACAGGTAGATCGCGAGCTCCGCCGAGGACTCGATGTCCTCGCCCACCGAGTGATAGTGGATGTCCCAGATGAACTTGGAGCCGGGGAGCAGGAGCTTTCCGCTGCCCGGGCGCATCAGCTCGCCCTGCTTTCCCACCGCCCACTCCATGAAGAGCCCGGCGCCGACGGCGTTGTCATCGTCGGCGTTCGTTCGATCGGCGTCCGGTTCCTCCTGCTCGAGCCGCGCGAGGGCGTGGTGAATGACCTTGCGCCCCTCGATGGTGTGCGGCCGGATCTCGATCGCCCGCACCCAGCGGGGTTCGGTCAATCCCGTCTCGACCACCGGCTTGTACCAGGCGTCCTGGGCCTGCGCGGGCACCCTGTAGAGAGGCGACTTCAGGATGAGATCGGGCTCGCCGAACTTCTCGGCGAACGTCCAGACCTGTTCCTCGGGCCACTCGAGAGGTGCGGGCAGGTCGTTCGGGTCGCCCTTGGTGGCGCCTTCCTCCACCCAGCGCACGATGGTCGCGATCTGCTCGTCGCTGAGGGAGCGGTCGTTCTCGAACTTCTGGATGCCGACGGTCTTGTCGATGTGCCAGGGCGGCATCCGACGCGCGGAAACCTCCTCCTTGATGGACTCGGCCCAGGGCCGGATCTCCTCGTAGCTCACGAGCGACATCGGCGCCATCGATCCTTCGCGGTGGCAGGCCTCGCACTTCTGCTGAAGGATGGGGGCGATGTCCTTGGTGAAGGTCACCGGGGCATCGCTCGCCGCCGCGGAAACCGCGGCGAGAAGCGCAAGGGCGAGGACGAAAGCCACTGAGTGTTTCATGGCGAGCTCCCTCCGAATCTACCGAGAACGATAGCCGATGCGGCCGGCTGAATACAAGTGAGGCTCAGCCTTCCGGCATTGCCTCCATCAGAAGCGCGAGCGCCCTCCCGAGGGCTTCGTCGCCCTCAGACTGCCCTTTGTAATGTCCCAGCCGGACGACGACGAGTCCGCGCGAAGGAATGATGATTGTGTTCTGGCCGCCCGCGCCGGACATATAATACGCTTCCTTCGGAATCGGAAACGCCTCCGTCGTGTTGATCCAGAAGAATCCGCCGTAAACGGGCCTCCCGTCCGCCGCCCAGGCGGGTGCGACGGTGGCGACGAACTTCGTGTATCCCTCGGGAAGGATCCGCTCGCCGTTCCAGACGCCGTCCTGAAGGTAGAGGTTTCCGAGCCGAGCCCAATCGCGCCCCGAGGCGAGCTCGTACCCCTGGAGGAGGAAGTTCCCGTAGGGGTCGGCTTCCGCTACCATGTCGCGGATTCCGATCTTGTCGAAGAGCGCGCGTCGGGGAAACGAGAGGTACTCCTCGCCCCTGCCCTCGACTCCGAGCCGCACGAGGTAGTTGATGAGCACGGGATCGCAGTTGCGGTAGCGACCGATGGTGTTCGGCGGCCACTCCTGCGGCCGGGTTGCGGCCCAGGTGAAGGAGTTCGCTCCTCCCGTGTAGAGGTAGAGGTGATCGAGGTAGCCGAGGGAAGGATCGAGGCCCGGCTCTCCCGGCGCCCGGCACCTGAGCCCGCTCGACATGCGCAGAAGATCCGAGATGCGGATCTGAGCCCGAGGATCGCCTTCCTCCTGCCACTCGGGGACGGGTGCGGGCTGGTCGAGTTGGTAGACGCCCTGCTGGATCAGCATCCCCATCAGGGTGGCGGTGAGGCTCTTTCCCATCGACCAGCTCTCGAGAGGCGTTGAGATGCCGATCCCGTCCGCGTACTTCTCGCCGACGAGACGGCCTTTCCAGGTGACGACGAAAGCGGCGGTCATTCCCGCGGGAGGATCGAAGGCGGCGTTCAGCGCCGCCGCTACTTTCTCCGCGTTGACCTCGGGAGGAAGCGGCTCTTCGGGGAGGACGTCCCCCATCGGCCAGGGCGTGGTCGCGGCGTCGGGAAGATTGGACTTGAGCGCCACGGGAGTGTAGTGGATCGAATCCTCGCCCGCGGCGAGCGCGACGCAGCCCTGATCGCCGAGGTACCTCGCGGTGCGGACGACGCCGTTCTCGAGCGTGAGGTGCACCTCCTTCTTCTCGCGGTCGACGTGCCTCTCCTTCACGTGCTTGCGAAATTCATAGGGACCCGTGAAGTAGCCGACGTTCTCCGCCGCGAAGTCGGGGTCGAGGCCAGTGACGAAGACCGCCGAGCAGAGGGTCTTGGCGAAGCCCGCCGTATGGTGCGAGAGCGCGTCCCCCGGAGGCGGCACGTACTCCGTAGGAATCTCGAACGACTTCGCTCGAGCGACGAGCGCCTCGTCCGTGCCCGGCGCGGGGGCGGCGGTTTCGACCGACGGCGCCCCGCCGCAGGCGGCGCAAAGGAGGGCTACGATTCCGGGGAAAGTTTCTCGCCTCATTTCGACCTCCGGGCGGCGATTCTATGGACGTGGTTCACGGATTCCAGGGCACGAGAGAAGTGAAGACCTCCTCCGGGAGCGCGTCGGTCACCAGGACGTTCTCGAAGAGGATCCGCTCCCCGCTCGCGCCCACGCGCTCGGTCGCGAGCAGAATCCCGCCGAAGCGCTCCCAGCCCGCCCAGCGATAGTCGCCTTCCGTTCCACCCTGGAGCTTGAAGCGCCATCGATCGAGAAGGCGGGTCTTGCGATTCACGTAGAGCCAGAACTGGTCTCCGGGGGTGAGGCCGACGTTCTCGAAGCGCAGGTGGAGCCGATCCTGGACGGTCGCGCCTCCCACCGTCTCCTCTCCCTCGTAGGTGAGGATCGCCCCCGGGTCGCGGAGCTTGTAGGGAGCGAGTAACCAGTACGTCTCGCCGGCCCAGACGCGGGTCGCGAGCGTGAGGTACTCCGAGAGCTCCGCGCCGTCGAGGCTCCGTCCATCCAGAGCCGCCCGTCCCTGCCGGGTCAGAAGGTTCATCACCACCGCGTAGGGAACGCCGGCGTCGTTCATCGCTTCGAGGCGATAGCGGCCGGAGTACCGATCCCAGGTGAGGGTCAAGCGGCGTCCCTGCCGGACGAACGTGAACCGCAGGAAGCGCGCCTTCTCCCATTTCTCCTGTCCGCCGAGGGCCGCCATCATCTCGTCGGCGATTGCGTTCGCTTTCTCGTCGACGGGCGCGAAAGCGCCGCCGAGGAGGAGCGTCAGGAGGAGGAGATTCCGCACCGGCGGACCGTATCACGGGGTGACGCTTGACAGCGGGCTGAAAAGAGTGTGATTATCTTTCTGGTTTCTGGGGGGTCGCTCTTGATCTCAGCCGCGCCGGCCGAGAAACGTACATTCACCAGGGTTCGTCCGCGAAGCGTCGTGTCGCTCGCGATGTACCAGGGCGAGCGCATCCCGCCCGCCTACGGGATCGTGAGCGATATCTCGGAGACGGGTGCCTGCATCCACTCCGACCGCGTCCACTACCGCGGCCAGCGGCTGCAGCTTCGAATCCAGTTCGCCGCCCAGGCGGAGCTCTTCGAGACCCAGGGACGTGTCTGCTGGATCAAGCCCGCGCTCGCCGGTGAGAACGGGATGCCGGGGGGCGCCCTCGCGGGCGTCGAGTTCCATCTCCCCTCGACGACGTCCATGTCGAAGCTCCGGCGCCTCCTCATCTCGCCCGATTTCGAGTTCCCCGATTCGGGAAGCCGGCAGTTCGAGGAGTTCCTGACCGCGATGCGGCCCTTCCTCCTGAAGCTCGGATCGCTCCTCGACGAGCTCGCGCAAGGGCCGAGCCACTAACCCTCCTTCCGCGCCCGGCCCAGCACGTCCTCTGCCGTATAATCAGAGATTGCATGAGCTCGAACACCATCGGAACCGAATCGAACCCGTTGCGAGTGGCCATCGTGGGCTCCGGCCCGACCGGCTTCTACACCGCCGAGCACCTTTTCAAGCAGAAGGATCGTGTCGTCGAAGTGGATCTCTACGAGAGGCTTCCCACTCCCTTCGGCCTCGTGCGCGGAGGCGTCGCTCCCGACCACCAGAAGATCAAGTCGGTCACGAAAGCCTACGACCGCATCGCCGCGAACCCCCGCTTCCGCTACTACGGGAACGTGGAGCTCGGAGGCGACGCGAGCCTCGAGGACCTGAAGCGGCACTACCATCAGATCGTCTTCACCGTCGGCGCCCAGATCGACCGCAGCATGGACATCCCCGGAGAGGACCTGAAGCGCAGCCACGCGGCGACGGAGTTCGTGGCCTGGTACAACGGCCACCCCGATTACCGGAATCGCGAGTTCGATCTACAGCAGGAGACGGTCGCGGTGGTGGGCGTGGGAAACGTCGCCGTCGACGTCTGCCGCATTCTCTGCCGAAGCCACGAGGAGCTCGAGAAGACGGACATCGCCGATTACGCGCTCGAGCAGCTCGTCGCGTCGAAAGTGAAGAAGGTCTACATGCTCGGCCGGCGCGGCCCGGCGCAGGCCGCCTTCACGAATCCCGAGATCAAAGAGCTCGGGGAGATGGAGGTCGCCGACATCCAGGTGCCGGAGGAGGACGCCGCGATCGACGACGCCACGCGGAAATTCCTCGAGGCGAATCCCGACACGGGGACCGACCGCAAGATCGAGATCCTCCAGCAGTACGCGAGGGAGAAGCGCTCGGGAAAGCCGAAGACGCTCATCCTGCGATTTCTCGTCTCGCCCGTCGAGCTCCTTGCGGGAGCCGACGGAGGTGTGCGGGCGGTGAAGCTCATGAAGAACGAGCTCTACCTGGACTCCAAGGGCGGAATCAAGCCGAAGGCGACGTCCGTCTTCGAGGAGATTCCGGCCGGCCTCGTGTTCCGCTCCGTGGGCTACAAGGGGGTCGCTCTTCCAGGGGTTCCGTTCCGCGAGGACTGGGGCGTGATCCCGAACGAGAAGGGGCGGGTCCTCGAATCGGGCCAGCCCCTCCCCGGCGTCTACTGCGCCGGCTGGATCAAGCGCGGGCCGACCGGAGTCATCGGCACGAACAAGCCGGACGCCCTCGAGACCGTGGAATCGATGCTCGAGGACGTGGGCAAGGGGCAGCACCTCGACCCGAAGTCTCCCTCGGCTTCCGCGGCGGAGGGGATGGTCCGAAGGAAGAAGCCGAGCTTCGTCTCCTATGAGGACTGGAAGAAGCTCGACGCCCTCGAAATCGAAAGAGCGAAGGGGACCGAGCGGCCGAGGCTCAAATTCACCTCGGTCGAGGAAATGCTTTCCGCCCTTCGAAAGGGATCGTGAATTGAAGCACGGGCGAAGCGCCTGGCTCTTCGCCCTCTCGGCTCTCGCTCTCGCCTGCTCGCGGACACCCGCGCCCGTTCCCGGGTTCCGGGAGCTCGTGGAGGGGCTCTCGGAAGAGGGCGGCTATTTCGATACCGACAACCTGATCTCGAACGAGACCGCCTACGTGCAGGTCGTGGGCGCGCTTTCCCCCGTGGGCGGCGTCTACATCGGCGTCGGGCCCGAACAGAACTTCCACTACATCGGCCGTCTCCGGCCCGAGTGGGCTTTCATCCTCGACGTCCGCCGCGACAACCTTCTCCATCACCTGCTGCTGAACGCCCTCCTGAGCGCGTCGGAAACTCCCCGAGAGTACCTCTGCCGGCTCTTTTCCCGCCGGTGCCCGGAGGGAGCCCGGGACGGTTCGTTCGAGGAGATGGTCGCCGCCGTCGAGGGCTCGGAGCCCGACGAGGATCTCTTCCGGAAGAACCTCGAGGCGGTCTTCGCGCACGTCGAGGGCGTTCTCGGGTTTCCGCTCGCCTCCGAGGACCGAAAGGTCGTCGAGCTCACCTATCGCGCGTTCTTCGACGAGCAGCTCGAGCTCCGATTCAAGAGCCACGGGCGGCCCCCGATGCCCTATCACCCTACCTACCGGACGCTTCTTCTCGCGCGGGATCTCGACGGCAACGCCGCGCACTTCCTCTCCCGGCCCGACGATTACGACCACGTCCGGCGGCTCGCCCGGGAAGGCCGGCTCGTCCCCCTCGTCGGGAATTTCGCCGGCCCCCACGCGTTGAAGGCGGTCGCGAAGTTCGCCCGCGATCGGGGCGAGGCCGTCACTGCCTTCTACGTCTCGAACGTCGAGTTCTACCTCCTGCGGGGAGGCGTCTTCCCGAGCTACGTCGAGAACGTGCGGGCACTTCCGCTTTCGGAGTCGAGCCAGTTCATCCGGGCGTACTTCAGCTACGGCTATCCCCACCCGGCGGCTCTCGAAGGCCACCGCAGCACCCTCGTTCGCCAGAGAATCCGCCGGTTCCTCGATTTGTTCGACCGGGGGGCGTACGAGGATTATTGGGACGTGAGCACTCTGGACTACGAGCGATGAGCGATCTCGAGCGGCGGAGGATTCGCGTCGACTGGGAGGAGCTCGAGGACGCGTTCGCCGACAGCTCCACCGATCACCGCTACTACCTCGATCGGCAGACCGGGGCGGTGCACTTCTTCTCGTCCTACCTCGAGAACGAGCAGGAGGAGGAGGACGAGCGCGCCATGACCGCCGAGGAGCGCTACGTCCTCATCCCGCACGCTCGACGCCTCGTTCCCGCTCACGAGCTGCGGGACTTCCTGTCGTCGCTCGGAGAGCTCCCGGAGTCGCGGCAGAAGATCGAGTCTTCCCTCCGGGCGGGCGAGGGTTACGACCGATTCGAGGAGGCCGTCGCCGAGGATCCGAGGGCGCTCGACGAATGGGGCCGGTTCGTGAAGGCGCGCATCGGCCCCCGTATCAAGACCTGGCTCGAGGACGTCGCCGTGGAACCGATTTAGACAACTCCGCGAGCGCCCACTCGATTTCTTCTCTCACCTTCGGTTCACCTTCACGGCCGAGACGCGATTCGAGCGGTGGTTGGGCGCTCGGGTCTCCGATGAACCCGAGGGCCCAAGCGGAGTGGCCCCGAACGAGAGCCTCGTCGTGCTCGAGGGCCTCCACGAGCGCCGGAACGGCACGGGGGTCGCGCGCGTTTCCGAGAGCGACCGCGGCGTTTCGCAGGAATCCCGCATAGCGGGCGCGGCGAATGGCGCTATTCCGCGTGGCCTCGAGGAACTCCTCGCGGCTCATCCGCAGAATCCCGGCGAGATCCATGGAAGCGAGAGGCTCTTTCGGGAGGAGCTCGGGTACGTCGCTCTTCACGGCGAATCGGTTCCAGGGGCAGACGTCCTGGCAGTCGTCGCATCCGTAGATGCGGTTTCCAATGAGAGGACGAAGCTCGCGGGGAATGAAACCCCGGAGCTCGATCGTGAGGTAGGAGATGCAGAGGCGGCTATCGACGACGTAGGGCTCGACGATGGCCCCGGTGGGACAGGCCGCAAGGCATCGCGTGCAGGTCCCGCAGTGATTTCCTTCCGGGGCGTGGCGGGGGGTGAGGTCGAGCGGAACCAGGATCTCCCCGAGAAAGAACCAGGAGCTTCCCTCGCGCGAGAGGAGGTTCGAGTGCTTTCCGACCCAGCCGAGCCCGGCGGCGGCCGCGTAGCTCTTTTCCAACAGCGGGCCGGTGTCGACATAAATCTTCGTCCGGACGGAAGCGCGCGCCTCGATGAAACCCGCCACCTCCCGCAGCTTCCGTTCGAGGACCCGGTGATAGTCCTCGCCCTGGGCGTAGCTCGAGATCACTCCGAATCCGTGAGGAGCTGCGGCCGGTGCTCCCCGGTAGTAGTTGAGGGCGCAGCACACGAGGCTCGATGCTCCTTCGAGGCTCAGGGAGGCGTCGGTGCGGCGCTCCGGCGTCCGCTCCATCCAGGCCATCTCGCCGTGATAACTCCGTTCCAGCCACTCCTTCAGCCGAGGCTGCGATTCGGGGAGCTGCGCGGGGGCGAACCCGACCTTGTCGAATCCGACCGCCCGCGCTTTCTCCCGGATGGCTTGGCGGAGCGAGTCGGGGGTCATGGGCGAAGATATAGAATAGCCGCGGACGGCAAAGCCAATGGGGTCCCTGGACGGCGTCATCGCCACGTTGAACAACCTCGGCGTCGGAGCGCTCGACAAGATCGAGGCCGACCTGCGGTCCGTGCGGGCGGAGCTCGAAAAGCGCGAGCTCGCGGAGCTCGTCGAGAAGCTCGACGCCTGCCATCGGGCGCTCACCCGGGGCGAGCTTCAGGAGTTCCGGCGGCTCAGGGAGACGATCGTGAGCCGTCTCGGGCATATCCGCGTCAAGACGGAATAAGAGGTACGATCGAGAGACCATGGAACGCCGAAGTCCCGAATCCGAAGCCTCGCTCACGCCGCCGACGCACGCGGGCGAGGCCCAGCACCCGACGGCGGGAGAGCTCCTCCGGCGGGGACTCCTCTGCCAGCCGCTGATGGAGCGGCTGAACAACGGCCGCGACCAGGCGGCGTTCGAGTTCCTTTCCCGCGAGACCTCGCTCGAGGCGCTGAACGAGTGCATCCGGCGCATTCCCGACCAGCAGATGACGGAGAACCTGGTCGAGCAGCTCTTCATGAAGGCCGCTCTCCTTTCCTCCGAGGCCTTCACCGGCATCGAGGAGATCCGGGGCGAGCTGAAGCGGTTCTCGAGCCGCGCGGGCGGCGAAGATCCTGCCGGAGCCCGGCTCAAGTACGACCGCCAGGTGGAGAAGCTCGGCCAGCACGTGTTCGCCCTGGGGCGGCGCCTCCACCAGCTCGAGCAGTTCATGGCGAACTGCCCGCTCACGGGAAGCGGCGAGCAGCTCCGCGGGCGCTACGGACAGAGGGTGCGCGACCTCGCAGGCGACGTCCGTTTCATGCGGCAGGAGCTCTCGCGCTGGGTGCGCCGCTTCGTTCCCCTGAAGCCACAGAGCCGCGGGCAGGCGGAAACCGTCGATCGCGAGTTCCTCGAAGGAAGGATTGACGCCGTGGTCGACGAGCTCGGCCTCCGGATCCGCGAGATCCACGAGACCCTCTCCGCTTCTCTCTTCGAGCAGCTCGTGATCTTCGACCCCGCCCTCACCCGGCAGCGCCTCTTTCGCCGGGACCTCGAGAACGTCCTCGACATCGGCCAGCTCCTCGACGTCCTCTCGAACCTCTTCGACCGGGTCAAGGAGTTCGATGAAGGCCGGCGCTCCGATCAGCTCCAGCGAGTCAAGACTCTCCTGCGGGACTTTCGTCCCGAGCAGTTCCTCTCGTTCTCCGGGGTGCGGGAGTCGGACCAGGCTCTGTTCCTGCGCTCCATTGAGTCGCTCGTCGCCTACGAGCCGGAGGCTCGCCGCGCCCGCTCGGCCTCGAACGAGGACGATCCCATCAAGGTGTTTCTCCTTCTTACGGGCGACCTCATCGCGAGCCTCAGACGGCAGCAGCGCTCGCGGGATCAGAAGGGCTAATCATGTTCCAGCAGGCGCGCGACCACTATCGTTCCACGCTGAAGGAGATCGAAGACGCGGGCCTTTACAAGAGCGAGAGACTCCTCCACTCGCCCCAGGGCGCGCGCATCGAAGTCGGCTCCTTCGAGGTGCTGAACTTCTGCGCCAACAACTACCTCGGGCTTTCGAGCGCGCCCGAGATCCTGGAAGCGGCGCACCGGGGTCTCGATGCCCGCGGATTCGGCCTGTCCTCGGTCCGCTTCATCTGCGGGACTCAGGACATCCACAAGGAGCTCGAGGACAAGATCTCCCGGTTTCTCGGGACGGAGGACACCATCCTCTACGGCTCGTGCTTCGACGCCAACGGCGGCCTTTTCGAAACACTGCTCTCGGAAGAGGACGCAGTCATCTCGGATGCCCTCAACCACGCGAGCATCATCGACGGGATCCGTCTCTCGAAGGCGAAAAGGTTCCGCTACCAGAACCGGGACCTCGACGATTTGGAGAAGCAGCTCGAGGAAGCCTCCTCGTCGCGCCTCAAGCTCATCGCGACCGACGGGGCCTTCAGCATGGACGGAACGTACGCGCCTCTCGACGGGATCTGCGACCTCGCGGAGCGCTACCAGGCCATGGTGATGGTGGATGACTCGCATGCGACCGGCTTCGTCGGGGCTACGGGCCGAGGAACTCCCGAGCTCTTCAACGTGCAGGCGCGCGTGGACGTCATCACCTCGACCATGGGAAAGGCTCTGGGGGGCGCGGCGGGCGGCTTTACTTCCGGCCGAAAGGAGATGGTGGATCTCCTGAGACAGCGCTCGCGGCCGTACCTCTTCTCGAACTCCCTCGCGCCCGCCATCGTCTCCGCGGCGCTCCGGGTTCTCGATCTTCTGGAGACGACGTCCGAGCACCGGCTGAGGCTCCTCGAGAACACGGCGTACTTCCGGAAGGAGATGGCGTCGAGAGGGTTTCAGATCGTCGAAGGCACGCACCCCATCGTTCCCGTGATGCTCGGAGACGCGCGGCTCGCCTCCAACATGGCAAAAGACATGCTGGAGGAGGGAATTTACGTCGTGGGCTTCAGCTATCCGGTGGTTCCGAAAGGCCAGGCGAGGATTCGGGTGCAGCTCTCCGCGGCCCACACCCGCGAACAGGTGGAGCGCGCGATCGAAGCCTTCACCCGGGTGGGGAAGAAGCACGGGGTGATCTAGCCGGCGGGTGCGGAGACCCGCCGGCCAGACTGCGTACGCTTACTTGACTTCCGTGTACTCCGCGTCCACCACGTCCTCGCCCTCGGGCGGGGCGCCGTTTCCGGACTTCGGCCCAGCACTTCCCGTCTTCTGGTACAGCGCTTCCGCGAGCCGGTGGGCCGACCGGGTGAGCGTTTCGGACGCTTTGCGGTAGCTCCCGACGTCCTCTCCCTCGAGGACCCGCTTCGCCTCGGCGAGGGCGTCTTCGACCTCACGGAGAACCGAGGGGTCGAGAGCGGCGCGGTTCTCGTGGAGCGTGCGCTCGCTCGAGAACACGAGGTTATCGAGCTGGTTCTTCGCCTCGATCTCCTCGCGTTTGTTTCGATCGGCCTCGCGGTTGAGGTCGGCCTCCTTCACCATGCGGTCGATGTCCGCCTGGGAGAGGCCGCTCGAGCTCGTGATCGTGATCTTCTGCACTTTCCCCGTCGCGAGATCCTTGGCCGAGACGTTGACGATGCCGTTGGCATCGATGTCGAACGCGACCTCGATCTGAGGGACTCCCCGGGGAGCGGGGGGGACGCCCATGAGCTGGAAACGCCCGAGGGTGCGGTTGTCGCGCGCCATCTCCCGCTCGCCCTGGACCACGTGGACCTCGACGGAGGTCTGGTTGTCGGCGGCGGTCGAGAATATCTCGCTCTTCCTCACCGGAATCGTGGTGTTGCGCTCGATGAGCTTCGTTACGACCCCGCCCAGGGTCTCGATGCCGAGGGAGAGCGGCGTCACGTCGAGGAGCAGGACATCCTTCACGTCGCCCTTCAGAACTCCCGCCTGGATCGCGGCTCCGATCGAGACCACCTCGTCGGGGTTGACCCCTTTGTGCGGCTCGCGGGCGAAGAGGGACTTCACTATCTCCTGCACCTTCGGGATGCGCGTGGAGCCGCCGACCAGGACCACCTCGTCGATGTCCTTGGGCTCGACTCCGGCGTCGCGCAGAGCCTGCCGGCAGGGCTCGAGAGTGCGCTCGAGCAGATCGCCCACCAGCTTCTCGAGGTGGGCCCGGGTGAGCTTCATCTGGAGGTGCTTCGGACCGGAGGCGTTCGCGGTCACGAACGGAAGGTTGATCTCGGTCTCGACGGAGCTCGAGAGCTCGATCTTCGCGCGCTCCGCGGCCTCCTTGAGCCGCTGGAGAGCCATCTTGTCCGTCGAAAGGTCGATGCCCTGGTCCTTCTTGAACTCCTGGACCATCCACTCGATGATCCTCTGGTCGAGGTCGTCGCCTCCGAGGTGGGTGTCGCCGTTCGTCGACTTCACCTCGATGACGCCGTCGCCCACTTCCAGAATCGAGATATCGAACGTGCCGCCGCCGAAGTCATAGACGGCTATCGTCTCTTCCTTTTTCTTGTCGAGGCCGTAAGCGAGGGCCGCGGCCGTCGGCTCGTTGATGATGCGGAGCACGTTGAGGCCCGCGATCTTTCCGGCGTCCTTCGTGGCCTGCCTCTGGGCGTCATTGAAGTACGCGGGGACGGTAATGACCGCATCGACGACTTTCTCGCCGAGGTAGTCCTCCGCCGCCTGCTTCAGCTTCGTGAGCACGGAGGCCGAGATCTCAGGAGGCGAGTGGAGCTTGCCACCGGCCGTCACGCGGACGTCGCCGCCGGGGCCGGATTCCACCTTAAAGGGAACCATCGCGATCTCGTTCTTCACCTCGTCGAATCGCCGGCCCATGAACCGCTTGATGGAATAGATTGTGTTCTCGGGGTTGGTAATCGCCTGCCGGCGGGCCACCTGGCCCACGAGGCGCTGGCCGTCCTTCACGAAGGCGACGACGCTCGGGGTCACCCGATCGCCCTCCGAGTTGACGATGACCTTGGGCTCGCCCGCCTCCATCACCGAGACCACGGAGTTCGTCGTCCCCAGGTCGATTCCGATTGTTTTCGCCATTGTCACTACTCCTAGCTTGTTTTCAATAGTTTACGGCCCTAGACTGACGACCGCTGCGCATACTATAGGATGCACGGCAGAAAAAGTCAATACAAACTTAGTGCATGATAATAAAATTAGTTGACATGTAGGAGCTAATATTTTAGACTGTGCTCGGTTCCAGTGAGGAGGTTCGGTTCATGGACTTCAACAAACTGACGGAGAAGTCGCAGGAGGCCGTCGGCAAAGCGCAGAGCCTTGCGAGCCGGAAAGGCCATCAGCAAGTAGACGTCGAGCCCCTTTTTCTCGCTCTTCTTGAGCAGGAAGGGGGAGTGACGGAGAAGATCCTGTCCCGTCTCGGCGTCGGACCCGCCGTCCTCAAGGGACGGCTCGAACAGCATCTCGAGATCCTTCCCTCCGTCGAAGGGCCGGGGGCCGGTCAACTCTATTTGTCGCCGCGGCTCCGGAAGGTCTTCGACCAGGCGATGGAAGAGGCCTCGAACCTGAAGGACTCTTTCGTGAGCGTCGAGCACCTTCTCCTCGCCATCGCGGGCGACACGGGCTTCTCGGGAACGCTCCTCCTCGAATCCGGGGCGACGCGGGAGAAGATTCTCTCCGTCCTCAAAGACGTCCGCGGCACCCAGCGCGTGACTTCCCAGAATCCCGAGAGCACCTATGACGCCCTCGAGCAGTACGGGCGCGACCTCACGAAGCTCGCTTCCCAGGGGAAGCTCGATCCTGTCATCGGCCGCGACGACGAGATCCGGCGCGCGATCCAGATCCTCTCCCGACGCACGAAGAACAACCCCGTGCTCATCGGTGAGCCCGGCGTCGGCAAGACCGCGATCGCCGAGGGGCTCGCCCAGAGGATCGTGAGGGGCGACGTGCCCGAGGGCCTCAAGGGCCGGAGCGTCGTCGCCCTCGACATGGGGGCGCTCATCGCCGGGGCCAAGTACCGCGGTGAGTTCGAGGAGAGGCTCAAGGCGGTCCTGAAGGCCGTCGAGGAATCCGAAGGTAACGTCATCCTCTTCATCGACGAGCTCCACAACGTCGTCGGTGCCGGAAGAGCGGAGGGAGCTCCGATGGATGCGGGGAACCTCCTCAAGCCCATGCTCGCCCGGGGCGAGCTCCACTGCATCGGCGCCACCACCCTCGACGAGTACCGCAAGCACATCGAGAAGGACGCGGCCCTCGAGCGTCGCTTCCAGACGGTGCTCGTGGACGAGCCCACCGTCGAGGACACCATCTCCATTCTCCGCGGCCTCAAAGAGCGCTACGAAGTCCACCACGGGGTTCGCATCAAGGACGCGGCGCTCGTGGCCGCGGCGGCACTCTCCAAGCGCTACATCTCGGACCGGTTCCTCCCGGACAAGGCGATCGACCTCGTGGACGAGGCGGCGGCGCGCCTGCGCACCGAGATCGACAGCGTTCCGACGGAGCTCGACGAGGTCTCACGCCGCTTGATGCAGCTCGAGATCGAGCGCGAAGCTCTGAAGAAGGAAAAGGACAAGGCCTCGAGAGAGCGCCTCTCCCAGCTCGAGCGCGAGCTCCAGGACCTCAAGAGCGAGAGCGACATTCTTCGGCGGCAGTGGAAAGAGGAAAAGGACCTCCTTGGCTCGGTGCGGAAGCTCCGCGAGGAGATCGAGGCCACCAAGGTCGAGATCGAAAAGGCGGAACGCGCCTACGAGCTCAACAAGGTGGCCGAGCTCCGCTACGGGAAGCTCCGGGAGCTCGACTCCAGGCTGAAGGAGGCCGAGAAGGCGCTCACCGAAAAGAAGAGCATGCTCCTCAAGGAGGAGGTCGACGACGAGGACATCGCCCAGGTGGTCTCTCGGTGGACGGGCATCCCCGTCTCGAAGCTCCTCGAGGGCGAGATCGGAAAACTCCTGCACCTCGGCGAGGAGCTGCACCGGCGAGTGGTGGGGCAGGACGAGGCGGTCGCGGCGGTCGCCGATGCCGTGGTCCGCGCCCGCGCGGGAATCCAGGACCCGGACCGGCCCATCGGAAGCTTCATCTTCCTGGGCCCGACCGGTGTCGGGAAGACCGAGCTCGCGCGCACGCTCGCCCAGTATCTCTTCAACGACGAGAAGGCGCTCGTGCGCATCGACATGAGCGAGTACATGGAGAAACACGCCGTCGCGCGCCTCATCGGGGCTCCTCCGGGCTACGTCGGCTACGAGGAAGGGGGCCAGCTCACCGAGGCCGTGCGGAGAAAACCCTTCTCCGTCGTTCTCTTCGACGAGATCGAGAAGGCCCACCCCGACGTGTTCCACGTCCTCCTCCAGATTCTCGACGAAGGACGTCTCACGGACTCGCAGGGGCGAACGGTCGACTTCCGCAACACGGTCCTCATCATGACGTCGAACATCGGAAGCGGGGAGATCCTCGCCTTCGAGGGGAAGGCCGACGACGAGAACTACGAGCGGATGAAAGAGAAGGTGCTCGGGCTCCTCAAGCAATCCTTCCGCCCGGAGTTCCTCAACCGCGTCGACGAGATGGTGGTGTTCCACGCTCTCGACCGGGACCAGCTCGTGAGCATCGTAGACATCCAGCTCGAGCGCCTGCGCTCCCGGCTGCGGGAAAAACGCATCGAGCTCGAGGTGACCGAGAAGGCGAAGAGGTTCCTCGCGGAAGCCGGCTACGATCCGGTCTACGGCGCCCGGCCCATCAAAAGGACGATCCAGCGGTCGCTCGAAAGCGAGATCGCTCGCAGGCTTCTGTCGGGCGCGATCGAAGAGGGAAAGAAGCTCGTCATCGATCTCTCGGGAGGGGAGCTCACGTTCGAGAGCGCGCCTATGCCGGCTGTCGTCTCGCCCTGAGAAGAAAACAGCCACAAAAAAATTATCCCCGGGAGGCGGTGCGGGGGGCACCTCCCGGGGCTGGCGTCGAGATTGGGGAGCGACGCCAAAGCGTTCTCAGAGGGTTGACGCTAGCAAGGCCTGTGCCATTCGTCACAGATCTGCCGACCTTGTGAATTCAGTAACTTACGGGAGCACCCCAGACGCACGACGGGACATTCGATTAATAATGAAATCGACCCCTATTTAATAATGAAATCAGGCCTTCCACGAGCGAGCGCCCTCCCCGCCCGAGATTCTGCTAAGATTTCTGTATAGCCGGAAAGCACAACCCAGCCGCTTTCTCGTGAACCAGCAAGTCGCGGACGCCTTCAAGAAGCTCTATTTCAGCAAGCGCACGGGTGTTCTCACGTGCGAGGCGGGAGAAGCCCGCCGCGCGGTCTACTTCAACTCGGGGTTCGTCGTGGGCGCCCGTTCGAGCCTCGAGGAGGATCGCCTGGGAGAGGTCATGATGCGCCACGGGCGCATCACCCGCGCCCAGTTCGAGGACGCCTCTCACTTCATCAAGAGCGGCTGGAAGCTCGGCGAGATTCTCGCGGAGCTCAACATCATCGGCGACGAGGAGATCGAGTCCTTCGTCCGGCTCCAGCTCCTCGACATCGCCTGCATGCAGCTCATCACTCCACCCAAGCGGCTTGCGTTCTCGAACCTGGCGACGATCGATGGCTCCCTCGGGGCTCCCCTCTCCGTCGCGGACATCCTGATGGAGGCGGCACGGCGCGCCCCCTCGCTCAACCGCGAGATCGAGTCGCTGAAGAACGACCCGCGCAAGCTTGGCTTTCCCAAAGACCCGCTGAGGCGGTTCCAGGACGTGAATCTGAAGCCCGAGGAAGCGTTCGTGCTCTCGCGCGTCGACGGGACCCAGACCGCGCACGATATTTTCACGGTGAGCCCGCTCTCCGAGGAGATGACGGCCAGGACGCTCATCGGACTTCTGACGGCGGACCTCATCGAGCCGGAAGGAGAAGCGGCTCCCAAGGAAAAGCCGAGAGCAGCGGAGAAGCCGCCGGAGGAACCGCGAGCGGACCGAGCGGCCTCGACCGGGCGCGAGCAGGAACGCGAAGAGGTGGAGCGGCTTTTTCTCGAGTTCCCCTCGCGCAGCCCCTGGGAGGTCCTCGAGATCCCGCAGGGCTCGGGCCCCGAAGAGATCCAGGAGGCGTTCCTTCGCGGGGTGAAGCGGTTTCATCCCGACCGCTTCCGGAACATCCCCGCGCCCGATTTCCAGGAGAAGCTCAACTACGTGTTCCGGCGGATCGCGGAGGCCAAAGAGATCCTCACCTCCTCGGCCCGGCCGGGGTACGAGGCGCTCGCCGCGAAGGAGGGGCTCTACGATGCGTCGCGAAAGGCTTCGATCCCCTCGGCGGGAGGAGCCCGGCCCGCGGCCGATGTGACGGAGGGCCTGTCTCTCTTCCGGCGCGCGCAGGAGGCCTATGAGAAGTCCGACTTCTGGAACGCGATCCAGCTCTGCCATCAGGCGATCGACCACGCCCCCGAGCGGGGCGAGATCTATCACCTCCTCGGCCTCGCGCTCTCGAAGAATCCCAAGTGGCGGCAGGACGCCGAGAAGAACCTCCGGATCGCGACGAATCTGGATCCGTGGAAAGCGGAGTACCTGGTGACGCTCGGGAACCTCTATCAGGAAGTGGGTCTGCACCTCAGGGCACGGAAAGCATTCGAGCAGGCGAAGTGGGTGGACCCGACGGTCGCGGTGCCGGAAGAATAGCCTACGTGGACATCGGCTCTTTCTCGTACTGCTTCAGCTTCCGCCACAGCGTCGCCGTCGTGATCCCCAGACGCTTCGCCGTGTTCTTTCGGCTGCCTGCGCACTCGGCGAGGACTTCGAGGATGTACTCCCTCTCGAGATCCGCGAGGCTCAGAGCGCCCTTCCGCGCGCGGTCGATGATGCGGTCCTCGCTGCGCTGATAGTCTCCGAAGGGTAGGTCGTCCATCCCCAGGATTCCGTCGCGGTCGAGGGCCGCCGCGCGTTCGATGATGTTCTCGAGCTCGCGCACGTTTCCGCGCCAGGGCTGCTTCATCAGGAGGTCCATGGCCCGGGGAGAGATCGAGGGCGGCTGCGGCGCACCCATCCTCTCCGCGATCCGCCTCACGAAGCGCTGCGCGAGAGGCGGAACGTCCTCGGGGCGCTCGCGCAGGGGGGGAAGCTCGATCGGGATCACGTTCAGCCGATAGAAGAGGTCTTCGCGGAAGCTCCCGTCCTTCACGCTCTTCTCGAGGTCGCGGTTGGTGGCGGCGATGATGCGCACGTCCAGGTTCCGGCTCTCCGTCGTGCCCACGCGCCGCACCTCGCCGTTCTGGAGGAACCGCAGCATCTTCACCTGGGCCATGGGGGTGAGCTCCCCGACCTCGTCGAGAAACGCGGTGCCTCCGTGCGCTTCCTCGAAGAGCCCGGGCTTGTTCGCGTGGGCCCCGGTGAAAGAGCCCTTGGAGTGGCCGAAGAGCTCGCTCTCCTGGAGGTTCTCGGGGATGGCACCGCAGTTCACGATGACGAGCGGCTTGTCCTTGCGGGGCGAGAGGCCGTGGAGAGCGCGGGCCGCGAGCTCCTTTCCGGTCCCGCTTTCTCCGGTGATGAGCACCGTCGAGTCGAGCCGGGCCACCTGCTCGATCACCTTCAGCACTTCGCTCATCGCTGGAGACGCGCAGACGATGTCTTCGAACGGATGCCGTCCCCGCACCGCCTGTTCCAGGAGCTTCACGCGCTGGGTAAGCCCCTTCCGTTCGAGCGCTCGCTGGGAGACGAGCGTGAGCTCCTCCGGCTGGAACGGCTTGGTGAGGTAGTCGTACGCGCCGGCTTTGATCGCCTCGACCGCGCCCTCGATGGTGCCGTAGGCCGTCATCACCACCACCTCGGTATCGGGAAAGAGCTCCTTCGTCCTCCGGAGCACTTCGATCCCGTTGATCCCCGTGAGCCGCAGATCGGTCACCACGAGGTCGAACGGCTTCCGGTAGAGAAGCTCGAGCGCTTCCTCCCCGCTCTCGGCGGAATCGACGGCGTAGCCCTCCCGGCGGAAGGTGATGACCATCGATTCGCGGATCGCGGCCTGGTCGTCCACCACCAGGACGGAGACCGCGGGGGCCGGCCGCTCCTGGGCCTCCTCAGCGAGCCGTCGGGATCGATTCGCGCTCATCGGAGCTCAATGGAAACCGCAGGCGGAAGGAGGTGCCGCGCCCTTCTTCGCTCGAGAACGTCACGTCTCCGGCGTGGGCCTCGACCACCCGCTGCACGATGGCGAGACCGAGGCCCGTCCCGTCGGCCTTGGTGGTGTGGAAGGGCTCGAAGATCTTCTCCTGCTCCTCGGGACGGATTCCCTTGCCGGTGTCGGTGACGATGACTTCGACCGCGCCCTCCTCGGAGCGCTGCACCTCGACCTTCAGGATTCCGCCACCGGGCATCGCCTCGACGGCGTTCACCAGAAGGTTCCAGAACGCCTCGCGCGTCTGCGCGGCGTCGAGGCTCGCGATCGGAAGCTCCGGGTCGTATCGCTTCTCGATTTTGATCTCGGTCTTTCTCTTTCCAGAGGCGCGCCCCAGGGGTCGCTTCTGGGCCAGGAGGAGCAGCAGGTCGTCGAGCACTTCGGCGAGGTTCTGGGGCGTGCGGTGAATCGGACGGGGCCGGGCGAACTTCAGGAAATCGGCGACGATGCCCTCGAGCCGCTCCGCTTCCTCGTGCACCACGTCGAGAAGCCTCCGATCGTCCCCTCGGAGGTCGAGATCGCGCCTGAGGACCCCTACGGAGTTGGAGATCGCCCCCAACGGGTTTCGGATCTCGTGCGCGATCTGGGCGGCGAGCTCTCCCACCGCGGCCAGCCGTTCGCTGCGGATGAGCTTCTCCTGGGTGCTCTTGAGCTCGTCGTACGCGCGCCTCGTTTCCTGGAAGAGGTCGCGGTAGCGGCTCTCCGACTCCCGCAGACGGGCGGTGCGCTCGGCCACTTTTCTCTCGAGGGAACGCTGGTAATCCAGGTTCTCCGCCTCGAGCCGCTTCTTCTCCCGCAGGAGCGCCGCCCGTTCGCAGGCACGCTCGACCACCGCGAGGAGCGCCTGCCGCGTCACTGGCTTTCCGATGTAGTCGTAGGCCCCCTGCCGCAGAGCTTCGACGGCCGTTTCGAGGTCGGGATGCCCGGTCACCATCACGACACTCATTTCGGGATCGTGCTCGTGAGCGAAGCCCAGGATGGACATTCCGCTCTCGCAGGGGAGCATCAGATCGGTGAGCGCGACGTCGTAGCGCCTCTGAGCCAGGAGCTCCTTGGCCTCGCGGAAGCTCGACGAGGCGGTCACCTCGTAGCTCTCTGCCTCGAGCACGTCGCGGAACGTGTGGCGAACGGTCTCCTCGTCGTCGACGATTAGAATCGATGGCACGATTCACTCGATGGGGTCAAGGATGGTATGTAGAAGAGTAGCACCGGCGGCGGCGGGCCCGCAACGGTGAGACAGAACCGTCGAGGGAAGTGCCGCTCGGTACCGTTCACAGGAGGGCCGCGAGCTCGCGCAAGTCGTCGACGACGAAGTCGGGCCGCTCCTCCGCCTGGTTCCACGGCCCCATTCCGTAGCGGACGAGGCACGAGCGGATCTCGGCCTTGCGGGCGGTCTGCCAGTCGATGGTCGAATCTCCGACGAGGAGGGTCTCGTCATTCCCCGCGCCCGTCTCCGCCTGCAGGAACCGCACTCCCACGGGGTCGGGCTTCCTCCCCGCGAAGGAATCGCCGCCGAGGACCGCCCGGAAGTATCGCCTCAGGGCGAGACCCTCGAGAATCTGAAGGCTTTCCGACACGGGTTTATTGGTCAGGACCGCGAGCACGTGCTCCCGGTACAGCGCTTCGAGCGCGGGCACGACGCCAGGATAAGGACGGGTCGTCTCGAGGAGCCTCCGGCGGTAGATCGAAAGATACAGCGCCTCCGCGCGGACGAGCTTGGATTCTTCCGTTTCGTCGAGACTGCGCTCGAGGAGCTTTCTGACTCCGTTTCCCACGTAGCTCCGGATCCGCCCGTGGGGAAGTGCCGCGCGCCCCATGCCTTGCAGGAGCTCGTTCACCGATCGGGCGATGTCCTCGCCCGAATCCACGAGGGTCCCGTCGAGATCGAAGACGATAAGCGTCACACTTTTGTCCGCCACCAACCGGCCTGCGATATAATTTATACGCTGACAATCTGATTGGCCATGCTTGAGCTTTCACGCAAGAGCGACTACGCGCTGCGCGCGGTGATTTATCTCGCCCGCATCTCGCCCGAGCGCTATGGCCGGGTGAGCGAGATCGCGAAGGCCAAGGACATTCCCCAGGCGTTTCTCGCCCAGATCCTGCCTCTGCTCGCGAATCGTGGGGTGGTGAAATCGCAGCAAGGCGCTCACGGCGGCTACGCCCTCGCGCGGGCTCCGGGAGAGATCAGCTTCCTCGACGTGATCGAGTGCGTCGAAGGGCCGCTTCGCCTCAACAAGTGCGTCGAAGGCCAGCACGACGACTGCACCATCCTCGAAAGCTGCGAGATGCACAGCGTGTGGAACCAGGCCCAGGGACAGATGATCGGCTTTCTCCGCAGCGTCACCATGGCGGACATGCTGAAAGCCCCCCACCACCAGCACCAGGCTCCCGTTGCGATCGAGACCGAGTAGCTCTCTCTTTCTCCGTTACCGCATGTCGTACTCCTCCGCCCGGTGCATGTCGAAGGGCCCGTGCTCGGGGTTGGGAGCGAATCCCCGGAGCTCGGCGTGGCAGCGGTAACAGACGGTGACATCCTTCAGGCGGTGGTACAGCGCGAGATCGGCGAGGCTCGCGAGCGCGAGAACCGCGATCGCTGCGGGCACGTCCCAGAGCGCGTAGGCGATACTCGAGAGGAGAATCGTCGCGCTCACCGCCGCGCAACCGAGCTGCTGCGGAAAGTCTTTGCGAACGTAGAAAGAGAGATTCTCGCACTGGGGGCAGCGGTCGATGGGCCCGGAGGCGAGAAGGCTCGCGCTCGGAGCGGGCGGGTTCGCCTTGCCGCACTCGACGCAGACCCCGGCGTCCTTCGAAAGCGGCAGAGCGTAGACGTTGTACCGGCGGCAGGAGCCGCAGAAGTAGCCGATCTGAGGCGCCCTCATAACGGATGGCCCGTCGCGACGCGGAGGAAGGACGAGATGAGCTCTCCGAAGAGCACCAGCACCAGCAGCACGTAGAGAAGCCCCGTCGCCGACTGGGTGGAGCGAATCTTCACCGTCTGCCAGATGAGGCCAGCGAGGAGCACAGGCGCCCCGAGCCCCATGAGGCTGCGAAAGAGAAAGAAGAGCCCGTTCGTCGAGAAGATGACGTCGGCGGCTCTGTTGACGCGGAGGATCTCCCAGCCGCCGAACGAGAGCGCCGCTACGACCGCCGAGAAGCGCGCGGCAACCGCGAGCGAGACGGCGAGAGATCCATCGCGGAGGGGTGCGATCGAGAGGCTGGTGTCGACGAGATACCAGTGCCCGAGCACCATCGTGACTGCCACCGCCCCGAGAAGGAGCGCGGAGCTCAGGCTCGACAGAACCGCGATCCAGTCCGCGGTCACCGTCCCCGAGGCCGCGTTGAGAACGAGAACGCCGACGGCGGCTCCCGCCGCGAGGGCAGCCATAGGCTTTCGGCTTCCCCCGCGAGCGGAGGTGGTCGCGTACCAGAGAGCTGCGACGACGCTCAGCGCCGCCCACGCGAGCCTCGCGCGGGCGGGGAAGGAGGCCGGAAATGCGGCGAACGCGGCGAGGATCGCGCTCGAGGACGTGCAGAATCGAATGAAGCCCACGGGCAGACGATGGAAGAAAGAGAGAACGGCCGCGATCAGGAGAGCGCCGGCGGCGAGGTGGCCCGCAACCGCGGCGGTCACTTGACCGATCATGATGCCGGTCGTGTGCGCTCGTCGATCAGGGCGCTGGGGCCCCACCCCCAGCGCTTCTCGCTCCGGGACTCGCTGCGCTCGCCCTGCGCTCGGGCCGCAGGCGCTGCGCGGGCTACTTGAAGAGCTTGTGGTGGAGGAAGTACGAGAGCTCGGGCGTGAGCTCCGAAAGCTCCATGCCCTCCTCGACCTTCGTCTGGCAGCCGCGAGTCCGGACGGCAAAGAGCGCTTCCCTCGTCTTCACGCTGAGCTCGCAGTTGCCGCACTCGTTGTTCCAGCAGAACCTCCCCAGGACGGGGAATTCGGCCTTCACTATATCTTGAATGCAGGTGAGGAGGGCCTCGTTCGATGGAACGCGAAACCTCCGGCCTTCGATGAGGATCGAAACCCAGGAGACGGAGTCGGGAGGTTGTGAGGGGGCTATTTCAGACCTGGAAGGACTCGCCGCAGCCGCAGCTGCCGGTCGACTTCGGGTTGTTGAACTTGAACCCCGAGCCCATGATGTCCTCGACGTAGTCGATCTCGGTCCCATCCAGGTAGAGATGGCTTCGAGCGTCGACGAAGAGCCGGATTCCGTTCTGTTCGAAGACCTCGTCGCCGGCCGAAGCCTCGTCATCGAGCGCGAGCTGATACTGGAATCCCGAACAGCCGCCGCCGACGACGCGAACCCGGAGCCCCGCTTCGGGACGTCCGTTCTGCTGGAGGAACTCCTGCACCTTGGTCGCTGCCAAAGAAGTAATCGTGAGCATCGAACGCGTCTCCTCAGGTCCTTAACTCGTTTATCGGGACCGCGATCCGAAGTCTGACTAAAAATCTCAGACATCTGCAGTATAGCGAGGCCCCTCCCGGACTGTCAAGAATCCGCGGGCGTGGTAGCATGAAAGGTTCGAGCTGCAAACGAATGGACACAAGAGCTCTTTACGACCTGCACCTTCATACCACTGCCTCCGACGGCACCCTTCCGCCCCGGGAGCTGGTGCGGGCGGCGAAGTCCTCGGGGTTGAGAGCGTTCGCGGTCACCGACCATGACACGGTCGAGGGCATTCCCGAGGCGATGGAGGAGGCGGCGGCGCTCGGCATCGAGCTCGTTCCCGGAGTCGAGGTCAGCGCGAACTTTGGCGAGGCTTCCGTCCACCTCCTTGGCCTGTTCATCGAGTACCGCGAGCCCTGGCTCACGCGGTTCTTCGCCGAGGCGCGAGAGCGGCGCATCGATCGCGTGCACGAGATGGTGCGGAAGCTCGGGAGCCTCGGAATCGTCATCGACGCCGAGGCCGTGTTCGCCCGGTCCAGCCACGGGACCGTGGGGCGTCCCCACGTGGCCGAAGTGCTCGTGTCGCGCGGCGTGGTCGCGACGATGTCGGAGGCCTTCGAGCGCTACCTGGGTCAGGACTGCCCCGCGTACGTCGGCTATGAAAAGGTCACGCTCCGGGACGCCGTGGAGCTCATCCGCCGCGCGGGTGGGGTTGCCTCCCTCGCTCATCCCGTCCTCCTCCGCGACGACAGCCTGATTCCGCGCATGGTCGATCACTCGCTTCAGGCAATCGAGGTGTTTCACAAGGACCACACCCCCGAGAAGGCGGCCGAGTACGATGTGATGGCCTCGAGGCTCGGTCTCCTCCAGACCGGCGGGTCGGACTTCCACCGGCCGGAGGACGGCGAGGCGCCGCGGCTCGGATGCCCGGAGCTGACGGAAGAGGCTTTCCAGAGAGTTCGCGCCTCGTCTCGATAGATGCGGCACCGCGTCGCTGCGATCGACGAAATCCCCGAGCGAGGCGGCATCGCCGTCGACGTCGGGGAAAAGCGAATCGCCCTCTTCCGCAAAGACGGCGAGGTGTTCGCCCTCGACGAGACCTGTCCCCACCGCGGAGGACCTCTCCACAGCGGAGTCCTCGATCGGGAAGTGGTCCTCTGCCCCTGGCACCAGTGGCAGTTCGATCTGAGGACCGGCTGCTCGCCGGTGAATCCGCTCTCCCGGGTGAAGGTCTACTCCGTCCAGCTCGAGGGGCCGGAGGTGTGGCTCGAGATGGACTAGAGCCGTTTCAAGGTTTCCCGCGCCGCTTCGAGAGTCCGATCGAGCTCCTCCCGATCGTGGGCGAGGGAGATGAAGAGCGCCTCGTATTGCGACGGGGGAAGGTGCACTCCACGCTCGAGCATCCCGCGGAAGAAGGCCGCGTAACGCTTCGTATCGGAGCGCGTCGCGGAATCGTAGTCGGAAACCGGTCCATCCGAGAAGAAGAGCGTGAGCATCGAGCCGGCGCGGTTTACAGTGAACGGGAGCCGAAGATCCGCCAGGATCTCGAGGAGACCGCTCTCGAGGCGCCGTCCACTCTCCTCGAGCCGATTCCAGCCGTCCGACTTCGAAAGCGCCTCGAGCTGCGCCAGCCCTGCGCTCACCGCGAGCGGATTTCCCGAGAGCGTTCCTGCCTGGTACACCGGTCCCGCGGGGGCGACGAGCTCCATGAGATCGCGGCGGCCTCCGTAGGCGCCCACGGGAAGGCCGCCTCCGATCACCTTTCCGAACGTCGTCAGGTCGGGCCGGATTCCGTAAAGCTCCTGGGCGCCGCCGGGCGCGAGGCGAAAGCCCGTCATGACCTCGTCGAAGATGAGAAGAGCCCCCGCGCGGTCGCACAGCTCCCGCAGACCCTCCAGAAACCCGTCCGCGGGGAGAACGACGCCCATGTTGCCCACGACGGGCTCCACGATGAGGGCGGCGATGCGCCCGTTCTCGGCTTCGAAGATCCGGGCGACGGAGTCGAGATCGTTGTAGCGCGCGATGTAGGTGAGAGAAGCGAGAGCCTCGGGGACTCCCGGGCTATCGGGGACGCCGAAGGTGAGCGCTCCCGAGCCCGCGCGAATGAGAAAGGAATCCCCGTGCCCGTGATAGCAGCCCTCGAACTTGATGATGCCGTTCCGCCTGGTCGCCGCCCGCGCGAGCCTCAGGGCGGACATCGTCGCTTCGGTGCCGGAGCTCACCATGCGGACCATCCGGACCGAGGGCACGAGGGCGCAGATTTTCTTCGCCAGCTCGAGCTCGAGCGCGGTGGGAGCACCGAAGGCCGTGCCTCGAGCAAGCGCGCGTTCGATCGCCTCGACAACCGCGGGATGGGCGTGCCCCAGGATGAGAGGCCCGTAGGCCCCGATGTAGTCGATGTACTCGCGGCCGTCCTCGTCCCGGAAGCGCGCTCCCTTCCCCGAGACGATGAAACGCGGCGCCATGTCGAGACCGCGAAAGGCACGCACGGGCGAGTTGACCCCGCCGGGAAGATACCGGCGCGATTCTTGGTAGAGTTCTTCCGACCGATCCATGGATCGAGAATATCAGCTCTCGCAGTAATACCGCACGATGGCGTCGACGAGGCTTTCCGTCGTCGACGGCGAAGCCTCGACGTCGGGCTCGATCCCGAGCGCGCGAAGGGCGTCCGATGTGATGGGCCCGATACTCGCCGCCGCTACCCGGCCACGGAAGAAGCGAGCGTCGACCTTAACGAAGAAGCTTCTCACCGCGGAAGCGGAGGCGAAAATCACCATCGCCGCGTCGCCCCGCTCCACCAGAGACGCGGCCCGAAGCATCTCCTCGTCGCTCGCGAGAGTGCGATAGGCGGTGACCGCGTCCACAATCGCCCCCGCGGCTCGCAGGAGCTCGGGAAGCGCCTCGCGGGCGATGTCCGCCCGGGGAAGGAGGAATCGCCGGCCCGCGACCTCGCCTGTGGCCGCGATGGCCCGGAACACCTCTTCCGCCACGTGCTTTTCGGGGACGACGTCCGGCTCGAGACCGCGCTCGCGCAGTCTCTCGGCGGTCGCGGGACCGATAGCGGCGAGCTTCTGCGTCGAAACTCGGGACTCTGACTCCACGAGGGACAGCCGATCGAAGAACGCATCGGCGCCGTTCGAGCTCGTGAACACCACCCAGTCGTAGGTGGAGAGACGACGCAGGGCTTCGTCGAGGCCGGAGAAGTCGGAAGGAGGCTCGATCGAGATGGCGGGGGCCTCGACCACCGCAGCGCCCAGGTGGCCGAGCGCCTCGACGAGCGGCCGGGACTGGTGGCGCGGGCGGGTCACGAGAATCGTGCGGCCCGCGAGGGGAAGACCCACCGTCAACCGCTCTCCCCGCGAACGATCCCGTCCGCTCCATCCGCCAGCATGGAGTCCGCGAGCTCGACTCCGAGGGCTTCGGCGCGCGAGACGTCACCCGCGATCTCGCGGCGGAGATGCCGGGTCCCGGCGACATTGCCCACGTAGCCGCGCAGGCGGAGCCCGTCGGAGACTTCGGCGAAAGCCGCGATGGGCACCGTGCAGCCACCTTCGAGTCGCGCGAGGAACGATCGCTCCGCGGCGACGGCGCGCTCTGTTTGAGCGTGATTCAGGAACGAGACGGCTTCCGCGATCTCGCGGTCCGCCGCGCGCGTCTCGAGGGCGAGAGCCCCCTGCCCCACGGCGGGAAGCATGGTCTCGACGGGAATGTACGACCGGATACGCGAGGCGAGGCCGAGGCGCGCGAGCCCCGCGCCCGCAAGGAGAATCCCGTCCCATGACGAACGATCGAATTTCTCGAGCCGCGTCGGCACGTTTCCGCGAAGATCCTCGACGTTCAGATCGGGCCGGAGGGCGAGGAGCTGCGAGCGGCGCCTCAAGCTGCCTGTCGCCACCGTCCCCCTCTGCGGCAGAGCCTCGAGACTTGATGCGTTCCGCGACACGAGCACGTCCCGCGGGTCCGCTCTTTCGGTCGTGGCCGCGAGAGCGAGGCCTGGAGTGAGCCTCGAGGGGAGGTCCTTCATGCTGTGGACGGCGAGATCGACCCGGTCCTCGAGAAGAGCGTTCTCGATCTCCTTGATGAACAAGCGCGCATCGCCGATGGCGCTCAAGGGGCGATCGAGAACGCGATCTCCCTGGGTCTGGATGATCTCGAGTTCGATAACGGCTTCAGGGCGCCTCGTGCGCACGGCCTCGACGATGGACTCCGTCTGCGCGAGAGCGAGCCGGCTCCCGCGGGTCCCGACCCGAATGGGGCGCATGGAAGGCTATTCCTCGTCGTCGCGGTCAGGACGCTCGAGGTCGAAGGCTTCGTAGAGCGCGTCGATGCGCAGCGCGCCGAGGTGCCCCTCCTCGCCCCACTCCCGAACGCGGGTCATCACCGGGTGGAGGATCTTGTTCACGAGGCTTTCGGTCAGGAGGTCCACCTGTTCCCGATCGTTGCCGCAGAAGCGCTTGCGATGGCGCTCGACCTCATGGGAGCGAAGCTCCTCCACGCGCTCCCGGAGCTTCTTGATCACCGGGGCCGCGGCGAGCGAAGCCCGCCAGGCCATGAACGCCTCCACCTCCTGCTCCACGATCGTCTCCGCCTTCGGGATCTCGGCGCGCCTCTTGACGAGGTTGCGGTCGACGAGGAGGTTCATGTCGTCGATATCGTGAAGGAAGACTCCGTCGAGCTCGCCGATCGAGGCCTCGAAGTCGCGGGGCACGGCGATGTCGATGATGACGAGAGGCTTTCCACCGCGCTTTCCGACGATCGACTCCATGAGCTTCCGGCTCACGATGGGCGTCGTCGCCGCCGTGGAGCTGATGGCAATGTCGGCGACCGCGAGCGCGGACTCGAGCCGATCGAGGGGGAGGGCGGTCCCCCCGAGCTCCCGGGCAAGCTCTTCCGCTTTGTGGAACGTCCGGTTCGCGATGGTGAGCTTCGAAACACCCCGCTCGACCATGTGGCGCGCGGTGAGAGTCCCCATCTCCCCGACGCCGATGAGGAGGACCGAACGCGCGGAGAGATCCCTGAAGATCTTGCCCGCGAGCTCCGCGGCCGCGCTCGCGACGGAGACCGCGCCCGCCCCGATCGAGGTCTCGTTCCGTACCCGCCGGCCCACGAGGATCGCGCTCTGGAGGAGCCGGTTGAGCGTGAGGCCGCAGGCCCCGCTCTCGACCCCGAGCTCGTGGGCGCGGCGGACCTGCCCGAGGATCTGGGACTCGCCGAGAACGAGCGAATCGAGCCCGGCGGCGACACGAAGGAGGTGCCGGACGGACTCGAGCCGGGTGAGGGTGTAGGCGTAGCCGGGATGGGCCGTGAGGTCCACCTGCTTGGTCGCGGCGATGAGACCGCGGATGTACATCTCCGCCGACCCGTTGTCGTTCGACAGGCCATAGAACTCCGTCCGGTTGCAGGTCGAGAGGAGGATCGCCTCCGAGAGCACCTCGTCGCTGCGCGCCCGGGCCAGAACTCCCTGCACCTCGCGGTCGTCGTAGGCCACGCGCTCGCGCACCTCGACGGAGGCGGTGCGGTGATTGAGGCCAACGACGATGAGATCCATGATCTACACGAAGACGTGAAATCGCGTCAAAACCAGATTCACGATCACCAGCGAAAAAAGAATCACCGTGAATCCGGCGATGGAGGTGAAGGCCACACGCTTGGGCGACCAGCCCCAGATCCGGCTCGCCCCGAGCCCGAGGCTGTAGATGAGCCAGGCGATGCAGGTGGTCATGAGCTTCGGGTCCCAGCTCCAGTACGTGCCGTAGACGCGCATGAGGAGCGCGAACCCTCCCACCATGGCCACGGTCAAGAACGCGAGCCCGAGCGAGGCCGAGCGGTAGGTGAAGCTCGCCATGATCTCGAGCGACGGGAGCTGCTTGTAGATGAGCCCGAAGCGGTGCTTCTTGATGTCGTAGAAGAGCATCAGGTAGAGGAGCCCGTAGACCGCCGAGACCGCGAGACCGGAGTATCCGAGAAGCGCGGTGAACACGTGGACCATGAACGCCGGCTCCCAGAGGAGCCCGCTGAAGGTTGAAGGCGGCTCGACCGCGGCCGAAGAAACGAGCTGGAAGGCGACGACGATTCCGATGATGAAGAACCCCGTGGTGCGGACGCCGATGCGGGTTTCGATCAGAAGGTAGAGCGTCGCCACCGAGAACGCGAGGACGGAGTTTGCCTCGAACACGCTCGCGATGGGGAAATGGTGGTAGGTGACGGTCCAGAGTCCGAGGAAGAGCGCGTGGAAAGAAACCGTGATCCGGAGCAGAAGCGGCGCCGTCCTCTCGGCGAAAGGGTCGTTCCGGAAGAAGAGGAGCGCGTAATCCGCCCACAAAAGCGCGTAGAGCGTGGGAAGCAGGATGTTGAGGGCGTTCAGGAAGCCGACCATCGCAACCTCACTATACGGCCCCCCCTGCCTCCCCGCAAAACGCGGCCTTGACGCCGATGGTACGATTTTCGACACCCTCGCGCGCGGGTTCCCGAACAACCGGAGAGCTTCGACATGCGACCGTCCTCGTTGGGACTCCTTACCCTCGCTTTCGCGAGCGGGTGCACGCCGCGCGTGGAGCCCACGGAGGATGCCGTCCTCCGTGTCGCCATCCACGCCGAGCCCCAGACCTGGAACCGGCTTCTCGCTTCGGATCGCGTGTCGCACGTCATCGCCGATCAGCTCCACGAGCCCCTCCTGAGGCTCAATCCCGAGACCCAGGATCTGGAGCCCGCTCTCGCCGAGTCCTGGGAGTTCTCCGAGGATGGCACCAGGCTCACCTTTCATCTTCGAAAGGGGGTGCGGTTCTGCGACGGAGATCCGTTCGGGGCCGAGGACGTCGTCTTCACCTTCCGAGCCCTCTACGAGCCCTCGAGCGCGAGCCCGCTCGTCGAGACCGCGCAGATCGACGGCGAGCCCCTTGGCGTCGAGCTCGTCGACGAAGCGACCGTCGCCTTCGTTCTCCCCCGACGGACGGCCGTCGTCGAGCGCATCTTCGACAGCGTCGGCATTCTTCCCGCGCACGTTCTTGGAGCCAGCCTGGAGCGGAAGTCACTCGCTGCCGACACGGGCCTCGGGGCCGAGGTCCGGGGCATCGTCGGGCTCGGCCCCTTCGTCCTCCGGGAGCACGTCCCGGGACAGAGAATCGTCCTCGAGCGGAATCCGCACTACTGGAAACGAGAGGACGGGGGCGCCCGGATTCCCCGTCTCGATCGTATCGTTTTCGAGATCCTGCCCGACGAAAGCGCCCGGCTCCTCCGCTTTCGCTCGGGCGACGTCGACCTTCTCGAGCTCCTCTCCCCGGAGGCCTTCGAGATGCTGCGCGGGGAGGGAAGTCCGGATCGCGAGCTTCTGGACCTGGGGCCCGGGCTCCTCTCGGAGAAGCTCTGGTTCAACCTCAGTCCGAAAGCGTCGATCGAGGAGCACAAGCAGCGCTGGTTTCGTGACGCTCGCTTCCGCCGCGCGATCTCGCTCGCTCTCGATCGGCGAGCAATGGCCCGGGTCGTGTTCTCCGGACTGGCGTCTCCGGCCGTTGGACCGGTGTCCCCCGCGAATTCCTTCTGGCACGACGACTCGCTCCCCGAAGCGGCCTACGATCCGAAGACCGCGAAGAAGCTCCTCGCCGAAGCCGGTTTCGTCTGGGACGAAAACGGCAGGATGCGGGACGGCGAAGGTCGGGAGGTGAGTTTCACGGTACTGACCAACGCCGGAAACGAGTCGCACGCCCGGCTCGGGGCCTTCATCCAGGAAGACCTGGCCAGGCTCGGCATCGAGGCGCCCACGTCGGTCATCGAGGCCTCGAGCCTTTTCGCGCGGATCACGGGAAGTTTCGACTACGAAGCGTGTCTTCTGGGAATCACGCAGACCGATCCCGATCCCTCTGCGGAAATGGGGCTCTGGCTGAGCCGGGCGCCCCTCCACCTCTGGAACCCGCAGCAGGCGAAGCCGGCAACCGAGTGGGAGGCGCGGATCGACGAGCTCATGGAGCGTCAGATGGGAGAGCTCGACCGCGCCGCCCGCCGGGAGCTGTTCTTCGAAGTGCAGCGCATCGTCTACGTCGAGCTTCCCGTGCTCGATCTCGTCGTTCCGCACGCCCTCTTGGGGGTGGGCCCGCGCGTCCAAAACCTCCGGCCAACGCCTTTGGCACACGCCTTGTGGAACGGGGAGGAGATCGAATTACGTGATTCACGTCACTGACACGGGGATCGAAGGGGAGTAGCTTCCGAACCGGAAATTCGGATATACTGCCGGCTCCAAAAGCGCGCCTGGGGAGGCAGCTCACGCTGGCAAGGAGGTGACCTCGGGATAGAAGACGAGGGACGGTCCGAAAGCAGAGCGAGCTTCGCGGGGATTTGACCTATTACCGAATCATTCCTTTCATGATTGCCCGCCCTGCCCGAGGAAGACCCCTCTCGAGCCATCCCAGCATCCCGCAACTTCTTCTTTCGTAACGTTTCTCGAACGGAAGCTCTTGTCGCGCTTTGTGCGCGCGATGTGGCTTTCGTTGGAAAGGAGGACGCCGATGAAGGGCATCCTTTGGGTCTGACGTTTTCAGTTGGAATACGTGAGTGTCAGTTCATTGAAATGTCCGATTGATAATCCGTTCATAATGAAGGAGTGCGATCATGGAAATCTCGAACAACGTTCAGGAAGTGGTGGAGCTCCAAATCGAGGAGCTCGAAGAGCGTTCCGCCCCTGGAATCATCATCTCCATTTAGTGTCTTTGGGAACGGTTGAATCCCACCAGGTGAAACTCTCCCCTTAGAGGACTTGGAGACCCTGGGGAGCGGTCTCCTCGTTTCCTCCCTCCCGGGGGGCGCGCGCGAACCTTATTGATTCGCTGCCACCATTTGTGGTAGCGTCAGCGCGCACGGTTGGTTGTTTCCTTCGACTCCGATAGGGGTTGGCTTCTCTCGGACTCTTACGTTCCGTTTTCTTAACTTTCTAGGCGCTCTGCCTAGCAACCCGAGGTGCCGGAGTCGATGGACTGGCGCAGTAGGCCTGCCAGCATCAAGGTCTATGTAGCAGCGGTCATCGGGGTGGGAGTACCCGTCTATGGATGGGCACTCCACCACGCGATTGTCACCGCGTTCGCCTACCCCACCGACAAGCTCGTCAGTCTCCTGGGGATTCTCCTCGTTGCCGGCCTGAGCGCCCTTTGGGTCGTGCGGATTCCCCGCACCACCACGTGGATCGCGGTCGCCGACTGTCTCATCATCAGCATCGTCATGATCTACGGCCTCGCGCCCGGGATCGTGGCGCATGGGCTCTTCAATCTGGTGAGCTATTGGTTCGCCGTCGAGCGCGAGCCGCAGGAGCACCTCGGTGTGCGGCACAACTGGAGCCGCCTCCGAGCGATCTTCAATCTCTCTTGGGGCGCGCTGTACGCGCTTGCGTACGGCACGGTCTTCACCCTGGTGAAACCGGCGGAGCCCGTCACCGCCCCGGAAATCGTGTTCCCGGTTCTGCTCCTCGGACTGACCTACTTCTTCGTGAACGCCCTCGCCATCCACGTCGCACAGGCGCTCTGGGGGCAGGCGCGCTTCTGGGAGCTCTGGCGGCAGGACTTTCCGCTGATCCCGATTTACTTCATCGCCTCCGCCTGCGGAGCGGCGATCGTGTACCTGTTCCACGAGCTCGTTGGACCCGGGGCCTTCGCCCTCGCTCTTCCGTTCTGGATCGTCGCCTACTACGCCCATCGGTTCTACAAGGAGAAGTACGAGGAGCTCGCCAAGGTCCACCGCCAGACCCTCGAGGCATTCGCGTTCTGCATCGACGCCATGGAGCTCCACACCGACTTCAAGCACAGCACGCACACCCACATCCAGAGGACCCAGGTGCTGACCCTCGGCCTCGCGCGGGCGCTCAACGTCGACGAGAAGACGTATGAAGGCCTTCGCTACGCCTCCGTGCTCCACGACGTCGGCAAGATCTCCATCCCTTCGTACATCCTCCACAAGCCCACGCGGCTCACCGAGCGCGAGTTCCAGAAGATGAGCACTCACCCGGCGGTGGGCGCCCAGATCCTCTCCTCGATCGACTTCCCCTTTCCCGTGGTCGCCATCGTCAAGCACCACCACGAGAACTGGGACGGAAGCGGCTATCCCGACGGCCTCGAGGGCGATTCGATCCCGCTCGGCTCCCGCATCCTCGCGCTCGCGGATTGCTACGAGGCTCTCACCGCCCGCCGGGTCTACCGGCGCTCGCTCTCGCGCGACGCGGCCATCGCCATCATGAAGCGGGAGTCCCACAAGTTCGACCCGCGCGTGTTCAAGAAATTCCTCGAGGTGGTCCCTGAGCTCGACCAGGAGCTCCAATCCATCGACGTGCGCTCGCTCGCCGACCCCAAAGAGCACACCGACCACGCCCGCGACCGGGATATCGTGGGGCAGCCGAAGTCGAGGACGCTCTCGAGCTCCATCTCCGAGCCCCAGCAGGAGATCTTCACGCTCTTCGAGATCTTCCAGAACATCGGGAACTCCCTCTCCAAAACGGACACCCTCACCATCCTCGCCTCCAAGCTCGAGAAGATCGTCCCCTTCACCACTCTCGTCATCTACCTCGTCGACGACGGCTCGGGGGAGCTCCGGCCCGCGCAGATCGGCGGGGCGCACAAGGAGTGCTTCGCGGATCTCCAGATCGAGATCGGAACGAGGCTCGCGGGCTGGGTCGCCGCCAACAACCGTTTCCTCTACAACGTCCACCCCGGCCCCGACACCATGACCTTGCCCCCCGAGCTGCGCGGTCTCTACGGGAACTCGCTCCTCGCGCCCCTCGTCCACGAGGAGCGGCCGATCGGGACCATCGCGCTCTACGCCGCTTCCGACCAGAGGTACACCGACGATCACATCCGGCTCATGGAGATCGTGAGCAACCGGGCCTCGATCGCCCTCTTCAACGCTATCCGGTTCGAGGAGACGCAGGAGGACGCCTTCACCGACCGGCTCACCGGGCTTCCCAACTCGCGGTTCCTGTACATCTTCTTCGAGCAGACGCTCTCCGAGGCCAAGCGCTACGGAGAGCCTCTGACCGTCATCGAGATGGACCTCGACGACTTCAAGGGCGTGAACGACCGGCACGGACACCACACCGGCGATCGTTTCCTGAAGGAGGTGGGGCGCATCCTGAAAGAGCAGATGCGCGACTCCGACGTGCTCGTGCGTTACGCGGGCGACGAGTTCATCGCCGTCCTCCCCAAGACCTCCTACGAGCAGGCGCGCCAGTTCTCCTACCGCCTCCAGGACGCGGTGGAGGCACGTGTCATCGACGTGGGCGTCGGGCCGCTCAAGGTCGGGATCTCCCTCGGGCTCGCCTCCTACCCCGCTTCGGGGAAGGACCTCGAATCCCTGCTCATGGCCGCGGACAAGAACATGTACGAGGACAAGGCGCGAAGGCGGGGACGCAAGCGCGGTCTCGACTCCGACACGTTTCAGCCGAGCCTGTTCGAGAAGGAAGAGCTCCAGGGCCAGCGGCCGGGCTGACGAGAAGCGCCCCCCTTCCCCTCAACCCATGGGCCGCGTCGTCCTCTCCCGCCTCTCGTCGGCGGTGCCGCTGCTTCTCCTGACGACCCTTCTTTCGTTCCTCCTCATCCACTGGGCTCCGGGCTCGTTCCTCGACCAGCTCCGGGTCCATCCGGGAATTCCGGAGAGCGTCATCGAACGGCTGGAGGAGCGATACGGGCTCGACCGGCCATGGCACCTTCAATACTCCGCGTGGCTTGCCGGAGTCGCCCGCGGAGATTTCGGACCCTCGCTCCGGTTCCAGCGACCGGTCTCCGACCTGTTGAAGGAAAGCCTCCCTCGGACGCTCGCGCTCGCCGGGCTCGCCCTCGTCTTCTGTCTCGTCGCCGGGACGGCGCTCGGGCTCGTCTCGGTGCGGAGCCTGAACGGCTCCTGGGATCGGGGGGCCTGCCGCGCGGCCCTCGCTCTTGCTTCGACCCACCCCGTCATCCTCGCCCTCCTCGGCTTGAGCTTCGCCGCCGCGACCGGTGCCCTTCCCCTCGGGGGAGGGTCGAGCCTCGGGGCGTCGTCGCTTTCCTGGTCGGGACGGGCGGCCGATTTCGCGAGGCACCTCATGCTCCCCGGGGCGGTCCTGATCCTCGTCCTGCTCCCGGGGTTTTTCCTCCACGCGCGCGGAGTCATGGCCGAGGTGCTCCCTCTCCCCTTCGTCGCCGCTTCTCGGGCGCAGGGACTCTCCGAGGGGACGATCGTCCTGCGGCACCTCCTGCCGGTGACTCTCGCTCCTCTCGTGAGCTATGCCTCGAGCTCCCTCTCCCGGGTCCTGAACGGGGCGTTTCTCGTGGAGGTGGTCACGGGATGGCCGGGAATGGGGAGGCTCGCACTCGTGGCGCTTCGCGAGCGCGACTCGTTTCTTCTGCTGGGAACGCTCGTCGTGGCCGCCGTCATTCTCGTTCTCGGGAACCTGCTGGCAGACGTCGTGCTCGCGGAGGTCGATCCACGGATCCGCCTCGAGGAGGCCTCGACGTGAGAGCGGGCGGCATCCTTCTCGGGCTCCTTTCGCTCCTCGCCCTCGTGGGACCGGAGCTCGCGCCTCACTCTCCCGTCGCTCAGGATCGCGACCGCATCTACGCTGCGCCCTCCCTCTCGGGACACGTCCTCGGAACCGACGGCCTCGGGCGGGACGTGCTCTCGAGGACCCTTCACGCCGCCCGATTCACCCTCGCGACGGCTGTCTCGGGAGTGACTCTCGCCGTTCTCCTGGGAACGCTGACGGGGGTCGTGGCCGGGCTTCTGGGGGGGATGTGGGACCGGCTCCTCATGCGCGTGGCGGAGCTCTTCATGGCGCTTCCCGCCCTCTATCTGATTCTCGGGCTCCGGGGACTCTTCCCCGATGCGATCGAGCCCTTCGAGGCAAGCCTCATCGTGGTGGTTTCCCTCGCCGCCGTCGGCTGGAGCGGGGTCGCGCGGCTCGTGCGGGGGCAGGTGCTCTCGATCCGCGAGGAAGCGTACATCGCAGCTGCCCGGGCAACGGGAGCGTCCCGGGCGCGCCTCGTCTTCGTGCACGTCCTCGGGATCCTCCGGCCGTTCCTCCTGCTCCAGCTGGGGCTCCAGCTCCCCTATTACCTCCTCGGAGAGGTCACGCTCTCGTTCCTCGGGCTCGGGCTCGCGGAGCCCGCTCCGAGCTTCGGAAACATGCTGGCGGGGGCGGTCGTGAACGTCGCCGTTCTCGGGCGCCGGTACTGGACGTGGGGCCCGCCGGCGTTCTTGCTGACGCTCGCGGTCCTGAGCGCGAACCTGTGGATCGAGGAGCTGCGGGCGCGCTACTTCGGCTCTTCGGAGCGGGCGGATTTCGAGAGCTGGGCCACGAGGGCCTCGCGCTTGTGGTCTTCCTCTACGTGGGGCTCGAAGCACCTGCGGCACCGCGCCTCGTAGGCTTCGGCGCCGCCGACGACCACCCGGTCCTTCGAGGCCACGAGCCGCTGCGTGTGGTTCGCGGGCCCGCCGCAGCGCATGCAGATGGCGAGGGTCTTCGTGATGTACTCGGCCACCGCGAGGAGCTGCGGCATGGGCTCGAAGGGCTTTCCCAGATAGTCGGTGTCGAGCCCGGCCACGATGACTCGCTTTCCGCCGTTCGCCAGGGTGTTCGTGACCTCCACCAGCCGGACGTCGAAGAACTGCCCCTCGTCGATGCCGACGACCTCCGTCCGCGGGAGGAGCCGCTCCAGAATCTCCCCCGCGGTCTTGACGAGCTCGGCGTCGATGCGCATGTCGCTATGGGAGACGATGTGCTCGAGACTGTACCGCCCGTCGATGTCGGGCTTGAAGATCTGGACCCGCTGCCGCGCGATCTGCGCCCGCCGAAGCCGCCGGATCAGCTCCTCGCTCTTGCCGCTGAACATGCTGCCGGTGATGACCTCGATCCATCCTGTATTCCCGCCCTGCGATCGCACTACGTCCATTGCCGATGGGCCCCCATGATCAGAGTCCGTATCCCCGCGCATTATAGAATGGAGCGAGGGCGTGGAGGAGCGACCGTACGAACGCCTCCTCCCGGCTCACCATCATTTTGGTGAGAAGCCCGAACGTCCCCTCGTTCGCCGCCACCTCCTGCCGTCCGAAGTAGCGGTCGGCGGCGAGGGCGAGGTCGGCTCCCTGCTCCACCTCGCGCGCCAGCTCTCCGGGAAGCGGGATCGCGCCGCTGCCCCCGAAATAGCCGTGCCGTCCGTCCGTCACGTACGCCCAGGACTCGAGAAACAAGACGCCCGCCGCACGCGCGACGCCGCCTTCGAGGCCGATGCCGAGCGCGGGTCGCAAGCCTTCCGAGAGGACCGCCTCGTACACCGACGTAGCGCGCGTCTGCGCTCCCCTCATGGTCTCCTCCGTCGACCGCGGCGTCGAAGCGACGCCCGAAGCGACGGAGCGAAGCTCGAGCCGAATCACGCCAGGAAGGAAGTCGGGAAAGCGGGTCCGGAGCTCCGAGAGGACCCGTTCGACCGCGCGAACTTTCGGGCCGCGGGTGGTGCCTACGGCGACGATCGCCTCACCCGCGCTCATCGAGGACGAGCGACAGGCCCTGCTCCACGAGGTGATAGGGAAGGAGGGAGCCTCCGGCGGCCCGAATCGCTTCTTCGACCGGGGTGCGTTTTCCTCCTCCGACCGCGACCACCATGCAGCCTCCACCGCCGGCTCCGCAGACTTTCGCGGCGATCGCTCCCGCGCCCCGGGCGGCCCCGATGATGGCCTCGAGCTCCGGGCTCGAGACCGCGGGGGCCATCGCCCGCCGGGCTTCCCAATCCTCTCCGATGAGGACCGCGATGCGATCGAGATCTCCGGCGACGAGGGCGTCGCGCACCGCGACCGCCGTGCGCCCGCTCTTCTCCACCGCCCGCCGGGTGCCGGCGTCGCCTTCGATGAAGCGCCTCACCACCTCCCAGTTCGTCGCGCCCGAGCGGTGCGGCTGGTGGGAGTACGCGAGAAGGAACCGCTTCTCGAATGCCGAAGCGTCGACGGCAATCGGCTCGCGCCGGTGGCGGTGCTTCTCCCACCACAGGCACTGCGCCCCGCCGTAGACCGGCGGGTAATGGTCCTGCGCGCCGGTCATGGTGCCGAGGACCTCGACCTCCACGTCCTTCACGATGTCGATGAGGTCCCGCTCGTGGTAACGGAATCCGGTGAGCCCGTTCAGAGCTCCGGCGATTGCGACACCGAGCGAGGAAGAGGCTCCGAGCCCGGCCTGGGGAGGCGCTTCGGAGTGGGTCACGATCGTGAGCGGCTCCCGGGGTGAGAAGAAGTCGAGGAGGCGCCCGGCGATCTCCGCGCCCTCGAGAGCCGCGAGATCCCGCGGATTGGACGCGCTTCTCTCGCGTCCCGAGGCTTTCTCGCGCACGCGCCATTTCCCGTCGCTCGAGGCCTCGACGACCGCCTCGGTATGGAGGTCGATCGCGAGGTTCACGGTCGCTGCCTCCTCGATGAGGAGGTACAGGGGCCAGAGATCGACGGTGCCGCCGGCGAGGTCGATCCGGGAGGGAGCGCGTGCGCGGAGAGCCATCTACCAGACGAAGCCGGCGTAAGCCGCGAATTCGGTGTCTCGGTCCGACTCGAAGGCGCCCTGGATCTGGAGCTCGAGAGTGAGCTTCCCGAACTCGACACCGCCGAGAATGTGCCAGCCGAAGTCGTTCGCCCACTCGGTCTCGTTCGATACGAAGTTGAGCGCGCTCACGAGACCGAGGCCCGCTCCGGCAAAGGGCCTCGCGCCCAGGCTCCCGGATTTGTACTTCACGTTGAAGAAACCGTTGATGGGCACGACCGTCGCCGTCGGGCCCGACGCGGTGATGTCCTGGCGATAGACGGACGTCTGCACTTCGACGCCGGCGAAGAGCGTCTCCGAAAAGTTCACGGCGTAATCGCTCCCGAAGGCCGCGCGCCAGCGGCCCTCGAAGCCGAGTTCGCGGGGGTGAAGGATCACGCCCCCCTTGAAAAACGCGTCTCCCGCGAGCGCGGGTCCGGCGGCGAGGAGGACGGCCGCCGCCAGGACCGCCCGGAAATACCGCGGTTTCCAAGGAAGCACGATTTTCATGTGCGCCAAAATTATAGCCCAGGGCGGGTGTTATTCTGGGCGGGAATGAGTCCTCTGATCGAACGACTGCGCGACCGGCTTCGCGACCGCGTCCCGGCGAAGGCGAACGCTTTAGGGCTCCGTCCGGCGGCCGTTCTGATTCCGATCGTGGTCGAGCCCAAGGGCGAGGCGCTCCTTCTCACCCGGCGAGCGGACACACTTCGGCGACAGCCCGGAGACATCGCTTTTCCCGGAGGCGCCGTCGATCCGTCGGATGAGACTCCTCTCGCCGCCGCGCTCCGTGAGAGCCACGAGGAGGTCGGGCTCGACTCCGAAGCGGTGACCCTTCTCGGGCAGATGGATGAGCGCGGAACCATCACCGGTTTCCGCATCACTCCGTTCGTGGGAGCGATCCTTCATCCCTATGACTTCGAGCCGAACCACGAAGTCGGGGAGCTCCTGAAGGTGCCCCTCGAAGCTCTCTCCGATCCAAACGCGCTCTCGATCGAAAAGCGCCGCGTCAACGGGCGCGTGCGTGACGTCTACCACTACCGCTACCGCGAGCACGACATCTGGGGCATCACCGGACAGCTGGTCAGGGATTTCCTGGAACTGATCCGTTAGGCGGTTCGTTACTTCAACAAGCCGTTCGGGAGGTACAAAATGACAACCGCACGCGAAGCTGTTTCGCAAGCCCGGCAGGCGTGGGCTGCGGCGATGCTTGACGGCGATCTGCCCGCTCTAACCGGGATGTACAGCGACGAGGTCGTGGTGATGCCATCGGACGAGTCCGCGGTTATAGGCAAGGCAGCGGCCGACGCTTGGTACGAAGCCTTTGACCAGAACGTTGACATCACAGCCTGGTCGATACCAGCTGATGACATCGAGATCATAGACGACACTGCGATTGTCCACGGCAACGGCACAGCAACCATCGTGCCTTCGGGAGCCGAGTCTCTCTCCCTGGACTTCAAGTTCGTCGAAGTTTGGCGAAAGCAGGCCGATGGCAACTGGAAATGGTCGCTCGCGATCTGGAACAGCAACGTCCGCCCAGGAGGCTAATGGCCAACCCGAACAGCTACCGCAGATGTTGGATCAATGCCGTAAGAGGCACCCTAGGCCTGTACCTCGGATAGATCCTTGAATCGTAATTGATCCATCATGGGCAGACCGCCTATCAAAGCGATCGAGCGGACGGCACCGAGGCTTCGTCAAGGTATTGAGACATTTGGTAGGCGCGTTGAGCCTTCGGCAGCATCATCGCGTGCCGCCGCTCATCGCCACGTTGGACGGCTTTTGGAGAAGGCAGTCTCCCCGGGCAACCGAGTTCTGTGCTAGCTTGTTATTGAGGGAGCCTAAAATGTTGGAGAAAGAGCGGCAATTTTACGCGGCCAACTCCAAGGAATGGGTGCAGGCCCACCCGGGCAAATTCGTTCTCGTCAAGGATGAGACGCTTGTTGGCGTCTTCAATACCATTGACGAAGCCCTTGCGGCCGGTGCGTCAAAGTATGGACTCTCGTCTTTTCTTGTTCGTCAGTTGGGTCAAGACGAGCAGGTCGTTACAATCCCTGCGCTCACCCTAGGCTTGCTTCGTGCCGATCCTTAACGTTCAACTCGCGGGACAAGGCAAGCGACAAGACGGCTTGACAATTGCGATCCCTTCCCAAGCGGTCCTGACGCAACGTGGCCCAATTGTTCAGGTCACAGTAAACGTAGGTCAGCAGATCGCAGCGCAGGTTCTGCAAACCGGCGGCACGTTACCTCCTCCTGTTTCTGGGTTAGCTCTTATAGATACAGGTGCGACGAGTACATGCGTCGATGAGAACGCCGCCAAGCAAGTTGCAATTGCCCGTCATCGATGTTGTGAAGGTCGCTTCGGCTTCTCACGCTGCCGCTGATCAGAACGTGTACCCTATTCAGATTGAGGTCGTCGGTCTTCCGATCACAGTAAACGCCCCGCGCGCGATTGGAGCCCCGCTTCAGGCGCAGGGAATCTTGGTTCTGATGGGAAGAGACGTCCTCCAGCATTGTGTACTTGTCTACAACGGTCCCGCCGGCTCTTTCTCACTCTCGATTTAGGTAACCGCTCAGGCCGTCCAACTCCATCGCGATGGAGCGGACGTGGCCTTTCCCTTCGTGTAGCATAGAAGCAGGGATGAAGGAGCATCGGCTTCGGGCAGCATGGTACTGCCGCCAAAGGGCTGGCCACGCCGCTCATCGCGCGTTTATGCCCGGAAAACAAGCTGAGTGATGCCTGCTCCTACACGCTGTGGCCCCCTGCTCGTCGACGGGGTCGCGAGCGTAAAAACTCTCCGCTCTCGCGGTTCTTTCGTTCGTATTGGCTCGCTCGTGGCCACGTTTTGGCTCGCTCGTGGGATCGTAATACCGAGCGAGTCCGCACCCTGTGACGCCGACCACTCCGTGGTCCAAAGGGCGGGATCCAAGGTTCTGCTTGTTTACGACATGGAGGGTGTTACCGACGTCGACGCGTCGAGCACCGTTTTAATCGGCGCAGAGGGATTTTCCGCTGCTCGTGAATCCCTAACCGAGGACGTCAATGCGGCAATTCGTGGCCTCTTGAAGGCCGGCGCGCACGAGGTCGTACTTACAGACAGTCACGGCAGCGGCAACCCCGAGCCCGATTACCTAATGGGCCAGCTCCCGCCCGGTGCCCGTCACGAAATTCGAGACCATGCGTACGATCCGTACATCGACGTTATGGACAGTAGCTTCTCGGCAGTTGTCGCGATAGGCATGCACGCGGGCTCCGGAGAAACCGGTTTTGCGCCGCATACCGTCTTGCCGTATTCGCGATGGATCGCGAATGGCCACGCGTTGAACGAATCGATGATCGTGGCCGCGTCCGCGGGCCGCTACAACGTTCCCCTCATACTCGTGACAGGCGACGATGTTCTGGGACGGGAGGTCCAGTCATTCTCACCCGAAACGAGCTTCGTCACCGTCAAGACCGCGGTGTCGATCAGTGTCGCCGAATCGCGTCCACGGCTAGACGTAACCAATGACATCACCTTGGCGGCGGAGCGTGCCCTGCGACAGATTGACCGTGTTCGGCCCTGGACCGCTCTCGTCAATACGCCGCTTCACAACGAGTTCGGATACCGAACCGAGCAGCAAACCGCGCTCGCAGCCATCTACCCCGGGGCACGTGTCTTGAACAACAAGGCCGTGGTTCTCGAAACGCCGACATTTCTCGACGGCTATCTCGCGTATCGCGCACTATCCTCGTACACTTTCCTGGCACACATGCGCTGGATCGTCGAAACCATGCCGGAGGTAAAGGGTGGTAACGAGGTCCTTTCGGAGCTTGCAGAGCGTTTCCCACCACGTTCGGAGCGAACGTTTACGCCATCCAGCGATACGATTCAATTGGATGCTCTTGCTAGACACGGTTCCAAGTAGGTTAACTTCCAACTTCCTTCTTCGACAGCGGGCATAACACCCGCTGAAGCAGACGGTCGGCCTGGTGTAGCCGCCCGCGCTGATCTTCAGGATATTACCTGCGTCGTGTTGCAGTAATCGAGGGCGGGAGGAGCGTTTATCACCCACCCGGATGTAGGGTGGAGGGCCGGCGAGGGCATCCGTTATG